>Ga0209162_1000204_pt1 | contig 66134 bp, 61 predicted proteins | sample YNPNPMetaG_FD_187121 | JGI IMG/M metagenome (GOLD analysis project Ga0209162, IMG submission 187121) | Anoxygenic and chlorotrophic microbial mat microbial communities from Yellowstone National Park, USA - YNP NP MetaG (SPAdes) (version 2) ...
CACCTTCTCCACATCAAAACCCACTATGTTTCTCTTCTCTTTGCTAAACTCCACTCCCATTATGTAGATATTCAATCCTCTACCCAGATATTTCTCCCAGTATCTCTTCTCCTTGATCTGCTTGATTGCCTTCCCTTCTCCCTCAAGCTCCACCACTTTAAATTCCATAACATAAACTCTATCACTTAATATAACCGTCATATCTACCTTTCCAAAACTCGTTGCATCCTCAACCACCACATCAAATCCACTGGCACAAATATAGGCATACACTACACTGGCATAATATCCTTCATAGCCTGAAATGTCATTCTTCCTGTACCATTCATGGGGAATGCTTGAAAAAAAACTTTGAAAAAGCTTCTTTACCTGCTCAAACTCTCCAACTTTTAAGGCCTCCCTGAGACTATTTTTATTCTTTTCCTTTTGTCTTCGATCCTTTACATAATAAGACAAAAGATAATCATTGAACGTCTTCCTTACTTCTTTGTTGGGAAATCTTAGATAATAGATGATGTTTCCTTCTTCCACTTTCCTCTCGCCTATCGTTAGATACCCTGTTTGGAACAAAAGATTTTCAGGGTAGATATCATACACATCAAAACTTTCTATCAATTCCGACCCTGCTTCCAAATTTTCCAGCCCTGGAAGGTAAAATTTTTCATCAAAAAGAAGCTTTATCAAAAATGTGGGTGTTCCTGTCTCAAACCAATAGGGCCTAAACTCCTTTTCTGCAAGGTGAAGTAATATATCAAAGGGATTATACACAGATTCCCCAAGCCATGAATACCCATTGTACCAACATCGAACCTTCTCCAAATCCATTCCCAATAATCTGTCTGCAAAAACCTCCTCAAACTCCTTCTGAGTATAACCGCATATGGTGCTATACTCCGGGTTTAGCGTTATGTCTTGCAATTGATTTAAACCGCTAAATAACGATACTTTACTGAACTTGGATACACCTGTTATGAATACAAATCTTATGTGGCTATCCAATGGTTTCAAAACCCCATATAAGTTTTTCAATACCTCCCTTATCTCAACCGCTAACTCTTTGTTTTCAATTCTATCCAATATGGGCTTGTCGTATTCGTCAATTAGAACCACAACCTTTTGATTATATTTTTCAGATGCCTTTTCTATGAGTTCTCTGAACCTAAGGTTTAGTAGTTCTTCTTCATAGACTATTCCATAAAGCTTTGCATGCCTTCTGAGTATGGATTCAATAGTCTTAACTAAACTCTCCTTTGAATCTATAACACCTTCTGCAAAATCTATATACACTACAGGATATCTCTTTTCCCAATCCCAGTTCTTTTCCAGGTACAAACCTTCAAAAAGCTCTTTCTTACCCAAAAAGGCCTGCCTCAATGTATCCAAGAACAAAGACTTCCCAAATCGTCTGGGCCGGGATAAAAAGTACCAACCACTGCCTTCTGTCACAAGCTTTGCCACGAAGGGGGTTTTATCCACATAATAGAATCCATCTGTCCTTATCTTCTCAAAACTCTGTATACCAATGGGAAGCTTCTTCATTACCTTGCCTCCTACGCTTTAGCTATCAAGCCTGCGACACTTCGCAGGTGAAAAAATTACACCACCTTCTCCACATCAAAACCCACTATGTTTCTCTTCTCTTTGCTGAACTCCACTCCCATTATGTAGATATTCAATCCTCTACCCAGATATTTCTCCCAGTATCTCTTCTCCTTGATCTGCTTGATTGCCTTCCCCTCCCTTTCCAATCCAATTACTTTGTTTAACCATGATAAAGTATTAAAACCCTCAAAGGTCAAGGTAAAAGCAAGGCTTTTTAGTTGGATTATACGTCTTTTTCCGTTGCGAGTTCTCTATTTTGGTTTGATTTGTAACACATGTGGAAGGGAATTTTCAGGCACCTGAACACGCCAGAGATAAAGACACATATCCAGATCTCAGAGTACCCAATCCAAAAAGGTCAAAAACACAGGCCAGCCTCTGCCTGAGTTCCCCACACATTTCTTCCGATTTTCACACAATCCTGCCCGGCTGAGTTTAGAAATCTGCCCCCACCGCTCCTCACCTCCTCTTGGCCCAAGAATAAGGACCTTGATCCGTTGATCTCCTTTAAATCCTTTATTTGCCTTATTTCCCTCACCAACTTTATGGGAGACAAGCCACCAGAACATAAACCTTTGACTTTGAACATTAATTCGTGAATGTTAGACCTTAGACTCTTCCTGTTCAGCCACGTCTATATATGGAACCAAGCAGTTATGGGCATTTCCCAAAAATTTGAAGTGCCGAGACCCAGAATCGAACTGGGGACACGCGGATTTTCAGTCCGCTGCTCTACCATCTGAGCTATCTCGGCACGTAGTTGACTTATAGCACCTCATTGGGTTAGGGTCAAGGAAAATTTATGGGAGGATGAGATGGTAGTTGCAAGAGAAGTGGAAGAACTAACTCATGAAGAGCTTACCAGATACGTAGTTGATCTTATCCACAGGATCATAATGCACCACGGCTTTTGGTTTCACCAGGTCCAAAACCAGCTTGGACCAGAAAGGACCTATGAGATATTGGACGAGGTGTATAAAAGGAGCCTCCAGGTGCAGCTTAAAAGGCTGGGTGAGATATTCGGGTTTGATCTGGAAAAAGAGATCCCAAAGCCACTATTGGAGATGCCCAAGGAAAAACTACTGGAGCTCACAGACTCCTTGGCAAAAAACTGGCTGGCCCACGATGGCATCTGGTTTCAAGGCGTGGAGTTTAGGTATGGCATGAATGATGCCAAAAGGTGCAACGATTCCTGCTGGGCACATTTTAGCCCATTTGAGGCATGGTCCATCAAAAGGCTTTTAAATCTACCCCCCAATCCAGGGATAGAAGGTGTTAAGGCCGCTTTAAAACTTAGGATATATTCCAGGCTGAATGTTCAGGCAATTGTGGATGAAGGACCCAAAAGCATCGTATATCAGATGAAAAGGTGCAGGGTTCAAGAGGCACGCAAAAGGAAAGGATTGGAAGACTACCCTTGTAAGTCTGGTGGCCTTGTGGAATACACATACTTTGCTTGGAGCATTGATCCACGTGTTAAAACAGAATGTGTTGGTTGTCCTCCTGATCCACATCCTGATGAGTGGTACTGTGCCTGGCGATTCTATATGTGATAGTATTTCTGATGTAACCTTTTTGAACAGTCCAATGGCCATGGCATTATGAATCCTCCACCAACACTAAGCTAACGGGTTTTACCTAAATACGGGAGCATAATGAAGAACCTTCCCATTTGTACCCAAGCATTCAGAGAGATACTTGAAGGGATTTATTACGATGTTGATAAAATACTTTACATAAAATACTCAACAAAAAATAAAGCATCCTATTTCTATGACCCTCCAGGAAACATGAAAAATCTTTGTTTATCAGTAAACTCAAAAGGGCCTTCTTAAGGAGTATGGACTTATTTGTGGGCTGTTTCTTTATGATAACTGGGACTGGGATCAAAGGCATCCATTCATACACGTCACTTCTGAGCTGGAGCAAGTCTATCACATAAGCTAAAAAATAATAGACGGAATTTTAAAGGAAATTCAAAAACTACCACATACCGATAGACTAGTATATACGAGATTTTGAGAAATTGAACATAGGAGGTGCCACCGATTGATGGGGATAGAGTTTACCATTCCTTATCAAAACACTCCATATCTTCTTGAATTTAACCTAGGCTATTAAATCAAAGCACTATTTCGCCCTTATACACATGAAAAAAAGAGGCTTCCATCAAAGATACTTGCATAGTTGTAGCAAGATATATCCCATAGGATCTAATTTGACTCAAAGGACAAAAATGTGAGCGGATCTGAAGGTAAAGGGTGAAGTGGGTTGTTTTTTGGAGAAAAGAAAACTGATCCAACAATAAGATGGTCGGGGCGAGAGGATTTGAACCTCCGACACCCTGCTCCCAAAGCAGGTGCGCTACCAGGCTGCGCCACACCCCGACCTGGCATCTATTTTTTATAGGAGGTGCAAAAAATCAAGTGCTTTTTCACCCCAAAATGGAAGTTTAGATTTTTCTCTCTCCCATTCCCTTTGCAAAAGGCCTTTGCATTGTTGCTTTTGAAAAGGCTTGTCAATAAAATGTCAGAAAAATCAGAAGAGGACATCACATGCCGAATCCCTTAAAAGGAAAAAGCATCGTAGTGGGTGTGTGTGGAGGAATTGCTGCCTACAAGGTGGTGGAACTGGTGCGATTGCTCACCAGGGCAGAGGCTAAGGTGGAGGTGATTCTAACCCAAAACGCTGCCAGGTTTATCGGTCCACTCACCTTTGAGGCCATAACCCAGAATCCCACGCATCTAAACATGTTTGAAGGCAAAAAAAGCCCTTTCGAACATATACGACTGGGGCAAGGAGCAGATCTCATGGTCATAGCTCCTGCAACTGCAAATATGATAGCCAAGATAGCTTATGGAATAGCAGACGACCTTTTGAGCACAACGGTTGTAGCTGCCACTTGCCCTGTGCTCCTGTGCCCATCAATGAACGTGAAGATGTACCAAAACCCCATAGTACAAGGAAACATGGAGAGATTACGCTCCTTGGGCTACCACATCCTGTATCCTGAAGCAGGCTCCCTTGCCTGCGGGGCAGAGGGAAAGGGCAGGCTTCCTGAACCAACTGAGATCTTTAAGGAGCTTGAATATATACTGAGCCCAAAGGATTTGGAAGGCCTCAAGATCCTGGTTACAGCAGGGCCCACAAGAGAATACCTTGATCCTGTGAGATTTATATCAAACCCTTCCTCAGGAAAGATGGGATACACCATTGCATGCCAGGCCCAAAAGAGGGGGGCAGAGGTGATTTTGGTCTCTGGCCCCTCCAATCTTGCTCCACCGCCAAGGGTGAGATTATTCAAAGTCACATCTGCCCTTGAGATGAGAGAGGCAGTTTTGACGGAAGCGCCCAACCTTCATGTGGTGATCAAGGCTGCTGCAGTCTCTGATTTTAGGCCCAAGACCTTTCAATCCCACAAGATAAAGAAGGAAAGTGGGGTTTCTCTCATCCAATTGGTGGAAAACCCCGATATCTTAAAGGAGCTTGGAGAGCTAAAGAGGTCCCACCCCATGATACTTGTTGGATTCGCTGCAGAAACCCAGGACCTAGTCCTAAATGCCCAAAAAAAGCTCCTATCCAAAAACCTGGACATGATAGTGGCAAACGATATAAGCTCAGATAAGGCTGGCTTTGAAGTGGACACAAACCAGGTAAAGATACTGTACCCCGATGGAGCTATGGAAGAGACCCCGATACTTTCAAAGGAAGAGGTGGGACATCTGATCTTGGATAGGGTAAGATCCCTCTGTGAAAGGTTATTGGGTTGGAAGCAGGAGAGATAAAAAAACAGCTCATGGCATGGGTAAAGTTGGAAGAAGAATTGGGGATTGACTTACTCCCCGTACCCAGAAGAAACCCTACCATTGAATCATTGAGGGGAAAGGCCTTGCGCTGTAAGGCATGTGCACTTCATAAGACAAGGAAGAATGTGGTGTTTGGGGAAGGGAATTTGCGTGCAAGCCTTATGTTTGTGGGAGAGGCACCAGGTGCAGAGGAAGATCAACAGGGAAGGCCCTTTGTGGGAGCCTCTGGAATGTTGTTGGACAAGATGATCTCTGCCATGGGGCTTAAACGCAACCAGTGCTACATATCCAATGTTGTAAAGTGTAGGCCCCCAAATAACAGGGATCCAAACCCCTTTGAAATCAGCAGTTGTTTTGGTTACATAAAAAAGGAGATTGAGATCTTGAATCCCCAGGTGATCTGTACACTGGGTAGGGTCGCCACAAAGACACTCCTGGGCCTTAAGGAGAAGGATGCTTTTTCCTCAGTTAGGGGAAAATGGCATACATTTCAAGGGATCCCCCTCATGCCCACATATCACCCAAGCTATCTTTTGAGGAATCCTGATAAGAAAAGGGAGGCCTGGGAGGATTTAAAGCAGATCATGAAAAGGCTTGGGAATGAAAATGTTTAAGAGAATTGCTCTTATAACCCTGTATTTGTTAGTGGTTCAAATAAATGCAGGCCTTTGCGCCAATAAGGCCGTGATTGCAAGCCTTGAAGGCCCCATAAACCCTGGAACTGCCTCATTCATCAAAAGGGCCATTGAATGGGCCCATGAGAAAAAGGCAGAGGTAATCATAATACAGATAGACACCCCTGGTGGCTTGGCCACATCCATGAAATCCATTGTAAAGGACATTATAAATTCAAAGGTACCTGTGGTGAGTTATGTATCCCCCAAAGGAGCAGGGGCTGCCTCTGCCGGTGTCTTGGTCACCATAGCTGCCCATATCGCTGCCATGGCACCTGGGACCAATATCGGTGCAGCACACCCGGTTAATGTGGGTGGAAAGGATATGGATAAGACCATGACTGAAAAGGTGGTAAACGACATGGTCTCCTATGGCAGGTCCATTGCCAAGGAAAGGAACAGGAATGAAGAATGGATTGAAAAGGCTATCAGACAAAGTGCCAGTATCACAGCAGAAACTGCACTCAAGGAACAGGTGGTGGACCTTGTTACAGAAGACATAGATGCCCTTTTGGACGCCATCCATGAAAGGAAGGTGAACATAAAGGGTGAGACCGTGAGGATAAATTCCCAGGACTGTGAAAAGATATATTACGAGCCATCTTGGAGAGACAAGATCCTCATAACCTTGAGCGACCCTAACATTGCTTACATACTTATGATGATAGGCCTTGCGGGCATATACTTTGAGCTGTCCCATCCAGGGAGCATCTTTCCAGGGGTCATAGGAGGGATCAGCCTGATCCTGGCCTTTTATTCATTCCAGACCTTACCTGTGAATTATGCAGGGCTTTTACTCATAGTTTTGGCGGTAATATTTTTTATCCTTGAAATAAAGGTGCAGAGCTATGGCATGCTTTCCCTAGGGGGCTTGATCTCCCTGGTACTTGGTTCTATCATGCTCTTTGAGGAATTGAGGGTCTCTTTGAAACTCCTAATCCCAACAGCCTTGACCATAGGCGCATTTTTTGTGATCGTGGCAGGCCTTGCTGCAAGGGCCATGTGGAGGAAACCCCTCACAGGTAAAGAGGGCCTTTTAGGAGAAATAGGCATTGCCAAAGGCCCAATTGATAAGGTTGGAAAGGTTTTTGTGCATGGTGAATATTGGAATGCAACTTCTGATGAACCCATAGCAGATGGAGAGAGGATAAAGGTGATTGGTATGAATGGACTACTATTAAAAGTGAGAAAGGAGTAAGAAATGCTCTTTTACCTTCTTCCGATTGTGATACTTTTTATCATGTTTCTCTCTGCCGCCCTCAAGATTCTAAATGAATATGAAAGGGGCGTTGTATTTAGGTTGGGTAGAGTTATAGCAACTAAGGGACCTGGCCTTGTTATCATCATACCGATCATTGATAGATTAGTAAAGGTAAGCTTGAGGCTCGTGACAATGGATGTGCCTCCCCAGGATGTAATTACCAAAGACAATGTATCTGTTAAGGTAAATGCCGTTGTGTATTTTAGGGTAATGGATGCAGTAAAGGCTGTAATAGAAGTTGAAAACTATCTTTTTGCGACATCTCAATTGGCACAAACCACCCTCAGGAGTGTGTGTGGGCAGGTGGAACTTGATGAATTACTTTCCGAAAGGGACAAGATAAATGCTCATCTGCAGGAACTCTTGGATAGGCACACTGATCCTTGGGGCATAAAAGTCACCACCGTTGAGGTAAAGCATATTGACTTGCCCCAGGAGATGCAAAGGGCAATGGCAAAACAGGCTGAAGCAGAAAGGGAAAGAAGGGCAAAGGTTATCAATGCAGAAGGAGAACTCCAGGCTGCAACCAAGCTGGCAGAGGCAGCAAGCATCATACAAGAATATCCTGAGGCCTTACAACTTAGGTATCTCCAAACCTTAAGGGAGATCTCATCGGAAGGAAGTACCAACACCATCTTTCCACTACCCATAGAGCTTTTAAGGGCATTTTCAAAATAATTATTATCGGAGGAGGATAGAATAAATGACACAAGAGGAAATCAATCAGACCCAAGAAGCAGAAGAGCTAAAACTACCGGAAAAACCCCTTGAAAAGATGACCGCACCCGAACTCAGGGAATTTGCAAAAAAGATCCCTGGCGTTGAAGGTGTACATGCCATGAAAAAGGAGCAGCTGATCTCCATCATCAAAGAGTATTTTGGCATACAAGAGACAAAAGAAAGCCCAAAGGATGAGATCAGAAGACTCAAGGCGAAGATAAGGGAGCTCAAAAAACAGAAGGAAGAGGCCTTAAATGTGGGTGAAACAAGGAAGGCCAAGCTTCTAAGGAGAAGAATTGCTCTTTTGAAAAAGCGTACAAGAAGGCTTGCCAAGGGTTAGAATAATCCATGGTCTCTGCCGTTGTTGTGGCAGGAGGAGTTGGCAAGAGGATGTCAATCCCCCTGCCTAAACAGTTCCTGGAAATAAGAGGCAAGCCACTTATCTTTTATAGCCTAAGGGCCTTTCAACTATCAGAAGCAACACAAGAGATCTGTCTTGTGCTGCCAGCTGGCATGGTGGACAAGGAAAAACACCTAAAAAAGGTCTTAAGCCATCTGGATGTGTACCAACCCTTAAAGCTCAAGTACATCACAGAAGGAGGGCCGAGCAGACAACAATCTGTCTTAAAGGGCCTTCGTGCCTTGGAGGCAAAACCAGACTATGTTGCAATCCACGACGCTTCAAGGCCCTTGGTATCCACGGCCCTTATAGATAGGGTGATTAAGGCAGCAAAGCAATACGGAGCAGCTGCACCTGTAATCTCCGTGAGGGATACCATAAAGAGAACAAGCCAAGGCAAAATTACAGCCACCGTTGGTAAAGAAGGCCTTGTGATGGTTCAAACCCCTCAGGTATTTTCATATGACCTGATCTTAGAGGCCCACCTTCTTGCATTGAAAAAGGGAATCGAGAATGCTTTTGATGATACATATCTCCTCGAGCTTTTGGGGAAAGATGTGTTCACTGTGGAAGGTGAAAACTCCAATATCAAGCTAACCTATCCCTCGGATATACCCATGCTTGAGGCCCTACTTTCAAAGGTCTGTTATGAATAGGATCAGGATAGGTACCCGAAAAAGCAAATTGGCCCTTGCCCAGACCCAGTTGATCCTGGATGAGATCCTAAGGTACCACCCCCATGTAAAAGTGGAAGTGGTTAAGATAACCACCTCAGGAGACAAGATCTTGGATTCCCCGCTTTCCAAGGTTGGTGGAAAGGGTTTGTTTGTGAAAGAGATAGAAGAGGCCCTTTTAAGAAGGGAAATCGATCTTGCGATCCACAGCATGAAGGATCTTCCACACCAACTTCCAGATGGTTTGAGTCTCGTTGCCTTTCCCAAGAGGGAAGACCCCAGAGATGCCTTAGTGGGGAAGATGGCTTGGGACATCCAAAAACTTCCCAAAGGCTCCAAGGTGGGGACCAGTAGCCTTAGGAGGGCCCTACAACTTATGAGGCTCAGGCCGGATTTGCACATAGTTCCCTTGAGGGGCAATGTGGATACAAGGCTCAGGAAATTAGATTCAGAAGGGCTTTCTGCCATAATATTGGCCATGGCAGGTACAAAGAGATTGGGGATTCATATCCCCAACCTGGTCCCCATTCCCTTTGAACTCATGATTCCCGCAATAGGCCAGGGCGCCTTGGCTTTGGAGGCCAGAGAGGATAATGAAGGGATAAAAGATATGCTAAGGCCTCTGAACCACAAGGAAACAGAAATAGCCATCACAACCGAGAGGGCCTTTTTAAAGGCAATGGGAGGCGGGTGCCAGGTACCCGTGGGAGGGATCTGCCAGTTGTGGGAGAATGCCATTCACTTTAAGGCAGTGCTCATGGATGATGGGGATAAAAGGGCCTTCTTTGCGGAAATCAGGGGTTCCATTGGGGATGAAAAGGCCATCGGAGAAAGGGCTGCAGAAGAGATATTGTCCAAAGGTGGGGACCAGGTCATAAAAAGGCTCTTGGGTGGAACAGTCGGAGGAGACATATGGCAGAAGATGTCACCTTAAAGGATACGGCTAAGGGCATGGTGGTACTGGTGGGAGGCGGACCTGGAGACCCTGGGCTCCTCACATTAAAGGCCAAGGCCTTTATACAAAAGGCGGATGTTATAGTCTATGACCATCTGGTAAATCCATCCATCCTTCTATTTGCAAAGAAAGATGCAGAACTCATCTATGTGGGAAAACAGGCAGCCAAGCATACCATGAAGCAGCATGAGATCAACAGCCTTTTGGTTAAAAAGGCTGCTGAAGGTTCATTGGTGGTGAGATTGAAGGGAGGAGACCCTTTCATATTCGGCAGGGGAGGCGAGGAGATGGAAGATCTAAGAAAGGCCTCCATCCCCTTCCAGGTGGTACCGGGCATAACCTCTGCCATAGCAGTGCCGGCATACGCGGGAATACCCCTTACCCATCGTGAGTATGCCTCCACAGTTGCCTTTATCACAGGACATGAAGGCGAGGAAAAGACTCAATCTTCCATCAGCTGGAAAGAACTGGCCAAGGGAGTTGACACCTTGGTCTTTCTTATGGGTATTGGAAACTTAGGCTTCATCGTGGAACAACTCATAAGCCACGGTAGGTCACCTGATACGCCTGCTGCAGTGATATACAAGGGCACCCTTCCATCCCAAAGGACCGTTACAGGGCCATTAAAGGACATTGAAGCCCTTGTTAGGGAGCAAAACATTTCGCCCCCTGGGATCATCGTGGTGGGAAAGGTGGTGGATCTGAGGAAGTTCCTTAAATGGTACGAAAACCTTCCTCTCTTTTCCAAGAGGATCCTGGTCACCAGGGCAAAGGATCAGATGGGAGGTATCTCCCATGTGCTCAGTGCCATGGGAGCAGAGGTGTTGGAATTTCCAACTATAGAATTTGCTTCTCCAGATTCATTTGAGCATATTGATAGAGCGTTGGAAGAGCTTCACACCTTTCATTGGATCATATTCACATCTGCAAACGGAGTTAGGGAATTTTTTGAAAGGCTTTTCAAGAAGAATATGGATGCAAGATCCCTTGCACATGTGAAGATTGCAACAATCGGTCCCAAAACAGCTCAAGAATTGACCTCCTATGGAATAAAAGCAGATCTAGTCCCAAAGGACTATAAGGCAGAAGGATTGTTGGATGTATTTAAAGAAATGAATGTGAAAAACAAAAGGCTTCTCATCCCAAGGGCCCAAGAGGCAAGGGAGGCATTGGAAAAAGGTTTACAGGAATTGGGAGTTGATGTCTTTTTGGCACCTGTTTATAAAACCGTACTTCCCCGAAACTCTAATCTTGAAATCTTGAAGACAATGTTTAAAGAACCAGTGGACATGATCACATTTACAAGTTCCTCAACTGTGATCAATTTTTTAAAACTCGCAGAGATGGCACAATTACCGGTTAATGAAATTACAAAACATACTATCGCAGCCTGCATAGGTCCAATAACAGCCAAAACTGCCAAAAATAAAGGCTTTGCCAATGTGATAGAGTCAGAGATATATACCGTGGAGGCTTTGACATCAAAAATAATAGCCTATTTTACATCAGAGAAGGAGGGAATCATGGAAAATCTTGTTAAGATGTATACCCTAAGTACCTGCGGGCATTGCAAGGCAACAAAAAAGCTCTTAACTGACTGTGGGATAAGCTATGAGTTTACTGATGTGGACCTACTTGACGGAGAAAACCGAGCAAAGGCCCTTGAAGAGGTAAGGAGGTTAAATCCAAATTGCTCATTTCCAACAATTGTTATCGGAGACAAGGTAATAGTGGGATATAAAGAGGAGGAGATCAAAAAAGCCTTAGGAATCTCTTAAGGAGTTTTGTCATGGAAGACAGGCTCAAAGGCATGTTAATGGGTGCCCTTGCAGGAGATGCCTTGGCATTGGGTGTGCACTGGATCTACGATGTGGATTATCTTAGATCCAACTATGGAGAGGTTAGAGATTTCCTGTCACCCTCCAAGAATCCTTACCATTCCACAAAGAAAAAAGGTGAATTTACACACTACGGCGATCAAATATTACTGTTGATGGAATCCCTGGCTGAGTCAAACGGATTTGATCTTAACCATTTTGTTAACAAATGGCAGGCTTTTATGCAAGATTACAGCGGATATAAGGATCAAGCATCCCTAATTACCCTACAAAACCTCCAAAGAGGATCTCCTCCCGATACAGCCGGTTCCCCTTCCAATGACCTTGCTGGTGCCGTAAGATCTGTTGCAATTGCATATGTGTACGGTGAAGACTTGGATTCATTTCTAAAATTTTCCACAATCCAAACCAAATTTACACATGCTGATCCGGATGTTTTACTTGCTACAAGGTTTTTCGCACTTTTAATTAACAGGATCTTGAAAGAAAAGACTCCCACTGAATCCATACTTGAGCTCAGCCAAAGCTCATTTAAGGACACTAACATTGCCCGATGGGTGGATATGGCTCTAACAACAAACGCAAGTACCATGGAAGCCATATTAAGATTCGGCCAGAGTTGCCACACCCCAGAGGCATTTCCCGGTGTGATATACCTTATAAAGGAATTTGAGTTGCACTTGGAAAGGGCCATGATAGAGGCAGTGATGGCAGGGGGAGACAATGCCACAAGGGCCAGTGCAGTTGGTATGATATTGGGTGCCTATCATGGTGAAGGGAAGATCCCCAAGGAGTGGATAACAGGTTTGGCTAATTTAGACCGTATAAAATCTTTAATGGCTAGGCTGGATGAGATAAGGCTTATGAGGCAAAGGCATTGACAAATCTACTTTGTGGATTATTACATACATGTATCTTCCAAGCAGGTGATTAAGCATGCCCATTTACGAATATCGAGCAATTGATCCTGACAAAGGATGTAGTAAGTGCAGGAGTGTGTTCGAATATCTACAGTCTATCCATGACCCACCCCTTGAGAAGTGCCCCCAATGTGGAAGCCGATTACTAAAATTGATTTCCAGGTGTAGGGCATGTGTAGTTGAAACCTCCATTGAGACTAAAAGTGTAGAAGAGAGGGCAAGAGATTACGAAAGGGAAGGCATGTGGAGCCATGCTGCTGAGCTATTGGATTCACATGCAGAAAAAATAAAGGATTCTTCCTTGAAACTCAGGGCAGTTGACAATTACAAAAAGGCAGGTTATAGCCTTGAAACCATAGAAAGTCATCTCAGTTCAGATTCATTCATGAAGGAGGTAAGCTGATGAAAAGAAAAAAAGTAATTTTCATAATTGCCATGTTGATCCTTCTCTGCAGTCCCCAGATATTTGCTCAAAATGGCAAGAAGGAACTGCCAGAAAGATCCATACTTATAGCGCCAGAATTCTTCGGCGTAGTTGTTAACAAAGATGAACCCATTTCATTAGATGTAAGTGTACTCAACAAAGGCAAGAAGGATGAATTTATTGTCCTGGAAGTTTTGGATCTTCCGGATAACTGGAAGGCCCATTTTAAGACCTTCACCTTTGGGGTAACAGGGATATTTTTGAAGGGTGATTCTTCCAAAAATGTTACCCTAAAAATAGAACCTCCCAAAGACACAAAGCCTGGCATTTACAATATTAAGGTAAAGGCCTCTACTAAAGACAAGCTCCTTTCATCCATTGCAGATCTTTCATTGCAGATAAAGGCAAAAGAATCTGAAAAAGAAGGAGAAAACTTAAGAATAAATGCCTCCTATCCTGTTTTACGTGGGCCCTCTGATGCAAGATTTGAATTCAACATAGATGTGGAAAATAAGGTTGATAGAGAAGTAGTGTATGCCCTCTCATATGAAGCCCCTGAAAATTGGGAAGTAAACTTTAAGCCGAGCTATGAGGAAAAGTATATCTCCAGCATAAGGCTAAAGGAGGATCAACAAAGGAATGTATCAGTGGAGGTAAAGCCAACTCCCCTTGCATCTCCTGGTGAATATCCCATAAAAGTGAAGGTGGAATCTCCTTATGCAAAAGGCGCTATCACACTTACTGTAAACATCACAGGTGTCCACAAATTGGAAATGGGGACCACAAACGAACTCTTGTCCCTGAGTGCTCTCAGAGGAAACAAGACAGGAATGAGTTTTTATTTAAAAAATACAGGGACTGCACCCCTTACAAACATACAGTTTCTTTCCATCAAACCTGAAAACTGGAAGGTGGAGTTTCAGCCGGAAAAGATAGAGGTATTGAATCCCCATGAGATAAAGCAGGCAGAATTGTTCATCACACCTTCAGAATCTGCCATTGTGGGGGACTATAGCGTTGGGATCACCGCTGATGCAGGCAAGGTACAGAAAAATCTGGAGTTGCGGGTCACTGTGAAGGCCAAGCCTGTGTGGGGATGGCTTGGCCTACTCATCATAGTAATCGTGGTGGGCGGGCTGGTGTTTGTGTTTTACAGGTTCGGAAGACGCTAATCATGGAAGACAAGGAAATCATCAAGGCCAAGAATCTAACAAAGATCTATGGCAATATAACGGTGGTGGATCACGTCTCCTTTGGCATCAAGGAAGGTGAGATATTCGGGTTTTTAGGGCCAAACGGAGCCGGGAAGACCACCACATTGCTTATGCTCCTCGGACTTTGCGAGCCCACATACGGAAGGGCAGAGGTACTGGGCTTTGACCCCATCAAGGAACCCACAGAGGTAAAGAGGGTAGTGGGCTATCTCCCGGAGAATGTGGGATTCTATCAGGATCTTACACCCGTTGAGACCCTTGAATTTATTGGCGAGATGAATTCCATACCCAAGAAGGAGTTGAAAAAGAGAATCCAGGAACTTTTGTTTCTGGTGGGTCTTGCCAAGGATAGCAGCAAAAAAGTGGGTGCCTTTTCAAGGGGTATGAAGCAAAGATTGGGCATAGCAGAGGTACTTTTGAAAGAACCCAAGATAGTATTCTTGGATGAACCTACCCTTGGCCTTGACCCGGAAGGCTCCAGAGAGCTCATACAGTTCATAAAGGAACTGAATCAAAACAAAGGTCTTACTGTACTGATTTCATCACACAATCTTCCCCAGGTTCAGGACATCAGCCATAGGGTGGGCATAATGCTGGAAGGAAAGCTGGTGGCATTGGGTAGCATAAAAGAATTGACCCAAGAAAAATTAGGCCTGGGGGACAAAGAGTACTCATTGGAAGAGATCTACCACATGTATTTCAAAGGTGAGAAGGATGAAAGGACTTAGTGCGATCATAAGAAAAGAATTGGGAGATCACTTCAGCAGCCAGAGATTTGTAATCCTCTTTGGAATGGCTGCCATAATCAGCTTTATGACCACTTATATGGCTGCCATAAACCTCAAAGAGGCATTGGAAGGCACATCAAAACCGGGATTTGTCTTCCTTATGCTCTTTTCAACCCCAGGTGCCATCTTCTCTTTACTCCAATTTGTAGCCTTTTTCGGCCCACTCATAGGAATTGTCTTGGGATTTGATTCCATAAACAGGGAAAGGGTCCAGGGCACTTTGATCAAGCTTCTGAGCCAACCCATACATAGGGATTCGGTCATAAACGGCAAGTTCTTGGCCAGCATGATCACAGTGGGCATAATGCTACTTTCCATCATCTTGGTGGTGTCAGGCTTCGGACTCTTTATATTGGGTGTTATCCCAGGGAGTGAGGAATTGGTAAGATTGGCGCTTTTCTTTGTACTGAGCCTTTTTTATATAGGTTTCTGGCTGGCCCTTTCCATGCTATTTAGTGTTGTCTTTAAAAGTATCACCACCTCTGCGTTGGCAGCCTTTGTGCTCTGGATATTTTTGTCCTTTTTCCTGCCTCTGTTGGGAGATGTGTTGGCAAAGGCAGGCACGAGCCAGGAGATAAACAAGCTCTCCGAAACAGAGTTGTTTATCAAACAGACCAAGATAAAAGAAACTATAGAATTGGGCTCTGTGATGGCCTTATTCAGCAAGTCCAGTTCCCTACTCATAGATCCCACACGAAAGACCGTTAGTTCTATAGTTGTAATGGGCCCTGTGGAAAAATTTCTTTCAAGCAGGTTTAAGAACCCACTTTCCCTTGACCAAAGTCTCTTGGTGATATATCCATATGCACTGACTATTGTTGCATTGACCATATTGTGCTTTGGGATCTCATACACAGTCTTTATTTTACAGGAAGTTAGGACATAAAATACACCAACCAGGAGGTGGAGATGCACAAGATATCTCAGCTGGTCCAAGGGAAAGGGGATTCTGACACGATAAATTTGGATGGTGTCAGTCTGCCGGTGAAGGCCCTAAAAAAGCTCTTGGAAGAAGGTTACGAGAACCTGAAAGTCTTTTCGGATACCAAGACCATCTCCACTTGGGGAAAAAATTGCACTGCATGTTTCACAGAGGCTCTTTTGAGAGAAAGGGCTAAATGATTCATTGTTAAGGTATTCAATACAAATCCTCATTTTTTTGATCTTCGGGCTATTTGCCCTGTTCATCCTAATGGGTGACAGTGGATATCTGTCCTATAGGGCAACTGAGGCAAAATACCAGGATTTAGTGGTTGAGGTTAATAAACTTGCACAAGAGAATTTGGCTCTAAAACAAGAAGTTGATCTTTTGAAGAATGACAAAAACTATCAGGAATATATAATCAGGAAAGAAATGAACTTGATCAAGCCCAATGAACTTCTCATTATTTTTGAAAAAAATTCAGGAGTAAATTCAAGTGGAATTGGACCCAAGTATTAAGAGGATATTTCCTAAAAACTACGCATTGCTTTTACAATGGGTAGAGGAAGGAAAATTTGCCAAGGCGCTTCATCTTTGTCAAGAAAGGTTATTATTTTCCGATGACCCATATCTTAGGCTCATTATGTGTTTGATCTACAGGGGTATGGGTTTTTCTACTCTTTTTGATATGGAATTATCCCAACTATCGGACAAACTAAAAGATATCTCAGAGATTTGTGAAAACCTCAAAACAGAAAAAGTCTCTGAAGAACTATCGCAATTTGAACCAGCAGAATACCAATTGCCATCAATGGAGCCTGTTTCTCTTAAAGAAGAACCCTTTGTGGAACCTCCCGGAGCGGCTTTAATGCCCTCTGAAGAAATTCAGGAAACTGGAGGGGAAATACTAAAGGATCTTGCAACACCCAGTTTGGCAGAGCTCTATGTGGAACAAGGAGCTATTCAAGAGGCCATCAACATCTATGAAACATACCTGAGAGCAAACCCCCACGATGAAGAGGCAATAAAAAGACTAACGGAGTTAAGAAAACCAGACCAAAGGGAAAGACTTATTAATATTTTGGAAGACTGGCTTGTAAGCCTTAGAGCTTCTTTTTCCACAAGATAATACCATTAGAACATTTCCTTACCTTTCTCCCAACAGAAACTCGCTTACGATATGTTCTTTTCTGTTTTTGTGATGTGGGAGTTCCCATTCTATACTTCCTCGAAGCCTTATCCTCAGTGGGGGCATGAACATCTCCCTCTTGCCTGTTAATATCTCCTCCAGGTTCTGGATCCCTCTACCTTTAAATCTTCCTTTTAATTTGCCTCCCAACCAATTTCTTTTGGGAGTATAGGTCTCATTCCATGAGAATGGATCAGAGACCAGGAACTGGGAGTCTTGGGGTGTTAATAACCTGTCCATTTGTTTTAACAATTTCGCAGGATTGGGAACCCTATCAATGAGATTTATGGAGGCAATGGCATCAAATGTGGACTTTGGGAAGGGAGGATTTGTTGCATCCGCCACCAAAAAAAGCACATTGGCATCCTTCCACTGGGATTTGGGAACAAGTTTTACCCTTTCTATTATCTCTCCTTCAACGGGCACATTTATGGTGAGGGGCTTTCCTCTTAATAGGCCCTGGGCGATTTCCATCATCTGGTGCGAAAGATCCAAGCCAACGGCAAGCTCACTTTTGTCTGCCATCTCCAATGTAAGCCGTCCGGTCCCGCATCCCACATCCAAAAACTTCCTGCAACGGGAAAACATTCCAAGATAGGACAAAAAGGGATTCTCCGACCCTTGACTAATTAGGTCAGAGTAATGGCACCAGGTATAGTTGGAGATGAGATCCTGCTCAAAGTAGAGGTTGGATGGTGCCTCCTTACCCAAAAGTCTGGGGATCCCTTTGATCACAGGAAACTCTCCACCGCACCTTTTGCACCAGAGAAAACCCTTTTCTATCTCATCTTGCCTTTGGTCTACTACAGTGGCACTTAGAGGTACCTCTCTTGGAAGGCATTGAGGGCATATGAGGATCTCCACATGCCATCTCTTCATCTTTTGATCCCAAATTTAGACCGGGGAGGCAAATCTCCCCAGTCCTGTTCAAACCTATGCCTTTGGTGCGTGGCAAGTTGGAGCATGGCAATTAGGAGCGTGACAACTGGGAGCATGGCAACTGGGAGCATGGCAGTTAGGAGCGTGGCAGATACTCGCCGAAGAACTCTTGGTCTCAACCTTCTTCACCCTTAACATCTCTTACACCTCCTTTCCTTTTAAGTTGCTACCAGGGTTATAAACCCCAGATCAAATAACTCTTTTACCCCATCCATTACCTGGCCACAAAATCCTTCCAAGGAAAGGCCTTGGCCATAATTTGTATAAAGCTTCCTGCATATCTTTTTGAGGCTCCTCCTCCCGTTAAAGAGCCTAAGAAGAGAATAACCAAATTCATTAATCTTTGATATCTCAACCTTTCCCTCGGCTCCCTTGAATAAGAGGTGGGTCATCTGCCTCTCTGGTTTTTCAAATCCCCTACCCTCTTTGAGCTTAATAGTAAGCTCTTCCATGTCAAAAAGAAAGGCCTTGACATATGTGCCTGGAGAGATCTTGGGGATACTCTCCTCATGGATTCTGACTCTTTCCTGTGTGGTGGAGTTTCCTTTGGACATGAGCCAGTTGCCTATTGCCTCGTAGCTTGTAACCTCCTTAATTAAATCTCTTTCCTCAGGTTTTATAGCCCTTAGGATGAATCCCCTAAAAAACAGTTGGACATCCTTGGGAGTGAGGTATTGGTAATCCTTATAGGTTTTTCCCTTCCACCAATTTAGAAACCGAAAGAATAGCTCAGGTAACCCAATTCCCTCCAGCAGGGAAACCAAGGCAAGTGACCTGGGATATAGGTCTAAGAGAATGGGAAAACATTTGACAATGAGGTCCAAGTCCTTTAACTCCATAGCCTTACAGCGTATGTTATAAAAGGAACTGAAGAGCTTAGGATATGCATTAATCAACACCTCATCTTCCAAAAGCCTCTTTCCAACCTCAAATTCAATCCCCAGTGCAAAATAACTATCCACCTCTCTAACAAGGCTATCCCCATATCTCCTGTGCAGCTCTGTCCCTAAAAGAACTGTAGGTATCTGCAACAAGATATTCACATCACCTGAATTTTTGCATTTAACTGCAAGTTCAAGTGTTTTTTCTATATCTGCCTTAGTCTCCTCTGGAAATCCCACCACAAAACTCAAGGTGGGTACTATGCCAAGGGATGTGGTCTCTTTAACCCGCTTCAGTAATAATGTTGGATCAATTTCCTTTCCGATAAAACTCAATGTATCGGGTGAACCGGAATCTATTCCATAACACATGCTCTTACATCCTGACTCTGCCATCAAAGAAAGAAGTTCAGCATCCACTGTATCCAATCTGCTTATGCAGTACCAGGATATGTGCTTTAGCCCCTTCTGCCTCAGCCTTTCACAGAACTCCACCACATAGCTTCTATTGGAGGTAAATTGATCGTGGCTCAAAAGGAAATATCTCACCCCATAGTGGTGGTATAATTGCTCCATTAGGTTCAAAACCCGTTCAACAGGATATCTCCTAACCTTCCTCCTCCAAAAGATGGACTCTGAACAGTACACACAACTGTAGGGGCAGCCCCTGCCCGTTTCAACGATGTATATGGGGGTTTCAAGATCATATGCCTTTACATATTCCTCAACAGGTGGAGCAAGGGAATAATCAGGGAGAGGAATCTTGGAAAGATCAGGGATAAGTGGCCTTAAACCCTCCCACACAGGATTTCCATCCTTCCTCCACCAAAGCCCCAAAAGCCCTTTTAAACCCCTGTTTCTCTCAAGCCTGTCTATGAGTTCATCAAAGCCCTCCTCACCTTCGCCACTTAATATCATGTCCACCTGTTGAAACCTCTTTAGTATCTCCTCTCCATCCCAAAGGCCATGTCCGCCCAAAAGGATCTTAATCTTTGGTCTCATTTCCTTTATGACCTTGGCAATCTGTAAGGCAGGTATAAGGGTAGTGCACTGACATGAAAATCCCACCAAGTCAGGCTGGTATCTCAAGATCTCTTCTGCTGCAGCACCATATAAACCTTTTCCCAAGGGAAGCCTTCCGAGCTTTAGTTCCAGTATCTGGTCAAAGATCTTCACCTCATGGCCCATGGCCTTTGCAATGGTGGCCAGATGCAAGATCCCCAATGGAGGTAGGTTGTACATTCCCGGAAGCAAAAATGGTGGAAATACAAGGGCGATTCTCATATCTTCCCCTTCATAACCAGTCCCTTCAGGAAAAAGTCCTGTATTTTTCCCACCAAAGGAATCAGACTCTCGGGCATAAGGCCGCAGACGCCCAAGGCATCGTACCTGTCACAGAGAATATCCCTTTGCTCCTTTGAGATCTTGTCCACTTTGTTTAAGACCTTTAATCTGGGGATCTGTGAGATGTTTAGTTCCCTCAGCACTTCTTCCACAGCACCCATATGGGCCTCCAACCTGGGACTTGAGGCATCCAGCACATGAATAATGAGATCGGCATCGTAAAGTTCCTCCAAGGTGGATGTGAATGCCTTAAAAAGGTCCCTTGGCAGATCCTGTATGAAACCAACAGTATCTGTGATTATACACTCCCCTTCCCTTGGGAATCTAAGCCTCCTTGCAGTGGTATCCAAGGTCTCAAAGTACCTATCTGCCTGTGGGACGTTACTCTTTGTGAGGGCATTCAGTATGGTTGACTTGCCTGCATTTGTATAGCCCACAAGGGCTACCACAGGAGTATTTCTGACCCTTCTCCTTGCCCTCCTAAGCTCCCTTTGAGAGCCTATCAACCTAAGCTCATTCACGAGCCTTGAGATGCGCTCCTTTATCCTCCTCTTATCTATCTCCAGCTTTGTCTCACCTGGACCCCTTCCTCCTATGCCACCTGTTAGCCTTGAAAAGGCCCTGTGTCCTCCCAATCTGGGTAGAAGATATCTCATTTGGGCAAGCTCCACCTGGATCTTTCCTTCTCTGGTCTTGGCCCTCCTTGCAAATATGTCAAGGATGAGCTGTGTCCTGTCAATGATGCGCAGTTCCGTATGGTCTGCCAAGTTTCTCACCTGTGCAGGAGTCAGTTCAGAGTCAAAGATCAAAAGATTTGCTCCGTTTTGCATAGCATTCAACACTATCTGGTTTAGCTTACCTTTCCCTATGAAGAACTTGGGGTCAGGTTCCCTCAAGACCTGTGTCATCCTATCCACAACTTGAATACCATCTGAGCGTGCAAGGGCTTCCAACTCTTCCAGGGACTCCCACAGTACCTCGCTTTTCTTTGCACCAGCGGATATGAGGATTGCCCTGTCCTGGTCTTTTACGCCCAAACCCTTCCAGTGCCTGCCCAACTCCTCTTCTAAGGCATTGATCATGGCCTGAAAATCAGACCTAAGCCCTCCTATATCCGAGACCTTTTCCTGTCTCACAGTCCCATCTTCCCTTTGGGGAACTATGTGGGCATATTGTAACCCTCCCACTTGCCCGCCCTCCCTCACCTCAAAGACCAAGATAAGGTCCAAGGCCAATAGCACCAGATATGTGATATCCCTTTGGGGGATGGGCTCCCTGGGCCTTTGGGTGTGAATAAACCTTATCCCCCTGAGCCTACCGCTACCGTGCTTTAAGGTCCAAACCAGGTTGGGGAGCTCAACCATATCGTGGGTACCCACTATCACATGGGTTACCTCCCCTTTTCTGTTGACCAAGATCCCTATTTGTTTTTTCATGGAAGAGGAGATCTGGGCCATCTCCTTGGCCAGATCTGTTGTGATGATGAGATTTGAGGGTATTTTCCTTCTTAAAAGCCTTTCCAGTGAGTTCCACTCACTGGCCTTTAGGCCCATTGTCTTGCCCAGGATGGATTTTATCCCCGAACCCTCCTCACTTAAAGGGCAGCCGCAGTCTTCATCTCTGTGTAGGTATAAAACCTGGTGATCTGCGGCACAAATACCAGCCTGAAGGTGCCCATAGGACCATTTCTGTTCTTGGCTATCTCCACCTTCATGATGCTCCCATCTGACTGGGAATCGTCTTTATACAGAAACAGGATCATGTCCGCATCCTGTTCAATGGCACCTGATTCCCTCAGGTCTGCCAATTGTGGTCTCCTGTTGGGCCTATCTTCCACCTTCCTGTTGAGCTGAGATACTGCTATCACGGGAACATTTAGATCCTTTGCCATGGCCTTCAAGTTCCTTGAGATCTCACTTATCTCCAACTGCCTACTCTCTGCATTCTTTCTACCTTGTACAAGTTGAAGATAGTCCACCACTATCATTGAAAGGCCCTTAGACCTCTTTAGCCTTCTACACTTTGCCTTCATCTCCAATACAGTAAGGGAGGAAGACTCATCTATGAAGATGGGTAGTTCTGCCAACCTTGCCAGGGAATTCAGCAACTCATTGTAATCATTATCTTTCAAAAACCCAACCCTGAGCTGCTTTGAATCAATCCCAGAATCCATGCTGAGAAATCTCATCCCTAATTGTACCTTGCTCATCTCCAGGGAAAATATGGCAATGGGCTCCTGATACTTTGAGGCCACATTATATGCAAGGTTTAGCGCAAAGGCAGTCTTACCCGTACCAGGCCTACCTGCCACCACTATCAACTCAGAGGGCTGTAATCCTGTGGTGAGCTTGTCGAATTCATCATAACCTGAGCTGAGCCCTGTGATATGGGAGTCCCTGCCAGATATCTCCTCCAGTTTCCTGTATGATTCGGTGAGCACCTCTTTGAGACTGCTCAAGCCTTCTCCGCCACTAAGTAGTGCCTCTTCGGCAATCTCATAGATTCCTTGCTCTGCGCCCTCCAGTAGCTCTTCTGTCTTGGATTCGCTCCCATATGCCGCTTCCAAAAGGGAATAGCACCTCTCGATCAAACGCCTTCGAAGGGCCATCTCCTTTACGATCTGGGCATGATATGAAATGGCAGTGGAGGTGAGTATGGTTTGGGTGAGATCCACCAAGTACTCGAGCCCTCCCACCTTCTGAAGCCTGTCCTTTTCCTTTAGATGGTTCACCACGGTGATCACATCTATGGGCTCTCCCTTGTCAAACAGATATTGTACAGACTCATAGATGATGGCGTGGGAATCCTTGTAGAAGTCATCGGGCTTTAGAAAACTTGCCACCTCCAGGAAGCTCTCTTGCCTCAAAAGAATACTTCCCAGCACTGCCTTTTCAGCCTCCATGTTGTGGGGTGGTGCCTTCAATAGATCCTGTGAGGTCTTTTTCTTTGCCCTGGGCATGGGATTTCCCCTTTACTCTGCTTCCACCAACACCCTCACATTTGCCTCTATCTGGCCCAGGAGCTTCACAGGCACATAAAATTCCCCCAAGGATCTTATGGGCTTTTCCAAGACAATCTTCTTCTTATCCAAATTGAAGCCTTTCTTGGCCAGGGCCTCGGCAATGTCGGAGTTGGTCACAGACCCAAAGATCTTTCCCTCTTCCTGACTCTTTCTCTTTATGGTGAGGGAGATCTGCTCCAAGGCCCCTTTTATCCTTTGGGCCTCTTCCTTTTTCTTGATCTCTTTGAGCTCATAGGTCTTTTTTTTCTGCTGGTAGAGTCTGATGTTTCCCTCTGTGGCCTCTAAGGCTAAGCCCTTGGGGAAAAGATAGTTTCTGGCATATCCCTCCTTCACATTCACCACATCCCCTTCCAAACCAAGGCCATTTACTTTCTTTGTGAGTATCACCTTCATCTATCCCTCCTTTAGGGGATTATCTTTTCTAAGCCTTCTAAAGTCCACCCAGATGTCTAAGATACCCAAAAAGGCCACTAAAAACAGCAAGAATTGTTGGAGGCCTATGAACGCAAACAAAAGGATCCTCATCCATCCCGCTGCCCTTGCCTTCTCAAGCCACCAAATGATCACCACCACACCTTGTACAAAATATACACCACAGGTCACGATAAAGAGATTTAGGCTTAAAACCTTTACCCCGCCATCCAAGAACAAAAGCCCAAAACCAGATGCGATAAACACCCAGAGGGCCTCCTTCTTGGGTGTCCAGGTCAAAAGATCCTTTAGCCTCACTATACCCACATCAAAGGACCTGCCTCCTAAATGGGCCAACCACATGTTCAAAAGGCATAAAAGGGAAGTGACCACAACCACCATGGAAGGATAGATGCTGCGCAGCACCCCCTTTATCTGGTTCACCATCGCCTCAAATGCCTGCTTTTGGAGCTGATCCTGCGGGGAGATAAAGGCCCTGCCCCCTTCTTTGAGCTGTTGGCCTATATAACCTTCAACCCAATCACCAATGGGCACCCCCTTTTTCATTGACGCCAGCCAAAAGCTCAACCCTTCAAAGATCCCCAATAAAAACACGGTGAACATTATGGCCCTTATGGGATGGACCCCTTTTCTCAAGAATATACCCAACAATAGCCCTGTAATGGCGAGCTGCCCTGCCACCAAAAGAAGATTCCAGTGACCTGTTTTCAGTGTGTATATAAAGGCAGGAGACAATCCCGCACCCCAGGATACCAAGGCATGAACAGGATTCAGAAGGTAGCCGAACAATAGATAGGGACTAGGAGAAAAGAGGATCAGAAGGTTCCCAACATAGGGTATGAAGAAGGGAAAAAAAGGAGCAACCATGGCTCCCAACATCCACAACAAGAAGACCTTGTTTCTAAATATCTGCCCTTCCCAGGAGTTCATGGGATTAGTATCTAAGGGATGGGTTTTGCTGTCAACCCAATCCATCAAATGATTTCGCATCTGGGGCCTAGAAGGTTTTAAAGATCCCTCCAAAGGTGTAAAAGTTGATCTTGAAAGGGATTTCAGGTCCAGTAAGTGAACAGGATTCAACCACAAGGGAGAAGAACATGGGTAATAGGCCTTTATCCCTTAAAAAGATAATTAGCGGTGGCCAAACAGGCGCAGACAGGGCAGGCTTGGATGTGGCGATTAAGTTGGGGCTTTTGCATGGAGGTTGGGTCCCAAAAGGTAGAAAGGCAGAGGATGGGATGGTTCCAAGCTGCTACCAGGTGAAGGAAACCAACTCCTTTAAATACCGTGATCGTACACAACTAAATGTGCTGGATTCTGACGGCACCGTAATATTTAGTAGGGGACCTTTAAAAGGTGGTTCCAAACTTACCGAGGATTTTTGTATAGCACACCAAAAGCCTTACATTCATATAGACTTTGATACCATGACAAAAGAAGAGGCCAAAACTCTATTTACAAACTGGATAGAAGAAAACAGCATATCTGTTTTGAATGTGGCAGGCCCAAGGGAAAGTGAGGATAAAGACATATACCAAATGGTAAAAGATTTTCTACTTGAGGCTTTGGTCTAAGTATATGGCCTATCTTCCAAAATCAATCTCATCTCTTGACAGAGCCTTTACTTCCATGACTATATGTCCCCAACCTCCGCAGTTAACTCCCACATCAAAGCAACCCGTTTTATTAAAGATTACCTCGTTTGGATCCCTTCCGTTCATAAGATTTTCAAAAAACACATTAATTAAAGCAACAAGATTGGGAAAAATGAAAGAACACACCCTGGGCGGTGCATATTTTGTAAGGAGGTTACCTGCTGAATCAAAATAGAACCTTTGTCCCACCACATGGCCTGAATGGCACCCCTTGGAATATACCACCTCGGCTACAATGGTGTATCCAGATGCCTTGATCGCATTTTCAAAAAGCCTTTGAAACCTTGGATTTTTTTCAAGCTCACCGAATTCAGCCTCAGGCAAGCCCAACCTCTTTTTCAATATTTCCAGGAAGACTTCCTTATCTCCTGCCATCTTTTCATCTCACCTCCTAACTGTTTCAGATCCTTGCTTCTTGCTTAGCTATCAGAAAGAGTTGGGTGGGTCAAGGTGGAAACTAACCCATGTGCATCAAGTGAATTGACAGGGATTTCTTTTCCTTTAAGGTGGAGCTGACGGTTCTCAATCTTTAGCAAAGGAGTTAAGCCATGGAAACACAAAAAACCTCAGGAAAATCCAGTATCAGAGACTGGTGGCCCAATTTGTTAAACCTAAAAGTCCTCTACCAAAACCCACCCCAATTAAACCCCTATGGTGGGCATTTTCAGTATGCCAAGGAATTTTTAAGCCTGGATCTCTTGCAAGTTAAGAAGGACCTACAAGACCTCATGACCAGGTCTCAGGACTGGTGGCCTGCTGACTTCGGACACTATGGAGGCCTCATGATTAGGTTGGCCTGGCATAGCGCAGGCACATATCGTGCCATTGACGGCCGTGGAGGCAGCAAAGGCGGAATATTCCGCTTTCCCCCCATCATAGGTTGGCCGGACAACATCAACCTGGACAAGGCCCTAAGGCTACTCTGGCCTATGAAGAAAAAGTACGGGAAGAAACTTTCCTGGGGTGATCTGATCATCCTTGCAGGAAATGTTGCCATGGAATCCATGGGCTTTAAGACCCTGGGGTTTGCAGGGGGGAGGGAAGACTTTTGGGAACCGGATGAAAGCGCCTATTGGGGGCCTGAAGAGGAATGGCTTGCCTCAGAACGTCATGACCAAGAAGGCTTGCTTGACTACGAGGTGGCCGCAGAACACATGGGACTCATCTATGTGAACCCAGAAGGCCCAAGGGGAAACCCTGATCCTCTACTGGCAGCAAAGGAGATACGCATGGTCTTTGCCCGCATGGCAATGAACGATGAAGAGACAGTTGCATTGATCGCAGGAGGCCATGCCTTTGGAAAGACCCATGGCGTTGCACCCTCCTCCCACCTGGGACCTGAGCCACCTGCAGCCCCCATAGAGGAGCAGGGACTGGGCTGGAAGAGCACCTATGGCCAAGGCAAGGGTCCTGATACCATCACAAGCGGAATAGAAGTGACCTGGACCCCCACACCCACAAAATGGAATCCCAGAAATTTCTTACACATACTTTTTACCAATGAATGGGAACTGGAAAAAGGCCCTGGGGGAGCATACCAATGGGTGGCAAAGAATTCACAGCTAAGGGTACCTGATCCCTTTGACCCCAACAAGAAACACCCCCCACGTATGCTGACCACTGACCTGGCATTAAGGTTTGATTTAGAATATGCAAAGATATGCAAAAGGTTTTTGGATCATCCAGGAGAGTTTGAAAAGGCCTTTGCCCGTGCCTGGTTTAAGCTAACCCACAGGGACTTGGGACCTCGCAGCCTCTACTTAGGGCCTGAAGTGCCCTCAGAGGTATTCCCATGGGAAGACCCCCTTCCCAAGCTGGAACACCCCATTGCTGATGAAAGGGATTTGGAGGAACTCAAGTCCAAGATCTTGGCCTCAGGCCTTTCCGTTTCAGAGCTTGTGTATACTGCGTGGTCCTCTGCCTCCACCTTTCGCATATCCGACAAACGAGGGGGAGCAAACGGCAGCCGGATTAGGCTTTCTCCACAAAAGGACTGGGAAGTGAATATGCCCCAGCAACTTTCCAAGGTAATTTCGGTGCTACAGGGGATAAAGGAATGGTTTGATAAAACCCATTCTGAAAAGGATGCCAAAAAGGTTTCCTTGGCTGATCTCATCGTGCTGGGAGGCTGTGCTGCCATTGAACTGGCCATCAAGAAGGCGGGTTATGATATCAAGGTGCCCTTTCAACCAGGCCGTGTGGATGCCACACAAGAGATGGTGGATCTTTTCACAGCCAAATTCTTGGAACCCCTTTACGATGGCTTTAGGAACTACCTTAAGGAGGGAATCAAGTTCAAAAGAACCCCAGAGGAACTATTGGTGGATCGAAGTAACTTGCTATCTCTCACTCCACCTGAGATGGCTGCCCTTGTGGGAGGTTTGAGGGTGCTAAATTGTAATTTTAACAAGGCCCAGCAGGGGGTCTTCACCAAGAGAACTGAGGTCCTTAGTAATGACTTCTTTGTGAACCTACTTGACATGGATATTTACTGGAAGAAGGTGGATCAAAATTTTTATGAGGGAAGAGACAGAAAGACCCATGAACCCAAATGGACTGCAACCCGTGTGGACCTCATCTTTGGCCATGATGCAAGGCTGAGAGCCATTTCAGAGGCATATGCAGCAGATGATGGAGAGGAAATCTTTATCCAGAACTTTGTATCAGCATGGGTAAAGGTCATGAACCTTGATCGTTTTGATATCCTCATGGAAGGAATTAGTTAAACTTTTAAAAGCCTTGGGATCCTTATATTGCCGCAGGGACCAGCCTCCCCTGTGCATACAAATATATGGCAAGGTATTCGGCCTTGGAGCTATAGGAGGTGTAAAAAAATAAGGGAGGAGCCAGGCGATATAGCCTGCTATCCGCTTTATTGGTTTTATGGGGTTTGTTGGGTCTGTTGGGTTTATGTCATTTGTATGCTTGGTGTGATTTTTTTTGGATTATATGATGAGGCAAATGACTTGGTGAAATCATATAAAGAGATATGCTGTCTAAATTTTCCCTTTGAAAACCTAAGTTCTACTGGTACATAACCTCATTTCTCATATACTGTTATTGGTTCTTCCACAGTCCCTGCGTAGAATACGATTATCTCTGCATCACTCTCTCCCTCATTTACCCCGTAGTGTGGGGTATTGACTACCTCTACAATGGGATCACCTGCTTTGAGAAGTAGTGTCTTCCCATCCTTTGTAATCACCTTTAGTTCACCCTTTAAAAGTACTCCTGCGTTTATAACAGGATGGTAATGCATCCTAAGCCTTGCTCCAGCCGGAATACTCACCTTTATTATTGTAATCTCGGGTTGACCTTCCTTGTACTTAGGAAGTAACTCTCCATCCCAGCTCTTTTGAGATTTGATAAGTACCTGTGATACTATGTCACCACAATAACCAACCCCACATAAACCCAACAAAAGGACAAATGTGTTCAAAATACAACAAACAATACAAAATCTCACACGAATCATTTAGAGGCTCCTTTCCCCTTGCGAAAGTAATTTCGTTCTATAGAAAACCAAACCTTTATGGCTCTTTTTTGCCTATCTTTTCTCATTCTCCTCCACAGGCTTTGCTTCCTCAATAAGCATGATTGGGATCCCATCCTTTATCTCATACAGAAGTTTGCAGTTCCAACAAATCAAGCCCTTCCTTGCCTCATCAAGTACAACATCACCCTTACATTTTGGGCAGGCAAGGATCTCAAGTAGTTTTTTGTCAATCATATTCCACCTCCTTGTTTATATTTGAGTCCATCAATCCCATGAGAGGAGTGAACACATCCTCTGTTTTTATTCCCTTCATGCACCTTGTATCATCACAATCCTTTTTAAAACAAGGGCTACACAAAAGATTTGACCTAACCACCACATGTGCATCACCGAAAGGTCCTGTTCTCCAAGGTGCAGTGGGCCCAAAGAGTGCAACCACAGGGCACCCCATTGCCGCACCCAAATGCATAGGCCCTGTGTCTGTGCTCACCATTGCCTTTGCATTCATAAGTAGGTAAGAAAGCTCCCTAAGAGTTGTCCTACCTGAAAGATCCAACACGCCTTTGTTAAGCTGAGAAGTTATTTCTCCTACATAAATCATGTCATCCTTGGAACCTGTAAACACCACCCTCAGATGCGTTTTCTCTTGAACCATCCTTGCCAGTTCCACAAAGTTCTCTTTTACCCAAAACTTTGTCCGCCACTTGGGAGCAGGGTTTATCACCACATAATCCTTGGGTTTAAGGCCAAATTCCATGAACCTCTTTTCATACACCTTTTGTTCGCTTTGGGGTATATGTATTTTTGAACCCGTATAAAGATCCTTTGCTCCCAGCATTCGGGCCACATCCAATGTCCTTAACAGGGCATGCCTCTCTATATCCACCCTCAAAACCCTGTGATACGCAAGCCTTGCGAATTCCCTTTCTATGGACAGGCCAACCCTTTCCCAGGAATCGGCAAGCATTGTTACAACAGCACTCTTTAAAAGGCCTTGGAGGTCCAATACCATGTCATACCTAACACCTCTGAGCTTCCTTATAAAGTGCAAGACACCAGAGAGCCCTTTCCCCTTCCTCCATCTGCTCCTGTTGATCACCAGCAACCTGCTAAGGTAAGGCTCGCTCTGGAGCAGGGGTGCAGAGGTATCCTCAATGGCCCAATCTATCTCCCACTTGGGAAAATTCCTTTTAATGGTTCTCAAAAATGGAATAGTGTGGATCACATCACCTATAGCACTAAGCTTTACTATCAGAACCCGCATCCTGAATGATCCTTTTTGCAGCACACAGCAGATCCTCTTCGATAAAATCCGGTTTAAAGGGAGCTTTTTCAAGGCAGAAATCTATCTCACCAAGGCCATAGCCTGTTTTCACCAATATGCCTTTGATGTTCATCTTTTTTCCCATTTCAATGTCCACAAGCCTATCTCCAACCACATAGCTATGTGCCAGGTCAATGGGATATTTGGATAAGGCCTGTTCAATGAGGCCTGTCTTTGGTTTTCTGCAATTACAATCAACCCTTAACTCAGGGATTACAGAATCCTTCCTATGCATACAGACAAATATGTCGTCAATATGGCAATTATTTTGTTCAAAAACATTCTGCATATGCCTGTGAACATAACTCACAAATTCTATGGGAGTATATCCCCTCGCTGCCCCGCTTTGATTGGTTACAACGATCACTAAGAATCCATATTTATTCAAAAGGGAAATTGCCTCAAAGGCAAATGGGAAGATCCTAAATCTTGAGATGTGATTTATGTAACCCATCTCTTCGTTGATTGTGCCATCCCTGTCAATGAAAACTGCCGGTTTCTTCATCATCTTCCTCCAACAACCTTAGTAGTTCATGCCAGACCGCATCAACGCCTATTTGATTCAAACATTCGTATGTATTTTTCTTGCAAGTTGGTTTAAAGCATGGAGAGCAATCCACAAAAGATCTCACAATCCTCGATCTTGTACCCAAAGGGCCGGTAAGCTCTGGATCCGTGGATCCAAATATGGCCACCAACGGCACATCCAAGGCATATGCCACATGCATAAGACCTGAGTCATTGGTTAAAAAGGCATTACAAAGTGCTATCAAGGCCTTAGCCATACCAAGATCCGTCCTACCCATTAGGTCAAAGACCCTTGGATGCCTTATTGAAACAGGCCTTGGTAATTCATCTGCTCCGCCCAGGATGACCACATAGTGTGGAAGCCTTGAAATTATCCGCTCTATGATCTTCTCAAAGTTGGAAATGGGCCACATCTTTGCCAAGCCGTATTTTGCACCAGGGGCAACGCCTATCAGGCCCGCTTTTGTATCCACACCGTAGGAACCCAAGAACAGAAGGGCCTTTTCCTTTTCTATCGCCCTTAAGGTGAGGATAGGTTTCATAAAAAGGGCATCAACACCCAATTCCCTTACCAGATTCAAGTAGTAATTAACCTGGTGGATCTTAGCTTTGGGTACCTGGATCCCCTTGCTCAGAAAAACCCACCTCAGATCTCTATCGTACCCCACGATCTCCTTTATACCTCCAAGCTTACACAAAAAGGCCGCCTCAAAGGCATTTTGAAACAATATGGCCTTGGAAAAATCCATTTCCCTTAAGGATCGGGCAGTATTTAAGATAAGCCCAAGTCCTTTGAGGCCGCCTTCTTTTGGGTAGGGGATAAATCCCCTCAGATTCTTAACCTGTGGAAGCAGACACGATAGCCCAGGTCTCGTGAGTGCATATATCTCCTCTTCTCGCCAGGCACCCAGGATTGCCTCAAAGGCAGGGAGACTCATCACCAAGTCTCCCACCCAATTGGGTAGCCTCACAAGGATCCTACTCTGCACCCTTACCTTCTCCAATGGGCCATGCCTGCCTGGTCTTCCACCTCCTGTGGAACCAAAGCCATTGTTCTGGATGAGCCCTTATCTTCTGCTCCAGCACACTGGTAAAGAGCTGGGTATTTTCCTCTGTATCCCACTCAAACCTTCCTGTGTCCACAAGGTTTAGAGGTTCATGAAAGCCTACCTTATAACCTGAGTTTGTTCTAATGGCAAAGGCAGGGATAACAGGAGCACCTGTCTTGAGTGCGATCTGAGCCATTCCCTTGTTGGTACAGGCCCATCTGCCCAAGAACCTCACAAACACACCTTGGTACCAATCCACGTTTTGATCCAAAAGTATGCCCACTGCACAGTTTGCTCTAAGGCTTCTCAAGATCTGCCGCATGGCGTTTTGCTTGTCTATCACACCCGTACCAAATCTGGTTCTGATGTCCCTAATCCATCTTTCCGCCACTGGGTTATCCAACCTCCTTGCCACTACAAAGGCCTTAAAAGGCAGGGATATTGTAAATTCCAAGGCAAAGGCCAGGTTCAGCAACTCCCAATTTCCCATATGCCCAGTGAGCAACAACAAACCCCTTTTTCCCTCAAAGGCCTTTAAGACCAGATCCTTTCCCTCCACTGTATAGTATGCCCTGAGTCTCTCTGGAGGGGAAAACTCCAGATGGGCCATCTCCAAGGCAACTGCCAAGAAATGGGCAACCACCTTCCTATAGAGGTCTTCCACAAAACCTTGGTCCAACTCAGGAAAAGAGGCCCTTAGGTTTTCCACTGCCACTCTCTTTCTGGACCAAGGCACCTTGGAAAGGCGATAGGCCAAGGCCTTGGACATTGGATACAAGGCCTTAAAAGGTAGGATCGATAGGGTCCTAAAAAAGCCCTTTATCCCCTTAAAGAGTAGATCTTCCATCTTCTGTGGCACCCAAAAGGGCCTTCTCCATGAACCCAAAGAACTCTTGAGACCTGTCCACCTCAATACGGGTTAAGAGGACCATAAGCTCCTGACCAAACAAATGGGAAAGCCCTTCAAGCCTTGCCCAGTCTTTTTCCGTGGTAATCAGATGAACCCCCTTTTTAAGTTGGCTCCTAATCTCTTTCACCTCCCTTTCCTTAAAAGAATGATGGTCCTTGAAGGCATGAAATCTTACCACATTGGCCTTCAGATGAAGAAGGGTATTTAAAAACCTCTCAGGTCCTGCAATGCCACTAAAGGCTATCAGGTCCTTACCCTCCAAGAAGCTGGGATCCAGTTCAACGCCCTTTTTTGGGAGATAGACCTTGTAAGGCAACTGCCTTGCAAAAAAGATGGGTCCTTTGAAAAGAGATGTGATCTGAAGGGAGTCTATGGGCTCTCCGTGATCCAAGACCACCAACAACACATCTGCCCTAACAATGTTATGGATGGGTTCCCTTAGATTACCCAAGGGGAAAAGTTCATCTTGAAAGGTATGGGGCCTTACCACCAAAAGATCCAGATCCCTGTAAAGGGCCAAATGTTGAAAGCCATCATCCAGCAACACCACCTCCACCTGTAAGAACTCCTTTGCCACCATACAGGCATTGAAACGGTCCTTGCAGATAATAACAGGGATGCCCTCCAAGTTCTTTGCCATCATGTAGGGTTCGTCTCCCACCTCTTGTGGCCCAAGGTTTAGCCTTTTGCCATCGCTTACAATCACAGGCCTTTTGCTGCTTTTGCTTCCCTTGTATCCCCTGCTTATCACTGCCACCTTTAAACCTCTATCCGCTGCCCATTGTGCAAGGAGCATTGTGGTGGGAGTCTTTCCACTGCCTCCCAAGGAAAGGTTACCCACAGACAACACAAAACAAGGCGCCTTCTTGGGCACAAACACCCCCTTTTCGTATGCCAATCTTCTTGCCTCCAGGCAAAACCGGTATAAGGTGGAAAAAACCCTTAAAAACACCCTTGGAAGCATGTGTCCTTGAAAGGGGATAGGACGGTAAGGGTCCCTGTGTCTAAGTCCTTCCACCACCCAGATCTTCCTTGATTATCTCCACCACCCTCATAAGCCTTCCCCTTTGGGAATAGGCCACATCCTTTGCATTTTTGCCCATAAAGGCCCTTTTTTGAGGATCTGACAAGAGCCTTTCCAGCTCCAAAACTATTTCATCTGCATCCCTTACCAACACTCCTCCCCCTGCACATAAGAGGAGCTCCTGTATCTCAGTGAAGTTAAATGCATATGGTCCAAACAAAACCGGTATACCGTGGGCAGCCGGCTCCAAGAGATTGTGCCCACCAAAGGGTATGAGACTTCCACCCACAAAGGCAGCAATCCCCACTCCGTATATCTCCCTTAGCTCTCCTAAGGTATCCACTATGATTATGTCCCAGTCCTTGTTCACCCCACTACTCCTCAGAAACACCCTTAGCCCAAAGGAGCTTGAAAGTTCAAATATCTCCTCTGCCCTGTTAGGATCTCTGGGCCCTATGATGGCCTTCAAATTATACCTTTGTCTAATATTAACCAAGGCCTTGAGTAATATCTCTTCCTCGCCCTTGTGGGTGCTACCTGCCACCAATACGGCCTCGTGGGCTTGAAGCCTCAATTCCCTTAACCATTTTTCCTTTGAGCCCACTATAGCATCCCAGTTGGTGTCAAATTTCAGGTTTCCCGTGGTTTTGATCTTGGCCTTGGGGAAAACACCTGTCTCTATAAGCCTTTTCTCATCCCATGGGGACTGCACAAGCCATTTTTTTATTGGCCTAAATAGGATCCTCAATAGAGGCCTAAACCTTGAATAATTCTTGAAGGTCTTAGGGCTGAGTCTTCCATTGATCACCATCACGGGAACTGCCCTTCTTGTTAGGTACCAGATCAGAAAAGGCCATATGTCCGATTCCACAATCACCAAGATCCTTGGTTTGATCCTTAAACAGAGCCTTCTGATTGAAGGGTAGAAATCCAGGGGCATGGGAGCATAGGCATCTACCCATGGGTGCGGGTGCTTCTTTAGATACTCAAAGGCCTTTTGTGTGCCGATACTTAAAAATATCTTGTTTTCCTTCAACTCTTCCCTTAGTAGCTTTGGAAGGTTCCAGACGGAAAAAAGCTCTCCCATAGAAAGGGCATGGATCCAGATGCAGTCCTCACAATCTCCCGTCAATTCCTTTCCATTCCAAAACCACCTTCTTAAAAGCCATTTCCTTTTCCTTTTTAGGAAAAATGGTACACCCAATAAGGAAAGGAGAAACCAAAGGCCTTCATATATCCACAAAAGAGGATGCATGAACCTTAGGGCTCCAAGGGCAGCAAGATGATCATCTCTGTACCGCCTGTGGGACCTGAATTTGGCAAGATATCCCCGTGGTGTTCCTTCACAATGCTATGGGCTATGGCAAGTCCAAGGCCTCCACCTTGTGGTTTTGTGGAAAAATAAGGCTCAAAGACCTTGTGCCTGTACTCTGCCTTTATCCCAGGACCGTCATCCAAGATGCTCACCACTGCCTTATCCTCTGCCTTCTTAACCCTTAACCATACCCTACCCTTTCCTGAAACTGCCTCCACTGCGTTGTTTAAGATGTTGGTGATGGCCCTTCTCAACTGCTCCTTGTCTCCCCTCACCATCAAAGGTCCTTCCACAGTCTCCAACTGCCATTCCACATTCTTATGTCTTTCCAGAAACACTCCGTATACCTCTTTCACAAGTCCCACCAGATCCATCTCCACCTTCACGCTCTTGGGAAGCCTGGCAAACAGGCTAAATTCGCTCACCAACCTGGTGAGTTCCTCCACCTGGGAAAGGATCAGCTGGGTGCAATCCTTCAAGATCAACCTATGCTCTTTGCCCAAGACAGGGGAAAGCTTTTTATCCAGCCTTTGAGCGGAAAGCTGAATGGGGGTAAGTGGATTTTTCACCTCATGGGCAATCCTCCTTGCCACCTCCTGCCATGCCTCCATACGCTCTGCCCTCTCCACTTCAGTGAGATCCTCCACCACAGCCACAACCCCGATGGGGACTCCAGACACATCCTTCATAGCGTTCACAGAAACAAATAGATTCATGGCCTGTCCGTTTCCAAAAAATTTGATCTGCTTTCTCATCTCATCCCTTTTCTTGAGGCATATGTCTAACATTTCTTGGATTTCATCCGGCAAGACCTGGGAGTAATGCCTACCTATCACATTCTGGGAGTTTATCTTAAGTATCTTTTCGCAGGCGGTGTTAAAGGTGGAAACAATACCTTCCTTGTCCGTTGACATTACACCTGCTCCAATGTTACCCAGCACAAATTCCATGTATTGCTTTTGCCTTTCCAGCTCTTGGTTTCTTATGTTTAATTCCTGATTTGCAAGTTCAAGGCTTTCTTTGCTTGTCTTTAACTCCTTTGCCATCCTGTTAAAAGATCTAACCAAAATCCCTATTTCATCTTCAGATTTTGCCTCAATCTTAACATCATAATCTCCTGCCGATATCCTCTTGGTTGCATCTGCCAAGGCCTGAATAGGCACAGTAAGTTCCTTGGATAGATACAGTCCAAACCATATTGCTGAAAAGATTATGAGTAGGGTCACAAGTGTTAAACTCAAGATATATCCTGATTTTATAGGCACGCTTAAGGCCGAAAGATTTGCATATTCTTCAGAGGCAATTGCCACAGCCCTGCTCTTTTCAAGGAATTCTTGTGGGATATTCTTTACCACCACAAGGAGTTGGTTTTTTTCCTCAATCTCCTTTGTGGCAAAAATAAAGGCGGTCTTTCCCACTTCTCCGTATCCTGATTCGCAAGACCTTGCCTCAAAACAACCAAGACCAATTAGATACTCGGAAACACTTTGTGAGCTCACATCCCAAATGGGAGACCTCCATTCATTCAGTACATGGTTTTTCTGTTTATCAAAAAGGAACACAAGATCCCAGACACCTTCTCTAATGGAGCCATTACCCACAGAGATCTGCCTTAGGTAATCGGGAGTAAAGACATTGTCAATCTCTGCCTTAAAACTCTTAATAATCAAGTTTTTGAAATCAATGCTCATCTGGGTAGCATCACTAATGGCCTTATCTATCTGCTTACCGAACCAATAATCCACCGATGCAGATATATACTGAACAGATGCAAAAAATAAAACCATGGTTGGGAAAAGGCTCAAGATGACAAAGGACACAACAAGCTTACTGCGGATATGTGACCCAACAATACCTCTCCTTCTCTGAATAAATAGCTTTACAAGATTTCTTAAGATCAGGTATAGCAGCAAAAGCAGTAGGATCACATTGATATTTATAAGAGAAAAAACAAGCACCTTGTGTCTTACAGAAAGTTCAATGTTCCATCTTAAAGATCTTGAAGCAAAATAAAGTATGATGGGAATTGAGATGAGCAGGATACAGACTATCACCAATTCCCTTTTTTTTCTCTTTGCCTCTGCCAAACTATTGCTCTTATGTGAATCCATGGCTTCCCACTAGTTCTTCCAATAAAATGGTAGCATAGTAACAAGGAGTGTGAATATCTCAACCCTTCCCACGATCATACAAAAACTTAGTATCCATTTGGCGATCCCTGATAGATCCGTATATGTTGATACAGGCCCCACCAGGCCAAAGCCAGGCCCCACATTTCCAAGACAGGATGCCACAGCACCGATGCATGTGGCCAGATCAAGGCCTGTGAAAGATACGGCTATGGTGGAAATACCAAATACACCCACATATAGCACATAAAAGCCAAGCACCGAACTCACTATATTTTCTTCAATGGGTCTATTGCCTATCTTACAAACAATTACCGCATGTGGATGAATCAGTTTCTTTAATTCCCTAAAGGCATGTTTTATCAATAACATCACCCTCATTACTTTTATAGCACCACCTGTTGAACCAGACATTGCACCTATGAACATTAGAATCAACAAGATAAACTGGGTATAGCTGGGCCATTTTTCATAGTCATAAGTCACATATCCAGTTGTTGTCATTATGGACACAACCTGAAACATACTGTGCCTAACTGCTTCATCGAAACTGGGATATAGATCCATTACTCCAATTACGATTAAGCCCGACGAAATAGCTAAAATCAGAAAATACACCTTAAACTCAGAATCCTTGATAACTTTAGAAAAGTTTCCTTGAATGGCCCGATAATGTAAAGAAAAATTCATCCCTGCCAATGCCATAAAGACAATTACTACAGTTTCCACATATGGACTCTTGTATCCTCCGATACTACTGTCCATAGTTGAAAATCCACCCGTTGGCATGGTGGTAAAGGTATGACATATGGCGTCAAACACCGATAGACCACCAAGCAATAGAAACAGAAACTCCAGAAAACTAATCCCCATATATACCTTCCAAAGCAATTTTGCAGTATCCCTTATCCTGGGAGTGAGCTTGTCTGCCACAGGACTTGGAATCTCTGCCTTGTAAAGTTCCATCCCTCCAACGCCCAAAAAGGGCAATATGGCAAGGGATAAAACGATTATTCCCATTCCGCCTAGCCACTGTGTAAGAGACCTCCAAAAAAGTATACCCCTTGAGATAGATTCCAGACCGGTTAATATGGTTGCCCCTGTGGTGGTAAACCCTGACGCAGACTCAAAAAAAGCATCTGTAAAGGTTGGTGTTACACCTGTAAAAACATAGGGGAAACCTCCTATTACACACGAATATACCCAGGAAAGCGATACAAGGGCATAGGCCTCTTTATGTGAAACTGATTTTTGTTCTTTTGCTGGGATAAGAAGAAGTATGATACCAAGCCCTACAGGCACACTTGCCGACCAAAGTAGAGAAAAGGAAACAGTCTCTTGGTAAAGGAATGAAATCCCAGAAGAAATAATTATCAATAGTGCAAAAATAATAGATATCACACCCAGTGTCCTTAAAATTATCTTCCAGTGCATATTGTCCTCACTTGCTCATCATCCAGAAGAGAGCAGCTTTTCCACTTTACTTACAGCACTTTCCAATGCGAATATCACAAGCTTATCGTTGGGCATGATTTGGGTTTCACCCTTTGGTATTATAACTTCATCCTTCCTCACTATTGCTCCCACAAGGGCGTCCTTAGGAAATTTCAAGTCCTTTAATGCCTTATACACAATAGGAGAATTAATAAGGGCCTCTGCTTCAATCACTTCTGCATCCTCTGAACCCAAAGGTGTTACACTCAAGACCTTACCTTTCCTAATAAAAGAAAGTATTGCCTTTGCTGCGGCCAGCCGAGAGCTCACCACAATATCTATGCCGATAGAAGATACCAAAGGCATGTAGCTTACCCTGTTTATTCTAACGATAGCCTTCTTTGCACCAAGTGCCTTTGCAAGGAGTGCCACAAGGATATTATTCTCCTCGTCATTGGTGAGGGTCACTATGAAATCTGACTTATCCACTCCCTCTTCCAATAAAAGCTCTTTGTCTGTGGCATCCCCTTCTATCACCATCACCTTGTTTAGATTCATCGCCAAGGCATGGCATTTTCCCTTGTCCTTTTCTATTATCTTTGCCTGGAACCTGCTTTTATCCAATTCCTTGATGAGGGAAGAGCCCACTTCCCCTGCGCCAACTACAATTACGTGGCTGGCATGGGGAGGATCTTTGGGCCTTATCCACTCCAGTATGGTATCCTCGTGCCTATGGCTTATAAAGTAGATGCTATCTCCCTCTTGGATGCTGTCATCGCCCCTGGGTATGAGCACCTTTTGGCCCCTTAAAATTGCTCCTATCAGCAACCTTCCTTTATATTGAATAAGTTCCTTAAGTCTTTTCCCTGTTAGGGGAGAATCAGACTCCACCTTCACCTCCACAAGCTTTAGGCTGCCACCTGCCATAAAAGTAATGTCTGCTGCCCATGGGTGCTCTAATATGTTTATGATGTTTTGGACCATTGCCTTTCCGGGGTTTATGATGAAGTCAATACCCATATGGTCCTTTCCAAGCACATCTGGAACTTCAAGTTCCTCATTTCTCACCCTGGCAACCCTTGTAACACGGGGATTTAGCTTCTTTGCCAAAAGACATGCAAGCAGGTTCACCTCATCACTGTCGGTGGCAGCCAAGAAGAGTTGGGCATCTTGTATGCCTGCCTCCTTTAATACGCTTGGGGATGTGCCAGAACCCAAAATAGTCTGCACGTCCAATTGATCCTGTACCTTTTGGAGTCTTTCAGAGGACCTATCTATAAGTACCACCTCATGACCCTCTTGTGAAAGTCTGCTACCTGTGTTTAGGCCCACTTCTCCTGCACCCAATATGATTACCTTCATGTTTACTCCTAATCATGGGATCAACTGGGAAAACATCCTGGGAAACTCCGTTTATATAATATCTTTTCCTTGACTTCCATCAAATCCATTCCTTAAGGTGCCTTTAAAATACCATAAGGAGGTGCATATGAAGAAGAGAGTTTTGAAGATGCTTTTGATCTTGGTTTCCCTTTCTTTTCCATGGGGGGTTGCCTCTGCCCAGGTACACAAAAAGTGTCTTGCCTGCCACCAAGACTACAAAGACATGGCAGGGATAATGGCAGGGGATTTTGGAACCCTGTCCAAAAAGGCAGGTACCTTCACCCTTGATACAGGGGATGCCACCCATGTGTTGAGGATTCAAGAAGGGATCAAGCTCAAGAATCTGGGCCAATTGGAAGAAGCAAAACAAGGCCTTGCCGTGTTGGTAAAGGTAGAAAAGAAGGGCGATGAAACCATAGCTAAGGAATTTATAGCCAAGCCAAAGTTTGAGGTACCAGAGTCTCAGTTGATGAAATTGGAGCACCTGAAGGAATTGGTCTCAAAGGGCCCTGAAAAAGGAAACTATGTGTTGGTGGACTCAAGGCCTGAGAATCACTACCAGGCTGGCCATATCCCCACCTCCATAAACATCCCATTTCCAAAGATGAAGGAGATGTTGGGAGCCCTTCCAAAGGAGAAAGACAAACTTGTGATATTCTATTGCTTAGGAGTTAGGTGAGTGCTCTCTCCCATGGCAGCCAGGTTGGCAGCCAAAGAGGGTTACACCAATGTAAAGGTATTTCACGATGGCATACCTGCGTGGCAGGCAGCGGGGCTTCCTCTACTTACAAGCCCGGAGCTTGTAAGATCCACATTGGGTTATGTGGTATTGATAGATACCCGGGGGCCTGAAGCGGCAAAGGCAGGCCATATCCAAGGCGCTGTGGCAATTGACCTGGCCCAAATCCCTCAGGAAAGGACGCAGTTTCCTGTGGACCTAAAGGCACCCATCGTGCTCTACCATGAAGACACCAATCTGGATAAGCTTGCTAATGTTTACAAAGAGATTTCTTCCTGGGGATACAAAAACTTGGGTATATTGGAAGGTGGTTTTAAGGCATGGCTTTCCAAAAATCTCCCCATTCAGAAGGACCTGGTCCAGACCAAGATCTTCTATATCCCAAGGCCAAAGCCGGGTGAAATCACAGGGGATGAGTTTGTAAACATCGTAAAGACAAAACCACAAAACAAGCTGATCCTGGATGTGAGGACCCAACAAGAAAACTCTGCAGGGAGCATAGAGGGGGCAAAAAACATACCCTTGGATCAACTGCAGTCTCGTTTGAACGAGCTCCCCAAGGACAAAGAGATTATCGTGCACTGCGCCACAGGCCTGAGGGCTGAAATGGCCTACAACATCCTCAAGAATGCAGGCTTCAACGCACGATTCTTAAACGACAGGGTGGCAATATTGGAAGGAAAGCTATTCTGTTGCTTCAAGGATTAGATGAAACTAACCTTTAAGCCCACGAGGTGTCTAACACCTCGTGGGCGTGCATTCAAGCCTCCTCTAAAATACCCCTTTTTACAAAATCCCTGTACACATATTCCAGCCCCAAGGAGCTTAAGGTCTCCTTTTTGGGGATGCCTTGCTGGTTCCAACCCCTGTAACTGTAATACTCATCCAAGAGCTTTGCCTCCAACTCTGGGAATCTCTTTTTCCAATGGTCCTCCGGTGGACGTTCGTGTTCCCTCCTGAGACCCCTTCTAATGTTATTGGCCCTCACCAGGTTCCTGATCCTGTTTGCAGTTGCCCACAGTTGATCCTCGTCATAGGGGATGCCTGTGGCAAAGTTTATGAGGTCAGGAAGGTTGTGGATATGATAGGGAGGCTTGTAGGCAAAGGAGCTCAGTCCTGCGCAAAGCCCCAATGAATCGTCTATATAGTGCATGTTTTCCTGCCATTCCACCAATTCACATATGAGATCCACAGGTGGATAGAAGGGGAACTGATTACCAGGATCTCCCCATTCCAAAACGAATTTCTTAAATCTTTCTTCCTTTCCCTTGGGTATCTGGATCCAGTTCTTTACAAACTCCTCTCTCTCTTCCTTCTTCAAAGGATGCTGAGGGATCTGACCTTCTATCTGGGTGATGTTGGCCTTCTCTCCCGTTGCCCACATCAGGAAGTAGATGGGATTTAGCATCCCCAGTTTTATGGGGATCTGTTCGTGCTTCTTTATGGTGTTGTGATCATAGGCCTCTGCCCCCTTGCCTATCTCACGGGCGGCCCAATACACCCCCTTTGCCAGCACATCTCCTATCCCTTCCCTCTTGGCAATCCTATCCAGGAGCCAAAAGAATCTACCCTCTTTGTCCTTTGGCATCCCATCCATATCCTTGTCTGTGAGTATACCTGCCTCATAAAGCTCCAAGGCAAAGGCCATCACCTGGGGTGTGGTATATCCGTCCAGACCGTAGTGTTGGGCCTTGGCAGCAATCCTGAAACCAAAATCCAGGTTATCAACCATGGCAGCCATTACATAGGTGAGCTTGGAAAAACACTTCATCACATAGGAAGGGAACCCGGGCAATTCCACTATGGCAGAGCACCTGTTTGGGCAGTTATAACAACTTATGAGCCGCTTCCTTGCACTCCTCATGGTCTCTGCCCATTCCTTTTCGATCTTCTCGGTCCAGAAATCCTTTCTCCTTATCCTGGCATTTCCCCAGGCAAAATTGGTGGTATGCCACGCCTCGTCATCCACTGCCATCTCTTGGGGAGCACCAAAATAGGCATTTATGGGCTGAACCCCTTTTATAGGGTTTTGGAACCTGTGTTTGATCTCTTCCAAGACCTTTGAACAAAAGGCAAAAAACTCTTCAGGCCTTGCAAGGGGTATGTCCATGGTTCCCCTAACTGCGATCCCCTTCAGATTCTTGGATCCCATTATGGCACCCAACCCCAACCTGCTTGCACTGCTCTTGGAGCTTTCTATGGAAGCAAAATAGACCCTGTTTTCTCCTGCCAAACCTATGGAGACCACCTGGGCATGGGGTTCGTTTAGCTCATCTTTTATGGCAGTCATAGTATCATATGTACTCATGCCCCTTAGGTGCCTTGCATCCCTTATCTCTGCCTTTCCGTTGTGGATCCACAAATACACAAGGTCTTGGGCCTTGCCTCTGATGACCACCTTGTCAAAACCTGCATATTTGAGCTCCGGTCCCCAAAACCCTCCCATCATGGAAAAGGCCATAAGCCCTGTTTGAGGAGAGATGGAAGATATGATGGTCCTATTGGCACCCGTGGCAGGTGTGCCCACCAACAGACCAGGGCCAAACAGCAAGAGATTTTCCTCTGAAAAAGGACCTACCTCAGGAGGGACACGGTCCCACAGGATCTTTGCATTTACCCCAAGACCTCCCAAGAAAAGCCTTGTTTCTTCAGGGTCTGTTTCAACCCTTTCAATATTACCTGTGGAGAGATCCACCTCCAAGGTATATCCAGGATGTCCGTATACCATCTCAGACTCCTATTTCTGTAACTCTTTCCACTTGTAATCAATGATCTCCAAAAGAACACCCGTCATCTTTTTGGGGTGGACAAAGGCGAACTTACAATCCCTAAAGGGCCTCAGCTTTTCCCCTGAAGGATCGGGAATGATTGGATAACCTTTCTCCTCCAGCTCTCCAACTGCCTTATCCGTATCATCCACATTCAGGCTTATGAGCATAAACCCCTCTCCGTGCCTTTCCACAAACTTGGCCACAGGACCGTCAGGTGTGGTGGATTCCATGAGCTCAAACCCCACTTCCCCAATCATATAGCGGGCCACCCTGATTTGTTCCCTCTCATCCACATAGGAGTCATCCGGCCCATTTTTTCCCAAGACCGGTTCCCAGATCTTTTTTGCACTTTCTAAGTCTTTCACTGCAATGCATAGGTGATCTATCTTGTTTACCTTCATCCCTTCCTCCTGTGTTTTATGCACCTAAGGCATAAGCCCTGCCCTCTCTTCTTGTGCCAAGGATGCATCTTTCTTTGAGGCTTCAGCCCTTTGGCCTTAGGTCAAGGTTATGGGTGATTGGCTAACACTCGCAAAATCTTTCAATATTCGGATTATTGCATACCAGATGAATTGAGATCAACTAATTTCCAATAACCCAGCTCCCAATGGGTTTCTTGGGCCTGGGCTTACTCACCATAATGAAACTTTCTCCCAATTGGATACCCCCTGCTCAGTGCTCCCGCACTCAGGCATATCCCCCAGGAAAAAGTCCACCCCTTGACCCTGCCTTGGCGGGGTTAACCTTACGATGATGGCGATTCCTTGAATTCAACTACGACACAGCGTCAAGTCAGAGGCAGCCCACAGTATGAGCTGCAAATTCTACTCATTGGGACCACATTTTCTAGGGGAGATATGGGCCGTGGGTGAATCGAACACCCGACCAACGGATTAAAAGTCCGCTGCTCTACCGACTGAGCTAACGGCCCATGTGGGGGTATAAAAACACGGCCTTGGGCTTGTGTCAAGGAGTATGTGTAGGCCCGTTTAACTTATTGGTCCAGCTTGGCCTGGCCACTGAGCCTTTAGGAAAATCCTTACTGCCCCAGGATCTCCTCCATCCTTTGCCTTGCATATTCCAGGCCTGGGTCAATCTTCAAGGCCATACTGTAATAGTCTATAGCATCCTTTTTTCTTCCAAGCTTCAGGTAATTTGTTGCGATATTCGCATAGTCTATGGCCGAACCTGGATTGATCTCCAATGCCTTCATAAACTGATATATTGCATCTTCAAATCTATTGGCCTTGTAATAGCATGTCCCAAGCAGACTAAAAAGTTCGTAGTTTTCACTATCCAAGGCTATTGCATTATTTAGAGATTGAATTGCATCCTCATAAAGTCCCAGATCCCTCTGCGCCAAGGCTTTATAACTTAGGGCAATCACCTTGTCAAATTTGCCTTCTGATAGTTGGATTGCCTTGTCGTACATATTCAAGGATTCATTCAGCCTGTTTAGAGACCTCAAAGCCTCTGCCTCATAAAAATAAACATAGGGCTCCTTGCTCAAAAATCGTTCCAGGGTCTGAAATCTCAAGAGAGCTTCTTCCTGGGAAAGATTTTCATACAACATTCTAAAAACAAACAATCCCATCTTACCGTGGGCCCTTTCCCTAAATTGGGCACCAGGGACTATGGTGTAGAAAGCAGGGATAGATAGCTCATCCTTTGTGATGTCTATTACAAAAGTCTTAAATCCAATCTTCATGAGGTTGGAAACTGCCCTTTCTATCTCCACCTTCAGATTTGGGTGAGAGATATCCGGAAGATCTGAAATCTCACAAACTTCATCAGTGGCAATGATAAAATCCACTTCTTTCAGATCCTTGGGCTTTGGAAGCCCACTGGGAATGTACCTCAATGGTGTATCAAAGTCCCCTGCCAATTGTGCCACCTCTGTGAGTGCCCTCACCAAGGACTTTAGAGGGGAGGTGGTGGTGCCTGCAGTCCAGACTATCTCACTTCTATGCGGAAAGGTGCTGGGATCATACGCCAGGGCTCCCACGGTTGGGATGCCTGTGTTCAGGCTAAAATCCCAAAGATACAACCTTACGCCGATGTCATAAAATCTTTGGAGCAGTTCCTTAGCACTTTCATCTGCCACCTTTTCTAAAATGATCCTTGGTACATTGATCTTATGGTTGCTTATAACTGCAGATACATGCCTTTCCACTACTTCACAAATACCCTGCAATATGGCCTCTTCTTTTACATTTCCAGAAGAAGAGCCATTGTATTCGTTTATGGTCCAAAACCAGTCAAAGGGGATTAAAACCCCTTTCCCTGCCACAAGATCCAGTGCCCATGTCCACCTCAAAGGTATCTCCTTGAAGGCATCCAAGACCATAAGAGGTGGATCCTCATCTCCCACTGCCTTTTGAATCTCTTGTATAGGCAGGATCGGAGCCCCTGATCCATCCAGTTCATTATAGGCGGCTAAAAAGAAGTTCTTGGGATCCTTTACAAAGCTAAAGAGGCTATACCTTTCCACCAGTTCCATCAGTGCACTTGCCTCTGCCTGCTTAACACTCCCTCCCTTTCCCATCTGCTTTTTTGTGCCGATTACATCCTCTGCCTCTATCCCACAGAGGCTAAAGTAGACCGGGATCTTTAGTCTGTTGCCGTCAATCCTGATGGTTCTCCTCAGTATCCTGTTTCCAAATCTCTTGAGCCGATCCTTTGCAAGCTCTATGGTCTGAGCAGGGTCCACCACCTTATCCAGATCCAAGGTATAGCCTTTTAGCACATCCTTTAGCCTAAAATCCTTGATCCATTTGGGTTCTTCCAACTCCTCTCTCCTTAAAACCTGTTTAGCTTTCCAGATTCATAGCCTTCCAGATCCAAGGCAACCACCTTAAAGCCGATTTTTTTTAGCTCTTCCACAATCAGCTTCCTTTGACTCAGCTCCACGGGCTTGGTGAGCATTGACGGATCCACTTCTATCACAGCCATACCATCCCAGTTTCTCACCCTAACCAGTTTGTATCCCAAGGACTTCAAAGCACGCTCTGCCTTTCTAACCTGGCCGATCTTTTCCAGGGTTATTGCATGGCCATAGGGAATGCGGGATGCAAAGCAAGGGGAGGCAGGCTTATCCCAGCCAACCAGCCCCATGTTCCTCATGTTGGCCCTCAAATCCTTCTTGGTAAAACCTGCCTCCACTAAAGGTGCAACTATGCCCATCTCCTCAGCAGCCTTAATTCCAGGCCTATGGTCCTTTAGGTCGTCTAAGGTAATGCCGTGGGCAACTGTGTTTATGCCTTGTTCCTTTGCTGATTTCACAATCTTTTCAAAGATATGTTTCTTGCAATGGTAACATCTATCCTTCGTGTTTTCCCTAAACTTTGGGTCTTCCAGTTCCTCCGTATCCAGGACTATATGTCTCACCCCAAGTTCGTGGGCCATGGCCTTTGCAAAGTTTAGGTCATCTTTGGGGTGTATGGGAGACCTTGCAGTAATTGCCAGGACTCCCTCTCCCAGTGCCTTCTTTGCACAAGCCACCAAGAAGGTGCTATCCACACCGCCCGAGAATGCCACTGCAAGGCTTCCATAGGATTTGAGAAGCCTCAACAGAGAAGCTAACTTGGATTCGTTTTCCTTTTTTTCCATGGCCCACCCCCTATTTATGGATCATGCTCCAAAAGCCTTTGGGAGCAAATTATGGGGTACCTTCCTTCACCGCCCTTCCAATGACCTTGCCCAATTCCTTTGAAGACCTAATGCCTTCTGCTCCTGGCACATACTGTATCTTCAATGGCTCCTGAATAAGCTTAACCTTCATAGCCTCCAGTTCCTTGGATATGAGGGTTGCAGCCTCTCCTGACCAGCCATAGGACCCAAAGGACACTCCTATCTTGTTTTGTGGCCTAAGGCCCTTGGCATAAGTCAAGAAGTCTGAAACAGTGGGGAAGATCCCATTGTTCAGGGTGGGAGAACCCACCGCAAGGGCCTTTGCATCCAATAACTCGGTGATAATATCGCTCCTGTGGGAGGCCCTTAGGTGGAAAGGTATAACCTCAACCCCCTCTTCCCAAATGCCCTCAGAGATGGCCTCTGCCATCATCTCAGTGCTATGCCACATGGTATCATATACCACTATTGCCTTTCTTTTGGGCTCCTGTTTTGCCCATTCCACATAGGCATTTATTATCTTTGTAGGGTCTTTTCTCCATATGATGCCATGGTCTGGGCATAGCATCTTGAAGTTAATTTTGAGACTTTGTACCCTCTCCACAAGTTTCAAGATCAACGGTGAATATGGCAATAAGATATTTGCAAAGTACTTCTTTGCATGAGGCATGATAAGGTCTCCCACCTCATCGTCAAACCTTTCCATACTTGCGTAGTGCTGGCCAAAGGCATCGCTTGAAAATAAGATTTCATCTTGCACCAAATAGGAGACCATGCTATCAGGCCAGTGCAACATCCTTGTTTCAAGGAATTTAATGGTCTTGGATCCAATGTTTAGTTCTTCTCCATCATTTACCTGCTTCAGATTTAAGCCACCATGGTAGTGCTTTTGGAGGTTTTTAAATCCCATCTGTGAACAAAATACAGGCTTGTCTTGCCCAATCTTGTGCATGATCCTTGGAAGTCCACCGGAATGGTCCATCTCTGTATGGTTACTAATGACATAATCTATCTTTTTTGGGTCTATGATCTTACTTATGCCGGAGAGCAGATCATCCTCAAAACCCTTCTTAACGGTGTCTATTAAGGTGACCTTCTCATCCAAGATAAGATATGCGTTATAGGTGGATCCAAGGTATGTGCTATATCCATGAAAGTCCCTAATGTTCCAGTCAATGGCAGGCAGGCAATAAATATTTTCCTTGAGTTTTACCGGTTCCATAACAATTTTCCCTCCTCCAATAGTTTTTTGGCCAAAAGGCCTGAACTGAGGTTTTGAAACCTCTCATCCCAGTATATCTCAAATTCCCTTTTGTCTTCCAGGAGATTTTGAATCTCCTCCGATCCCAAGGCCGTGTTAAAGTTTCCAAGGCCAAGCAGACTATAGATCCTTAAGAGTGGATCCTTTCCCCTCACCTCCTCCACCAATCTCTGCTTTGCACCCATCACATCCTGGGGATGGGCCTTGGAGACCCTGGCAATCCCCCAAAAGGCACCCTGGAGTAAAGGAGGATACTCCAGATAATTCTGGTCCTCGTAGACATAAGACACCAATATCTTGGAAAATTCCTTTGAGAGGGCCTTAACCCTATAAAGTATCTCGCCCATCGCCTCAGGACAGCCCCATCCGATCCCTCCTGACTCGTCATTCAAGTGCCACATAAGTCGCCTCAATACAACCCTGGCCTTTTCCTCATCCTCCTTGAACAACATCTCCGTTGCCAAGCCCATGGAGCTCACCGCATGCCACCTCACACGCTTGTCCAGATCCAAAAGAAGTGAAAAAAGAGGGCCGATCAGTTTTAAGGGTTCCCAGCCCAAAGGAATGGTGTAGAGCGGCCCTGACAAGAGCCTATTTCTAAGCTCTCTCCTTATCTCCCTGTGGTCCATTCCTTCCCACCTTGGTGAGATCTTAATCCGCCAGGTATTTCAAATCAATCCCAACCTAAACCTACCCGCTTACTTTGACCCATGTCTTCAATTCCGTCCAAAAGTTCATTAGGGTTATGGGATAGGCATGGATGGCCTGGATCATCTTGTTTCTCTTGTCTATTTCTTTGCAAGGAAAAACCCAAAAGAAGATCAAAGGCTAAGCTTTGAAGGGCTGTGTTTTTCCAATTCTTTCTTTAACTAAAAGGAGATAAAACTTAAGAATGCCTCATGCTTGTCTTTGCGATGGGAGAAAGGTTAGTCTCAATTCATCGAAAATGCCTGTTTTGAAGGCGCCTCTATGGAATGGAGAATGGATATTCAAGATCATTAAAACTAAAAAGACTGGCCCATGATCGGACCACCTTATGTTTTGTGGCAAAATATTATTGACACAAAAAAGAACGTTTCCTATTCTTTCTATCAAAAGGCTAAGATTCCAACCTGCCTATGCTAATAATCGAAAGGGAGATTTTATGAAAAATTTCTGGTTAATTTCAAGTTACCGAAACAAACTAATGGGATATGCTCAACAGTTTTTCAGTTTTCAAGTGTGCAAAATGGTGGGATGCCAGGGATTAAACAGACATGCCACAATAGCTGTGACCATTATCTTCCTGTTCGGTATATTTATTGCTTTTTGCACAACCACGATGAAGGGAGGATCCATGGAACCTGAACTTAAAGTATTCCCACAACAGGTATTAATAGGTGACCCAATAAGTATAGCTGTTAGAGGGCTTTCTGCCGGACAAAATGTTTCCTTGAATGTAAACGGAAAGGACCAGTTTGGAAATACCTGGTCCTCTAACGCTTCATTTCGTGCGGATGGGGCAGGTACTGTGGACACGTGCCCATTCTTATCAATCTGGCCGTTGAATATTATTTATCAAGGCCAGTGATTCTTATTTTATTAAGGCCACCTCCTTTTCCTATTTTACCATCTCTGGTATCTTTATCTGATGCTTTTTTCTCATGCTCTCTCCTTTTAGTTCTATCCTGTAGGCATTATGGACGAGGCGGTCAAGGATCGAATTAGCAGGATTGATCTGGACCGAGAGGAAATTACTGGAGAGGTCACAGGAGTATTTTTTAAGCGAAAAGAGATAAACAAGCCCACGCCATCGCTTATCGTCTTAGGTGGTTCAGAGGGTGGATACAAAGAAGGATGGGCGATGGCCATAGCCTCAAAGACTCGTCTACCTACGTTAGCCTTTGCCTATTTAGGGGCAAATGAGTTGCTGCTTACATTACAGAATATCCACCTTGAGACAATTGAGCGTGCCATGGCTTGGCTTGGCAAACAGACTAATGTTGTACCAGACCGTTCCTGGCCCAAAGTAATCGAGTTCCTACGCAGCGAGCTAAATGCTGAGTAAAAAATAGAACTGACCTGTTCTTTATTCGGTACAGTATTTTGCCAAATTTTGAAGCTGAACAGGCCATCAGGGGCAGCTCCAGAACTTTTGATTGACTAAAACGTATCTTACCTGCGCTCCGGCAGTTACTAATTACCGCCATGTAATAAGAGCGATTTTTATATGCAGGATATTCCGAATGTTGCGCCGTAGCTCCTGGGGAAGATACTTCCATTGCTACGGGCGGAAGGCACGGTACACAGGCGTGTTATCACTGAAACAGAAACATACTGGAGGATGGAGATCAAGGCATGCCACGCATCGAAAGGAAAAACAGCCCGGTCGGAAGTTATGTTCCGCAAGAGCGTGTATGTGTATGCATATTTCGTTTACGGGATGTACTGGATGCCCAATGTGGTTGCAGGCCCTGAAGGCTAACCCAGGCAACTAGGATAAGGAGTGAGGGAAGCGATTTTACTCACTATTAATTGCGGCTCGCATATAAGTTAACTATGCAGGAGACCCGTGTAAGAATATGCCATGGAATTTTATTTTGAGGCATCATCAACGCGCTATTGCCTACTTTTTAAGGTTCCAAGCCGTATCATCCTGCCCAATCTCAAGTGTAAAGTTTCAGCGCCACCCATTCTTTGTATCCTACGTAATAGCCCCCAAAACCCAGAAGCATTTCAAGTAGCGGCCATGGAGGCGGGCCATCATGGGTTCTCCCAGTGATTGGCGGAGAGTGCCCAGAGACGGAGACGTTCCTCATAAACTGGTTGATCGTGGCTGATTGGACTGCAGGCAGTGGGAGTTCAGCACAAGGGAGAGACCCGGACCTGCAAAATCCAGATCAACGTCCGGGAATGGGCAGGCCGTGAGGCAGCATCATTTCGGCCAAGGCGAGGAAGGCCAGCACGGTGCAGAACCACATGCTGGGCTTCACCTCGCTGATGCGGCCCGTCAGGATCTTCAGTAGCGTCCAGCTTACGAATCCGGCAGCAATGCCAACGCTGATCGTGAAGGTCAAGGGCATCAAAATCATCGTCAGCACGGCTGGAATCACTTCGTCCAGCCTTTCATAGTCCAGGTGACGGATGTTTTTGAACATGTAGACGCCTGTGATAACCAGCACAGGGGCCGTGGCAAAAGCCGGGACGATGGCGATTAGCGGCGAGAACACTAGAGCGGATGCGAAACAGAGCGCGGTGACAATGGAGGCCAAACCCGTCCGCGCGCCCACTGTGATGCCCGAGACGCATTCCACGTAGGTGGTGATGGTCGGCACGCCCAACACGGCGCCGAGCACCGTGGCGCTGGCGTCCACCTTCAAGGCCCGATCCAGCTTGTTCAGTTGCGGGTCCTTGTCCAGGATGCCGCTGTCCTTGCCGCAGGCGATCATCGTGCCGATGGAGTCGAACATGTCCACGAACATCAGCGCAAAGATCGGTCCGATCAGAGCGGGCACCAGCGCCGCAGGGATATCCAGCCTGCCCAAGATAGGGCGGATGCCGGGCGGAAGCGATACCACCCCAGACGGCCCGGCCACATGTCCTAACAACACTCCCAGCGCTGTGGTGGCGGCGATGCCGATCAACAGGCCTCCGGTCACTTTCAAGGTTTCCAGCACGCCGCAGATCAAGATGCCGACCAAGCCCAAGGCCAGGGTCGGGTTCCAAGAGCCGATGGTCACCAGCGTGGTGGAATGGGCTGTGATTAGGCCCAGGTTCTTCAGGCCGATGAACAGGATGAACAGCCCAATGCCTGCGGCTGTGGCCAGTTGCAGCGATTCGGGAATGCCAGCAGCGATCATGCGCCGGATGCCGAGAATACCCAGGAAGAGGAACAGGCACCCGGAAAGGAACACAGCACCCAGTGCTACGGGCCAAGCTATGCCTGAGCCAATGCAAAGAGAATAGGCAAAGTAGGCGCCGAGCCCCATTCCGGGGGCCATGGCAAACGGCACTTTACCATAGAGGGCCACCACGAGCGTACCGTAGATCGCACCCAGGATGGTGGAGGTGATCAGCGCCTCCTTGGGCATGCCCACGCCCGGGTCTGACAGCATCCCTGGGATGACGAAGATCACGTATGCCATCGTCAAGAAGGTCGTGATGCCGCCGATGATCTCCTTGCTCGGCGTGCTGCCGGCCTCTTCCAACTTGAACCACCGATTGAGAGCGTTTGCCATGGTCCACCTCCTTATTGCCTTGACTGCTAATGCTGCATCGCAGTTGGTACTGCAAAATCTTGAACACATCGGCGATGCTGTTCATTTATCTCAGCCCAGCGGGGGTTGTCCATGCCGGGTTCCAACTTTGGCGAAAATCACTTGACCTGATGGTTGGCAGTATAGACCCTGTGGGCAAGAGATCCAAGCAAAATAAGCGGCATTCAAACCAAGGAGGTCCTGATGAGGGCAAAATAGATCGGCATGGCGCTAGCCGCGCTTCTGGCGGGGATGGGGCTGACTGTCCAAACGGCGGACCAGAGCACGTCTTACTGTGCGGTTTTTATCCCATGAAGAGCTGCCAAGTCTGTACTCTTGACGGTTGTTCGTACTTACGTGTGTGAATTTCCGTAAGCACATGCACAAAAACTACCATTGAGTGGCTGATCGTATTAAGCTGCCCTTTTGTTCTTCGACACTATGTGGCATTTTACAAAGTAGGGAGTCTATAACCCCCTGAAATTATTAGCTCTGCAATCTTGAGGAGCGCATATTTACTTCGATTTTGGGTTTTTTGCATGAAGCTGGGTTCACATGAGATCACCTATGGAATGCGGATGATGCAAAGTAAGTTAGAGGTGTGTGCGGTTTGAACAGGGACCACTCCAGTCTCATTGGCTTAGTCTATCTCGTTGATCTGGTTTATTTCGTTGGTTCCGTTCATGTGGTTTGTAGTGAACCGTTTCACTTACGAAGTGTTTTACACTTCGTAAGTGGTGGCAGGTGTTATTATTGGATGGTCAATTCTTCTCCTGATTGGAGATTATTCAGTCTCAGCCAAAATCCTTCACCCACCTTTACATCGCTTAGGAACTCAAAGCCTTTTTGATCTGCATAACTCTTGCCTGCATCCTCTTGCCCGGGCAAATATACTCCCCACTTTCCTTGCCCTTGCTCATTTATCACCCATTTCCAAATGGAAACAATCTTGTCAGTGATGAATCGTTCCACTTGTGAGGTGCGAAGCAGCTCTAACCGCTGGTGGTGCTCATTTATTATTTTTACTACGAATTAAAAAGAGTCTTGCTGGGAATTCTCTTTCTTTACCTCCCTCATTCCAGGTAAAAATCACTTTCCTGTGTCCTTTATCTGGGCCAATAACTCCTCCTTTTCCCTCGTGCCTCAAAAAAATCAACTTTATTGCTCCCACAATGTTTATATATTGTGACTTGGACCTGTTTGTTCTATCCCACACTTTCAAACACAGCAGAATAGAAGCACAGATGCATATCTCTTCCTTCTTGTGAGAGCAGATGCTAATTGTCTTGCCTCCACTTGCGGGGTAAAGGGGATCCTAATTATGATCTGGCAAGCTCCAAGGATGCAGCTCTATGTATGGCAATACAAGCAAGCCTTGAAAGGGCTATCAGAAAGTCAACCTCATCCTGATGGGGCACCTTTGGGTTGCTGAAATATACCCTCATGACACAGTAGGTATTTTCATCCACCGTGGATGGAATGCCTATCACGGACTTGATGCCTTCTTTCTTTGCAGCAGGTTTATTCTGGACCCTTGAGTCCTTTTCCACATCCTTTATAAACAAGATGCCTCCCTCTTGGATCTCCAATATGCTCTTTCCATAATCCACAGCACCAGCCTCCAAATAGGAGTTGCTCAATCCATGGCTGGCAACCAACCTTAGATCAAAATCCCTTCCAAGCACCCTTATTGTACTTCCCATACCACCTGTAAGCTCTGCTGCCAAGTAAACTATGAAATAAAGCACATCGCTTAAGTCTTCATCGTAATAAACTGCCTCAATAAGCCTACTAAGTGAAAAAAAATATAAGTCTCCAATGGTGTCCTTCAAATCATCCTTTGCCATGGATCTACCTCCTTGTTTTAATTCTTCCATCGCCTTCTCTAAAATAATTTATCTGTCCCAAGGTACCCACATATTCCCTTAAAGCATCTGACACATATATTCCCTTCAGTTCCTCCATTTCCTCTATCCTAAGCCCATGCAACAGCTCTGAGATATTTTTAGGCTTTGCCATATATGAGTTTATGGCAATACTATAAAGCCTTTCCTTTTGAATCTCCCTGCCGTTTATCATAGCCTTTAACACCCTTTTACCAACAGGTCTATTGAGATCCACCTCATAGGTTATACCAGACACCTGATTTTTGAAATCTTCTGCCTCTGCTTCCAAAAAGCTTAGGATATCCATTCCCTTTACAAGACCTTTTACGATTTTATTTTGAAAAGGCAAAAACCCTTTTACATCGCCTTCCCTCAAAGGAAGAGGGCCATATCTTATGTGTAATTCCTGTCTGATGGAGTCATTGTTTAGGATTGCTATATCTGTCTTTGCCTTCCACCTTATAGCATCTGTTATGAGATTACCCAAGCTACTATCTTGGGGAACTCTACTTCTGGGTTTAAGAAGGCTATCATTTACCACCCCCAAGGTTTTTCCGTTCCTCTCATCAATTAGTTCCTTCATCTTAATAAGCTCAAATTCAAACCTGTCTAAGGCCAAAGGCAAAAGTTGGTTTTGGATGAGCTTTGCCTGTCTCTTACCCACATCCAGAACGATCCTTCCCAGGTTTTGGTTCATCGAACCTGCCTGAACTATGTATCTTCCGTTTACAACTATAGGATCCTTTGTCTCAACATGCGTATGTCCTGTTACGAATAGCTTTATACAGCTCTTTTCAGAAAGGGCATTTGCTACTTCTTTGATCCGGGATATATTTTCATGGATTACAACAATTCCAATGTCTGCCCGGCAGATTTGATCTTCATACTTCATTATAGTTTCAAGGGGATCAGAAATTTTAAAACCTTTATTTTGAATTGCTTCATTTGCCTTTTCATAGGAGTTAAGCATAATACCCAAAAAGCCAAGGGAGACATCCTTGGCCTTAATGATCTTATACGGCTTAAATACTGGTTTGCCAAGTCCATCAAGTATATTTGCTATTATTGGATCAAGCTCTTTTAATCTCATATCAAACCCGTAATCAAACTCATGGTTTCCAAGGGATAGGACGTGCCGATCCTTATAACCCATACTATCCAGCTCATTTTGAAAGTACTTCCATATCTCAAGTTCCATCTGTCCCTTTTTTTCGGGTGGTATGTCAGGGCCTGTGAATATATCACCTGCCACAACATAAAATGGAATTCCAGGACCTTTAAGCTCTTCCTTCAGGAATTCCTTAACCTTCCATAGCCCACCTGTTTGTGTAGATGGGAAAAACCAACCGTGTAGGTCGTTTTGATAAAATATGGTGACCTGCTCGGCTAAACAAACAATTGGCCCTGAAAGCAAAAACAAGATGAATATAAAGATACAAACAGTATGCCAGATTGGATTTAACCGTGGGCTTTTATTTATACATTTATGCACCTTATCCTCCTATTTTCCCCTATTGACCTCAACTCTATAGGACCTGACAGGCATTCCCTCGATCTCCTGTTGCACCTAAGGTAATAAGAACAAGGGCATGCCCCTCCCTGATTTAAACTCTCATGCTCTGTCTTCAGCTCGACGGTTGGATCCGATGCCAAGAAACCTTTTGCATCTCCCATCTTGGGCACAGAGGCCAAGAGTAGCTCGGTATAGGGATGCAATGGTGCCTTGTATACCTCAAGGGAAGGGCCTTCCTCCAGGATCTCTCCTCGATACATAACTCCGATGATATCGCTAAGATATGTAACAATCTTAAGGTCGTGACTTATAAATATGTAGGGAATCTGAACCCTCTCTTTTATCTCCAGCAAAAGATCCAGGATCTGTGCCTGGATCAACACGTCCAAGGATGAGACAGGTTCATCCATTATCAGAACCAAGGGAGAAACACACAGGGCCCTTGCTATCACCACCCTCTGTCTCTGGCCACCGCTTAACTGGTGTGGGTAAGAGCTCATGCAACCAGGATCAAGTCCCACACTTTTCAACACCGAGGCAGCCCTTTCTTCCAGTTCTTCCTTGGGCACATTGCCTTGCCTCAGTGCCTCCTTTATCACATAGCCCACGCTGAGTCTTGGGTTAAGTGAGCTGTAAGGGTCCTGAAACACGAGCTGAATCCTCTTCCTTTTCTCTTTAAGCTCTTTATAGCCCAAGGCATAGAGGTCCTCTTCACAAAAGATGACCCTTCCCCCATCTGGAGGGAGTAATCCTGCGGTTATATGGGAGAGGGTGGTCTTCCCACACCCACTTTCGCCCACCAACCCATAGGTGATTCCATGGGGTAATGAAAGGCTCACATCCCTCACTGCAGTGATCCTGTGTCTCTTGGAAGAAAAATACCCTCCCTTGAGGTGGAAATACTTGTGGATATGCTCCAAGGCCAGGATCACTTCACCCAATCCATCCTTAACACACATGGAGCCAGCACCTCACCTTCCGATCGTTTGCCACCATAAGCCCTGGCTCCAATTCCCGGCATCTGGCTTCCACACTGGGACAGGTGGAGGCATATCTGCAACCTTGGCCTTTGCCTTTAGCGTTTTTGTCCACGAGCACTGAGTTGCTTCTATTATCCTTTGTGCGTAGGGCCTTAGCCTTAATGCCTTTGGGGGATTCAGGATCCACGATGGCCGAAAGCAAGGCCTTTGTATAGGGATGTAGGGGGCTTGATACCACTTCCCTTGAGGGACCTTCTTCCATGATCCTTCCTTTGTACATCACATAGACCCTGTCACCCACATTGGGTACAAGGCTTAGGTCATGGGTTATGAAAAGGAGTGAACATTCTCTGCCCTCTTGGAGTCCTTTTAAGAGCCTTAGGATTTGCAATTGTACTGTCACATCCAAGGCAGTTGTGGGTTCGTCGGCTATTATAAGTTTTGGGTTCAGGGCCATTGCCATTGCAATCATCACCCTTTGCCTCTGTCCTCCGCTGAGCATATGGGGATATGCCCTAAGCTGATCCTTGGGATGGGGTAGGCCCACATCCCTCAAAAGTGATACACACCTATCTTCTATCTCTTTCTTGTGAACAGGCTCTTCCCCTTTAAGATGGGCCAGAAACACCTCTCTAAGTTGTTGCCCGATGGTAAGCACAGGGTTGAGGGAGCTCATGGGCTCCTGAAATATCATGGATATTTCACTACCCCTTATCCTTCTAAGCTCCTTTTCATTAAGCCTTAAAAGGTCCATTCCTTCAAATAGGATCTTCCCGCTCCATATTCTAAGGCCCTTGGGCAATAGCCCCATGATGCTTAAGGCCGTGATACTCTTTCCACAACCTGATTCTCCCACAAGGCATACGGATTCTGCCTTTGAGATCTCAAGGTGCAGATCCTGCACTATTGAAGGCCTCTCCCCCAGGTCCTGGCCCCTTAGCCCTATATTAAGACCTTTGATCTTTAAAAGCCCTTCCATCTTCCCTAAGACTTAAGCTTGGGATTCACCATATCCCTCAGCGCCTCACCAAATAGATTAAAACTCAGCACCACCAACATGATGGTAAAACCAGGTATGAATGTAAGCCATGGCGCATCAAAGAGATAGTTCTTGCCATCTGAAAGGATGTTTCCCCACGTGGCATGGGGAGGCGGGACCCCAAGGCCCAAAAAACTCAGCCCTGCCTCCACTAATATGGCAGAGGCCACACCAAGGGTGGCAGATACCAGCACCGGACCTATTGCATTGGGTAGCATGTGCACAAAGATGATCTTCATGTCGCTTAGGCCCAACAATTTTGCAGCCTTTACAAAATCAAGTTCTCTTAGTGCCAGGAATTCTGCCCTCACAAACCTTGCAGTTCCCATCCAACTTGTCACACCGATCACTATCATGATGTTGTAAATACTGGGTGGCAAAACAACAACAACGGTCAATATCAAAAAAAAGCTTGGGAAACATAGCATAATATCAACGATCCTCATGATAAAGCTATCCACATCAATAAACTGTCTGTCCATTTGCTTCAAAAACCTTGTTTTTTTCAACAGCAAAGATATTACTCCTAAACAGGACAACAATAGACCAAGGCTTCTATTTGAACTTATAATGAGGATAATCCCAGCTATTAGCAGTAAAAGACTAAGGAATGTAATCAAACCAATGTTTCTGTCTCCATAATAACCTGAAATACCTCCGATAATTACCCCAATCAATACAGATATCCCAACGGATACAAACCCAACTGACATGCTCACATAAGCACCTTGTAACATTCTTGCAAATACATCCCTTCCCAGATCATCTGTACCCAAGAGGAAACGTCCAAATGGAAGCTTTTCATTCGCAATGGTCTCTGGACTTGCCTTGCACATGGGGGGCTTTAGTTTTTCATGTAGCCTCACCTTTTTAGGATCTAATATAGGCTCTGAGCCCCTTGTGAGCAAAAGACCCAATACCGATATACCTAAAAAACACAAAAACAAACACAAGCCCAAAAAGCCTACCCAGTCATTCCTGATGAGCTTATAACCTTCACCCATTCTCATAGCCTGATCCTTGGGTCTGCAAAAAGATAAAGTATGTCCGACAAGAAGGTCCCCAAGAGTACAAGGCAGGCAGAGATAAAATTCAAGGTTAACACCACAGGATAATCCCTTGCCATGATTGCCTCATAGGCAAGTCTTCCCAATCCAGGCCAGGAGAATATGGATTCTATGATCACCGAACCACCGATGAGTCCTGGGATGATCATCCCAAACATGGTAATAAAAGGTAAAAGTGCATTTCTCAAGGCATGCCTGTAGTATACTTCATCAGGACTTAGTCCCTTTGCCCAAGCTGTTCTTATGTACTCATTATCCAAGACCTCCAACATCTGGGACCTAACATATCTTGAAAGTATTGCAATACCTCCTGTTGCACCCAAAAATGAGGGGATCACAAGGTGCCAGACTCTGTCCATAAATATCGTTAAAAGGCTTGTCTCTTCCAAACCAAAGGTATTCATTCCAATTACAGGAACCTCAAACACCTTAACCACAAATACAATCAAGATATATGCAAAGAAAAATCCAGGGATTGAAATAAAAAAATAAGAAAGAAGCGAAACCGTCTTGTCCACAAAGCTTCCTCTTTTTATGGCAGAATAAATTCCAATTGGAAATGAGATGGTCCATGTGATTAATGTGCCAAGAATAAATAATGGAAGACTGTTTAAAAATCGGTCTCTTATCTTTTTCATCACACTTTGATTGTCCTTCCAGGACTTCAGTTTTCCAGAAAAAAGGTCATTATAAAACAGCAAATATTGGATGTAGATTGGTTTATCAAGATTGAACTCTTTTCTCATCCTTTCAACAAGCTCTGGGGTAAATTTTGGGTTCAAAGGGTCAACTTGCGTAGGTTTCCCTGGTGCAAGGTATATTACGAGAAATGATACAATCGAAACGAAAAATAGCGTAATTGCCCTTTGATACAGATTTTTTGAGATAAACTTTACCATCCTACCCTCGATCCAAAAGAAGGCTCTTTTCCCTTAACTTGATCCACTTGTTAAAGTCGTACATATAATTTCCGGTCTTGGACGGGGTGATATTCCTGTATTGTATCTTGCCGTCTTCGGATCTTTCCATAATCACAATCCTACTATCCAAAAGAGCAGTCCACCTGGGACAATACAAGAATATGTAGGGTTGCTCCTGGGCAATAACTTCGTGCAGCCTGTGGCAATATTCTATCCTCTTTTCCTCATCATACTCCTTCCTGATCTTCAATATGAGTTCATCTGCCAGAGGATTTTTGAAACCCACGAAGTTTAACTGAAAAGGACCGGTCTGGCTGGAATGCCATATCTGATATAGGTCCGGTTCCACGCCCATCATCCAACCCAGGATCAAGGCATCAAAGTCCCTCTTTCCCACCTTTTCTTGTACAAACACAGACCATTCCACCAGATCCGTCCTCACATCCACCCCTATTGCCCTCCAATAGTCCTGCACAATGGCCAAGATGGCCTTTCTGATGTCGTTTCCACTGTTTGTGATGAGTGTAAAGGCAAGCCTTTTATCACCCTTTTTGAAGAAGCCATCGGGTTGCCTCTCATAGCCTGCCTCCATGAGGAGTTCCACTGCCCTTTTGGGATCGTAAGGCACAGGGTTCACATCATGGTTGTAGTAAGGTGTCTGTATGGGAAATGGGCCTGTGATCCTTTCTCCTTGGCCATAGACCACATACTTTATTATCTTCTCCACATCTATTGCCATGGCCAAGGCCTTTCTCACCCTTATGTCATTGAAGGGCTCCCTTTGAAGGTTAAAACCCACATAGGTGTAACCAAAGGAACGCCCTGAAAAGTTTTGAAAATTCGGATCATTTCTTAATCTTTCCACCTGATGGGGTAAGACACTGTAGGAGTCAATTGTGCCGCTATAGAACTCCATCTCCTGTGTCAATGGATCGGGGATGACCCTGAAGACATATTCATGGTAATTGGGAGCTCCCTCCCAGTATCTTTCAAACCTCTTGAGCTTGATATACTGATCTGCCTTCCACTCCACAAACACAAAGGGACCTGAGCCCACTGGGCTTCTATTAAAATCGCTCTCCCTTATGCTGATGGATTCTTTCCCCTTCCTCCTTGCCTCCTCTTCAAGGGCCTTTTTATCCAAGAGGTGTTTTGGAAGGATGCCTATGCCCCAGGTTCCTATGGCAGGTGAATAAAGTCTTTTGTAAGTTATTCTCACCGTGTGCTCATCCACCACCTCCACGTCCTTTACAGGCTCAAAATCCGCTGCACGGGGAGAGAGATTCTTGGGGTCCATGATGGCTTCATAGGTAAACTTCACATCCTCTGCCGTTAGAGCATGGCCGTCGTGAAAATAAACGTCCTTTCTCAGATGAAAGGTGATCACTGGATTTTCTTCTATGAGGGACAAAAACTCATCCTTCATCCTCTGAAGGAACTCTCCGCGCACCTCCGATTCCACGGACACAATCCCATCCAAATCAAAATCCTTGAAAAAGTCCTCTCCCAAGAGCTCCTCTATCTCCTTGGTGAGCTCAGGTTCCACCTTGGACAGGGAGATCATGATCCTATGGGGGTAATGGATCACACAATTGCTTGGTCTTTTCCCCTCCTTCGTGTACACAGGGGGGCAATTAACACTTTCAGGGGGAAGAAGCCTCACCTCCTTCACAGACCCAAAGGATGGGAAACGCTCCTTCCTTGCCTCCTTTAGGACTGATAATACGTCTTCAGGCTTTCTTGATGAGTTTGGGTTCGTAAGCACATATGCCTTTTCTTCTATCTCCCAGGACTCTGCCACCCTTGGCCTCAGATTCAGATCCTTATCCCTGTCCAGGAGACCTTCAAACACCAAGTTTTCTATCTCTGCGCTTGCGCTGTCCGAGGATAATATTGGGTTCAAGATGGCCGCATCACCGATGGAGCCGGTTATGTACCGGGTGAGTCTTGCAGGATTTCCCTTTGTTTGCTCTTCATAGCTGGGGACCCAAAGATAAGACTGGGCCAGAAAAACAACCAAGATCAAAGGCACCAAGATCAGTAAGCGCTTGACCAGCATGCCTATTTAGTAAGAGGGGGCAAGTGCCCCCTGTTTTATGTGCCCTGCTCCCAGGAACTCAGGTATCTTTCCTGCTCTGGGGTCAGGGTATCTATCTTTATTCCCATTGCCTGGAGCTTTAACCTGGCAATCTCCTTATCTATCACCTCGGGCACAGAATAGACTCTTTTGTTCAGCTTATCCCCATTCTTCACGATGTATTCAGAGGAAAGGGCCTGGTTTGCAAAGCTCATGTCCATAACGCTGGAGGGATGCCCTTCTGCAGCAGCCAAGTTCACCAACCTTCCCTCACCCAAGATGTAAAGCCTTTTCCCGTTATTGAGGGTATACTCATCCACAAAGGGCCTTATCTGCCTCTTAAATTGGGATATCTTGGAAAGGGCCTTTAGGTCTATCTCCACATCAAAGTGTCCTGAATTACAAAGAATCGCTCCATCCTTCATCCTGAGCATGTGCTCTTCCCTTATGACCTTTGTGTCCCCTGTAACGGTACAAAAGATGTCCCCCATGGCAGATGCCTCAGATAAGGGCATCACCTGATACCCATCCATCACTGCCTCCAAGGCCCTCAAGGGATCCACTTCGCATATGATCACATGGGCTCCCATGCCCTTGGCCCTCATGGCAACCCCCCTTCCACACCAGCCATAGCCGCACACCACAAAAACAGAACCTGCCAAAAGCCTATTTGTAGCCCTAAGTATGCCATCTATGGTACTTTGGCCTGTGCCATACCTGTTGTCAAAGAGGTGCTTTGTGTTGGCATCGTTTACGGCAATCACAGGGAACTTCAAAACCCCATCCTTTTCCATGCTCCTGAGCCTAATAACGCCGGTGGTGGTCTCCTCTGTACCTCCCTTCACATTAGCCACAAGCTCCTTTCTTTGCTCCTCACTCAAAGAAAGTGCCCAGTCCCTTATGTTAGGGGTGAGCTCTTCAAACCTGCCAAGGGCAATAAAGTGTAAGGAACTCACCAGATCAGCACCGTCATCCATGGTTATGTTTGGCCTGTGTTTTAAGGCTGAAAGGATATGACTGTAGTAGGTTTCATGATCCTCCCCTTTGATGGCAAAGACAGGGATCTTTAGGTGCTTCACCAAGGATGCAGCCACGTCATCCTGAGTGCTCAAGGGATTGGATGCGCACAAAACCACCTCAGCCCCTCCTGCCTTCAAGACCTCTGCCAAATTTGCAGTCTCGGTGGTTATGTGAAGGCATGCAGAGATCCTTATCCCTTCTAACGGCCTTTCCCTCTCAAACCTCTCCTTTATGAGTTTCAACACAGGCATATTCTTGCCTGCCCACTCAATCCTCAACCTTCCTTCCTCTGCAAGTCCTATATCTTTGATGTGATAGTCCATATCTCCCCCTAACTGATGGCCCTCTTTAGATCATCCACCAGGTCCAATTTCTCCCAGTTAAACTCAGGCAGCTCCCTCCCAAAGTGTCCGTAGTTACATGTCTTTCTGTAAATGGGGCGTAATAGATCAAGCCTTTCGATGATGGCAGCAGGCCTAAAGTCCACCAACTTTTTCACTATCTCCGTAAGCTCTGCACTGCTTACCACACCAGTGGAATACGCACCCACTGCCAAGGAAATGGGTTGTGCCCTACCGATCGTGTAGGCAACCTGGATCTCGCACTTCTCTGCCAGTCCTGCAGCCACGATATTTTTGGCCACATACCTGCACATGTAGGAGGCAGACCTATCCACCTTTGATGGATCCTTCCCAGAAAACGCACCCCCGCCGTGGTAGCCAAACCCGCCGTATGTATCCATGATGATCTTTCTGCCCGTCAATCCACAGTCTCCTAAGGGGCCTCCCACCACAAACCTTCCTGTGGTGTTCACAAAGTATTCAGTGTCTGGGTCCAACAGATCCCCTGGGATGGCCTCTTGGATCACATGTTCGATGATGGATTCTTTAATGGTCTCGTAGTCTATGTCAGGCTCATGTTGGGCTGCTATTACCACTGCCTTTACCTTGTAAGGCTTTCCATCCACATATTGAACCGTCACCTGGCTCTTTCCATCAGGCCTAAGCCAAGGCAAGATACCTGCTTTCCTCACATAGGCCAGTCTTTTGGTGAGCTTGTGTGCAAGGTATATGGGCATGGGCATGTAGACTGGTGTGTCCTTGCAGGCATAACCAAACATTAATCCCTGGTCACCTGCCCCTTGCTCTTTAAAGAGACCCCTTCCGTTTACACCCATTGCAATGTCAGGAGACTGCTTATCAATGCTGGTAAGAACCGCGCAGGTCTGCCAATCAAAACCCATGGAAGAGTTGTTGTATCCTATGTCCTTAATGGTCTCCCTTACGATCTCAGGCATATCCACCCAGGCTGTGGTGGTGATCTCTCCTGCTATAATGGCCATACCTGTTGTAACAAGGGTCTCACAGGCAACCCTTGCGTATTTGTCTTGCTCTAAGATCTTGTCCAAGATGTGATCGGAGATCTGATCCGCAATCTTGTCCGGATGTCCCTCTGTTACAGATTCAGAGGTGAAAAGAAAATTGGACCTTCCCATGCTCATATTCATACCCTCCTAAGTGAAATAAAAAACAATATTCTACCCATATCAGGATATTTTCAAGATGGAATTGTCTATCAGCCTGGTACTCCCCACAAAAACGGCCATGGCCAATAGGCTATCTCCCTTTATCTCCTTGAGCTCTTTTAGGTGGTCTGGATCCACAATCTTCACATAATCTATCCTTGTGTGTTTGTGCCTTAGGATAAAGCCCTGGAGCTCCCCTATGATACGGGAGACATCCCTTTCCCCTTCTCTTACCATCCTTTGGGCCAACAAGATGGCACCGTATAGGGCTTTCGCTGATTCTCTTTCTTCAGGGCTCAGATAGCTATTCCTGGAACTCATGGCCAGACCGTCTGGCTCCCGCACCGTGGGGACTCCCACTATCTCCACATCCATGTTTAGATCCTTCACCATCCTGGATATCACGGTGAGTTGCTGGTAATCCTTTTGCCCAAATACCGCAATGTGAGGTTTTACGATGTTGAATAGCTTGCAGACCACTGTGGCAACCCCATCAAAATGCCCAGGCCGTGAGGCTCCGCACAAACCCTTTGTGAGCTCTTTCACAGACACCACTGTTTGAAATCCCTGGGGATACATATCGTGGGCTTCAGGCATAAACACAAGATCCACATCCTTTTTCCTTAGCTTCTGAATATCTCCTTCAGGGTCCCTTGGGTACCTGTTAAAGTCCTCCTTTGGGCCGAATTGGGTAGGATTCACAAAGATACTCACCACTACCTTTGAACAATGCTCCCTTGCCACCTCCACCAGCCTCAGATGCCCCTCATGTAGATAACCCATGGTTGGGACAAAACCTATGGTGTGCCCCATCTGCCGCAAAGAAGATGAAGTCTCCTGCATTGCTTCCACGGATCTAATAATTTCAGGCCTCATCTCCCCCTCCCTCTATATCCAGGAAATTTTTAAGCTATAACAAGGTGCAAAAAACTTAGTGAGCGCCTCTTTGGTTTCACATGTTGGTTTTTTAAAACCAACCACATGCCTTTTATGGGAAGCTAACATCCTGCCAAAGAAATCGTCAAGGCTAACTTATAAGACAGAAGGCATCTAAAAGCTAAAAGCGACACTTGCCAATAACCATAAATTGCGCCACAGGAAAGGATTCCATGTGACAAATATACTGGCAAATGAGCAGGACAAAGAGATGCATCCAAAATGCCAATCCCTATGATTCCATCCCCTTTATATCACGCTATGATACCATCCTCTGTGAAAT
>Ga0209162_1000205_pt1:0-42500 | contig 65955 bp, 55 predicted proteins | sample YNPNPMetaG_FD_187121 | JGI IMG/M metagenome (GOLD analysis project Ga0209162, IMG submission 187121) | Anoxygenic and chlorotrophic microbial mat microbial communities from Yellowstone National Park, USA - YNP NP MetaG (SPAdes) (version 2) ...
CCTTATAAACAGCCTTTGATATATCGGGAACTTTAGGAACATCGCAGACTAAACCAGCACTGCTGTCACACCATCTGCTTATTACCTCTTTTTTTTCTATTTCTTCCATTGACTTTTTTACAGCTTCTCTAAAAGGAATTGTCTTTATTTGAGGGAAATACTTTTCTGCATTTTTATTAGCTTTAACTGTTTTTGATTTTAGACCCAAAACAAGCTCCCTTGCAAGTTCATAATTTACAGGAGTAAAAAGAATTAACCAGTAGGATGAAAGTCTGGGAGTTAGAACAGGAACTCCAATAATTATTCTTTTTAGTCCTAAAACTCTGGCTGTTTCAAGAAGCATCTGTTTAAAGGTCATAGGTTCTATCCCAATATCAATTACATCATGTATTGATTCATGGTTTAAAATTGCTGATTTTAGATACTGTATAACATCATCAATATATATGGGACATGTAGGATTACTTACCCATCTTGGAGTTATCATGATAGGGAGTTTTTCAACAAGATTTCTAATAAGCTCAAAGCTGGCACTTCCTGAACCAATTATTACTCCTGCTCTGAACCATGCAGTTTTTACTCTTTCAGGATTTGAACTTAAAATCTGCCCTGTAATTATCCTGCTTTTTAGATGCGGACTTGCATCCTCAAGTTGTCCAAGTCCACCAAGATAAACTATCTGTCTGACTCCTGCCTTTTCACAGCAAATTCTGAAGTTCTCAGCACTCTCTTTTTCTTTTTTAATATAGTTTTCATCTTTACCCATCATATGTATTAGATAGACTGCTACATCTACTTCTTTTAAGGCTTCTTCAAGAACAGGTATATTGAAAGTATCGCCTTCATAGACTTTGCATCTCTCAGTGATAGAAGATTCAAGCTTATTTTTGTTGCGAACCAATAAATTTATCTTTAAATCTTCATTGAGAAGGCTATAAAGAAGTCTTCTTCCTACAAATCCTGTTGCACCAGTGATTAAGACGGTTTTCATTTTCCTCTCTTTTATTTTAAATATCTTTTCTGCTGTTTTTTTGATGTAGTAAACATTCTTTTTTATTATTGTGATAAATGCCTGAGTGACCGCCTGCGATAAGGTATAGAACTTCTGATTGAGATATATTTTCAAAAAAACAACTTTCCTCTCCCACAATATGAAAGGCATCTCCTTCAGTAAGAATGCCTTCCCATGAACCTGTAATCTTCACTTTACCTTTAAGTATGAGAACTATCTCTTCATGCCCTTTACCTGGTTTTATTAATCTTTTCTTTTCATTGACTTTGAGAACTCCATAAATCATATAGCAGGCATGCGAACCAGTTAAATCAGAGCCGATAATAAACTCTCCTGATTGTAAATTTATTAGCTTTGTTTTAATATTAAATAGTTTCATTTCAGAAATTTAACAGAAACAAAGAAATAAATACAAGGAAAAATTTTAAGATGATATTTCATAGAAATTACAATCCTGGAGAATACAAAATTTTAATATTACAGTTCTTTGGAATTCTTACTTTTCTCTCTGAAAGAGTTATATATTTGTCAATTGAAAAATAATCACCCTTTCTGATTTTGAGCCAAAGGTCTTCTTCCTTAAAGTCTCTCTTTAATTTTTCCATATCAATCAATTCACCTTTCCAGCATGCCCAGAGTCTGCTTTTGCCTTTTTCATTCAAAAGATGACTCGTATTCTTTATTATTTCTTCAGATGCCTGCAATTGCGAAGTATTTCCAAGAGGCAGAGCCGAAAGTCTAAATGTGTCTTTAATGTTTGCACGATCTTTTCTTAATACAATATAGCTGAATTTAAGATAATTCACCTGTAGCCCCATAGAACTTAAAAATGATAGATAATCAGGGGGTAACCATTTCCTTTGTTCATAGCACCAGTTATTTGCTTTAAGGGCTGGGCAAGGCAAATTATTTAAACAGGGGCTATAAGGATAAAGACCAAGTTCTTCAATCAGTCTATCCCTTATTCTATGAAGACGCATAGATGCTTTCTTTGTTGCAGGTTCTATTAAAATAAGAGTCAAGTAAGAATTATTGTATGTAAGGAGCTTTATTAAATTAATAAAATCCTCTATTTTGAACGATTTTTTATCAAATAACTCTCCTGAAGAGTTAGAAAATATAACAATATCAGGTTTAATATCCTTTAATTTTAGATAAAGTTTAAAGTCTGATGCATCTGCCTTTATAAACTCATATTTTAAAGAGAGTTTTTCAGGCTTTAACTCCTTAATTATTTTTTCTCCTGCTTCTATTGCTTTATCTTCAGATTCAATGCCAACATATCTGATATGTTCTAAGTTAGTTATTCCATCATTTATAAATTCAAATAAAGGCACTAATGCAGAAGAAGGTCCGCAGCCAATGTCTAAAATTTTTAATTTAGTTTTTGAAAAAAATACAGAATGGCGTAAAAGTTCTTTAAAAATGCTATAAATTTTTGATAGATTAACAGGTACAAAATATAAAAGATAACCATTCAGTAATCTTTCTTCTCTCATATAGTTAAATTGCCTTTCAGTTTCAAGAAATGTAAAAATATCTGAAACTTCTAATATGGCTTTTTTTATTTGCTGATTTGTGGGTTTTTTGCCTTTAAAGGTAAGTTTAAGTAAAAAATCAAAAAAATTAATTTTTTCTTTTTTCACAAAAAAAGACTTAAAATGCAAACCCTTTTCCTGAGTAAAGCAAAATGTACTAAAATAGAGGGGATTTATTTTGAATCCCCTCTATAAGATTTTTTTAATTATTTTACTACTTCCTTCAATGATTTGCCTGCTGTGAATTTAGGAACCTTTGTTGCAGGAATCTTAATCTCCTGTCCTGTTCTCGGATTTCTTCCTTTTCTTGCTTTTCTCTTTGAGACATAAAAGCTTCCAAAACCTACAAGTGTTACTTTCTGCCCTTTTTTGAGTGCTTCTTTAATAGCATCAAGTGTAGCATCAAGTGCTTTTGCAGCTTCTGCCTTTGTTAGTTCAGCCTTACCTGCAATTTTGCCTACCAATTCTGCCTTTGTCATAATTTACTACCTCCTTTTTTTATTAAATTAAGGATTTGTTGTAAACAATAACAAATTTTGCAAATAATGTCAAGTATTTTTTTATTTTTTTTATAAAATTTTTATGCAAAAATTTTAAACACTTAACATCAAAAAATAGATTTAAAAAATCCTTATTTTTCAATATATTACAACAGGCTTCAACTTTCTTTCTTTACTTAAAAGCAATTTTTATGTTAATTTTTAAAATCAATTCTTTAATGAAGGGTGGTGATTATATGGGAATTTCTGCTGAGAGAAAAAAAGAAATTATAGAGAGTTTTAAAACTCATCCATCTGATACAGGCTCACCAGAAGTCCAGATTGCTATTATGTCTGAAAGAATCTCATATCTTACAGACCATTTTAAAACACACAAAAAAGACCATCACTCAAGAAGAGGTCTTATTAAACTTGTAGCTCAGAGAAGAAAGCTTTTAAATTATCTCAAAAAAACAGATAAAGAGCGATATGATAAGGTAATAGAAAGACTTGGGCTAAGAAAATAAAAAATAATGAGGGATTGAGTGGAAGTAGAAATTGAACTTAAGAATAAAAAACTATCCTTACAAACAGGAATTTTAGCAAAACAAGCGGATGGTTCAGTTGTAGTAAAATATGGTGATACATTTGTTTTATGCACAGTAGTATCAGAAAAAAAAGCAAAAGAAGGTTTTGATTTCTTACCTTTAACAATTGACTATCAGGAAAAAGCTTATTCTGCAGGAAAAATTCCAGGAGGTTTCTTTAAGAGAGAAGGCAAGCCAACTGATAGAGAAGTTCTTATATCAAGACTAATTGATAGGCCATTAAGACCATTGTTCCCTGAAGGTTTTAATTATGAAACCCAAGGGATTGCTTCAGTCCTTTCCTATGGAGATGAAAATGTAGCAGATCTTCTTAGCATTATTGGAGTTTCAGCAGCTTTAACAATATCTGATATTCCCTTTAACGGTCCTGTTGGTGCAGTCAGGGTCGGGATGATTGATAATCAGTTTATTATAAACCCTGATATTGAAGAAGCAGAAAAAAGTGCGCTAAATCTCGTTGTAGCAGGGACTGAACAAGCAGTTACAATGGTTGAAGGAGGCGGAGCTGAAATACCTGAAAAATTGCTTGTAGAGGCTTTAATATTTGCTCATGAATATATAAAAAAGATTGTAAGTTTACAAAAAGAACTCCAAAAAATTGCTGGAAAAACAAAAAGAACTTTTGAGTTGAAAGAAATAAACGAAGAAATTAAATCTTATGTTAAGGATTTTGTTTCTGATAAAATTAATCAAGCAATTTATAAAAAAAATAAACTTGAAAGACAACAAGCACTTGAGGATATTTTAAATGAATGTATTCAAACTTTAATTTCTAAAATACCTCTTGATGAACAAAACAAAGATTTATGCTCAACAATAATTAAGATTTTTGATGAAATTGTTAAAAATAGAATGAGAGAAAATATAGTAAATAAGGGTATTAGAGCTGACGGAAGAAAACTTGACGAAATAAGACCTATTTCATGTGAAGTTGGTTTATTACCAAGAGTTCATGGCTCTGCATTGTTTACAAGAGGAGAAACCCAGGCACTTGTGGCTACAACTCTTGGAACATCAGAAGACGAACAAAAAATAGACTCTCTTGAAGGTGAAATATTTAAAACTTTTATGCTTCATTATAACTTTTTACCCTCCAGTGTTGGAGAAGTAAAACCCTTAAGGGGTCCCGGCAGAAGAGAAATTGGGCATGGATATCTTGCAGAAAGGGCATTAAGTTATGTTATGCCCACAAAAGAAGAATTTCCTTATACTATAAGAGTTGTATCAGACATTCTTGAATCAAATGGTTCTTCTTCTATGGCAACTGTATGTGGTGCTACTCTTTCTCTTATGGACGCAGGAGTTCCGATAAAAGCACCTGTAGCTGGCGTAGCAATGGGACTTATTCAATCCAATGATAAAACTGTCATCCTTACTGATATTCTCGGCATGGAAGACCATTATGGCGATATGGATTTTAAGGTTGCAGGAACAGATAAGGGAATTACAGCCTTTCAGATGGATATAAAAACTTATGGAATTACCTATGAAATATTCAGAGAAGCACTTGAACAGGCAAGGCAGGCAAGGCTTTTTATTCTTAAAAAATTGGCAGAAGTCCTTCCTGAACCTAAAAAGGAACTTTCTCCTTATGCACCAAGGATTTATACACTACAGGTTAAACCAGAAAAAATTAGAGATATAATCGGAACAGGTGGTAAGGTAATTAAAGGTATTATTGAAGAAACTGGTGTAAAAATAGATATAGATGACAAAGGAGTTGTTAAAATCGCATCAAACGATGAACCTTCAGCTAACAGAGCAATTGAGATAATTAAAGGAATTACACAGGAAGCAGAACCCGGGAAAATATATATGGGTAAAGTAACAAGAATAGTTGATTTCGGTGCTTTTGTTGAAGTTTTACCTGGACTTGAAGGACTTCTCCATATATCTCAGATTTCTGATAAAAGAATTCAGAAGGTTTCTGAAGTTCTCAAAATTGGTGATAAAATACCTGTCAAGGTTATTGAAATTGATGAAATTGGAAGAATTCGTCTAAGTAGAAAAGAAGCTTTAAAAGAAATAGAAGGACTGCCTGCCGACAAAAGGTCTTAATGTTAAAAAAAGTTTTTCTTTCTTCAGGAACTCCGTTAATAATGCAAAAAATGAATCTTTTTCACTCTTTTATGCTTGGAATATGGATAAAATATGGCTCAAGGCATGAACCTTCAGAAAAAAACGGCTTATCACATTTTATTGAACATCTATTTTTTCAGGGGACATCTAAAAGAGATGCTTGGTCAATATCATCAAGAATTGACTCTCTTGGTGGCGATATAAATGCTTTTACTGCAAGAGAGTTCACTTCTATATATATAAAAGTACTTAATAAATACATATCAGAGGCTTTGGAACTGATTGGAGATATAATTTCAAATCCTTCTTTTCCAGTAGAAGAAATTGAAAAAGAAAGAGCTATAATTATTGATGAGATAAGAACAGTTGAAGACACTCCAGATGAATTAATACACGATTTATTTATGAATGATGTTTTTTTAGATGGTCTTGGTCAGCCAATTCTTGGCAGAAAAGAAACTGTACTTAATATTAATCGTGATGACATAGTTAATTGTTTTAATAAATATTATGGAAACAGTAACTGTATAATTACCTGTGCAGGAAATTTTGATGAAAGTAAAATTATCAATGAAATTGAAAAAAACTTTATGCTCAGAAAAACAGAAGAAAAACCTTTTTTAAAAAATCCTCTCTTTAACTCTGGTGTGAATGTTTATGAAAGGGATTTAAATGAAGTGCATATATGTTTAGGTATAGAAAGTTTTCCTTTTAATTCTCCCTTTAGATATGCTCTCAGTTTGTTGAATTTAATTACAGGAGGTTGCGTAAGTTCAAGACTTTTTCAGGAAATAAGAGAGAAAAAAGGATATGCCTACAACATTTACTCTTTCACATCCTGCTATTCTGATACAGGTGTTTTTGGTATTTACACAGCTTGCGATAAATCCAAAATTTATGATGTAATTGAGCTAATTTTATCAACTGTAAAAAATCTTTATGAAACATTGACAGAAGAGGAACTTCAAAGAGCAAAAAAACAGGCTATATCACAGATTTTATTCTCATCAGAATCTACTAATTATGTTATGCAAAATCTGGCTTATCAGAAACTTTATCTTGATAAAATATACAAAGTTGAGGAACAGGTAAGAATGGTTGACTCAATAAAGATTAAAGACTTAAAGAATGTAGCAAATTTTCTTAAAGAAAAAGCCTTTGCTTTAACTACACTTGGTCCTGTTGATAGTGAAAAACTTTCAGGAATAAATATTTAGATAATTTATTTAAAATTATTAGGGGGAGACTAAAAAGTACTCCCCCTATGAATGATTACTGAGTCTTTTGAGTTTCAAAGTAATATGCTTCCCGGGAAGGGTCTCTCAATGTAGCTTTAGCAAAAACCATTGCAGTTGCTCTGTAAACCATATGTGCCATTTTTGAGTGGGGAGCATAAGCAAAAAGTGCAAATACAAAAACAAGATGAGCGATGTAAGATGCATATCCAAGTGTTTCTATCTCAGCAAGTCTGAGTAATTCTGCAAGAAATCCTGTAACTCCAACTCCTGCAATTATTGTAATAAGTAACCAGTCAAAATAGCTCCCGAGACCCTGTGTTGTAGCATTTTTAGCTCTATTTACCATTACAAGAAACATACCTATTATTAGGGCTATTCCACTTATATTTCCAATAATTTTGACTATATTTGTTTGAGGATAGGGAGCTTCCCAGTTCAGTATCCACTCATAAAATGCAGCTATAGCAGTTGTAATTGCAAGTCCAATAAATGCATAGAGAACAAAAATATGAGCTGTAGACCTGCTTTTGTTTACTGTGCAGAGTTGGAACTTTCTGTGTAAAAGTATCTCTTTAATTGTTTCCCATATGCAGCCGTAAATATCTTTTCTTTTTAGTTCAGCTCCTGATGCAAGGTCAAGCCAGTATCGTTTAACTCCATTGTAAAAGCAGATTAATGCAAAAGCTGCAAGAGCCATAAATGGAATATCTATCCATGGAACTGGGGCTAAAAATGCCACATAGGACATCTCACCACCTTCACCTCTTGGAATCTCAACTCCGCTGAAATAACCCAATATAGCCATTTCACCGAGAAAGAAAAGTATTGGGATAAGAAAAATTAGCAAGATATATCTCGGATCAGCAACCCATTTAGCAAGAAATTTAGGTGGGGAGTAGTTTTGTATCATTAACTTTCTTACAGCTCCAAGAACTTCTCCTGGTTTTGCTCCTCTTGGGCAGTAGGCAGTGCAGTCACCGCAATGATGACAAAGCCATATATCTGGATTTTTAAAAAGCTTATCCTTTATTCCCCATTGAGCATATAACATTTCCTTTCTTGGGAAAGGCGATTTATCAGGTGCAAGATTACAAACAACAGTACAGGTGGAGCATTGATAGCATTTTTTCAGGGACTCACCGCCTGCCTTTATAACTTCTTTTGCAAAGTTCAAATCTGGTTTTACGATTTCTTCTGCCATGTCTTCCCTCCTTAGAAGCCTTTAAATGGATTAGGACCAATTTCTCTGATTTTATCCATAAACTCGTTAATTATATCAGGAATTCTCCAGTATTCATCAATTGCCACTTCATACATCTGGACTCTGTCTGCTTCAAGCTGGAGTCTGTCAAGAGTTTCCTGAACCTTGCCAAGTCTGTATTTTGCAAGCTCGCTACCCTTTGCAAAGTGACATTGATAGTCTTCTCCATATTTACATCCTAAGAGAAGCATGCCATCAACGCCTTTTGACAATACATCTGCAATCCAGACAAGATTCACAGAACCAAGACATCTAAGCTGAATAAATCTGACAGCAGGGTCAAATGTATGTCTGTGAAATGCAGCAGTTTCTATAGCAGGGAAAGCGTCGTTTTCGCAGCAAAATACAATTATACGAGGTCTGTCATCTTCACTTGGCACAGAAACATTTTTCGCCATTGTTCCAATCATGTCTACGCTGTAATCCTTAAATGAAACAATTCTTTCAGGACATGCACCCATACAGGTTCCGCATCTTCTACATCTGTTAGGTTTATAGAAAGGAACACCTTTTTCGTCTTCATCAATTGCTCCAAAAGGACATTCCTCTGTGCAGCGCTTACATGCTGTGCATTTGGTTAAGTTCGGTTCAGGGAATGATGTATCCCATGCTCTTGGATGAACTGCCATTCCTTTAGCAACATGCTCTATACACTGAATTGCTTTGAGTGCTGCACCACGAGCATCTTCCTGTGCCTCAGCCATATTCATTGGCTGGCGAACTGGACCAACTGCATAAATACCTGTTCTTCGGGTTTCATATTGGAAGCATATAAAGTTAGAGTCTACAAAACCAAAACCGCCTTCTAAGAAAGGAAGTTCAGGACCCTGACGATATCCCAAATTAAGAATAAATTCAGGTTTTTTGGTTTTCTCTATATACTGAGCCTTTGCTTCATCACCTTTTGCAGATGCCTCTGCAAGTCCTATTAGATAATCCTGTGGCTCCTTTGTTGTTGGAACCATACCTGTGGCAAGAACAACCATCTCAACTTCTATTTCTGCTTTTGCACCAAGAAGAGAATCCTCCAATGTAACAACAAGTTTGTCATACTCTTCTCTAATCCCTGTGACTTCTCCTTTTGCAAGCATCATGCCTGGTGTATTTTGTGCTTCCTTGTAATAATACTCAAGCTTTCCTGGTGTTCTCATATCCTTATAAATAACCATAGCTGTCGCATCAGGATTACCATCTGTAACATATCTTGCCTGCTTAAGAGTTGTGGCACAACACATTCCAGAACAGTAAGGAATGTGCTCGGGATCTCTCTGCCCTGCACACTGAACAAAAAGAACAGACTTAACAACTCTTTCGTCAGAAGGTCTCTTAATGACACCATTATTTTTCTTTGCAATCTCTTCAAACTCAAAATTAGTTACAACATCTTTAAATTTTCCATATCCGTATTTCTTTGCGAGTTTTTTAGCATCGTACGGTTTCCATCCAGTTGCCTGAATAATAGCACCGATTTTAATTGTTTCAGTAGAGCCTCCTTTAGCTATTGTTACATCAAAATCACCTGGCTGACCATCAATCTTTTCAATCCTGGAAGAGGTATAGACCTTGATTTTTGAATTTGAGCTTACTTCATTTATAAGTGGCTCAATGTTTACATCTCCAAGCACACCATGACTGAAATCATCAGTAGGTACTCTCTTATAAAGCTTTCTTGCAAAACCACCTAACTCAGGTTCTTTTTCTACAAGAACAACATCATATCCTGCTTTTGCTGCCTCAAGTGCTGATGTCATACCTGAAATACCACCGCCAACTACAAGAAGTGTTTTTACTGTTTCAACAATGTATGGCTCAGGTACTTCTCCTTTTTGAGCTTTTATTACACTCATTTTTACATAGTCTTCTGCTGCAAGTTGTTTTTCTTCAGGAGACTCAATTGTCCAAACAGCAAGCTCTCTTAAAGGAACTCTGTCTACAAAACATCCAGGAAAATTAAACTCATAAGTTTTTACTCTTGGAGAACATCCTGCTATAACAATTGAATTTACACCCAGCTCAGCAATGTCTTTTTTTATTAACTCAATTCCTTGCTTACTGCACAAAACATCATGCTCTACAACAACAGGAACTCTTAATGCATTTTTTGCAATATTTGAAATCTTTTCAGTATTAATAGCTTCTCCGATACCACAACCTTTGCAGATATAAAGTCCTATTTTCTTTTCCATGGGTTACCTCCTTGCACCAATCTGGATAGCCTTGAGGGCTGCACTCGTTGCATCTTTTCCACAACCAGCTACATCCATAGGAGATTTTGCGCAACCAGCAGAATATATTCCATCTGTGTCAATAACAAAGCCATCTACTGCATACTTGAGACCTGGAACTTTAAATTCAAAGCCCTCTGGCTGCATTCCTGTAGCAAGAACTACCATATCAAATCTCTTCTTTATCTTTTCTCCATTTAACATATCTTCTGCAGTAACAACAACATCATCTGAATCTGAATCCTGTTCAACTGCTGCTACCTTGCCCTTGATAAGATTTACTCCTGTTTGTTCCTTAACATTATTTAAGAATTTCTCATACCTTCCTGGTGTTCTGATATCAATATAGAAAATGGTAACTTCAGCAGAAGGATTTTGTTCTTTTATGTAGAGTGTATGCTTTAAAGAAGCAAGACAGCAAATATATGAACAGAAAGGAAGGTGATTTTCATCTCTACTACCTGCACACTGGACAAAAGCTACTTTTTCAACAGGTTTTCCATCTGAAGGCCTTAAAATCTGTCCCTGTGTAGGTCCATTTTTTGAAGCCAGTCTTTCAAGCATCATGTTTGTTATAACATTTTTAACCTTTCCAAAACTAAGATTATCTATTTTTGAAGCATCATATGGTTTCCAGCCTGTTGCAATAACTATTGAATCAACATTCACTTCTATAGAATCGGGTTGAGCGTTTAGGTCAATAGCGTTATATTTACAGGCACTGACGCAAGGAGCAGGACAGTCCTTTGGACATATAGTTCTGTCAATAACATATCTCTGAGGGAATGCCTGTTCAAAAGGAAGATAGATAGCTTTTGTCATATTTAATCCAAAGTTGAAATCACTGATTCTTTCAACAGGACAGGCTTCTGCACAGGCATTACATGCTGTACAGTTTTCATTTACATAACGAGGATTAATCTTTATTTTTACTTTATAGTTCCCGGGCTCTCCTGAAATTGACTCAACTTCCGCCATAGTATAAAATGTGACAAGCGGATTTACCTTAATACGCCGAAAATTAATCTCAAGTCCACATAATGGTGGGCAAATTTTTGGGAAATATTTGTTTAACTGGGCAACTCTTCCACCGAGATAAGGGTTTTTGTCAATAATAATAACTTCAGAACCTGTTTCGGCGGCTTCTATGCCTGCAGTTAAACCACTAAATCCCCCACCAACAACCAAGATTCGACTTGGATTTCCATTACCCTGCATGCTCAGCCTCCTTTATTGAATTATCATAAACATAAAAATTCGTAATACAGCTTTTTACTGTATTACGAATTTTTAATTTAAACTAAAAACAACTAAATTTAAAGGGAGGGAATTTTTCCCTCCCTTATCCAACCTCATATTAATCTGGAATGATCTGGACGTATGGAACTTTCTTAACTGTAAATGTATCTGTTGCTGGGTCGTAAACTGAATTGACGAATGCACGCCAGTTGTTGTCATCAACAAAGTCAAAGTCTCCTCTGTAGTAATATCCAGGATATCTGGACTCTTCTCTGAAGAGGATATGTCTTGCATGGGCTTCAAGTGAGAGTGTTCTGTGAACATTCTCCCAGCATCTGAGAAGTTCATGAAGATTTGAAGCAGCTAATCTTGCAGCATCCTCTTTAAGTACCTGAAGTTTAGCAAGACCTTCTTCAATCATTGTCTTTGAAGTCATGTACCATGTGCCGATTCCACCAAAATACTCATCAGCAATCTTCTGAAGTCTTGCCTGATACATATCTGGTTTAATGTAGTATGGATTGACCTTTGGGTCAGAAGAGTATGTCTTATATTTCTCATAAAGTTCAAATGGCAGATAAAGCTCTGCAGCTAAAGCATTTAAATCTTCAGCTACTGTTGGTGTGTATCCTGCATTGTCAAGTATGAAGGCTATTGCTGATTTTCCAGCAATTCTTCCTTCTGCATGTGAACCTGAGGAGAATTTATGTCCTGATGCACCAACAACATCACCAGCAAAGAATACTCCTGGGACTGTGCCCATTCTGTTATAACCCCATGACCATTCAGCTGGTGTTCCAGGAATGTCTCCAGGTCCACTTACCCAGAATCCTGCGCAACCAGCATGTGAACCAAGAAGATAAGGCTCTGTTGGCATAATTTCAGATGGAACCTTATCTGGCTCTACATTATAAGCAGCCCACAGTCCTGCCTGACCAATACACATGTCAAGGAAGTCTTCCCATGCTTCAGCTTCAAGGTGTTTTAATCTCTTTGCATCCATCTGCTTTGCAAGTTCTTGCATTGCAGTATGTGTATTCATAAGAATAGGACCTTTACCCTGTTTCATTGTTGCCATCATAAGATGGTTTCTTATTGCAGTTCCAAGATTTTCAGCCCATTTGCCATACTTGGAAACAGCATCTTTAAACTCTGGTGTATCTTTTGAGCAATAATCTTCACCTATAGCATTTGTTGCTTTTGCTTTAAAGAAGAGGAACCAGGCACCAACTGGTCCGTATCCGTCTTTAAATCTTGCTGGAACAAATCTGTTTTCCATCATGGTCATCTCTGCACCAGCAGTCATTCCAAGATAGAATCCAGAACCAGAGTTCCACACTGGATACCAGGCTCTTCCCATTCCTTCTTTTGTTGATCTTGGTCTAAAGACATTAACTGCACCACCGCATGCAACAAGTATTGCTTTTGCTTTAAAGAGATATATCTTATTCTCTCTTACACTGAAGCCAATTGCACCAGCTACTCTTTTTGGGTCTTTTGCATCTTTAACAAGTCTAACTATAAATACTCTTTCATAAAGATTCTGTGCCTGACCAGTAGCTTTTCTATTGTATTCAAGTGCAGCTTTTCCAGCTTCAGCAACGATTACTTTATAAGACTCACCATTAATCATTATCTGCCATTTTCCAGAACGGCAGGGTGGTCCACCAGCTTTAAGTGAAGGAATTCCCTCATCTCTTGCCTGGAAGCCATCTCTTGACCATCCATCAGCACCTTTTTTCCATATAGGAAGTCCCCACTCTTCAAAAAGATGAACTGAGTCATCAACATGTCTTCCAAGGTCATAAACAAGGTCTTCTCTGATGATTCCCATAAGGTCTGCACGGACATATCTGACATAGTCTGCAACTTTATTCTCACCAATGTAAGTGTTAATAGCGCTGAGACCCATTGCAACTGCACCAGAGCGGTCAGCAGCTGCTTTGTCAACCATTGTTATCTTAAGTCCCTTTGGTGTTGCCCATCTTGCAGCTTCAAATGCAGCACCGCAAGCAGCCATTCCACCACCGATTATAAGAAAATCTGTATCAACCTCAACTACATCCGGTCTCTGACAGTATGAAAATGTGCATGTTTCTTTTTCCATTTTATCCCTCCTTTACTTTATTTTTCACTCTTTTCTGGCTTCATAGTTAAAGTAGCCAGGCTGTTTAATTTTGCCAAAATCAGGTTCAGGTAATCCAGAATAAATGTTGTCTGCATTCCAGTAACCTTCAGGTGTAGTTCTGATCGGGAATTTGAATCTCTTAATTGAACCGTTTCTGAACTTAATTGTCCACATGATTGCATCCTGACCTCTCATAGGAATAACACTTGCACCAAGTGGACAGAAATCTGCATAACCTCTGATTTCAATTGCTTGCTGAGGGCAGATTTTTACACAGTTGTAACACTCCCAGCACTGCTCTGGTTCCTGGTTAAATGCTTTCATCTTTTCTCTGTCCAGTGTCATAAGGTCATTAGGACAGATGTACTGACATGCAGTTTTGTCTTGCGCTTTACAGCCGTCACACTTTTCTGTGATTACAAAACTTGGCATAGTTTAACCTCCTTTTTTTGTTTTTTATTATGCTGGTTTTTGTACTGGATTTTTCTGTAATTCCAGCACATCACTAATATCAACATCTGGAATCGGAAGCTCTTTGTCTTCCTTTGCAATATCATCCTTAATTGAAGGAATCTCTGCTACCGCCGCTTCTATAACCTCTGGTCCTAAAGATTTCATCTCAGCAATTTTCTTAAAAACCAGTCTTTTAAATGATGCTGGAGTTTCCTCAATAAATCCTCTGGCATCAAATCTTGCTTTTGTAAACTGGTCAATAACTTTCTGTCCAAGGTCATCAGGAACCTCAACTACGAGCCTTTTTAATGCACCTCCAAAAATTGGCTCTACTTTTTCCTCTAAGGGTGTACCCTTTATAGCTGCCAATCTCTTTTCATCAATTACTACTCCAAAAAATTTAGCCATTATTCACCTCCTTTATTTTTTTAAGTGAGCTGGTAGTTCCATATGAGGGAGATCAACCTCTAATCTCTCCTCTCTCTCCTTTAGATACTTCTCATTATTAAATGGATATCCAAATTTCTGCCACCATTTTACAACAACCTTGTAAACTTCTGGTCTGTATATTTCTGGAGGTGGCATTACACCTTCATTAATAAGACCTCTAATAAAGCTCCCAGAGTATCTGGAGTAAATTCCTTTATGTGAGCAGTTTGCAGAATAGGCAAACTCTTTACATTTTGGACAGAACCAGAACTCTTCTATATTCTGTGGCCTTATATAGAAACCACCATCTACCATATATGGAGGCTCTTCAAAGCCAAAACTTGGAATACCTTTAGACCAAAGAGTCTGGGTGGCAAAAATATCATAATATTCACCCAGTGCTGCATGGTCTCTACCAAACATATGGAAGGAAATACCCATGTTCTGTCTGATTACTGCATGGATAAGAGACTCAATAGGATTACCATATCTCATATCCCAGAGTGTAAAGGTTACAAGATGACGCTCTGGTTTAATGTAGCCAGCGAGATGAACCATCTCATGTCCTTCAACAATTGCTTCATCAGGGAAGTCACCAATTCTCTTTGCACCAACTATTGCATTAACAACAATTCCATCACAGGGCTTAATGTCACCAATATATGCTGCATTTTTCATTAATGCTTCATGTCCTGTATGAGGAACATTTCTTGTCTGGTGAGCAATAACTGTTGTCCATCCTCTTTTTGTAAACTCTTCTCTTGACCTCTTTGGTGGATACCAGAATCTGTTAAATGGCTCTCTGAGTTTTGGCTCATTAATTATTGTGTATTTTCCAGCAAGAATTATTGGATTCAATGAGCAGTAAATGTTATATCCAGTGTGTTTCTGGTCAAAAGGAACCTTAACAACTTCCGGATTTTTATCTGGAGTTCCAAAGGTTCTTATTGCAACATCTCCTGGTACAATCTCATATACTTCTTCAATCTCAAGAATTGCAAAGGGTTCTCCTTTAAGTCTGAGTAAAAGCCAATCGCCTGCTCCTACTCCAAGTTTTTTGAAATCTTCCTCGGAAATATCAAAAAGAATTGGATAAGGGAAAACCCACCCGCTTGTAAGTCTTCTTCTCTCAAGAACACTCTCAAGGTCAGCCTTTGTCATAGAGCCTTCAACAGGGCTGAAGAAACCATAACATACTGACATAATTTCCCTGTAAACATTTCTTACAGGATTGCCCTTAAAAAGAGTGGGCTTAATGTCATAAACTGCAGAACATTTCTGCATCAACTTCATTGCCATCTGTGGGTCACGAACAACCCTTTCAACAAGTTTTCCACCGTGTGGGGGTGGCAGTGTCTTAATTCTTACTTCCGGCATACATTTCCCTCCTTATTTAATTTTGTCTAAAATTGCACAGATACTGTTGAATATTTCATCTATACTACCTGTGCCAGATACACTTTTAAGAATTCCTTTTTTAGAATAATAGTCAATTAAAGTTTCTGTCTGTGCTTTGTAAACATCAAGTCTTTTTTTGATTGTTTCTTCCTTATCGTCATCTCTCTGAAAAAGGTCTCCTCCACATTTATCACATTTGCCTTCTACTTTTGAAGGGGAATAATAGATATTATACATCTGTCCGCAAGATTTGCAGGTTCTTCTTCCTGTAAGTCTTTTCATAAGGTCTTCAAAGGGAACATCAACATTCAATGCCAAGTCAAGAGGAATATTCATTTCAGCAAGCATCTTATCAAGTGCTTCTGCCTGTGGCACATTTCTTGGAAAGCCATCAAGAATAAAGCCTTTCTTGCAGTCATCCTTTGAAAGTCTTTCTTTTACCATACCAAGAACAACTTTATCAGGAACAAGCTCACCTCTATCCATATATGCTTTTGCTTCTTTCCCAAGTGCAGTGCCTTCTGCAACTGCTGCTCTTAAAAGGTCACCCGTTGAAATCTGAGGGATACCATATTTTTCTACGAGTTTCTTTGCCTGCGTGCCTTTTCCTGCTCCTGGAGCTCCAAGAAATACTAATCTCATTGAATCCTCCTTTTTGAAAAAAAATTAAAAATTATATGATGTATAATTTACCTAAATCATCATTAAAATGCAACTTAAATTTTATAATTTGATGATAAATTTTGTTTATATGGTTGCAGTTTATTTAAAAATCTTTTTAATTTATCAAGAGCCTCTCTTCTGTGACTGAGCCTGTCTTTTTCATCTGAAGACATTTCTGCAAAAGTTTTTTCAAATCCTTCAGGTTGAAATACTGGGTCATAACCAAAACCCTTATTACCAGAAGGTTTTTCCGTAATATACCCATTTACATAACCCGAAAATGTATATTCTTTTCCGTCAGGAAAAACCAGAGCAATAAAACATACAAATCTGGCTTTTCTCATAGAAGAAGGCAAACCTTTCATTTCTAAAAGTAGCTTTTTTACATTTTCTTCATCAGTAGCTCTTTCTCCTGCATATCTTGCTGACCTTACTCCTGGTTTTCCTCCGAGTGCATCAACCTCAAGTCCAGAATCATCAGCTATAGAGGGAAGTCCTGTTTGTCTTGCTACAAATCTTGCTTTTTTTAAAGCATTCTCCTCAAAGGTTGTTCCATCCTCAACTATATCTTCAATTTCTTTAAAGTCTTGCATTGAAAGAAGTGTTATCCCTAAATCACCAAGTATTCTTTTGAGTTCTTCTATTTTTTTTCTGTTCCTTGAAGCAAGCACGAATCTCATAATTAAATTGACAATCCTTAAAAATATTTATTATTATAAATTATTCGCGGGGTGGAGCAGTCTGGTAGCTCGTCGGGCTCATAACCCGAAGGTCAGAGGTTCAAATCCTCTCCCCGCAATTTAATCAAATAAAGCTTCTACAAATTCTTCTGGGTTAAACTCTTTTAAATCATCAACTCCTTCACCAATACCAATAAGTTTTATAGGTACTCCAATCTCTTTCTTTATAGCAAAAATGACGCCTCCTTTTGCGGTTCCATCAAGCTTCGTAACAACTATTCCAGTAAGTCCTACTGCTTCATGAAACATTTGAGCCTGTCTGATAGCATTCTGTCCTGTTGTTGCATCTACAACTAAAAGAACTTCATGAGGAGCATCTGGAATAGACTTTTTTAAAACCCTGCAAATTTTTTTCAGTTCTTCCATTAAAGGAAACTTGGTATGAAGTCTTCCTGCTGTATCAATAATAACAACATCCTTGTTTTTAGATTTCGCATGTTCTAAGGCATCAAAGGCTACTGCTGCGGGGTCAGCACCGCTTTTATGTTTTATAATATCAGCACTGCTTTTTTCTGCCCATATCTCAATCTGTTCAATCGCAGCAGCCCTGAATGTATCACATGCTGCAAAAACAACTTTTTTATTCTCATTTGCAAATTTGTACCCAAGTTTCCCTATAGTAGTGGTTTTGCCTACACCATTTACTCCTACAACAAGAACAACAGAAGGAATACTCTTAAGATTTAAAGATGTTTCATCGGCAAGTATATTTTTTAACTCAGCCTTAAGAAGAGATTTTAAATCCGCAAATTCCTTAAGAACTCCTTCCTTAACTTTCTTTTTTAACAAACTTATTATTTCTTCAGTAGCTTTAACTCCAAAATCTGATGAGATAAGAATTTCCTCAATTTCATCAATTGTTGTCTCATCAATCTTTTTCCCCAAAGGAATAATTGATTCAATCTTTTCAGCAATATTTTGCTTTGTTTTTGATAACTTTTCCTTTAATTTATCAAAAAAACCCACTAATTTCTCCTGAATTCTATAACAATCTCATCCTTCTTCTTAATAGTTTTGTATTTAATTGGTTTTTTTAGTTCTATGTTTAAGATTACTCTGTTTTTCTCTTGAGAAACCGAAACATTCTTAACCAAATCAGAATCAACCTTCAGAGGCGTCTCTATTTTATTTTCAGCTGGATAAATTTCAATGGAAACAGACATTTTACTATTTGTCTTTTTTGTTATAGGACGATAACCACCATGTTTATCAATCTCTGGGACAAAAAGTGTTAGGATAGAAACATTTTTTGTTTCCACAAAAGATAGATTTTTTAATTCTAAAACAGGACCTTTTAACGCTTCAATATGCTTTTTTGCTCTGACAGGTTTTTCAGTTTTTTTGGGAACTTCTTTCTTTTTTATTTCTGGTGCGGGTTTTTCTATCTTTTCAACTTTTTTCTTTTCAATTGGAACTTTTGGGGTCGGAGTTTCTTTTACAGGAACTTCTTCCTCAACTGAAGCAATAATATCAAACTGTTCAGCTTTATTATACATAACTTCAACATTTGCAACTCCGTTTATAAACTCTGATGGTGGTACTTTATTGGGCGTTAGAGTTCCTCTTCCTGTTGTTTTAAGCAAAACAGTCTTTCCGTAAAGATTGTAATGAGACATTATTTTATCAAGTTGATTATAAGCAATTATTTTTATCTTAAATTTCTGCCCTGCTATAACTGTATCAGGAGAAATTATTTCAAATCTTTTTACTTTTGGTGGAACAATCTTTATAATATTGCTTTCTCCTTTCAGATTGATATTCTTATAATCCCTCACTGTTACTTTTATCTCTTCGGGTTTGTCATAGCGGACGCTTATTTTTGCTCTGCCATCTATAAATGCATGTGAAGAAAGCTCTGTAGGGAATATATATCCTTTGCCTTTTGCTTCAATAATTATTTTTTCTTTTTGTAATGCTAAATCTTTCACATAATTGTTAAATCTATCAATTGCTAAAATTGTTACATCAAAGGGTTCTCCAGCAACTGCTTCCTGCGGAGCCTCAACAATAAATGATGAAACATCAGCATTCAAAATATCTATCTTCTCACTCTTACCCCTAATATTTTTATTCAGGAGACTCGCTTCAAGGTAAAAAGAGCCAGTTTTTTCTGAATAAAGCTTTACTACTATATCGCACTGTTCAGATAAGTATCTTATATCCCTTATCTGCGGAGATACATCACCCTTAAAGAATAAATTAAGCTCTTTTGTGTTAAAATCCTTGCAAACAGTATTATTATATTTATCTTTACCAGTAATTAATATCTCAAATTCGCTCCCAACTCTAACATGTGGTTGAGTTTTAATGCTTAAGGAATTTATATTGTCAGGTAAAATTTTGACTCTTTTTTCAAATATAGGGAAAGGGCTATTGGCTTCATAAAGACTTACAATTACTTCTTCAGCTTTTTCATCTATAAATGTGGCAGAAAAACCTGACTGCTTAACATCAGATGATTTAAAATATGAAGGCTCTATTTTTGCGGAGCCTGTTGTCACAAGTTTATATTCTTTTATACTTTCAGTAGGTATACTAACAGGATTACCAAAGGCGTCAAAAGCATATATAACTATTTTAACTTCCTTCCCGGCAATCAGATTAGTAGGGATATCAATTTGCAGATGGTCAAAAATTCCAGGTTTAACCGTAATGCCAGAAAACCCCGTAGAAAAATTAAATAAAAGAATAAAGATTATAAAACTTAAATAACAAAAAGCCCGTAAAACTTTATCCTTCATTTTACCCTCCTATAATTTTATCAGCATCTTTGCTTTGCACATAAAATTTATTGTATCCTATCATAATTGTTTATGTTAAAAAGAGGCAAGCCTTAATATGATATTACAAGAAATTAGAATATTTAAAATAATAATAGGTTAATAAAAAAATAAAATGGAAAAACAGGAATTAAAATATAGCAATGTTTTTCTAAGAGTTATCGCTAAGCTAATTGATCTTATAGTTGTGTTGATTTTCTTAAAACTTTTTTCTGATGCAGGTATATATATTGGAATTTTTTACTTTCTCATTAGTGATGGGATATTAAAAGGTAAAAGTATTGGGAAAAAATTTTTAAGATTAAAAGTTATTAGCACAGAAAGAAATACTTTTGGTGATTTCAGAGATTCAATCCTCAGAAATTTATTTATAGGACTATCATTGTTTTTTTTAATGATTCCTTTTGTAGGATGGATATTTACTTTAGTAATTTTTGGCATTGAATTTATTCTGATGGTTGGCAGTCCTGAAGGTAAAAGACTTGGAGATTTTATTTCTAAGACATTAGTAATAGAAGAATAATTCACAAATGTTTTAAAATATTTTAAATAACAATTTGAAGGAGGCTACGGGTGTTTTTTCAAAAGATAGTAGGAAAATTTTCTAATGATTTAGCAATTGACCTTGGAACTGCAAATACTCTTGTCTATGTAAAAGGCAAAGGCATTGTATGCGATGAACCCTCTGTTGTTGTTATGAGAAGGGATACAAAAAAAGTTATTGCAGTGGGGACAGAAGCAAAAGAAATGATGGGGAAAACCCCTGCAAATATTATTGCTATAAAACCTTTAAAAGATGGAGTGATAGCAGATTTTGATGCAACAGGAGAAATGCTTAAATACTTCATATCCAAAGCACATAATAGGAAATGTTTTATTTCGCCAAAAATTATTATTGGAGTTCCTTCAGGAATAACACAAGTAGAACAGAGAGCAGTAAAAGATGCAGCCTTAACATCAGGCGCTCGTGAAGTTTATCTTATAGAAGAACCTATGGCTGCAGCAATCGGAGTTGGTCTGCCTGTTGCCGAACCATCTGGTAACATGATAGTTGATATAGGTGGAGGGACTACTGATGTTGCTGTTATATCCCTTGATGGTATTGTATGTTCAAAGGCAGTAAAAGTTGGCGGAGACAAAATGGACGAAGCAATAATCGCTTTTATAAAGAGAAAATATAATCTCATGATAGGCGAAAGAACTGCTGAATTAATAAAAATAAATATAGGCAGTGCTTTCAATGTTAATTCAAACAAAACAATGGAAATAAAAGGAAGAGACCTCATATCTGGAATTCCCAAGTCTGTTAATATTACAGAGGAAGAAACAAGAGAAGCATTAAGTGAACCTGTTTCCATTATTCTTGATACTATAAAGGTTACATTAGAGAATACTCCTCCTGAACTTGCATCTGACATTGCTGATAAAGGAATTGTTCTTGCTGGCGGAGGAGCACTGCTTAAAGGACTTAATCTTTTGATAAAAGAACACACGGGAGTGCCTGTAATAATCCCCGATGACCCATTAAGAGCTGTTGTTAAGGGTTGTGGAATGATGCTTGACAAACTTGACCTTCTAAGAAGAGTCTCCCTTAATGTCAACTGATGATAAAAAGAACTACTGTTTTTATTGTTATTGTAATTTGTTTGATATCATTCTTTCTTATAAGTTATCAGTTTAAGGGACACCTTATTATTCCTAAGATTCATCTATATAATTTAATTTCACCCTGGCACTCAATGCAGAAGTTTTTTAACGATATTTTTTATATAAGAGAAGAAAATATCAAACTAAAAGAAAAATTATACAATCTGATTCTTCAAAATCAGTCTCAAAATTCTCTTATTGAAGAAAATCAGAGACTCAAAAATCTGCTGGAATTAAAAAAAAATCGGGTTGATGTAGTAACAATAGCAGAAGTGGTTGCCAGAGGTTCAAATAAATTCCTAAATACAGTCTGGATTAATAAAGGAACTAATGATGGCATAAAAGAAAACATGCCTGTAATAACATTTAATGGACTAACTGGCAAAGTTGTTTATACAACTGGAAATTATTCTGAGGTTCTTCTTATAACTGACCCGAATTTTTCAGTAGCAGTAAGAATTGAAAGAACTCGTGTAGAAGGAGTAATGACAGGAGCAGGCACAAATAAAGCAAACCTGAAGTATATACCTCATGATGAGGAAGTATTAGTTGGTGACAGAATTGTTACATCAGGTCTGGATAATCTTTTCCCTGAAGGTATTAATGTTGGTGTGGTAAAAAAAATAGACAAAAAAAAGGGAGTTTTTCAATATATAGAAGTAATACCATATCAGTCTGACATAAAAGTTGAAGAGGTGGCTGTAATCAAAAAATATCATGACTAACATATTAAAATGGCTTATTCTAATATTTATAACATTTTTAGCAGAGCATTTCATAACAATTGACGGTATCCATTTAAATTTTTCATTTATTTTAGTTTATCTATTTGTAATTGATTATATGTTTCCTGAAGAAGAGCAAAAAAAAGTTTATCCTTCAGAGGTTCTGCCAATCCTTTTTTTTCCCGCAATAGGGTTTATAGAAGACTTATTTCAGGGGATAATAGGTCCTGCAATTATATCTAAAACTATAAGTGGCATTGGTTTAATGATTCTTGCTAAACAAATATTTTTTAACTGGACAGAGATTTTTAAATCTCTTGTTATTTTTTGTTTTACAATTATTGACGAAGGATTACATACCTTTATCATTTCTTATTTTCTAAACATTGATACAACTCCTTTAAAAATTTTTAAAACCTCAGTTTTACAGGGACTTATGAATATTCCTGCGGCATTACTTCTTAGCTGGAGAAAGCCTTAATGAAAATAAAAGAGCAAATATTTATTGGGATAATTTTTCTGATATTTTTTGTTATTGTTTTAAGATTATGGCAGTTACAAATAATTGAAACTGATAAATATAAAAAACTTGCAGAACAAAACAGAATAAGAATAATAAAAATTCCTGCTCCAAGAGGAATTATTTACGACAGAAATGGTATACCACTTGTTGAAAATACTCCTTCATTCAGCGTTTCTGTATCTTATGAATATCTTCATAAGATTGATACAAAAATATTGAGTAAAATCCTGAAAGTTCCTGAAGAAGAACTGAAAACTAAATTAGAAAAAAAGCCAGAGAGTATGTATATGCCAGTAACCCTAAAAGAGGATTTAACTTTTAAAGAAGTTGCCATGCTTGAAGCAAGAAAATCCGAACTTGCAGGTCTGATTATTGAGACTGAGATGAAGAGAAGCTATCCTTTTAATAAAGCAACATCCCATCTGTTAGGCTATCTTGGCAAAATCACAGAAGAACAGTTAAAAACTGACCCGTCCCTCAGTAATTTTCCACCTTACTTCATGATAGGACAGACAGGTATAGAAAAAATATTTGATGAAAAACTGAGAGGGATTCCTGGAGAAAAAATTGTAGAAGTAGATGCTCTTGGAAGAGAGTTAAGGCTTATAAAAGAAACCTCTCCAGTAAAAGGAGATGACATTTATCTAACTATTGACATTTTATTGCAGGATGCTGCTTACAAAGCTCTTGAAGGAAGAGAAGGAGCCTTTGTAGCAGTTAAACCTGATACAGGAGAGATACTTGCAATAGTCAGCACACCTTCTTTTGACCCTAATATGTTTGCTAAAGGGGTTTCATTAAAATACTGGTCTGAATTAACTGCTGATTCAAAAAATCCTCTTCTTAATCGCGCTGTTCATGGATTATATGCCCCTGGTTCAACTTTTAAGATCGTTACAGCACTTGCAGGGCTTGAAGAAGGTGTAGTGACACCTGACAGGGTATTGGTAAACTGCACTGGAGGAATAAGTTATGGGAAATGGACATTTGGATGCTGGAAGAAAGGTGGTCATGGAGCAGTAAATTTAAGAAGGGCAATTGTTGAATCCTGCGATGTATATTTTTATAAACTCGGGGAAATACTTGGTATAAAAAAATTACATAAATACGCAACTCTTTTAGGATTAGGTAGTCCCACAGGCCTTAATATTTTTAACGAAAAGTCAGGACTTGTTCCGGATGAAGAGTGGAAAAAAAATGTTCTTAAATCAAACTGGTTTTTAGGAGATACATTCAATACAGCCATAGGACAGGGATTTCTTAAAGTCACACCTTTACAGATGGCTACGGTAGTTGCTACTGTTGTCAATGGCGGTATAAAAAATAAGCCTTACATTGTAAAAGGTCAGGCAAACAATAAAGAAAATTTAAACTTTGATAAAACCAACATAGAATTTATAAAAAATGCTTTATCAGGCGTTGTAAATGAACCCGCAGGCACAGCTTTTACTGCCCATTCATCCATTATAAAATTCGGAGGTAAAACTGGAACAGTCCAGGTTGTAAGCAAAAAAATTAAGGAAAAGTTTTCTTCCAAACATCTGGAACATCACGCATGGTTTGTTGGTTTTGCGCCTGTTGACAAACCTGAGATTGCATTTTCTATCATTATTGAGCATGGAGGCAGCGGAGGAGGCGTTGCTGCTCCTGTGGCAAAAAATATTCTTGAAAGTTATATTAATAAAAAGAGAAATCTCTATGTTAAAAATTGATAGAAGACTTATAGAACATTTTGATTGGATTACATTTTTTACAATTATAGCAATATGTTTCATAGGGATTTTAACAATTTACAGTGCTACAAGACCACCACTTGACGAAGGTGAAGTACCTCCATTTTATGTTAAACAACTAATATGGCTTATAATTGCAATAACAGGCATGTTTATTTTTATAAGTTTTGACTATACTGTATTAAGAAAATATTGGCTGATTCTTTATATTATCGGAATTCTTCTTTTAGTAATTGTCTTATTTACAGGGAAAACAGCTATGGGTGCAAAAAGATGGATAAATCTCGGTTTCTTTTCATTTCAACCCTCTGAAATTTTTAAAATAGTTTTCATAATAAGCATATCTGCATATCTTGAAACAAAAAATTCACCCTTATCAACAATAGAAGCACTAAAGACAATGGCTATATTCGGAATAATTCCTTTTGTACTAATTGTAAAACAACCTGACCTTGGCACAGGAATGCTTATTCTAATTACAACCTTTATAATGACTGTTTACAAGGGACTTCGGGTAAGATTGCTCATACTTCTATTGTCTATATTTATCATATCAATAGCATTTCTCTGGGAGATTCTCTGGGAAGGATTAAAGGAGTATCAGAAAAACAGATTAATTGCTTTTTTAGACCCTAATGTAGACCCCAGAGGTATTGGTTACAATATAATGCAATCTGTTATAACTGTTGGTTCAGGTGGATTTTTTGGAAAAGGCTTTCTTGAAGGCACTCAGGGTCCATTGAAATTTCTCCCTGAAAGACATACTGACTTCATTTTCCCGATATTCGCAGAAGAATGGGGGTTTATAGGGTGCCTATTGCTTTTATTTCTCTATTTCACTGTTTTTTTCAGGTGCTTTCAAACATCTGTGATTGCTAAGGACAACTTTGGAAAGCTAATTGCAACAGGATTTACTGCTCTCTTTGTTATCTATTTCTTTATAAATATCGGCATGACATTAGGAATAATGCCTGTTGTTGGTATTCCTTTGCCATTTATGAGTTATGGAGGAACAACTCTACTTGCAAATTTTATAGGCATTGCTATGGTAATAAATGTTAGAATGAGAAGATTTGAATTATTTTATCCATAGGAGGTAAAAAAATGAAAATTATTGAGGGCAAATTACAGGCACAGGGCTTAAAGTTTGGAATAGTAGTTAGCAGATTTAATGAGTTTATAACTTCTAAGCTTCTTGAAGGTGCACTTGATGCTTTAATTAGGCATGGAGCTTCTGAAAAGGATATTGAAATAGCAAGAGTTCCTGGTTCTTTTGAAATTCCTGTTGTTGCAAAAAAAATGGCAAAATCTAAAAAATTTAATGCAATTATTTGTTTAGGCACTTTAATAAGAGGTGCTACTCCCCATTTTGACTACATTGCCTCTGAAGTATCAAAGGGTATAGCTCTTGTAAGTCTTGAAACAGGAGTTCCTGTAACTTTTGGCATAATTACCTCTGAAACCATCGAACAGGCAATTGAGAGAGCAGGCTCAAAATCTGGAAATAAAGGATGGGATGCAGCAATGGTTGCTATTGAAATGGCACGATTACTGGAACAAATATGAATTAAATGCAAAAGAAAAGAATAATGAAAAGAAGAAAAGCAAGAGAGCATGTATTGCAGTTTCTTTATGCATGGGATATGAGCTGCAATGAACACAAAATAGATTACTCTAAAATACAGGAAAAATTGGAAAATTTCTGGCAAGAAAGCCCTGAGAAAAATATTGATATTAAGAAGTTTGCTACTGAAATAATTGAAGGCACACTTGAAAATATTGATGAAATAGATAAGTTAATAAAAAAATATGCTGATAAGTGGGATTTAACGAGGATTTTAATCTTAGACAGAAATATTTTAAGATTTGCAATTTATGAAATTATTTACCGCCCTGATATACCCTATCAAGTTACTATAAATGAAGCTGTAGAAATCGCAAAAAAGTATTCAACTCGTGAAGGAGCTTCTTTTATAAATGGTATCCTTGACAGAATTGCAAAAGAACATAAAATATGTCCGCCCAAATGAAGGGCGGACTATTTTTTTATTCTAACTGAATTTTTATCTCTTTTGGTTTTGCCTCTTCCTTTCTCAACATTGAAATTTCAAGTATCCCATTGTTAAAAGAGGCTTTTACAGAAGATTTATCAATATCTAACGGCAAATTTATACTCCTGGTAAAAGAACCATAGCTTCTTTCGTTAAGAATATAATCTTCTTCTTTAACTCCTTCAGGTTTCTTAATCTCTCCTTTAACTATGAGTCTATCATCCGATATAACAAGCTCTATCTCTTCTTTTTTTACACCGGGAAGTTCAACTAAAATTACCAACTCATTTCCTCTTTCAAAAATATCTACATTAGGAGAAATTACTCCTTCTGTGCTAACAGCTCTTCTTCTACGAACAGGTGAAAGAAACTCCTCAAAAAGTCTGTCCATTTCTTTTCTTATCTCTTCAATTTCCTTTAAAGGACTCCATTTTACAATAGCCATTTTACACCTCCTAAATTTATCTTAGGCTGCTTCGGCTAAAACAACCTTATTAAATATAATTTTACCATCTTTAAAGTCAACTTCTACAGTATCACCCTCTTTGAAAGTTCCATCAATAAGTTTTATTGCAAGCGAGTCAAGTATTTCTTTCTGTAGCACTCTTCTTAATGGTCTTGCTCCATACACAGGGTCATAGCCAATTTTTGCAATATATTCCTTTGCAGATTCTGTAAGGATTATGTCAATCTTTTTCTCCTTAAGATAATTTTTTATCCTTCTAATCTGAATCTCTATAATCTCCTTCATCACTTCCCTGCTTAATGGATTGAATATAATTATCTCGTCAATTCTATTAAGAAACTCGGGCCTGAAGAAAGCTCTCAAATCATCCATTATTCTTTTTCTTAAATCTTTCTTCAAATCCTGCCAGTGCTCAGAGCCTCCACTTTCAAGAAACTCCTGAATGTGGCTACTTCCTATGTTAGATGTCATAATTATTATTGTGTTACGGAAATCAACAGTTCTTCCATGCCCATCAGTAAGCCTTCCATCATCAAGAACCTGAAGAAGTATATTAAAAACCTCCTGATGAGCCTTTTCAACTTCATCAAACAGCACAACACTGTAAGGACGTCTTCTTACTGCTTCTGTAAGCTGTCCACCCTCTTCATATCCCACATATCCCGGAGGTGCACCAATGAGACGGGATACAGTATGACGCTCCTGATACTCAGACATATCAATACGAATCATGGCGTTTTCATCGTCAAAGAGAAACTCAGCTAATGCCTTTGCAAGTTCAGTTTTACCAACACCTGTTGGACCAAGAAACATAAAAGAGCCAATTGGACGATTTGGGTCCTGAAGTCCTGCTCTTGCCCTTCTAATTGCATTTGATACAGCAATTATTGCTTCATCCTGCCCAACAACTCTCTCTCTGAGTCGCTCTTCCATTTTTATCAGCTTCTGTGTTTCACTTTCAAGAAGTCTCTTAACTGGTATACCTGTCCATTTTGCCACAACCTCTGCAATATCTTCCTCATCAACCTCTTCTTTAAGCATCTTTCTTTTCTTCTGGACTTCTTTTAGTTGAGCATTTGCCTGTTCAAGAGCATGCTTAAGCTCTATCATTTTCCCATATCTAAGTTCTGCTGCCCTTGTTAAATCACCCTGACGCTCTGCCTGTTCAGAGGCAATTCTTGTTTGCTCTATCTCTGCTTTAATTTCTCTGATTTTTAAAATAATCTCTTTTTCAGCCTGCCATTGCCTGCTTAATTCCTCTTTTTTAGAGAGAAGTTGCTCTATCTCCTGAGAAATTTTTTCAATTTTTTCCTTTGCATCTTCAGTTGGTTCTTTACTTAATGCTTGTCTTTCTATTTCAAGCTGCCTGAGTTTTCTTTCAATTTCATCAAGTTCAATTGGCATACTGTCAATTTCCATTCTAAGTTTTGCTGCTGCTTCGTCTATAAGGTCAATTGCCTTGTCAGGTAGATATCTATCAGTTATATATCTTGCTGAAAGTACAGCAGCAGCAACCAATGCAGAATCCTTTATTTTTACACCGTGATGAACCTCGTATCTTTCCTTAAGTCCTCTTAGAATTGAAATTGTATCTTCAACAGAAGGCTCTTTAACCAAAATAGGTTGAAATCTTCTTTCAAGGGCTGGGTCTTTTTCAATATATTTTCTGTATTCATTGACAGTTGTTGCACCTATGCATCTAAGTTCTCCACGGGCAAGAGCGGGTTTAAGCATATTTGCAGCATCAACAGCTCCCTCTGCAGCTCCTGCCCCAACAAGGGTGTGAAGCTCATCTATAAATGTGATAATTCTTCCATCAGAAGAAGTAATCTCTTTAAGCACAGCCTTAAGACGCTCCTCAAACTCTCCACGATACTTTGCACCTGCAAGAAGAGAACCTATATCAAGAGCTATAAGTTCCTTATCTCTTAGAGACTCAGGAACATCGCCTGCCACAATTCTTTGTGCAAGTCCTTCAACTATGGCTGTTTTACCAACACCAGGGTCTCCAATTAAAACAGGATTGTTCTTTGTTCTTCTGCTTAATACCTGAATAACCCTTCTTATCTCCTCATCTCTTCCAATAACAGGGTCAAGTTTTCCTTTTTTTGCAAGCTCTGTTAAATTTTTTCCATATCTCTGAAGGGCTTGATATTTTTCTTCAGGATTCGGGTCTGTTACCTGATGAACTCCTCTGATTGCTCTCATAGTATCAAGAACTTTCTGCCGTGTTACTGCCTGCTTTTTCATTGCATCAAGGGCAGGTCCTCCGACATCAAATAGGGCAATCAGAAGATGCTCCACGCTTATGTATTCATCTTTAAGATGCTCAGCTTCCTGTTCAGCTTTCTCAAAAAGCTGATTCAGTCTTGGAGTAATATAAATCTGTTCAAGTGGCTGGGCACCATAAACCTTTGGAATTTTTTCAATGGCTTTCTTTAAATCTGCCTTTATTTTGTTTAAATCTGCTCCACATTCCTTTAAAATTTTGGCAACAAGCCCTTCACTATCTTCAACAAGAGCATAAATTAAATGCTCCACATCTATCTGCTGGTTGCCGTATTGAGAGGCAATTCTTTGAGCCTCTCTTATTGCCTCCTGCGTTTTATATGTTAATTTATCAGCCCTCATGACTTTCCTCCTTAAATTTCTTCAAAAAATTTTTTTAATCTTTTTTCAATTGTTTCTTTTATATCTTCATCAATGTATCTCATCATCTCCTGCATAATAGTTTCAAGAAGTTCCATTCTCTGCCGCATTCTTAGAATTATATCCACTCCAGCCTTGTTAACTCCTAATTCTTTTGTAAGTTTTATCACAAAGCTAAGCCTTTGAAGGTCTTCATCAGTATAAACTCTTTGCCTTTTAACTCTTTTTGGCTTTATAAAGCCTTCTCTTTCATACATTCTCAATGTTTGAGGATGAACATTAAGCAATTTACAGACCATACTTATCATATAGAATCTTTCATCCTGTCTCATTTCTATCTCCTCAACATGGATTCTCTTGGATTTTCTTTATACAGATGTTTCAGCTTTTTAATCTCATCCTTTTCAGAATCTTTTAATCCCTTAGGAACTAATATCTTTATGACAGCATAAAAATCTCCTTTCTTACCTCCCTTTGGAGATGGAAAGCCTTTACCTGAGATTCTAAATTTCTGCCCACCCTGTGTCCCTTCAGGTATTTTCATGGTAACTGTATTTCCGTCAGGGAGAGGAACTTCAACCTTAGCTCCTAAAGCTGCTTCAACAAATGTTACAGGAAGATCAATGTATATATCATCGCCTTTTCTTGTGAAAAATGGATGCGGTGTAATACTAACTTCAAGAATTAAATCACCGTAGGGAGCGCCGCCTCTACCTGCATTTCCATACCCTTTAACCTTTACTGTTGAACCATTATCCACACCAGCAGGAATTTTTGCTTTAACTGTTTCTGTTGTTAAAATTCTACCTGTTCCGCCACAGTTTTTACATGTTGATGAAGCTTTTCTTCCAGTCCCACCACAGTTTGGGCAGGTTTGACTAACCCTTACAAATCCTCTTGAAGCTTGAATTCTACCTGTTCCGCCACATCTTGAGCAAATATCAACTCTGTCAGCTCCACTTCCATGACAACTCAGACACTCTAAGTATCTTTGATAGGTAATTGGTTTTACAGTGCCTTTATATGCTTCTTCAAATGTTAAAGTAACTGGAATGATTATATCTTCACCTTTTACATAGGTGGTTCTGGATGTTGTAAAGGTTTCACCAAAGATATCTCCAAAAATATCTCCAAGGTCAAAACCCTTTGTAAAATCAAATCCTCCAAAATCAAATCCTTTAAAATCAAAACTTCCTCCACTGTCATACTCTTTTCTTTTCTGTGGGTCACTTAGCACTGCATAGGCTTCGTTAATTTCTTTAAACTTTTCCTCAGCTTCTTTATTCCCGGGGTTTAAGTCAGGATGATATTTCCTTGCAAGCTTCCTATAAGCCTTTTTTATTTCTTCTTGCGTGGCATCTTTACTTACACCAAGAATTTTATAATAATCCTTGCGTTCCATAAAATTAATTTAACATATTGAGTTAAATTATATCAATATGTCTGATTAAAATTTCGGAAAATTTCTTCAAAATCTTCCTTTGCTATCTCAATTGATATATCAAGATAACAAAGTTTTTCTCCAAATATTGAGGCTTTATCTTTAATCTTTATAAAGTCTTTTTTTGTCGTTATAATCAAGTCAAAATCTTTAGACATGCGATAAATTTTCTTTAAGAGTTTCTCAGAATATATTTTATGGTCTATGAATTTTCTATATTCACCTACTTCTAATTTCAGTTTTCTCAGACAATTGATAAAACTTTCAAAACTGCCAATTCCTGCAAAGGCAAAAACTTTCTGTCCTTCTGGCTCAATCTTTTTACCTTCATAATTCCTGATTCCTTCAATCTTGAAAGGTGCAAAGTAAACTTTTTTTAAACCTAATTCTTTGAACTTTTTATAGAGAGATTCATTTATCTTTTTTGTTATAAAAATCATATCTCCATCAAAAAGCTCAGTTAACGGAGACCTTAATGAACCAAAAGGTAATAAATGATAGTTTCCAAAAGGTTTATCCCTCATTCCGTCAACAAGTATAATATCCACATTTCTGTAAAGTTGCCAGTGCTGAAAGCCATCATCAAGTAAAAATAGCACTCTATTACTTGAAGTCAGATTTAGATTTTGGGTAGCATAAATGCCTCCTTTGTATCTGTCAATGCTTTTTACTACTTTCAGCCCCTCTTCAGCCATCAACAAAGGCTCATCGCCAACCTCTTCAGCAGAATTTTCCTTAGTTACAAAAAGAGGCCCTTTGCTCCTTCCTCTGTATCCCCTTGTCAGTATTATGGTTTCATAACCTCTCTGCAAAGCTTCTTTTGCAAGAGCAATTGTAAAGGGGGTTTTACCAGTTCCTCCCAAATTAATATTGCCAATACTTATTACAGGGAAAGGAAGTTTTTTTTGATTTTTAATCGCCTTAAATTTTTTTTTCAGGTAAAAGAAAAGATAAATTTTTTCAAAAATATTCATTACCAGAACATCCCGTTTATTAACTTGATTACTGCAGATGAATTATAAAATTCAATAATATTCACACAGGTAAAATCCTGTTCAATACGAAAAATATTTTTAAGAGAGACTCCAAGAAATTGGCACAGAAGCACCCTGTTAATTCCACCGTGAGCCACTATAAATATCTGAGAACCTTTGTGCCAATTTATTATTTGCTGTATAACTTTTTTTGCTCTTTTACTAACCTCAAGAGTGCTTTCACCAGCAGGAGGTGAAAATTTCAGTGGATTAGTTTTCCATCTTTCAAATTCTTCGGGATAAAGAGATATAATATCATTGATACTTAATCCTTCCCATTTACCAAAACTTCTTTCTTTAAGTTCTTCCATTTTTTTTATTTTTAATGAAAGACTTTTACTGATTATCTCTGCTGTAAAGAATGCTCTTTTTAAAGGAGAAGAATAGATAATTTCAGGTTTTAGCTCATATTTCCCAATTTGAGAGAGCAAAAAATGAGAAGCCTTTTCTGCTTGAATCGCTCCTTCTTTACTAAGAGGAATATCAAGTAACCCTTTGTATATCTTTCCTTTTCCCTCTGTTTGCCCATGTCTTAAAAGATATAAAACCAAATCTGGAGAATTCATCAGAATTCTATACCCTTTCTTGCTTTTATCCCCTTATCAAAGTAATGTTTAATTTTTTTCATCTCAGTAACGAGGTCAGCTTTTTCAATTAACCATTCCGGAGCATCTCTTCCTGTTATTATAAGTTCTGCGTTAAAAGGTTTTAACTGAAATAGTTCCTCAGCATCTTTTTTAGATATTAAACCAAGATTTATAGCATTACAAAACTCGTCAAGGACTATCAAATCATATTTATTCTTTAAAATTTTCTCTTTGATTTCTGAAACACATTTTTTCATTATCTGCTTTTGATTATCATTGGGTTTTTCATAGATAAAACCTGTACTGCATCTGTAAATATCTATATTTTCATTGAATTTTTTTAGAAATTCAAGCTCTCCTGTAGGAGAAGATTTAATAAACTGAATAAACAGGACTTTAAGTCCCTGCCCTATAGCTCTTATAGCAAGGCCAACCGCTGCTGTTGTTTTACCTTTGCCATCCCCTGTATAAATATGAACAAATCCTTTTTGCATTTAAAATTTTAACATAAAATAAGCATTGTCAATGTGTTATAATTTACAAAAGAATGAACAGGCTAATACAAAAAAAGTTTATTCTTATATTACTTTTACTTTTTGGTGTTTTAATTTATGGGACTCTGGGATACATGATTATTGAAAAAATGCAATTTCTTGATGCTATTTTCATGACTGTTATAACACTTGCAACTGTTGGATATAAAGAGGTAAAAGAGCTTGATGAGCCAGGCAAAATTTTTACAATAATATTGATTTTCAGCGGATTCGGAGTTTTCACTTATGCATTAACAACAGGTGCAAAGATATTAATAGAAGGAGAAATAAAGGAGGTATTTAAAAAAAGAAAAATGAAAAAAACAATTGAACATTTAAAAGACCATTTTATTATATGCGGTTATGGAAGGATGGGTAGCATAATTGTAAAAGAACTTATAGCTAATAAAATACCTGTTGTTGTTATTGAAAAAAACAGAGCATTTATTCCTGAAGAGGAAGAAATTATCTGCATTGAAGGAGACGCTACGCGTGATGAAACTCTTAAAGCAGCAGGAATAGAAAAAGCAAAAGGTTTGATAACTGTTCTTTCTACAGATGCTGAAAATCTTTATGTTGTTTTAAGTGCAAGAGGACTTAATCCAGACCTTTTCATAGTTGCAAGAGCAACAGAAAAGGGTGCTGAAATAAAACTAAAGAGAGCAGGTGCAGATAAAGTAGTATCTCCTTATCTAATAGGAGGATTAAGAATTGCTCATACTGTGTTAAGACCTACAGTTGTTGATTTTTTAGAATTTGCAACAAGGTCAGAACATCTTGAAATTCAGATTGAAGAAATTGAAGTCTTGCCTCAATCTAAACTTGTTGGTAAAACAATAGGACAAAGTGGTATTGCTAAAGAAGTAGGTGCAATTATCGTAGGTATAAAAAGAGCTGACGGAAGGATGAAGTTCAACCCTACTTCTCAGACAATCATTAAAGAGGGAGATATCCTTATTGTTGTTGGAGAGATAGACAAACTTTCTCTTCTTGAAAATATAGCAAGAAGTTAAACAAGATAAAATATAAACCTAAAATTGCCATTAGAAAAATGAGGTTTTTCTCTCATCCCGTCATTCTGAGGAGCTTAATGCTCTGAAGCGCTGTCCTGAACCGAAGCGAAGGGATGACAAAAGGAGGAGATTCTTCGCTGTCGCTCAGAATGACAGAAAAATGCTCAGACGCAGTCCTAAGCGAAGCGAAGGGATGACCCCTTTTTGTCACCCTGAGGCGAAGCCGAAGGGTCTCCTGAGGGGATTCTTCGCTGTCGCTCAGAATGACAGGATAGTTCAAAACATAATTTTCTATCGGCAATTTCAGGATAAAGTTAGGCTAAAGATAATATAAGGTGTTATAATTTATAATAATGAGCGTAAAAAAGAAGATTATTCTTGTATATTCTCTTTTTATTTTTGTATTAATATTATCAACTATTCTCATCCATCAATTTTTTATTAAAAACACCATTTTAGATATTGAAAAAAACTATCTTGTTGAAGACTTAACACAGTTAGATAATTACTTTGAAACTGAAAAACAAAATCTCTTAGCTCTCACCAAAGACTGGTCTGCATGGACAGATGCATGGCTTTTTATGCAGAATAAAAATCCTTCATTCATTAAAAATAATCTGACAATTGAATCTTTTATTAACAACAAAGTCAATCTTATAGCTTATTTTGATTTAAATGGTAAACTAAAAAATGGTTTTGAGTATTATTCTGAAACGAAGAAACTTTCAGCAGTTAGTGAAAATTTCTGGGGGAAATATATAGAAAAAATTTTAAAAATGGCTGAAAGAAACAGCTTAAAAATGCAGAGTTTAGTTGGTTTTACCTTCAAAAATGACAAGCCTTATTTAGTTGCAGTCTGTCCTGTTTTAAAAAGTGATTTTAAAGGTCCTGTAGCAGGATATCTCATAATGAGCAGAATGATTACAGAAGAAAAGCAAAATTCTATTAAAAATCTCTTTGGATTTTCAGGCTTTAAAATAGAAAATTTAAAAGATACAGGCAAAGAATTAAGAAGCAATCCAGTAATCAATGAAGACTCGGGTAAATACAAAATCCTTTATAGAAAAGAGGATTTTTTTGGCAGTTACAGTGTTGTTTTACATATTGAAAAAGAAAAGAAACTTTGGAGTTTAGTTAAAGGGAACAATTTAAAGTTAATAACTTTTTACGCTTCTTGCTTTTTGATTTTTGGGTTCGTTTTTTATTTATGGTTTCAAGGCAAAATAATCAATAAAATTATAAATCTTGTAAACCATTTAGAAGAAGGAATGGCAGATGAAATCAAGATTGAAAACAAAGATGAAATAGGATATCTTGCGGAAGAGATAAATAGATACATAAGCACAGTAAAAAAACAGATTGGCGAAATAGAGGCAAATCGTAAAATTTATGAGACAATTGCTGAACAATCTGAGGCAATAATTTTTCTTTTCAACAGTAAAGGAGAAGTAATATTCGCTAATTCCAAGGCATATGAGATTTTAAACAGAGAAAATCATAAAACTCCTCCAGAACATTTATTTCATTTACTTGCAGAGATTATTCAGATGAATCAGGGAGAAAGAATTTTTCTATCAGAATTTAAACTAAAAGATGACTTATTTGTAAGCGGATGGATTATTCCTCTTGGAGAGAAAAAGGAAAACATACTTTTTATTGCCCATGACATAACTCATTTAAAAAGAGAAAAGGAAAAACTTTTAGATAAAGCCTATAAGGATAACCTGACTTCTTTATACAACAGGGCTTTCTTTGAGTTGTCCTTCAGGAAGATAATGAATAATGCTCAACAGGGAGAGATTTATTCTTTAATTTTTATTGATTTAGATAATCTTAAAGAAATAAATGACAAATTTGGACATGTTGCTGGAGATGAGGTTATAAAAGAAACAGCCAATTCTATTCGCAAAAGTATAAGAGATGATGATTTAGCATGCAGATGGGGAGGAGATGAGTTTGCTCTCATAATAAAAGGTAATATTGAGCAGGCAAAAACAGTGGCAGAGAGAATTCAGGCAAATTTAAAAAAAGTAGCTTTAACTTTTAAAGGTGAAACAGTAACTCCTTCATTAAGCATAGGTATAACAAGCATTGATTCTTCCAAGGACAGGGAAACAATTTTAAGAGAAGCTGACAAAGCAGCATATGATGCAAAAAGAACTGGTAGAAATAAAATTAAAGTTTTTGACCCTAAAGAATAAAACTCTCAAAGATTATTCAAGAAGAAAATTTTTCTGGCTTTCATAATAAGAGATAAATAAATTTTCTATGTCTTCAAGATTTTTGTTGTCTATATCAATATCCAAAAGGTCAATATCTATTTTTAAATCTTTTTTAAATCCTATCCCCAATTTCCAGGATATCTTATTGGCAACTTTAACAATATTACAAATATCTATACATGAATTTTCTATTTGCTGTGGATATTTATTTGCATGATGATACTGAAGTGTTATTTTTATTTCATCTGAATAATTCCATTTTTCTGCTACATTAGCACCAATCTCGCAATGATTTATTCCTAAATTTTCATCTTCTAATTCAATTACTGATTTTTCTGTTTCATGGATTTTTTCATAGATTCTCTGATATTTCTCTGGCATGGCATTATTTATAAAAATTTTCCCTAAATCATGTAAAATTCCGCAGGCTAAGGCTTCTTCGGGTTTAACTGATTTTGTATAATTAGAAAGCAAACTTGAGCATAATCCCACTGCTAAACTGTGTTCATAGAGCTTTTGTTCAAAGGGTCCAAAATTTTTATATAAATATCTTGATGATGTTGCAAGAATTAGAGATTTTGCTGTATTAAGTCCTATTAAAACCAGACAATCCTTTACAGTTTTTACTTTTCGAGTTAATCCGTAAAAAGGTGAGTTAGCAATTCTTAAAAATCTTGCAGTAAATCCCTTATCACGGGATATAAAACTTTCAAGTTCATCAATTGATACATATTCATCCTTTAAAAGGGTTAAAACTTTATAAACAATCTGACTATGGGATGGAACATCAAGAGTTTTTGAGATTATATTCTCAATTTTTTTATTTTTTTCTGTTTCCATTTTTATATTTTAACATTGAGATTTTTTGAAAATAAAATAATTTTTGCATTTAGAGAAAATATATTTCTGTTCTCTAATCCCTTTAAACCAATAACATCAATGATTTCAGAATAATTATGTTTTTTTAATCCGTAAAGTCCTGCATAAAGCCTTATGTTTTGAATTACAGTTAAATCTCTAAGAAAAGACGTTTTTTTATAACTTATTCTGAGACAACTTTTATCCTGTTTTTACCCTCTTTTTTTGCTTCATAAGTTGCCTGGTCAGCCTTTTTTATCAAACTTTCAGCATCTTTTGTGCCATCAATTATTGTTATTCCTATACTTACAGATGGTGTAATTGTTTTTTGAGCTAAACTCAAACGAATTTTTTTTAGATTCATCTGAATTCTTTCTGCTACTGTTTTCGCCTGTTCAATCCCTCCTTTTATTATCACAGCAAACTCATCTCCTCCCCATCTGGCAGCAAGATCACTTTCTCTAACGCTTTTAATAATTGCTTTTGCGGTAGCTCTTATAGTTGTATCTCCAGCAATATGGCCAAATTGGTCATTTATTTTTTTTAAATCATCCATATCAATAAAGAGCAAAGAAAAAAAAATCTCCTCTTTTAGCAGAGTTAATTGTTTTTTTTAAAGAATCTTCAAAAAAGTTTCTGTTATAAAGAGAAGTTAAAGGGTCTTTTGTCGCTATTTCAAAAAGCTTATCTTTTTCTTTTTTGAAAAAGGTTACATCATGGGCTATTAAAAGCATAGTTCCTGTTTTTTCTTCTACAGGGACAATCCATGCAGTTAAAAAAGTTCCGTCTTGTAACTTAATCTCTCTCCAGAATGTCATTTCCTCATCAGTTAACTTTAATATATCCTGAATAAAAGGTCTCAAATTCTCCAGAGAAATATCAAATTTTTCACCTCCTAAATATTCAATTGCCTTTAGATTGGCAAAGATTATGTTACCTTGTTTATTAAAAAGAACTATTATTTCTTCAGATTTTTCAGCAATTACCTGATATATTTTACGATTCTCTTCTATTTCCAATATCTGTTCCTTCACTTTTGATATATATTTATTTATCTCTTCAGTAAGATATCCTATTTCATCTTTTATGAGAATCTTTACAGTATCTTTATGTCCAGCTTCTACTTCTTTCAAATCTGTAATAATTTCTTCCAGTCGTCCAAGAAGCTTTTTATTAATAATTATATAAAGTAATATGCCAAATAAAGACCAGATAGTAAAATTGATTACTATCATTAAAAAAACTTTTCTATCTGCCATATTTAATTTTTTAGGTAATTCAAAAGACAGGACAATTGTTGATTTTCCATAAAAATCTTTAATTATATCTGTAATTAAGTATCCATCTTTTTTTTCTTTTATAAGTGGCATACCTGATAAAATTATTTCATTCTGTTTGATATCTTGAAGACTTTCAATATCTGCTATTTTTAAATTTTTTATTCCTAATAATTCTTTAATAAATTCCTCCTCCTCTACATTAATTAATCTTCCTGTTACAAGATAACCTGCCAGAAGACCTGAATGGTCGCCATTAAAAATAGGATGAATTGCTACAATAAAGGGTGCTTCTTTTTTAAATGTAAGTCCAACAAAACCCGATTTTTCTTTTGTATCTTTATAAAATGACAAAAAATTTACAATATAATTTTTTATCATATCTTCATCAAAATTGACTGTTCTTTTTAAAAACTCGTCATAGAAAACTTCAGTTTTTATGTTGCCTTCAATATCAATAAAAGCAACAAGATGAACTTTATTGTTAATCAATGCTTCTTCTTTTAAATTAATGTCTTTAAAAGATGTAGTTTTGCCTTGCATATATAACCAACTATCTGTCTGGGTAGCCCAATATTTAGTAAGATTTAATAAGGAATCTTTTTCTTTGTTGATAATTTTTCTTAATTTGTAAGACGCTTCCAATATATATTTTTTTTCAACTTCATAAATAATCTGTCTGATATAAAAGTTATAAATTAAAAAATTAAATAATCCAGATATAAAAATACAAAAACAAAAAAGAATAATTAATTTTTTCTTCAATGACATGGATAAAAAATTTTAATCTTTCTTTATTACTTTATTGATTACTTTAAGAAAAGCTTCTACAACATCTGGATCAAAATGTTTCCCAGACTGCTGAATAATATAATTAACCGTATCTTCATAAGTCCACGCAGGTCTATAAGGTCTGATATTTGTTAGAGCATCATAGACATCTGCCACTGCAAAAATTCTTGCAGACAAAGGAATTTCTTCTTTCTTAAGTCCTCTTGGATAACCTGTTCCATTCCACCTCTCATGATGGCATAAAGGAATTTCATAAAAATCTTCCACAAAATCATATCTATCAAGCAACTCACAGGCAAACTCAGGATGTTTTTTTAAAATTTCAAATTCATGTTCTATAAGCATATCTTCTTTAAATAGGATACTAATAGGAACATTTAGCTTGCCTATATCATGAAAAAGAGAGCCGTTTTTTATTTTTATAAGTTCTTCAGAATTAATTCCCATCTCTTCTGCAATCTTTACAGCAAGCTCTGTTGCTCTTATTGAATGTCTTATTAGTTCTTCATCCCTTATAATTTTATAACTTAAAGAAGAAAAAGGGTCATTAATGTAATTAGTTCCAAAGAGTTCTTTGTATGAAATATTATAAATGAAATTTTTGAAATCATATTCAGAGATTTCTGTTATAAAAATATCCATTAACACCTCTTTTTTATATAATCGGCTAAATAAAAAAAACATTATATAAAAAACAAAAAATTTTTTCAATAAAACAAAGGGGCTTTGAAATTGCTGATTAATGAAAGGCTGTCTTTTAATCATGAGAGATATATAGACAGTTCTAAGCTCGTTCCGCTAAGTACTGTTTACCAAGAATCTCTAAAATCGCTCAATACAGCTCTTTTCTATCGGCAAATTTAGAAGGAGGGTTTTGTCATACTTTGTTGGTTCTTACATAGATTTATGTTTCTTATTTTGAAAATTGGAAGTTATATAATTTGGTGCTGAATTAAAATAACTTGTTGATTTTATGAATAAACTCAGCTATTGATTTTGATGAAATTCCTTCATAGTTTAAAAGTTCTTCAGGTGTTCCACTTTTTGGAGTTTTTTTGCAGGAAATACTGTAAACTCTTTCAGAACCAACTTCACTTTTTACAGCTTCACCAATCCCTCCAGCTGGATAATGGTCTTCAACTGTTATAATTGCCTTTGTTTCATTAAGTGCTTGTTTAAGCAAATCAGCATTAAGAGGTTTTATACTATACAGGTCAATCACTCTAAGATAAATTCCTTTATTCTTAAGTTCTTCATAAGCTTTCAATGCCTCATGCAAAGTAATCCCAGCTCCAACAACTGTAAAAAAATCTCTATCTGATGCCTTTAAAACTTTTGCTCCACCAATTGGAAACTCTTCATTGTCTCTATAAATAACAGGTGTGGCTGAACGAGTTGTTCTTATATAAACAATTCCCTTATGTTTTGCAGCCTCTTTTACAAGTTTTTCAGTAGAAACAGCATCACTGGGATACAAAACAACGCTATTTAAAATACTACGCATCATTGCAATATCTTCAAGTCCCATCTGACTTGGACCATCCTGTCCAATTGAAACTCCTGCATGTGAGCCTATAAATTTTATATTAGCGTCACTGTACTGAGCCATTCTTATATGGTCAAAGGCACGGGTTAAAAAGGCTGCAAAAGTTGATACAAAAGGAATTTTTTCTCTAAGAGAAAGTCCAACTGCCATTCCAACCATATTTTGTTCTGCAACAAAGCATTCAAAAAATCTTTCTGGATAATGTTTTTTAAATATTTCTGCATATGTAGAATTGGAAACTTCTGCATCAAGGACAACAATATCTGGAAATTCGGGAAAAATTTTAACAAGAGCTTCTCCATAGGCTCGTCTTGTAGCAACATTTTCACCAATGGAATATTTCCTTCCAAATTCTTTTATTTCAATAGATGCGGGATTTGGTTTTAAAGATTCTGGTTTTTTCAGTGTAACTGAAAATTTTTTTATCTGTCCAAGCTCTTTCAGTGCTAAATTAAATTCTTCCTGAGTTAAAGCAACTCCATGTCTTCCTTCTTTATCCTCAAGGAAAGAGACTCCTTTACCTTTCACTGTCTTCGCAATTATCATTGTTGGAGAATTGCTTTTTAAAGCTTCTTCATAGGCTTTAAAAATCTCGTCAAAGTTATGACCATCAATACATATAGTTTTCCATCCAAAAGAAGACACTCTTTTTTCATAGGCAGACAAATCCCATCCATGCATTGTCTCACCACGCTGGCCAAGTCTGTTAACATCAATTATTCCTATGAGATTTTTAAGCTTATAATAATCTGCAATTTGAATGGCTTCCCATACTGAGCCTTCAGCCATTTCACTATCACCAAGTAATACAAAAACGCGATAAGGAAGTCTGTCAATGTACTTTCCATTTATTGCCATACCAACACCTATTGAAAGACCCTGGCCAAGAGAACCAGTAGCTGCCTCAGCATATGGAAATGCTCTTACAGGATGGCCTTCTAAGGGAGAGCCAAATTTTCTTAAAGTTAAAAGCTCATCTTCTGTTAATTTTCCTGCAACTGTCCATAAAGAATAAAGAAGTGGAGCCGCATGACCCTTTGAAAAAATTAATCTGTCATTGTTTGGATTTTGAGGGTGCTCAGAATCAAAACAAAAAAAGCCTCCGAAAAGGAGGCTTACCATTAACTCTACTG
>Ga0209162_1000205_pt1:50000-65955 | contig 65955 bp, 55 predicted proteins | sample YNPNPMetaG_FD_187121 | JGI IMG/M metagenome (GOLD analysis project Ga0209162, IMG submission 187121) | Anoxygenic and chlorotrophic microbial mat microbial communities from Yellowstone National Park, USA - YNP NP MetaG (SPAdes) (version 2) ...
TTTTGGACTATTTTGTCATCCCTTCGCTTTGCTCAGGACATTGTCTGACCCTGAGCCGAAACCCTTCAGAATGACTGGATGAGCTCAGGACAGCGCTTCCCTATCGGCAATTTCCAGAAATATAAAAAATTATTCAGGTATTTTGGGAAAATTTTAAAATAATTGATATAATAAAAATTTATAAAAATCATAGTGAGGGGGTCTGATGCTCAGAGACAGATATTGTGCCAGTGTCACCAAAGAAGATATTGGGAAAGAATTAAAACTATGCGGATGGGTTTTCAGAAGAAGAGACCATGGTGGACTAATTTTTATTGATTTAAGGGATAGAACAGGTATAATTCAGGTAGTTTTCAGCCCTGATATTTCCGAATCAACTCATAAAAAGGCGCATGAACTTAGAAATGAATATGTCATAACCGTTAAAGGAGTTTTAAGAAAAAGACCTGAAGGCACTGAAAATCCTGATATTTCAACAGGCGAACTTGAACTACTTGCAACTGAATTTGAAATTCTAAATATATCAAAAACTTTGCCCTTTCAACTTGATGAAACTGAAGAAGTCAGCGAATTACTGAGACTAAAATATCGTTATCTTAATCTTAGAAGATTTGAGATGCAACGAAATTTTATAATCAGACATAAACTTACAATGAGTGTAAGAAATTTTCTTGATAGTAAAGGTTTTTTAGAAATTGAGACTCCTATGCTAACAAAATCAACACCTGAAGGAGCAAGAGATTTTCTTGTACCAAGCAGACTAAATCCTGGGTCATTCTATGCTCTTCCTCAGTCTCCTCAACTTTTTAAGCAGATACTCATGGTTGCAGGATTTGACAGATATTTCCAGATTACAAGATGCTTTAGAGATGAAGACTTGAGGGCAGACAGACAGCCTGAATTCACTCAGATTGATATAGAGATGTCTTTTGCGGATATTAATGACATTCTTGAGATTGTTGAAGAAATGCTTGATTATAGTTTTAAAAATATACTAAATACTCAAATCTCAAGACCCATAACAAGATTGACTTATGACGAAGTAATGAATAGATTTGGTTCTGATAAGCCTGACTTAAGATTTGACATTGAAATAAAAAATGTAAGTGAACTTGTTAAAGATTCAAACTTTAAAGTATTTCTTGACACAGTTAACAAAGGAGGAGTTGTAAAAGCTATAGCTGGTAAAGGAATGGCTTCTCTTTCAAGAAGTGAAATAGACAAATTAACAGAAAAGGCTCAATCCTTTGGTGCAAAAGGTCTTGCATGGATAAAAGTTAAAAAAGATTTTGAATCACCTATCGTAAAATTTTTCTCTGAAAATTTAATTCGTCAAATAGCTCAGTTGGTTTCTGCGCAAGAGGGTGATATGATACTTTTCATTGCTGATGAAAATTCTGTGGCAAATTCAGTTCTTGGCAAATTAAGGCTTGAAATAGCTGAAATGGCTAAAATTAAACGCGAAGGCTTTGCATTTGCGTGGATAGTAGACTTCCCTCTTTTTGAATGGGATGAAGAAGAAAAAAGATTTGTAAGTATGCATCATCCATTCACCTGTCCTGCAGATGAAAATCTGGAACAATTACTTCAAGTCTCACCAGATGCATTTAAAGATAGAAACAGTCCTTTGAGGGACATAAAGGCAAAGGCTTACGATATAGTTTTAAATGGTTATGAATTAGGCGGAGGCAGTATCAGGATACACAGGGCAGATATTCAAGAAAAAATTTTTAAAATATTGGGAATCACAGAAGAAGAAGCAACAAAAAAGTTTGGTTTCTTTACTGAAGCATTAAAATATGGTGCGCCTCCGCATGGAGGAATAGCCTTGGGACTTGATAGACTTGTGATGCTTATGACAGGTGCAGAGTCTTTAAGAGATGTAATTGCTTTTCCTAAGACTCAAAAAGCATTCTGTCCTTTGAGTGAAGCCCCATCAGAGGTAGATTCAAAGCAGCTCAAAGAACTCCATATAAGGCTTGATATATAATCTGAAAATACTATTAAAATCTCAAGACAGTTTATCTCTATAAGGGGGTTCAGAAAATAAAAATTAACTTGACGACTTGAAGTTCTTTTTCATATATTAGATAAGCTGAAAGCAAGGGAAGTGAGGTGAAAATCCTCTGCTGCCCCGCAGCCGTGTTGGGAACGAAAGCCCATTTATGCCACTGTTATGGGTAATACCATGATGGGAAGGCGGGCAAGTAGGTTTTAGCCCTAAGCCGGAAGACCTTTTCAGCTGGGAATCCTTTGGATTCTCCATAACCTCGCGGGAGGGTGAACTATATGCTTATAATTTTCCTATCTTTAATCTTTTTATTTTCCTTTCAATCAGTTTATGCAGAAGAAAGTCATTTAGAAGAGATTATAGTTACAGCAACAAAGTATGATGAAGAAATCTCCAAAATTCCATCATTCATCACGGTAATCTCAGAAGAAGATATTAAAAATTCAACTGTCCAGACAATCCCGGATGTTTTAAGAAAATTCGGTATCCATGTAAGTGATATTACAGGAAATAAAAGAACTTTCAATGTAGATATACGAGGCTTTGGAGAAACTTCTCAATCCAACCTGCTTGTTCTGATTGATGGAATGAAAATAAATCAACCAGACCTTAGTGGCTCAGACTGGTTATTAATTCCTTTAGAAAGAGTAGAAAAAATAGAAATAATAAGAAGTTCAGCAGGAAGTGTTTTATATGGAGACAATGCAACTGGCGGAGTCATAAACATTATTACAAAAAAAGCAAAGAAACTTAATGCAGGAACAACACTTTCAGCTGGTAGTTACGGGACATTTAAGCAGTACGCATATGCAACTGCAGAATTAAATGCCAAGGCATTTTATCTTTCAGGTAGTTATTTAAATTCTGATGGATACCGAAGAAACAGTGATATAGAATCTAAAGATTTAGGCTTAAAATTAAATTACTCTATTAACAGTAATATCAACATAAAATTTAATACTGGGTATCACAAGGATAATACAGGACTTCCAGGTGCATTAAAAGAAAGTGATATTTCTGCTGGCATTTCAAGAAAAGAGTCAACCCATCCAAATGATTTTTCAGATACAGAAGATTACTATTTTAATTTAACTCCAGAGATTTATTTCATGGAAGACAACATATTTAAAATTGACCTTTCTTACAGAAAAAGGGCATGGATATCTTTTGCTTCTGGTGATTGGGGAGATTTTTTAGGTGACAGTGAGATGAAAACATTTGGAATTCTTCCTCAGTTTATTTTTAAACAAAAATTTTCAATTGGAAAAAACTCTTTAACAGCAGGATTTGATTATCATAAGACAACTGATAAAATTATCAACAAAGGTGTATCTTTTGGTTTCCCCTTTATCAGTGAATTTAAGCTAAAAAAGAAAAATTATGGTTACTATATACATGATGAATTAAATATCTTAGAAAATTTATCTATTTCTGCAGGATATAGACATGATATAGCTGATTTTTACTTTCATCCTTCAAATACTGATACTTTATCTATGCGAGAAGACATCTATACTTTTGGGGTAAATTATAAATTTTATAAAGAATCTTATGCCTATATCAGCTTTACAAAAAGCTTCAGGTATCCTCTTTTAGATGAACTTTACAGTTTCTATACAAATACTGTCAATACAAGATTAAACCCTCAAAAATCTTATGACTACGAAATAGGCTTGAGATATTACTTTAATGACAATATCTACTCTAATATTAACTTTTTCAGAATTTATACCTATGATGAAATTTTTTTAAATCCTGTCACCTATAACAATGAAAATCTTGATGGGAAAACCAGAAGAGATGGCATTGAGTTTTCTTTAAATGCAAAAGTTTTTAGCTGGCTTACATTATTTACTAACTACTCTTATATTAATGCAAAAATAAAAGATGGACAATATGAAGGCAAAAATATCCCAAATGTTCCAAAGCATAAGGCATCTTTTGGATTAACATCTGATATTACTAAAGAACTAAGCCTTTATCTTGATTGTATCTATGTTGGCAGTCGTCCTTTTATTAGTGATTTTTCAAACAGTTTTGATAAACAAAAAGATTATTTAGTTTTTAACACAAAAATTACATATAAAAACAAAAATATAAGAGCATTTTTAGACATAAACAACCTATTCAATAAGAAATATTCAGAATATGGCGTTTTGGGAGGTTTTCCAGTTGAAAAAGCATATTATCCATCTCCAGGGAGAAACTTTCTTATAGGATTATCCGTTAATTTGTAAAATGTTTTTTTTACAACTTATTCTTCTGTTTAGTTTTTTTACAAGCTCTGTATGGGCTGAAGAGCCTCAGCGAATAGTTTCATTGGCTCCGAATGTGACTGAGACTCTTTATTATCTTGGAGCAGGAGACAAAATTGTAGGTGTAACAGAGTTTTGTAACTGGCCAGAGGAAGTTAAAAAGAAAACCAGAGTTGGAGGCATGATAAACCCTTCATATGAAAAAATTATTTCTCTAAAACCTGATATGGTAATTATTTCTAAGGATGGCACTCCAAAGGAGGTTTATGAAAGACTAAAAAAGTTCAATCTAAATGTATATGTTTTTAATGCAAGACATATAAGTAATTTACCAGAAGAAATAATAAAACTTGGAGAAACCATTGGTAAGAAGAATGAGGGAATAAAAATAGCAAAAAAAATCATAATGGATATAAATGAACTAAAAAAAAGTTTTAAAAAACAAAAAGCCATCTTTATAATATGGTTAGAGCCTTTAATAGCAGTTGGTGCAAACTCTCATATAAATGAGATTATGAATATTTTAGGACTTAAAAATATTGCATCTGATATTCCTCTTACATATGTTCCGCTAAATGTTGAAGAGATAATTAAAAAAGACCCTGAGATAATATTTATTGGTGAGGGACATGCTGGGAAAGAGTATCTTGAAAAATTTCTTGAAAGAATAAAATACACTTCTGCTGTTAAGAAATCGCGAGTTTACTATATAAATGAAACAATATACCATTTAAGTCCCAGAATAATTGAAGGTATTAAGGATATGTCAAGGATAGGATATAATTTAAATAAAAAGGTGGACTAAATGGAAAAAATAATAATTGTAGGGCATGGCAGTCTTAAAAAATCCGCTAATAACCTTGAATTTATAAGTAATCAGGTTGCCAATGCGTTAAAAAAAAGCAAATCAGATGTAAAATTTGCATACTTACAGTTCGGGAAGCCCGATTTAGATGAAGTAATTAATCAATGCATTACAGAAGGGGCAACAAAAATTATTATTCATCCTTTTTTTATATCAGAAGGTTCTCATGTTACACATGGTATTCCATCTATAATAGAAAATTTTAAAAAGAAATATCCTGCATTGAAAATTATTTACACCAAGCCTCTTGGCCTTCACAATAAACTTATCAGCCTTGTGGCTGAACTGATTGAAGAAGCAAATAACAAAAATGCTATCTGAAGAAAAAATCGTTGTTGCATATACTAATAGCCCAATTGGTATTTTAAAAATTTCATTTGATTTAGACTCCCATGCAGTTATCAAAATATCAAAAGAAAAGAGTTTAAAAAATGAAAAAAAATCAAAATTTGTAGAAGCATTCATTCAAGAGTTATCTCTTTATTTTAAAGGGCAGTTATATGAATTTAAATATCCAGTAAAGCTTTTTTTAAAATCAGAATTTCAAAAAAAAGTTCTTGAAAAAATTTTAAAAATCCCCTTTGGAAAAACAGTTACATATAAAAAAATTGCTGAGCAACTTAATACATCTCCAAGAGCCATAGGGCAGGCATTAAAATTGAACCCTTTACCAATAGTTTTCCCGTGTCACAGAGTAGTAAAAACAGATGGAGAAATCGGTGGTTATAGTCTTGGAGTAAATGCTAAAATCTTTTTATTAAACCACGAAAAAACTATCTTATATAAGCTTCGGTCACATAAAGTCTAACCATCCTGTGAGTATTAAAATAATAAGCATTCATCGCAATTGCGTTTTTCATTATATTAATCCATATCCTTCTATTCTCATAAAAAAGCGGTAAAATATCATAGGCAAGTTTTGTGTAAAGGTCTTCTGCATCCTTTTTTGGATCAGAAGTCTCCTCAGTAGAACCAATTGCCCAACCTGTATAGCTTTCTATCCAACCTTCAATCCACCATCCGTCAAGAACACTGAAGTTTGGCACACCATTGTGTGTTGCCTTCATGCCTGAAGTCCCTGATGCCTCATAAGGCTTTAAAGGATTATTAAGCCATATATCAACTCCTGCAACCATCTTCATTGCAAGACTCATTTCATAATTAGGCACATAAACAATTTTTACTTTATCTTTAAGCCTTTCCTTGACTTCAAATATCTTCTGAATCAGTTGTTTGCCACCTTCATCCTTTGGATGAGCCTTTCCTCCATAAATTATCTGAATTCTTCCTTCTCCTATTAAAGCAAGTCTTTCAGGGTCAGAAATAAGAAGGTCTGCTCTTTTGTAAGGAGTGGCTCTTCTGGCAAATCCTATAGTAAATGTATCATAGTTAAGATTGGCACCAGTAAGTCTATTAACATGGTCTATTAAAATCCTTTTAGCTTCCATATGGGCATCCCATATTTCTTCAGAAGGGATTCTCCATGCCCTGACAAATATCTCGGGTTCATTAGCCCATCCCGGAAGATGTTTATTATAAAGCTTTTTAAATGGTTCGGATACCCAAGTGTATGGATGAACTCCATTAGTTATTGCGTGAATTTCATAACCAGGGAACATTCTCTCAGAAACTTCTTCATGCTTCTTTGAAACTCCGTTTATATATTCACTGAGATTAAATCCGAGCAGGGTCATATTAAGAAAACCATCACCTGCAAGTTTTTTGAGAAATTTTAATGGAACAGGCTCACCAAGTATTCTCTGAACAAGGTCATAGGGAAATCTGTCATGACCTGCTTCAACAGGAGTATGTGTTGTAAAAACACAAAGATTCCTTACCTTTTCAACATCCCATACAAGCTCCTCAGACCATACTTCTTCAATTGGTCTTTTAAATCTATTAAGAAGTTCAAGGGTTAAAAAGCTTGAATGTCCTTCATTCATATGATATTTTTTTATTTCAAAACCAAGTTCCTCAAGAACTCTTGTGCCTCCTATACCAAGAATTATTTCCTGCTTAAGCCTGTATTCAAGCCCTGGACCGTATAAAAAGTGAGTTAAAGTTCTGTCATCAGGTTTATTTTGAGGTATATCTGTATCAAGAAATAAAACCGGAATCCTTCCACCTGTGGTACTTTCTATTACATAAAGCCACGCTGTCAGATAGACAGGATTGCCTTCTATTGTTACAGATACTGTTATATCCAGCTTTTTCATATAATCTTCAGGATTCCAAGGATCAGGATGTTCAATCTGCCTACCAAAGGGATCAAGTTCCTGTCTAAAATAACCCATTCTGTGAATAAGGGTTACACCAACAATAGGAATTCTTAAATCTGCTGCAGACTTCAAAGTATCTCCTGCTAAGATACCAAGTCCGCCACTATATGTATGAATCTCAGGCTTTATTCCTATTTCCATTGAGAAATAAGCAATTTTTGGTTCTTTTATAAATTCATCAATTACCATACTCCCTCCCTGTGAATCATTTTTACCAGCGTATTTATTGCATTATAGCCTTTCTCTCCCATATCAAAGCTCATTTTATTAACATAGAAATCTATATGAGACTTTATAACATTCAAATCAAGCTCTTGTGCATATTTTTTTGCAAAATTCAAAACTTCACTGTAATTTGAATATGCGTAATTTAAGCTTTCTTTAATGATATTTTCAAGTTTTTCTTTTAAATTCAGGCTTTTTTTTGCAATTATACAACCAAGAGGAACAGGTAAAGAGGTTTCTTCCTTCCACCAGATACCAAGGTCAACAACCAGCTCAAGACCGATATTTTCATAAGTAAATCTTCCTTCATGAATTAAAACCCCAATATCAACTTCTCTACTCAAAACTTTGTCAATAATCTGATTAAAAGGCATAAAATTTAAATGATAAATCTTATCAGAAAAATTTCTTCTCCAGTAAAACCACATCAAAGCAGAGGCTGTTGTGTGCTTGCCGGGTAAAGCTATTTTTATTTCAGAATTCTCTTCTAAATTATTAATATTTTTTGCGACAACAACAGGACCAAAATCAGAAATTGCTGAACCAGCAGAGAGAATTTCATAATCCTTCTCAAGATAGGCAAAGGCATGAGCAGATATTTTTGAAATTGGAAGAAATTTTTTAATGCATAAATCATTAAGTGTCTCAACATCTTCTATTAAAAAATCAAAAACTAATCCATCTGAATTGATTTTATTGCTAAGCATTCCATAAAAAATAAAAATATCATTAGGGCACGGAGAAATCCCGAATTGGTAATTCCCGCTTTTCCTCGGGAAATTGTTTTGAAATTTTAGTTTTTTATTTTGCATAATTTTAATAATTTTAACAAAATATAAGATAAAAATTAAATTTTTTAAGCAAACTAAAAATTGCGTTAGAAAAGTTCTATTTTGAACAATGAGCCAGCCAACTTTATTTTCTATGGCATTTACCTTAAAATTGCCGATAGAAAATTATGTTTTGGACTATTTTGTCATCGGAGTCATTCTGCCCTTCTTATTTTGTTATTCCTTCGCTTCGGCTCAGGACAGCGTCTGAGCATTTTTTCTGTCATTCTGAACGGAGCACAAGCGGAGTGAAGAATCTGATACTTTTCCGAGTAAGCAATAGAGAAGAATCTCCATAGGAGACCCTTCGGCTTACGCCTCAGGGTGACAGAAAAGAAATAAGGATGACAAGGAGAAATAAGGGTGACAGAGGGAAAATAGGGTGACACAGTAAGAGGTCATTCTGGGTTTCTTGTTCTGTCATTCTGACCCTGAGCCGAAGCCCTGAGCCTATGCGAAGGGTCTCGAAGGGTCTGCGAAGGGGAAGAATCTCATCCTTTTTTCACCCAAAAGATTTTTCAATTAGAGAGTTCCTTCGCAGAACCTTTGCAGAACCTTCACATAAGCTCAGGGCTTCAGCTCAGGACAGCGCTTCGGTGCGTTTAGCTCCTCAGAATGACAGGATGAGCTCAGGACAGCTCTTTCCTATCGGCAAATTTAAGTTTATATTATATCTTGTTTTTTTGATGTAAAAGTTATAGAATTTTTTCATATGGTATTTACAAAGAAAAAAATATTAATCGCAAGCAGTAAGCCTTTAAATCTTCAAACAATCGGTAATATTCTTACTTCTCATGGATATGAAACAATCTCAACTGATAAAGGACGAGAGGTTTTTGAGATACTTAAAAAGAAACTACCTGATGTAGTTTTGCTTGATGTAATCCTTTCAGACATGAACGGATTTGATGTCTGTATGTTAATAAAAAAACATGAAAGATATAAAATAATTCCTGTCCTTATGCTTACTACACTTACAGACAATAATGAAAGAATAAAAGTCCTTCAGGCAGAGGCAGATGGATTCATATTTAAACCTTTTAATGAAAATGAAATTATTGCTACGATTAAAAAATTTATAAAAATTAAAGAATTCAATGAGTTACTTTATGGCTCTATGAATAACATTTTAGTTATTGCAGACCATTCTAAGAAAGTTATTGACAGATTTGAGCCTTTAAGGTTTGATTTTTCTTTAAATTTAGATATGCTTGTAGGTAATATTGCAAGAGATTTAAGTGATAACATTGACAAACCCGCCAATATAATTGTTGGCTTTAAAGAATTGGGGAAATGGAAGGCTTTTCATTATGAATATGTTTTTTTACAGCTAAAAAGATATGAAATAAAATTTGACATTGAAAAAGTATTCAAATTACCTGAGAAGGAAAGAACACTAATAATCACTTATAACAAAAGAGACACTTTGAATGAAGAAATAAAAAGATTTATAGATGAAATGGAAACATTTAAGATTGTTGTTTCCAACTTTACAGGATATATAGACTCTGATTTTTATCTTTTTGCTCTAAATTACGGCAGAGATGTGACAGAGTATGATGCTGAAGTGATCAGAATTCTTATTACTCAATGTCTTTTCTTTAAAACAATCGCAAAACAGATTCAGAGGCTTGATGAAGTAGTAACCTACTCTGTTTATACCCTTGCAAGAGCGTCGGAGGCTAATGATGAAGACCCTAAAAAACATATGCTAAGGATTGGAGAATATTCAGCTCTTATTTCTAAAAATCTCGGAATGGATGAAAAATTTATAAGAAAAATAAAAATTCAATCTGCCCTGCATGATGTTGGCAAAATATATATATCTTCTGATATTCTTAGAAAAAATATGAAATTAACAGACGAAGAATGGGAAAAAGTTAAACAACATACTACTTACGGATGGCAAATAATTGGTGGGCATCCCTATTTTTCAATGGCAAGAAATATTGCCATGTATCACCATGAAAGATGGGATGGAACAGGCTATCCAAAGGGACTTAAAGGAGAGCAAATCCCGTTAGAAGCAAGAATAGTATCTCTTGCAGATATATATGATACATTAAGAATGGATAGGCCTTACAGAAAAGGATTCAACCATGACACAGTTTTTAAAATAATTACTGAAGGAGATGGAAGAACAATGCCCTCTCACTTTGACCCCAAAATATTGAAAATTTTCAAAGAAAACCACTCAAAGTTTGACCACATTTACGAAAGTATGAAAGATTAAATTTTCTTAGTCAGAAGCTTATCTCTTTTAACCAGTCATTGTATCTCGCAGCTCTTGGTATTATGGAAATTCCTGAGGAGTCAATATGACAGCGAAATCTATCTTTTTCAGGATTGAAACCTATTTCCTCTCCTTCATATATGACATTTTTCTTATCAACTATAACTCTTTTTAGTTTGCTGTTTTTCTTTACAATCACATCATCCATTATTATGGAATCTTTGATTTCTGTGCCTTTATGAATAATTACCCCTCCTCTTATAAAGGAATTCTCAATTCTGCCACCATAAATTATAACTCCATCAGCGATAACGCTGTTTTTGATATCACCTTCAAGAATTTTTGTAGGAGGTCCATCATATCTTGATGGATAAATAGGCCAGGCTTTATTGTAAACCTCAAACTTTGGTTTTTCACCAAGCATGTCCATGTGTGCCTCAAAATAGGTTCTTATTGCTCCTACATCTCTCCAGTATCCCTTTTCTTCGTAATTTTTAATATCGGGTATCGTATTAACTGCAAAATTATAAGAATAAACCTTGCAACCTCTTTCTACAAGCTCAGGTATAACATTAGCTCCGAAATCATGCTGTTTTTTCTTTTCTGCTCTTACTAATGCATCAACCAAAATATCCGTATTAAATATATAATTTCCCATTGAAACATAGGCAAGATTTGGATTATCAGGCATTGAAACAGGATTCTTGGGCTTTTCCTGAAAACCCGTAATTCTATGGTCTGGCTGAGATATTATCACTCCAAAGGCAGATGCTTCGTCTATGGGAACAGGTCTTGCTGCTACTGTTACTTCAGAGTTTTTCTCCATATGAAATTCAATCATCTGTCTTATATCCATTCTGTAAATGTGGTCTGCTCCAAAGATTAAAACAAGATCAGGTTTATGGTCTTTTATTAGATTAATGTTCTGAAATACAGCATCAGCAGTACCCTGAAACCATTCTGGTCCCATTCTCATCTGAGGAGGCACAACAGTTACAAAATGATCTCTACCCACAGATGAAAAAAACCAGTTCTGCCTTATATGCTCAATAAGAGATTGAGATTTATACTGAACAAGCAGATAAATTGAGTAAATCTGAGAATTGACAAGATTACTCAATACAAAATCAACTATTCTGAATCTTGCCCCAAAAGGAACTGACGGCTTTGAACGAAAAGAAGTTAATGGGAAAAGCCTTTCACCTTTACCTCCTGCCAGAACTATCGCTAATATTTTCGGAAGAGCCATCTTCTGCCTCCAAATTTTTTTCTATTAAAAGTGTCCAGAAATCAGTTTTTTGCCATGATTTAATAAAATCTTTCAAAGCAATTCTTTTATGCTTATCTTCACCTGAATTTACTATAACATTTAAATCATCAAATCCTACAACAACCATAAAATGATACTTTTTGTAAAACCAGAAACCCTCATCAACCATTACAATCAAAGGTCTACCATGCATTATATTCTCTTTAAGATTATCAAAACTTCCTTTATAATACAAGGCTTTAAAACCTTTAAGCTTTGCATATATAATCATATCAAAATCTGCAGTTCCTTTAGCACCTTCACTATAAATCTCTTTTGATATCTCCTCAGGAGTAATCTTCAGCCCGAGAAAGTTTAAAACCATAGCTAAAGAAGAAGGACCACATTGATAATCCTTTGAAGGGAAAAATGGTACAGAATCTATTATATAATCTGATGCTATTGCTGAATTGACAAGACATACAAAAGAAAAAATCAGAACAAAAAGGTATCTTCTCATATCAGCCTCTTTTTAATATCACAACTCTCTCAATTCCTGCAAGGTCTTTAACTGTATCAACTATTTCTAATCCTTCATTTTCAGCCATATTGCCTACATATTTTGCTTGATTTATACCTGATTCAAGAAAAATTAATCCATTTTTTAATATATATTTTTTTACTTCTTTGATTATTCTTCTGTAAAATTGCAAACCCTCTTTGCCTCCATTTAGAGCAATTTCTGGTTCATATTCCCTTATGTTTGGCGGTAACAAGTTTATTTCATCTTTGCTTATATAGGGAGGATTTGCTGTTATGCAGGCAAAACTATCTAATTTAAAAGGTTTAAATAAATCTCCAGAAACAAAATAAACATTATCAACACTGTTCAAAATCTTATTTTCTTTAGCATAAAAAATTGCTTTCTCTGAAATATCACAAGCATATACTCTGCAGTCTGGAATATTTTTTGCCAGTGCTATTGCAATGCATCCAGAACCTGTGCATATATCTAAAATATTAGACCCAATTTTCATTATATCTTCTTTTCTTTTTATTACTTCATCAACAAGAATTTCTGTCTCTGGTCTCGGAATTAAAACACCTTCACCAACTCTTACTTTAATGTTGTAAAAATTCACCTCTCCTAAAATATATTGAAATGGTTCATCAAGAAGTAAACGATTAACCATAGAATTAATAGATTCAAGAGATTCTTCGTTAATATCTGGATTTTCAGTATATAGTTTAACTCTGTCTATTTTAAGAATTTTACAGACTAAATCTTGAGATAGTTTTTCTGGATAATCAAGTTTTTTTTCTTTTAAAACTGCTGTTATTTCTCTTACTTTATCAATTGCCTTCACATCTCTTTAATTTTTTCTGCCTGATAATGTGCTATAAGAGCATCTACAATTTCTTCTATGTCTCCATTAAGAATTTGCTCTAATTTATAAAGAGTAAGCCCTATGCGATGGTCTGTAACTCTATTTTGGGGAAAGTTATAAGTTCTTATTCTTTCACTTCTCTCACCTGTGCCAACCTGCTGTTTTCTGTCTGCTGCTCTTTCTGATTCTTTTTTCTGTCTCTCAATATCCAGTAACCTCGCCCTTAATACTTTCATTGCCTTTTCTCTGTTTTTTATCTGTGACCTTTCATCCTGACACTGAACAATAATTCCTGTAGGTATATGAACAATTCTCACTGCAGAGTACGCTGTATTTACTGACTGCCCACCTGGTCCTGATGAACAAAAAGTGTCAATTCTCAAATCTTTTTCATCAATCTTTATATCCACTTCCTCAGCCTCAGGAAGAACTGCAACAGTCGCTGTTGAAGTATGAATCCTGCCAGAAGCCTCTGTAAGAGGAATTCTTTGGACTCGGTGAACTCCGCTTTCATATTTAAGTTTACTAAAGGCTCCTTTACCAGAAATCATTGCAATTATTTCCTTGAAGCCTCCAAGTCCTGTTGGATGGCAGTCTATTATTTCAACTTTCCACCCTTTTGCCTCTGCATATTTTGAATACATTCTAAATAAATCTGAAGCAAAAAGTGCTGCTTCTTCTCCACCAGTGCCTGCTCTTATTTCAAGAATTACATTTTTTTCATCTCGGGGGTCTTTTGGTATAAGAAGAAGTTTAAGTTCCTGCTCTATAACAGGTTTAATTTTTTTCAATTTCTGTAATTCTTCCTCTGCAAAAGCTCTAAAATCGCCATCTTCCTCCTTAAGAAGCTCCTCTGTATCCTCAATTTCTTTCAATACTTTTTTATATTCCCTGAATTTAATAACAATTGGTTCAAGTTCTGCCTGCTCCTTTGAATATTTCATAAATTCTTCTCTATTTGACAGAACTTCTGGGTCTGTCAGAGCCTCTGTTATTTTTTGATATTTTTTTTCTATTTCTGTAAGTTTATCAATCATTTAACCTAATTCTCCTGAGAAAAATTTAATACTGCCTTTAATGCTTCTGAGGCAACCTCTATCTGCGAAAGGTCTGGCTCTTTTGTTGTTATTTTCTGAAATATTAACCCGGGCATTGTAATAATTTTGCCTATTATACTTTTATGCCATTTTGAAGAAACTTTTAGAATCTCGTAGGACACTCCTGCAATTACTGGTAAAAGTATAACCCTTGAAAGAGCTTTAAAGATAAAGTTCCATGATGTAGGAATCATTGAGAATACGATAATGCTTATAAAAAGAACAATAAAAATAAAACTTGTGCCACATCTTAAATGAAAACGGGAGTATCTTTTTATTGATTCAGGTATTAAATTTTCTCCTGATTCAAAGGCATTTATAGTTTTATGCTCAGCTCCGTGATATGCAAAAACTCTCCTCATCTGAGACCATAGACTGATTAATAAAACATACCCTGTAAAAATAATAACTCTCAGAATTCCATCAACAAAATTAAATGCCAGAGTATTTATATTGACTGTATTTAAGAAATATCCAGTTAACTTAGTAAGATAAAGCGGTAATACAATAAAAAGCAAAATTCCTATACTGAAAGCTAAAAATAATGATAGAAAAAGGCTCCAGGGACTTGATTTTTCCTCATCAAAAACAACTTTACTGCTAAAGTCTATTGCTTTCATGCCAAGCCATAAGGTTTCAAGAAGTATAAAAAATCCTCTTATGAAAGGTATTCTTGAAAGAAAACTCTGCTTTTTAAACCTTTCAGCTTTTATTACAATCTCACCCTTAGGATTTCTAACTGCTACTGCCCATCCTTTAAAGGATTTCATCATAACACCTTCAATTACAGCCTGTCCACCTACATTTATTTTTTTCATAGTTTCTTCTCAAATAAAAAAGGGTTAGAAAAATAGAAAATTCTAACCCTATCTGCAGTTTTTAAGTAAATCTACTTTTTAGCGTATTTTTTCACAAACTTTTCTACTCTACCTTCTGTATCAACTATCTTCTGTTTTCCCGTATAAAAAGGATGGCATTTAGAGCAAATATCTACTTTTATTAAAGGCTTGGTTGAACGGGTTACAAATGTTTCACCGCAAGCGCATATAACCTTAGCCTCTTTGTATTCAGGATGAATCTTTTCCTTCATTACTATCCTCCTCAGTAAGTTTAATTTTATTTTAAAATGAAAAGATTATTTTTAGCAAGTAAATGCTTTATCCCTGAATTTGCTGATAGAAAATTATGTTTTGGACTATTTTGTCATTCCTATGCTTCCCCTTCGCATAGGCTCAGGGCTTTGGCTCAGGACAACGTCTGCCCCCTTTCTTGTCATTCTGAGCACTTTATTCTGTCATTCTGAGCGATAGCGAAGAATCTCCTCATGAGACCCTTCGGCTTCGCCTCAGGGTGACAAGTAAAAAAAGGGTGACAAAGAAGGTGTCATTCTGAGGGAGCGTAAGCGACCGAAGAATCTCTAATTGAAAAACCTGTTTGGTGAAAAGGGTGGAGATCCTTCGCTGGCGCTCAGGCGCTGTCCTGAGCAAAGCGAAGGGATGACAAAATCACCCGAAAAGAGATTT
>Ga0209162_1000206_pt1 | contig 65713 bp, 54 predicted proteins | sample YNPNPMetaG_FD_187121 | JGI IMG/M metagenome (GOLD analysis project Ga0209162, IMG submission 187121) | Anoxygenic and chlorotrophic microbial mat microbial communities from Yellowstone National Park, USA - YNP NP MetaG (SPAdes) (version 2) ...
GTTGGCGAGCTGCTCGACGCGTTGATCGTCTATCGCCCGGCCCTCCCGGTCGTAGAAGGTCATGGTCACCGTGCCCCCGCGGGCGTTCAGGTCGGTCGGGCCGTGGATCTTGACCAGCGGCCGGCCATTGCTATGGCGCAGCGCGACGAGCTGCTCGAGGAGCCGGCCGGTCAAGGCCATGACGTGCTCGTGGATGGCCTCCATGCCCACGCCGGCCAGAAAGCGCAGGCCGATCTCCACGGCCGGAATGTTCAGGTAGTTGATCGTGCCGTCCTCGAAGCCGGCTTCGCCCGGCGCCAGGTAGTGGCCATCCCCCTGCACCGACGAAATGGTGATCGTGCCGCCCGCGTACCAGGGCCGGCGCAGCTTCGCCAGCGCCTCCCGCCGCGCCAGCAGACACCCGATGCCGGTCGGATAGCCGAACATCTTGTAAAACGAAAGCGGCACGAAATCGGGCCGCCAGCGGGCCAGGTCGAGCCGGTTGGTCGGCGCGAAGGCCGCGGCGTCCACCAACACGTCCCATCCCCGCTCGTGCGCCCGGCCGATCATCTCCAACGGGTGCTGGACGCCGGTGAAGTTGGATTGCGCCGGAAACGCGAACAGGTTGTGGCGGCCCGGCGCGGCCAACGCCAGATATTCGTCCAGCGTCGCCGGATCCACGCGCAGCTCCGGCCCGCCGATCGGCAGATAGGTGAACTGCGCGCCTTTGGCGCGCGCGAACTCGCGGATGCCGTTGACCGAATTGTGGTTGTCGAAGGTGAGCAGGTAGTGATCGCCGGGGCCGAACGGATACGCCTCGCCGACCAGCTTGAGCGCGCCCGAAGCGTTCGGCGTGAAGATCACCGCGTATTCGCCGGGGGGCGCGTTGAAGAACTCCAGCACATAGGCCCGCGCCTGATCCACCAGGCAGGTCATCGCCTGCGAGGTGGGATTGTGCGAATGCGGGTTGCCGAAGACGTTCTCCCTGAGGAGATCGAGGTGTTGGCGAAGCTGGCTTTCGGCGTAGAGGCCGCCGCCGGTGTAGTCCAGGTAGATCTGGCCGGTCGCATCCAGGCGGCTGAATTCGGTGGCGCGCAGGAGGTCGAAATCGGTCATCTTGGATTTTCTTCGTTAGATGCGCAGGCGCGGGTCGAGCGCATCGCGCAGGCCGTCGCCCAGCAGGTTGAAGCCGAGGACGGCGAGCAAGATCGCCAGGCCCGGGAAAGTGGCCACGTGCGGGGCCAACACCAGGTAGTCGCGGCCGTCGCTGAGCATGGCGCCCCATTCGGGGATGGGCGGCTGCGCGCCCAGGCCCAGGAAGCTCAAACTGGCGGCCGTCAGGATGGCCGTGGCCACACGCATGGTGAGCAGCACGAGCACGGGCGCCAGGATGTTGGGAAAGAGATGGACCCGCATGATGCGCGGGCCGGTCGCGCCGACCGTGCGCGCGGCCATGACGAAATCCTGTTGTTTGACCGAGAGCACCGATCCGCGCACCACCCGCGTGAAGGTCGGCACGGAAAAGATGCCGACCGCGATGATGACGTTCTCCAGGCCCGGCCCGATGACGGCGATGATGGCGATCGCCAGCAGGAGGCCGGGGAACGCCAGCTGGATGTCCACCAGGCGCATGATCAGCATGTCGGCCAGGCCGCCGTAATAGCCGGAGATCAGCCCCAGCACGACGCCGATGGCCCCGCCCAGCAGCGCGCCGAGGAAGCCGATGCGCAGCGAGATGGCCGCGCCGTACAGGATGCGGCTGAAGATGTCCCGGCCGTGCACGTCGGTCCCCAGCCAGTGCGTCGCCGAAGGCGGCATCAGGTTATCGCGCAGGTTCTGCTTGATCGGGTCATATGGCGCGATCCACGGCGCGGTGATGCCGGCGAAGAGCAGCAGGATGACCACGAAGCCGCCGAACATGGCGGCCTTGTTCTTTTTCAGGCGCGTCCAGGCATCGCGCCACAGGCTGCGCGGCCGGCCGGACGCCATCAGGACTGCGGTACCGGCGGTAGTGCTAGGCGTTGCCATAGTGGATCCTCGGATCGAGCCAGGCGTAGATCAGATCCACGACCAGGTTGATCAGGACGAACTGCGTGGCCAGGATCAGCAGGATGCCCTGGACGACCGGGAAATCGCGAAAGCCGATGGAGTCCACCAGCAGCCGGCCGATCCCCGGATAGGCGAACACGGTCTCGGTGATGACCGCGCCGGCGAGCAGATAGCCGAACTCCAGGCCCACCACCGTGACGACCGGAATGAGCGCGTTCTTCAGCGCGTGGCGATAGATGACCGTGGCCGGCCGCAGGCCTTTGGCCGTGGCCGTGCGGATGTAATCCTGGTTCAGCACCTCGAGCAGACTGGAACGCGTGACCCGTGCGATGATGGCGGCCGCGCCCGCGCCAAGGGTGAAGCCCGGCAACACCAGATGCCGCCAGTCGCCCCGGCCGCTGGTGGGGAACCAGTGGAGCTGGACGGCGAAGATCAGCATGAGCATCAGGCCGAGCCAAAAGGAAGGGGTGCAGATCCCCAGCAGCGCGGCCACCATGCTGCCGTAATCCCACACCGAGTTGCGCCGGGTGGCCGCGACGATGCCGGTGACCATGCCGATCACCACCGCGATGGTGATGCTCACGGCCGTCAACTGCCAGGTGGCCGGCATGCGCAGGCCGATCTCGTAGGTGACGGGGTTGCGCGAGCGGGTGGACTTGCCCATGTTGCCGTGGAGCAGGTTGTTCAACCAGGTCAGGTACTGCTCGGGCAACGATTTGTCCAGGCCGAGATCCTGGCGAATCAGGACGAGGTCGGCCTCGGTGGCGTCCAGGCCGGCCACCATGCGCGCGGGGTCGCCGGGCACCAGGTGCAACAGCAGGAAGACCGCCACCGAGACCCCGAACAGGGTCGGGATAAGAGCTACAACGCGCCGAACAAAGTAGCCGAACACCCTGAGATTGCCTCGCTAAGCAAATTCACCGGTGCGTGCCAGGCGCCCTCTCTGGCGCCTGGCACGTAGTCAAAGCTTACTTGTACCGGCCGGTGCGCAGATAGGCGATGCCGTCCGGCTGGATCACCATGCCTTCGCACTTGGTGCTGATGCCGCCCAGCACCTGGTTGACCCACAAGAAGATCCAGGGCGCTTCTTCCATCACGATCTCTTGCGCCTTGGCGTAGGCGGCCTTGCGCTTCTCGGGATCGGCGGTCTGCAACCCGGCCTTGATCTGCGCGTCGAACTCCGGATTGTCCCAGAACGCCAGGTTGAAGGAGGCCGGCGGCCACGACTCCTTGGCGAGCAACGGTCGCAGGCCCCAGTCGGCATCGCCGGTCGAGGGGGACCAGCCGGCGTAGTTCATCATGCTCTTGTTCTCTTCGAACTTCTTGAAGCGCTCGGCGCTCAGCGTAGCGGCCTCCATCGTCACCACCTCGACGTCGAAGCCCACCTCCTTGAGCTGGGCCTGGAGCGCTACGGCCACCTGCTTGGCCTCGGTGCTCTCGGCCGCCCACAGGGTGGTCTTGAAGCCGCTGACGCCGGCCTGGGCGAGTAGCTCCTTGGCCTTCTTCAGGTCATACGGATAGGTCTTGACCGACTTGTAGCCCCAGACGCGCGGCGCCAGCGGCGAATCCACCGGCTTGCCGTAGCCGGCGAGCACCGAGTCAATGATCGCCTGCTTGTCAATGGCATAGTTGAGCGCCTGGCGCACCCGCTTGTCCTTGAACGGTTCCTTCTGCGTGTTCATCGCCACCCAGAAGGTGTAGATCGCCTCGTTCTCGGCGATGGCCACGTTCGGGTTGCCCTTCAGTTGCTTGACCTGGGCATAGGGCACGGTGTTGATGAACTGGGCGTCGCCGGCGAGCAGCATGTTGATGCGGGTGCCGGCCTCGGGCACCGGCTTGATGATGAAGCGATCCACCTTCGCGCCCTGGTCCGGGTTCCAGTAGTCGGCGAACTTCTCGACCGTCAGATGATCGCCCGGCACCCACTCGACGAACTTGTACGGCCCGGTGCCGACCGGCTTCTTGCCGAAGGCCGGCGCTTCCGCGCCCTGCTTGGCCGCGGCCGGGCTCACGATGCCGCCCGCGGGATGCGCGAAGGTCGCGATCATCGCGCCGAACGGCTCGGAGGTCGTGAACTTGACGGTGTACTCGTTCACGACTTCGGTCTTGGCGATGATCTTGTACAGGCCATAGCGCTTGAGCTTGTTGTCGGGATTGGTGACGCGGTCGAAGTTGTACTTGACGGCCTCCGCGTTGAAGGGCGTGCCGTCGTGGAACTTGACGCCCTTGCGCAGGTAGAAGGTGAAGGTGGTGGCGTCGGCCGAGGCTTCCCAGCGTTCGGCGAGCTGAGGCACCATCTCCATCTTCTCGTTGAAGCCGACCAGGCCCTCGAACATCAGCTTCTCGGGGCCATACGAGGCATTGTCGTTGGTGTCCTGGGGGTCAAGGCTCACGACGTCGGCGTATTGAGCGACGACGATCTGCTTGGGCTGCGCGGGCGGCGGGGCCGCGGTGGGCGCGGCCGGCTTGGTGGCCGCGGGCGCCTGGGTGGCCGCGGGCGCCTGGGTGGCAGCCGGCGGCGCGGCCGGGGCCGGCGTGGCAGCCGGCGCGCAGGCGGCCAGCGCGGCTGCGCCGGCGCTCAGGCCGGCCAGCCGCAAAAACGAACGACGGCTGAGACGGGTTGGACTGTTGGCCATGGCTCGGAACTCCTCCTTTTTTTGGAATAGACCGGAAACGGGTTTGGCAAAACACCACACGGCGATGGGGATATCAGCGGCATTGCTGGCAACGATGGGAATCGGTTTCAATCATACACGAAAACGGCAAGCTGGTCAAAGATGGATCGGCCGCGGTCGAATGCCCCCTTTACGCCGCCAGCAGCCGATCTACGATCTGCTGCCGATAGGCCGGCGACAGCGACTGGAAATAGGCGCTGTAGCCGGTGACCCGCACCATCAGGTCGGGGTACTTCGACGGATCTTTGTGCGCCTCCAGGATCTTCTCCTTGGAGACGATGTTCAAGTTGATCAGCGTGCCGCCCTGACGGTTGTGGGTGCGGATCAGCGCCTCGAGCGCCTCCAGGCCGCCGGCCTCCTTCAAGAGCCGCGCGTCCACATCGAGCTGCAGCGGCGCGGAGTTGCCCCAGCCCGGTTGCACAGCCGCCACGGCCGAGGCCTTGGCGGTCAATGCGGCGCCGCCGCCGGGCAGGAAGCCCGGATCGGGGTTGGCGCTGTGGGAGATGGGCGCGCCGGCGTGGCGGCCGTTGGGCGTGGCGCCCAGGTCCGCGCCGTATTGGGCGATGCCGCCGTGCGAAAAGAGGCCGGGGATGATCGTATAGCCGAGCGGGGTCGGCGTGCCGCGCACGAGCCGGGTATAGGTCTCGGCGATGCGCTTCGCCCATCCATCGGCGCGGGTGCCGCCCGCGCCGAAGCGCGGGATGTTCTTGAGCATCAGCCGCACGTGTTCCGCGCCGGCGTAATCGTTGCGCAGGTGTTCGGCCAACTGCTCCCACGTCAGCCGCTTCTCGATCACCACCCGCTGCTCGATGGCCGCGAACGAGTCGGCCACGGTCGCCAGGCCCAGGCCATCGGCGGTCAGGAAGTAGATGTCCACCCCGCCGGCCGCCGCATCCAGCCCGCGCTCGATCGGCCCGTGACAGAACAGATTCAACACGATCTCGATCAGGTTGTCGGCGTGATGTTGCATGTGCCAGTCGAAGCCCTCTTTGAGCACCCGCACCGAGATCGCCAGATGTTCCACGTAGCGCCGCCACAGTTCGTCCATGGTGCGCGGGGCCGCGGGGTCGTCCACCAGCTCGTAGAAGGCCAGCAGAAACGGCGCGACGAGGCATTGCCGCGTGACATCCTGATGGCAGTACTCGATGCCCGGCAGCGCGGTCCAGTTGCAGCCCACCTTCGCGCGCAGCCGGGCGAGCTGGATCGGCACGCCGTTGCGCGCATAGCCCTCGTCCAGGCCCTTCGCACACGAGATGCTCGGCCCGGTACCGTCCTCCAGGTTATAGATCAGCGCCTGGCGCAAGAGGCCCGGATCGAGCCCATCGTGCAGGCGGATCGCCAGGTTCGACGGGATCTTCAGCAGATGCGCGGCCTCCAGGATCAGGTACGACATGCGGCTGGTGACATCGTGCCCATCGGCCGCGGGGCCGCCGATCTGCGAGTAGTGCGTATCGTTGAAGAAGAGGCTGGCGATGAACCAGAGCACCATCTCGTCGTCTATGATGCCGGCCGCGACATCCGCTTCGTAGTACGGCCGCAACAGCTCGTCGAGCTGGCCCAGCGCGCCGCCGTGATACCACATGCGATCCACCGCCTGGAACCAGGCCAGGAACTGACACGCCTCGCGCAGGGTGCGCGGGGGGCCGTGCACCAGGTGTTCGTTCATCTCCGCGATGGCTTCGTAGTTGGCGCGCACTTCGGGGTCCGGTTCGGCCGCGGCCCGCGCGCGGGCATACGTCACGTGGCGGCCGATCCAGTTCTGCACGCCGAGCACGAAGTCCTCTTCCGCGTCGTAGAACGCGGTGTCGGCCGGCCGGTTGCGAGCGCGATAGTAGCGGATCTTGTCCAGCAGGCCGCCCCATCCCAGCTCCAGGCCGATGCGCATGTCGGGGCCGAAGTGGTTCATCGCGCCGATGCCGGTGGCCATGAAATGATATTTCTTGTGATAAGGGTACAGATGCGTGGGCCGATCCTCCGGCCGCCATCCCCCGACGCCCGGCAACGTCGTGATCCACGCGCCGGCGAGCGCGCTCATGGGGTGGATGTACACCGGATGCACCTCCAGCCAGCGCCGGAAGTTCTGGCCGATGCAGCGCGCGCCGTACGATCCGCCGTCGGGGTGATTGCTGATGCGCTCGAAGGGGATCGGGTCGGGCCAGGGGATGTTGCCGTGGTCGTCCACGTCGTGGTAGCCGTCGCGGGCCAGCTTGGCCGCGTTGAACTCCAGCTTGGTGCGGGTCAGCGCGGCGATCCGCTCGCGATAGGGAATGCGAGGCGCTGGAAGCATGGACACGGACCTCCACACGTTCTGCTTACGAAATAAATTTCGCAATACTTGTAGCTCAAGTTCCCCTGATCGTCGGGATGCCCCGGCCGACGAACAGTTGCCGAAAGCTCTCCATCGCTTCGTCCGAAGGCGGCTTGAGATCGCGCGCCGGATAGGCGCGGCCCAGGCTCTCGTACTTGCCGCCGCCCAGGTGGTGGAACGGCAACAGCTCGACGGGCGGCACATGGTCCAGGCCGGCCAGGAAGTCGGCGATCCGGCCGAGCTCCTCCTCGTTCGCATTGAAGCCGGGCACGACCGGGATGCGCACCCACATCGTCGCGCCGGCGGCCGCGAGCCGGCGCACGTTGTCCAGGATGCGCCGATTGCCCGTCCCCGTGCCCGCTCGATGCGTCCCCTCGTCGAACGCCTTCACGTCCACCAGGAACAGATCGGTGTACGGCAACAGGGCGGCCAGCGTTTCCCACGGCACGTGACACGCGGTGTCCACCGCGGTATGCAACCCGCGCTCCTTGCAGCCGGCCAACAGGGCCGCCAGGAAGTCGCTTTGCAGCGTCGGCTCCCCGCCGGAGAAGGTCACGCCGCCGCCGGAATCCTCGTAATACAGCCGATCCTTTTCGATTTCCGCCAGCACTTCGGCCACCGACAGGCGCTTCGCCTTGATGATCAGCGCGCCCGCGTAGCAGGTATCCACGCACGCGCCGCATATGCGACACAGATCGCGCACGTAGACCCGTCGGCCGTCCACGAGCAGTTGCGCGGCCTGCGCACAGGTCGAGACGCACAACCCGCACGCGATGCAGCGATCGGGGAAAAACTGAATGACCGGCCCCGCATCCTGCGATTCCGGATTGTGGCACCAGAAGCAACGCAGGTTACATCCCTGGAGGAAGACGGTCGTGCGGATGCCGGGACCGTCGTGGATCGAAAAGCGCTGAATGTCGAAGACCCAGCCGTCCATCACACGCCGGCCTCGCGGAACGCCGCGGCCACGATCGCCTGCGCCTCTTCCTGGATGCGGCGCAGATGGTCCACGCCCCGGAAGCTTTCGGCGTAGATCTTGTAGACGCTTTCAGTGCCCGAGGGCCGGGCCGCGAACCAGCCGTTGGCGGTCACCACTTTCAGGCCGCCGATGGGCGCGTCGTTGAAGGGCGCGCGCGTCAGCTTGGCCAGGATCGGCTCGCCGGCCAGCTCGGTGGCGCTCACCTGGGCCGGCGAGAGGTTGCTCAACACCGCCTTCTGCCGCGCATTGGCCGGCGCATCTATGCGTTCGTAGACCGCCGCGCCGAACCGCGCCTCCAGATCCCGATAGTGTTCGCCCGGATCCTTGCCCGTCACGGCCGTGATCTCGGCCGCGAGCAGGTCCATGATGAAGCCGTCCTTGTCGGTCGTCCAGGCCGTGCCGTCCAGTCGCAGGAAGGACGCGCCGGCGCTCTCCTCGCCGCCGAAGCCGAAGGAGCCGTCCAGCAGGCCATCCACGAACCACTTGAAGCCGACCGGCACTTCGGCCAGCGGACGGCCGACGGCCGCGGCCACGCGGTCGATCATCGAGCTGGAGACGAGCGTCTTGCCCACGGCCGCGTCGGGCCGCCAGCCGGGCCGATTGCGGAAGAGATACCAGACCGCCACCGCCAGGTAGTGGTTCGGGTTCATCAACCCGGCACCGGGCGTGACGATGCCATGGCGGTCGAAGTCGGTGTCGTTGCCGAACGCGATGTCGAAGCGATCCTTCAGTCCGATCAGCCCGGCCATCGCGTAGGGCGACGAGCAATCCATGCGGATCTTGCCGTCCCAATCCACGGTCATAAAGGAGAAAGTGGGGTCCACCATCGGGTTGACCACCTCGATGTTCAGGCCGTACATCTCGGCGATCGGGCCCCAGTAGGCCACGCCCGAGCCGCCCAGCGGATCCGCGCCGATCTTCAGGCCGGCGGCTGCGATGGCATCCAGGCGGATCACGTTCCTCAGATCGCGGACGTAGGGCGTGATGTAGTCGTACATGTGGGTCGTCTCGGCCCGCAACGCCCGACCCACCGGCATGCGCTTCACGCCCTTCAGATCGGCGCGCAGGAGCTCGTTGGCCCGCTCCTGGATGCGGCGGGTGGTTTCGGGCGCGGCCGGGCCGGCCGACGGCGGATTGTACTTGAAGCCGCCGTCGGCCGGCGGATTGTGCGACGGGGTGATGACCACGCCGTCGGCCAGCCGCGCCGAGCGGCCCCGGTTGTAGCTCAGGATGGCGTGCGAGATCACCGGCGTGGGGGTATAGCCCAGGCCGGTTTGCACCATCACTTCGACGCCGTTGGCGGCGAACACTTCGAGCGCGGTATAGAGGGCCGGCTCGGAGAGGGCATGGGTGTCCATGCCGATGAAGAGCGGCCCGCTGATCCCCTGCGCCCAGCGCAGCTCGCAGATGGCTTGAGAGATGGCGAGGATGTGGGCTTCGTTGAAGCTGCATTCGAGCGACGTGCCGCGATGCCCCGATGTGCCGAACGCCACCAGGTTCGCCGGCTCCCGGGGGTCTGGCCGGTCGGTATAATAGGCCGCGACGAGCCGCGGCACGTTGATCCGCAATTCGTGGGGAGCCGGCTGGCCGGCAAGAGGATGTAGCGGCATGGAGCTTCACTCCGTTCAAAGATCGGACTTGCGCACTTCTGGCTCGCAGGAGGTCTGCGCCCATAGGCATCAAGCTAACGGCCCTCCGGCGGGCTGGCGTGGCCGCCGAACGCCGCTGCGCAACACCATCGGGTCTTAACCGGCCGCCGATTTGACCCGCGCGAAGACGTTCTGCAGGCTCATGGCGAGCATCTCATCGCCCGAGATCCAGATCTTGCCGGCATAATACATGGACTCTCCGATGTAAGGATTGGCCCACAGCTTCTCGAAGTCGGCCGCGCTCACCGTGATCGTGCAGTCGGCGCGCTGACCGGACGCCGGCTCGATCTTGGGGCCGGTGCGCGAGAGGTCGAGGAACCACTGGCCGCCCCCTTCGCCGGTGATGTTGAAGATGTACTTCGCGCCCACCCGTCGGGCCGCCTCTGCGTTGGCTTCCAGCCAGGCCGGAAAATCGGTGTTGAACAGCTTCGCGATGTCCATAGAAGTCCCTCCCTGAAGTGTGGGTAAACAGTCTCAGTAGATCACAATTTTGCTGCTCCAAGCCGGTCTGTGACCGGCGGTCGGGGGTCACAGACCCCCTCTGAGCTTGAATCTGTGATCTACTGAGTCTACAAAGTACAGTGTAGTGCAAAATCGCGGCCTTCGTCAAATTCGCAAAGGCATTTTTCAGGGGTTTGCTTCGCCTGGGCGATGGTGCTACAATGCCCAAAACGGTTGCAGACCTTTCCAAGATTCAGGAGCCTCTCATGAACCAGACGAACATCATCCTTCACACTGCATTTCAGATCGGGTCGGTTGACCCGCGCATCTTCGGCGGCTTTCTGGAGCACATGGGCCGCGCGGTGTATGAGGGGGTCTACGATCCACAGTCGAAGCATGCGGATGCCGACGGCTTTCGCACAGACGTACTGCAAGCCCTGAAACGCCTGCGGATGACTGCGATGCGCTATCCGGGCGGCAACTTCGCCTCGGGCTATCACTGGCTGGACGGCGTCGGGCCGAAGGCCAATCGGCCCGCGGTGCGCGAGCTGGCCTGGCAGAGCATCGAGCCGAACCAGTTCGGCACCGACGAATTCATCACGCTGTGCCGGCGGATGGGCTGGACCCCGATGCTCACGGTCAACCTGGGCACCGGCACGCCCGAAGAGGCCCGCAACTGGGTAGAGTACTGCAACTGTCCGCCGGGCACGAAGTTCGCCGATCTGCGCGCGGCCAACGGCCACCCCGAGCCGCACGGCGTGAAGTTGTGGTGCCTGGGCAACGAGATGGACGGCCCCTGGCAGCTCGGCCACGTGCCGGCCGACCACTATGCCATCCGCGCGCAGCAGGCCGCCAAGATGATGAAGGACGTGGACAGGAGCATCGAAACGGTGGTCTGTGGTTCGTGCACGACCGGCCTGCCGACCTATATGGAATGGGATCGCCAGGTGCTGGAGTACATCGGCGACTACGCCGACTACATCAGCCTGCACCGCTACGTGGGCAATCGCGACGGCGACACGGCCGACTATCTGGCGATCACCAACTCGATCGATCGCCAGATCGAGGAGATGGATGCCGCGTGTCGTTTCGTCCAGGCGAAGCGGCGAAGCAAAAAGCGGCTTTATCTGTGCTTCGACGAATGGAACGTCTGGTACAAGAACCGGCAGATGGACGGCGCGGGCCAGTTTGCGCCGCACCTCATCGAGGAAATCTACAACCTGGAGGACGCGCTCGTCGCGGCCGGCTTCCTGAACAGCTTCATCCGCCACGCCGACGTGGTGAAGATCGCCAACATCGCGCAGATCGTCAACGTCATCGCGCCGCTCCTGACGCGGGGCGATGACCTGTTGATCCAGTCCATCTTCTATCCGTTCGAGATGTACGCCAAACGTCGGGATGGCGTCGCCTTGCGCACGGTGGTGCAGGGGCCGGAATACGAAGGCAAGACGAACGGCCGCGTGACCTTCGTGGATGCCAGCGCGATCCTGGGCCAGGGCGTGGTGCACGTCTTCGCCACCAACCGATCCACCGATGCGCCGGCCGTCGTCCAGGTGCATCTGGCCGACCGCGACATCGCTCGCCTGGACAGCGCCGAGCTGCTCACCGGGCCGGACGCCCAGGCCGCCAACAGCTTCGAGCAGCCCGACCTGGTGGTCGCGCGGCCGTTCGCCGACGTGCGCATCGCCAACGGCAAGGCCAGTTGCGAGCTGCCGCCGCTGTCGGTGGCCGCGTTCACGTTTCGGTTGGGGTGACGTGCCATCCACCGTAAGACGAAATTCATTTCGTCTTACGGTGGATGGGCGTATTGTCCGCGAACGCATACAGGGAGAGACTTATGCGCGACGATGGACGGCGCAGCGACCAGTTGCGGCCGGTGAGGCTGGAGATCGGTTATACCAGGTGGGCCGAGGGCTCGGCGCTGGTGACCCAGGGCAATACGGTGGTGTTGTGCAACGCCACGATAGACGAGCAGCTTCCGCCCTGGATGTTGCGCAATCACGAGGAGGGCGGGTGGGTCACCGCCGAATATGCGATGTTGCCGCGCAGCACCCTGGTGCGCACCCCGCGGGAGACGACGCCCCAGCCGCGCACCCAGGAGATCCGTCGGCTGATCGGCCGCAGCCTGCGCGCGGCCGTGGACCTGAAGCTGCTGGGCAGGCGCCAGATCATCGTGGATTGCGACGTGCTCCAGGCCGATGGCGGGACGCGCACGGCCGCGATCACCGGCGGCTACGTGGCGTTGGCGCTGGCGTTGCGCAAGCTGGTTGCAGGCGGCTATGTGCCCCCGGAGGTGTTTCTGGCGCCGGTAGCGGCCGTCAGCGTGGGGGTGGTGGACGGCGAGCCGCTGCTCGACCTGTGTTACGAGGAAGACCTGCGCGCCGAAGTGGACCTGAATGTGGTGATGAACCGCGATGGCCGTTATGTCGAATTGCAGGGTACGGCCGAGCACAAGCCGTTCGACCGGGCGATGCTGAATCGCCTCCTCGATCTGGCCGCGGGCGGCATCGGAGACCTGTTGCGCCTGCAGGCCGAGGCGTTATCATGAAGAGCCCACACCAGACCAGGACGGCCGCCGCGCGATGGGTGCCTGGCGGTGTGCTTTTCAGCGGCGCATTGGTCGTGGGCGCCGCTTGCCGCGGGCGCTTTTTACCTGCCACAACCTGGGCGTGGAGAGCGTCGGGCTATCGGCCGACCGCCGTCTGTATCTGAGCAATCCATACTACCAGTTGCGCGAGGCGATTGCCTCGCTGCGCGCCTGGTGGGATGTCAAGATCGCCCGGCCCAAACCGGTGCTGGGGGCAAAAGAGAACATGGGATTGTAGCCATCACGTGCCGGGCGCGTCAGTAAGTGCCCGGCATGTCGGAGATCGGGAGCCATTATGACACTATTAACGCGTGAACAAGCCTGGGATTTGGTTTGCGAGTGGATTCAGAGCGAAAGCTTACGCAAGCATGTGCTGGCAGTCGAAGCGGCCATGCGCGGCTATGCACGGCGCTTCGGCGAGGATGAGGAGCTGTGGGGCATTACCGGCCTCATCCACGACCTGGACTTCGAGCGGTATCCCGACATGGACGATCCGGTGAACGGCCACCCGCGCACCGCGCTGCGGCTGTTCCGCGAGATGGGATTGCCGGCCGAGCTGATCCACGCGGTAGAGGGGCACGCGCCTTTCCTGGGCGTGCCGCGCACGACCCGCATGGATTCGGCCCTCTACGCCTCCGACGAACTAACCGGGTTGATCATGGCCGTGGCCTATGTCCGGCCGAGCAAGGACATCCGCGATGTCGAGGTCAGCTCGGTCAAAAAGAAATGGAAGGACAAGCTCTTCGCGGCCGCGGTCAATCGGGCCGACATCGAACAGGGCGCGCGGGAGCTGGGCCTGGACATCTGGGAGCACGTCGGGATCGTGCTGGAGGCGATGAAGGGGATCGCGGCCGAGCTGGGCCTGGACGGCCGGCTGGCAAAGCCTTGACCCGATCGGCTTTCAAGCAGCAGCGCACGGCCATGACATGTCCGTGCTACCGTTCGGTGTTCCCTGAAGCAGGCTGAAAGCCGGCCAGGAACGCTGGCCGGCCGCTCCGGCGCTGGAGCACCCGGCCAGACGCAAAAAAGCACTTGCAAGCAGGGGGGCTTTATGTTATACTTTGCAATAGCCAAGCTGGTTGAGACCCATGAACCGGAGCGGTTGCGATACGATTGATCGGCAGGTAGACGATGTTGAAATTGAAGGATGAAGAAGTCTTGCATATTCTGGAAGAGCAGCTTCCGGAGATGATCGAACGCGACCCCGATCTGGAACGTCGCGCGTTCCGTGCTTTTCTGCGGGTTTTCACCACCAAAGAAGAGACGGCGGCGATCCTTGCGGAAATGCGGGAGTTTCGCGGCGAATTCAGACGCTTCAGCGCCAAGACAGATCAACGCTTCGAGCAGATCGACCAACGCTTCGAGCAGATCGACCGGCGCTTCGAAGAGATTGATCGGCGCTTCGAGCAGATCGACCGGCGCTTCGAAGAGATTGATCGGCGCTTCGAGCAGATCGACCGGCGCTTCGAAGAGATTGATCGGCGCTTCGAGCATGTAGATCAGCGCTTCGAAGAGGTGGATCGGCGCCTCGAAGGCCTGCAACAAGAAATGAGCGATCTGCGCGATTGGGTTGAGGGCGTTGTCGGAGGGTTGCAGCGGCGTTCGGGCCGCCGGCTGGAGGATGTGGTGGCCGGCGCGTTGCGGGTCGCCTTGCGTCGGCCCGACATCAAGCCCGATCAGCTTCGGCTGCGCCAGAGAATGGTGGACGAAAAGGGCGTGGTTGGCCTCCCGGGGCAACGGCGATTCGAGATAGATATCCTTGCTCAGGATGGTCAGATCTCGGTCTTTGAAGTGAAAAGTTACTGCGAGTGGGAAGATATAGATCGGCTACACGAGAAAGTGGCCTTCGTACAGGCGTTGAATCCGGGCGTCAAGGTGGAGGGCATCATGATCGCCATGAGCATCGGCGATGAGGTGCGGGAACGCTGCCAGGAACTCGGCATCACGCTCGTCTATCACGGTGATTGAGGCGCACAGCGGCACATCATCCCGGCGCGGCTCGACCGACGAGGGCCGAACATGTTGGCTGTGATTTCAGGCCGATCGTGGCCCGCCCCTGAAGAGGGGGCGGGCGTTTTGTTTTATACGAGGCGTTCCTCCCGCGTCTATCCGCGCTCCCCGCGCACGTAGGGCGTGCCCAGCGCGGCCGGCGCGCCGATGCGTTTTCTCATCGCCTCGCGTGAACCGATGAAAAGGATCAGGATCACGAGGGCATACGGCAACATCTGGAGGAAGAAGCCCAGCTTCGGCATGTAGTAGAAGGGATTGGCCAGGCCGAGCAGCGTCTGCGGCCCCTGCAGGTCCAGGATCAGACGGCGGACCGCGCCGAACATATACGCGCCGGCGAGCGCCCGCCACGGATCCCACTGAGCGAAGATCACCAGGCCGATGGCGATCCACCCCTGGCCCGAAGTGGTCAGCTCGCTGAACCAGCCGGGCGATACCGCCAGGCTGATCGTGGCGCCGGCCAGTCCGGCCAATACGCCGCCGACGAAGACATACTGATAGCGCAGGCGATAGACGTTGATGCCGAGCGCATCGGCCGCAGCCGGATATTCGCCCACTGCGCGCAGATGCAACCCGGGCCGCGTCCGATTGATGTAGAACCAGACGGCCGGCGTCAACAAATAACCCACATACACCATCACGCTGTGATTGGTGAAAAAGATCGGCCCGATGATCGGAATGCTGCTCAGGATCGGCACGGTGTACGAAGGCAACAACGCCACGGTGCCGGCCTTGCTCAATCCCTCGCCCAACACCAGGCTCAACCCGATCCCCATGAAGTTCGTCGCCAGGCCGCTCACCACCTGGTCGGCCTGAAAGCTGATCGTCACCAGCGCATGAAGCAGGCTCAGCGCGCCGGCCGCCAGCATCGCGAAAAGGACGCCCAGCCACGGCTGGCCGATCAGGACGGCCGTCTTGTACGCCGTCATCGCGCCGATCAGCATCATCCCCTCGACGCCCAGGTTCATGACGCCGGACCGCTCGGCCAGGATCTCGCCGACGGTCGCGAAGAGGAGCACGGTGCCGGTGGCCACGCCGGCCTGGAGGACGATGATCCAGTCAATCATTCGGCACCTCGCCGCACGATCCGCACCCGATAGCGCAGCAGGACATCACTGGCGATCACGCAGAAGAGGATGACGCCTTGAAGCATGCGCGGCACGCCCGAAGGCTGGATCTCCCGGCCGGCCAGGATCAGGCCGCCGAACAGGACCGAGACCAATACCACCGCGAACGGATTGAGCTTGGCCAGCCAGGCGACGATGATGCCCGTGAAGCCGTAGCCGGGCGAGATCGCGCCCTGGAGCCGATGGACCACGCCGGCGATCTCCGACATGCCGGCCAGTCCGGCCAGCCCGCCCGAAAGCATCATCACCAGCACGGTGTTGCGCACCATGTTCACGCCCGCGTAATGCGCCGCGCGCGGATTGTCGCCGATCAGCCGGATCTCATAGCCCCAGCGGCTGCGTTGCAGGATGAACCATACCAGCACGGCCGCGATCAGGCCGAACAAGAAGCCCAAATGCAGCGTCAGGCCGGCGAAGGCTTCTACAGCGCCGGCGTAATCGGTCAGCCGCGGCAACCAGGCGTTCTTCGGGAAAACGGGGGACATCTGGAAGCCCCCCTCGCTCCACGCGCCGAACACCCAATAGAGCACCCACGAGACGGCGATGTAGTTCATCATCAGGGTGGTGACCACTTCGTTGACGTTCAACCTGGCCCTCAGATAGCCGGGCAACCAGGCCCACAGCGCGCCACAGGCGAAGCCCGCCAGCGCCATGACGAGCAACATGAGCGGTCGCGGCGCGGTCTTGGGGAGCAAGGGGATCAAGACCACCGCGCTGGCACCCCAGGCGCCCAGGAAGAACTGCCCCTCTGCGCCGATGTTCCACAGCCGCATCCGAAACGCCAGCGCGCACGCCAGTCCCACCAGGATGAGCGGGGTCGCTTTGACCAGCGTATCGTTCAGCACGCCCACGCTGCCGAACGCGGCCTTGAAGATATGTTGATACGAGCGAATCGGATCGCCGCCCGCCAGCGCGATGATCCCGCCGCCGATCACGAAGGCCAGGATCAGCGCGCCGGCCGATGTAACAGCGCCCAGCCAGCGCGGCACTTCGAGGCGCGGCTCGACGCGCAGGGTGAAGGGCACGCGCAACCCCGTTGCGGTCGTTTCAGTCATGGCCATCGGTTCCTCACTCAGCGGCAGGGGTGATCTGAGCCTGTTCCAGCTTCTGGCCGGCCATCATCAGGCCGAGCTGTTCCAGGGTGGTCTCCTCGGGCTTCACTTCGCCCATGATCTCGCCTTCATACATCACGATGATGCGATCGGAGAGCGACATCAACTCGTCGAGCTCCTCGGAGATGAGCAGGATGGCCGTGCCGCGGCTGCGCTCGTTGAGCAGCACGCGTTGCACCGCCTCGATCGCGCCCACGTCGAGCCCGCGCGTCGGCTGCACCGCGACGATCAGCTTTGGTCCGGCCGACATCTCGCGCGCCAGGATGGCCTTCTGCAGGTTGCCGCCCGACAGCAGCCGCGCCTGGACATCCACCGACGGCGCGATGATGTCGTAATCTGTCTTGAGCTTCTCGGCCTGCTGGCGGATCACGGGGCGGTTGAGCACCCAGCCGTCGGAGACCGGCGGCAACCGATAGCTCTTCATGATCAGGTTGTCGGCCACGCTCAGGCCGGGCGCAGTGCCCACGCCCGTGCGGTCTTCCGGCACGTGGGCGATCTGCTGCGCGATGGCCGCGGCCGGCGACCGGTTGGCGATGTCCTGGCCGTTGATGAGCACCCGGCCGCGGCGACACTTGCGCAGGCCGGTGATCACCTGGGCCAGCTCGCTTTGTCCGTTGCCGGCCACCCCCGCCACGCCGACGATCTCACCGCTGCACACCTCAAGCGAAAGCCCCTTCAGGGCCGGCAGGCCGCGATCGCTGTCGGCCCAGATGTCTTCGATGCGCAACACCACCTCGCCCCGCCGGGCCGGCGGCTTCTGCACGGTGAACACCACCTCGCGGCCGACCATCAACTGCGCAAGCTGACGCTTGGTCACCGACCGGGCGTCCAGCCCGGCGGCAGTCACCCGGCCATGTTGCAACACGGTGATCCGATGGGCGATGGCGAGCACCTCGTCCAGCTTGTGGCTGATGAAGACGATCGAATGTCCGCTGGCGACCATGCCGCGCAGGGTGACGAACAGCTCTTCGACCTCTTGCGGGGTCAACACCGCGGTCGGCTCGTCCATGATGAGCACCCGCGCGCCGCGGTAGAGCATCTTGAGGATCTCCACGCGCTGCTGTTCGCCGACCGACAACTGCCAGATCTTGGCCTTGGGGTCCACCTTCAGGCCGTAGCGGGCTTGCAGCTCCAGGATCTGGCGGTCCAGCTCGGCCAGGCGGAGGAAGAAGCGCGGGGTATCCAGGCCGAGGACGATGTTCTCGGTGACGGTCTGCGAAGGGACCAGCATGAAGTGTTGATGGATCATGCCGATGCCGGCGGCGATGGCATCGCGCGGGGAGTTGAAGTGGACGCGCTGGCCGTTCACCAGGATCGTGCCCTGGTCGGGCCGATAGAGGCCGGCCAGGATGTTCATCAAGGTGCTCTTGCCCGCCCCGTTTTCGCCGAGCAAGGCATGCACCTCGCCCTGGCGCAGCACGAAGTCCACGTGATCGTTGGCCAGGACGCCGGGAAACCGTTTGACGATGCCGTGCATCTCCACGGCGTTCACGGGTTCGGGCATCAGAACCTCGCGAGGATCACATGCCGGTAGGCGAAGACCACATGCCGGTAGATCGGCAGCCGACTCAATCGGCTCGCCGATCTACCGCCCTACCAGCTACCAGCTTCTAGCTTCCAGCTTATTGTTTCGGCAGCTCCGCGGTGATGCCCTCGGCCCACCAGTACATGCAGTACTTGCACTTCAGGCCCTCGGCGCCGGGCGGGAACTGATCCAGGTCGGCTTGCTGCATCTTCTCGCCCTTGGGCACGATCACCTTGCCCTTGTTGTCCTTGATCTCGCCGGCGAAGACATCGAAGCGGGTGAACTCGCCCTTCAGCATCTTGGCCAGCAGATCCTTGACATCCTTGATGACCTCGGGCGGCAGATCCTCCATGCCCTTCGTCAGCTTCTGGCCTTCCATCAGGCCGTAGATGCCCAGGCCGCCGGAATCCGCGTCGAAATACTGCCACCCCGGCTTGTAGGTGCCGGCCTGGACTTTCTTGGTGATGTCGGCATAGATGGGGCCCCAGTTCCAGTACGGTGCGGTGAGGCAGCGCTCCACCTTGCAGGAGCCCACCCAGTCATAGGTGACGCCCCACTTGCCCTTGGCCTGCGCCACATCGGCCACGGCCGGCGTATCCGCGCCGGTGAAGACCACCTGCGCGCCGGCATCGAATAGCGATTCGGCGGCCTGCTTCTCGATGACCGGATCGTGCCAGGTGTTGATCCAGCGCACGTCCATGGTGCACTCCGGGCACGTCTTCTTCATGCCGAGCGCGATGGCGTTGCCCAGGCGCAGCTCTTCGGGAATGGGGAAGGTGGCCATGTAGCCGAGCTTGGGGTTGCCGTCCTTCTTGGCCCGCGCGCCGGCGATCATGCCGGCCAGGTATTTCATGTCTTCCATCGCGCCGAACAGGTTGCCGAAGTTCTTCTCGTTGGACTTATAGCCGCTGATGTGGACGAACATGACCTTGGGGAACTCGTTGGCGACCGTCTCCATCGGATCCATGAAGCCGAACGAGGTGCCGAAGATCAGGTTGAAGCCCTTGCGGGCCAGGCTGCGGAACACCTGCTCCGAGTCGGTGCCCTCGGGCACGTTCTCGACGTAGGCGACATTCACGTTGGGCACATTGGCCTTGATGTACTCGAGGCCTTCGTAGTGGGCCTGGCTCCAGCCGCCGTCATCGTGCGGGCCGATCAAGACCATGGCGACGTTGAACTTGCCCTGGACGACATCGGGGATCTGCAAGGCCGGCTTCTCCGGGGCCTTGGTCGGTTCGGCCGCCTTCGGCGCTTCCGGCGCCTTGGTCGGCTCGGCCTTGGCGGCCGGCGCGGGCGTGGGGGCGGGCGCGCAGGCGCCCACGATGAGAGACAGGACGGTCAACAGGGCCACCAGGCCCCAAAAGCGTTTGTGCAACATGGTGCTCCTCCTTCTGGGTGACATGCGGAATTTGAATCGTCGGCAAACGGGGAAAGACACGGAAATCGGTCGCTCGATCACCACCTTTCTGTCGGAGTACAATCTGCCATGCGTGAATCGGCCGGTACCGCTGAGATTACAATCGCTATTCTAGCCGAAAGCTGCATTTCTGCAAATGACTGGCATCATGTGGATGTGGTATAATCGGTCAAATCGCATGTGTTGAGGTTGCACAAGCCTCTGGCTTGTGGCCCTTTCGGCCTGTGCAAGCCTCTGGCTTGCGGCACGGGTATCTCTTCGCGACAGGAGGCGTCATGGAACTGAATGGCCTGATACGCGTGGCGCGGGGCGACGCGCCGGCCGATCTGGTGTTGCGCAACGCGCAACTGGTGAACGTTTATTCGGGCGAGATCTACCCCACCGATGTGGCGATCTACAACGCCCGCATCGCCGGCATCGGTCCCGGCTACGAGGGACAGCGCGAGATAGACCTGGCCGGCAGCTACCTGGCGCCCGGCCTGATAGACGCGCACGTCCACATCGAAAGCTCGATGGTGGGCGTGCGCCAGTTCGCGGCCGCGGTCGTGCCGCGCGGAGTCACCTCGGTCATCGCCGATCCGCACGAGATCACCAACGTGTTGGGGCTCGACGGCATCCGTTACATGTTCGATCAGGCGAAATACGGCCAGCTCAGCATGTTCGTGATGGTGCCTTCGTGCGTCCCGGCCACCCACATGGCGACCGCCGGCGCATATCTGGAGGCGAAGGACATCGCCGCGCTGCAAAACGACCGCTGGGTGCTCGGCCTGGGCGAGATGATGAACTACCCGGGGGTGGTCAACGAAGACCCGAACACGCTGGAGAAGATCGAGGCGTTCAAGAGCCGGGTGCTCGATGGCCACGCGCCCGGCCTGACGGGCAAGGCGCTGAATGCCTACCTGGCCGCCGGCATCGGCTCGGATCACGAATGCACGACCGTAGAGGAGGCACGCGAGAAACTGCGCCTGGGCATGTACGTCCTCATTCGAGAGGCCACCAACGCGCACAACCTGGGCGAGCTGTTGCCGCTCCTCTCCTGCGACAACGCGCGGCGCATCTGCTTCTGCACCGACGACCGCCACCCGGCCGACCTGCTGGACGAAGGGAGCGTGGATCACCTGGTGCGCGCGGCCATTCGCGGGGGCGTGGATCTGGTGACGGCGATCCGCATGGCGACCCTCAACACGGCCGAATGGTTCCGCCTCTACGATCGCGGGGGCATCCGGCCCGGCAGCCGCGCCGACCTGATCGTGTTCGACGATCCCCAGGAGTTTCGCGTGCGCCTGGTGATCCGCAGCGGCCAGATCGTGGCCGAAAACGGCCGGTTGTTGCCTTTCGATCTGCCCGATCGGCCTTCTTATCTGCGCGGTTCGATGAACGTCAACTGGCACACGGTAGACTTCACCATCCCGGCCGAAGGGCGCTATGCGCACGTCATCGGCGCGGTGCCCGATAGCCTGATCACCGAAGACCGCATCCTGGAGATCCCCACGGCTTCGGGCTTCGCCGTGCCCGATATCGAGCGCGATATCCTCAAGATGGCCGTGATCGAGCGGCACATGGCGACCGGCCGGGTGGGCAAGGGGTTCGTGCAGGGATTGGGATTGCGCCGGGGCGCGATCGCGTCCACCATCGCGCACGACCATCACAACCTGGTGGTCGCGGGCACCGACAACATCTCGCTCTCCACCGCGGCCGGCGCCATCGCGGACATGGGCGGCGGATTGGCCGTAGCCGACGGAGTGCGCATCCTGGCCCGCCTGCCGCTGCCGGTCGCCGGGCTGATGTCCAACCGGCCGATCACCGAGGTGCGTCGCCAGCTCGACGAGGTCATCGAGGCCGCGCGTAGCCTGGGCACGGCCCTCCATGATCCTTTCATGACCCTCAGTTTCCTGGCGCTGGAGGTGATCCCGCATCTAAAGCTGACGGACATGGGGCTGGTAGACGTGGATCAATTCAAGTTCGTGCCGTTGTGGGTGGAATAGGAGGTGTTCCGATGCTTGACTTCACCCTCTCCGCAGAGCAAGAGATGATCCGCGACACGGCGCGGCGGTTCGCGCAAAAGGAAATCTTGCCCGCCGCCGAGCACTACGACCGCAGCGACGAATACCCCTGGCCCATCATCAAGAAGGCGCAGAAGCTGGGCTTGCTCAGCTCCAACATCCCGCCGGAATACGGCGGCCCGGGATTGGGCGTGCTGGAAGAATGTCTCATCAACGAGGAACTGGCCTGGGCGTGCTCGGGCATCCAGACGGCGATCATGCTGAACAACCTGGCCGCCTGGCCGATCCTGTTGGCCGGCACCGAGGAGCAGAAGCAACGATACCTGCCGCGCCTGACTGACGGCGGCGAACTGGCCGCCTACGCGCTCACGGAACCCGCGGCCGGCTCCGATGTGGCGGGCATCCAGGCGACCGCGGTGCGCCGCGGCGACGAGTACATCCTGAACGGCACCAAGACCTGGATCACCAACGCGCCGGTCGCCAGCTTCTTCGTCGTGTTCGCCAAGACCGATCCGGCCGCGCGGCACCAGGGCATCACTGCGTTCATCGTGGAGCGCGACCGGCCCGGGGTCGCCTGCGGCAAGCCGATCCCGAAGATGGGCCAACACGCGGCCTGGACGGGCGAGATCGTCCTGGAGGATGTCCGCGTCCCGCTGGAAGCGCGTTTGGGGGGCGAAGGGGAAGGCTTTCTGCTCGCCATGCGCGTCTTCGACCACTCCCGGCCGCCGGTGGCCGCGGCAGCCGTCGGCGTGGCCCGCCGGGCGCTCGAGGAGGCGCTGCGCTACGCCCAGGAGCGCCGGGCCTTCGGCAAGCCGCTCATCGCGCACCAGGCGATCAGCTTCATGTTGGCCGACATGGCGATGAACATCGAGGCCGCTCGCCTCCTCACCTGGAAGGCGGCCTGGCTGGTGGATCACGGACAACCCAACGTCAAAGAGGCCGCCTTCGCCAAGGCCTTCGCGGCCGATATGTGCATGCAAGCCACCACCGACGCGGTCCAGGTCTTCGGCGGCTACGGCTACGGTCGCGAATATCCGGTCGAGAAGCTGATGCGCGACGCCAAGATCTACCAGATCTACGAGGGCACCAGCCAGATCCAGCGCGTGATCATCGCCCGCGAGCTGACCCGGAGCTGAGCCGGCGTCCTATTTCGTCGCCAGGAGATAGCTGGCGCCGTCCGGCCCGGCCATGGTGCCGTGCATCAGTCCCTGGGGGATCTCGATGCGGTCGCCCGGCGCCAGCTCGAGCAGCCGGCGCTCGGCCGTCAGGATCACCGTCAGGCTTCCGCTGATGAGCCAGAGCAGCTCCGGGTAGATGTGCGCGTGCGGCGGATAGCCCGTAGCCGGCTCGTTCGACCATTTCACGACCTGATAGCCCGCGGCCGCAAGCCGGCCGCGCAGCGTCTCTTCGTCGGGCCGGCCCGACCCATCCCACAGGATCAGCCGCGGGATCGGCCGGGTCGGCGGGGGCAGGGGCAAGACGCGCGCCGGCGATGTCTCTGCGCGGGTCGCGTGGGTTTGTTCATCCATCATTCTACTTCTGCCAACACCTTTCCCATGTCGGCGGCCGTGTAGCCGCCCAACGCCTCCACGCGGGCCTGGAACGCCGGATCTCTCACGATCGCCAGCAGCGGCGCCAGGAGCGGCTCGTCGTAGAAGCGCGCCGGCACGATGAGGTCGTACCGCTCTTCGTCCAGAGGCACGAAGTCGAGATCCAGCGCACGGGCCGCGGCCAGGATGCCCAGGCCGCAATCGGCCGCGCCCGAAGCAACCGCGGCCGCCACGGCCAGGTGCGTGAACTCCTGGCGCTCGTAGCCCTGGATCTGCCGCGGGTTGATGCCCGCCTGTTTCAGGCGGTAATCGAGCAGGATGCGCGTGCCCGCGCCGCGCTGCCGGTTGATGAAGCTCACGTCGGGGCGGGTCAGATCGGCCAGATCGCGAATCCCCTTGGGGTTGCCGCGCGGCACGATCAATCCCTGCACGCGACGCACGAAGCCGATCACGCGCACGGGAACGCCGGCCAGGTAGCGCCGGATGTACGGCAGATTGTACTCGCCGGTCGTCTCGTCGAGCAGGTGCGAGCCGGCCAGGTGCGCCTCGCCGCGGCCGAGCGCCAACAGCCCGCCCAGGCTGCCGACGTTAGCCGAGCTGAGCCGCCAGCCGGGCTGGCGCCGGCCCAGCTCGTCGGCCAGCAGGTCGAGGGTCAGGTCGTGGCTGCCGATGGCCACGATCGTGTGGCGGATGGCGGCCGGCGAGCGGTAGAGCGCCACGGTGACGGCCGTGCCCGGCTCGAAGCCGCCCTCGCCGCGCGGAATGCGCACGATGCCGTCGGCCCGCACCAGCGACATCAGCACGCCGGAGCCGCCCGGCAAAGGAGTGGCCACCACGCGATCGCCCACCTGGCCCACCGTCACGCGCAGGAACTCCTCTTCCCCCTCCGGGCTCACGACTTTGCGCGTGATCGTGGCGGTGATCTCGGCCGGCGGCTCCACCGGCTGGCCCAACCAGCGCGCAATCGTGGGGCGAACGACCAGCTCGCACGTGATCGCGGCCGACACCGGATACCCCGGCAACCCGATCACCGGCATCCGGCGTTTGACGCTTGACGCTTGACGCTCGCTGTTTCTCGTCTCTTCCGGCAGCTCGATCAACCCCAGGATCACCGGGTGGCCCGGCCGGATGGCGATGCCGTGCACCAACACCTGGCCCAGCTCGGCGATGATGCGCGCGGTGAAGTCCTCGGAGCCGGCCGATGAGCCGGCATTGACGATCACCAGGTCATGGTCGCGGCCGGCCTCCAGGATACGCGCCCGGATCGCGGCGTAGTCGTCCTTGAGCGGCGGCAGGCGGGTGACGGCCGCGCCCCATTCGCTGATCATGGCGCCCAACACCAGCGAGTTATACTCGATGATGTCGCCCGGCCGCACGTTGCTGCCGGGCGGCACCAGCTCGGTGCCCGTCGGCTGGATGGCCACCCGCGGCTTGCGGCGCACGCAAAGCCGCGCATGGCCGGCACCGGCCGCCGCGCCGATATCCTGCGGCCGCAACAAATGATTGGCCGGCAAGATCAACTCGGTCGCGACGATGTCTTCGCCCATCGGCCGCACATGTTGCCACGGCGGCACCGCGGCCAACACCTCGATCGCCCCCCGGCCGGCCTGCTGCTCTGTCGCTTCGCCGCTTTGCTGATCTGCCGATTGGCCTTCTTCCCGCACCTGCACATCTTCCACCATGATCACCGCGTTCGTGCCGGGGGGCAAGGGATCGCCGGTGTCCACGTAGAACGCCTGTTGGCCGATGGTCAGGTAGACCGGCCGCGTTTCGGATGCGCCGCGCGTGTCTTCGGCGCGCACCGCGTAGCCGTCCATGGCGGCGGCATGATAATGGGGCGAGGAGATGAGCGCCCACACCGGCTCGGCCGTGATGCGGCCGGCCGCGTCCTCCAGCGCCACCCATTCGCCCTCCAGCGGCCGGTCGAGGCCGGTCTGCGCCAGCGCCGCGAACCAGCGCGCCAGAGCTTCTTCGCGCGGGATGTCTTCCAGGTATGGCGAATGAGCATGATGTGCGGTCATGGCATGATCACTCCAGGGTGCGCAAAGCCGCGCGCACCGGGCTTCCATCGCCCCCGACGATCTTGAGCGGGAGGGCGACCAGCTCGTACAGGCCGTCGGCCGCGCGGGACAGGTCCAGCCATTCCAGGATGGCGATGCCGTTGCGATAGAGCGCGCGATGCCCCGCCAGATCGGTACTCTCCGGCGGATCCACCGACGGCGCGTCGGTGCCGTACAGGCAGATGCCCAGGCGTCCCAGGTAGTCGGCCAGCTCCGCGGTCGGAAAGGGATAGGCCGCGGGGAACGCAGTCGGATCGGCCGCGCCGGCCGGCGAGCGCACGAGCAGCCGCGGCGCGCGGCGCAGGTCCACCTGGCCGAAGTCGGCCGGCGTCAAAGGGCCGGCGCCGCGCGGCGCCGTGACCACCTGGGCCGGCCCCCAAAAGAGCGTCAGGTCGAGATCGGCGATCGCGGCCGCGGCATCGGCGAAGTGGTGCGGCGCGTCCACGTGTGCGCCGGTATGCGCGCTCAGCGCCAGCGCCGACAGGTTGACGGCCGCGCCGGCGCTTCGACTGGCAAGCGGTCGAATGACAAACGGCGGGTCGCCCGGCCACACAGCCAGGTCGCCGGCCAACGGCCGGCTGATATCAATGATCGGCATGGCGGCTATTATAAAACAAGTTGCGCGAATTGCGCCAGTCGAGACGCCATCCGGTTGCCTTATAATTGCGTCGAATTTGACTTGACATCTATCCTATCTGATGCTATCCTTATGCCGCCCCCTTCAAGGCGGCATACCTCATGAGTCTCGGGAAGCGGTCATTCACCTTTTTGTGGTGTCCATCCGAAAGGAGGTGATCGAGTGGCGTCTGAGATGCGCCTGGTTGCAGGGCAATTTGCGCGTCATCAGCCGCCGAAGCTTGTAGACTCCGAACCCTTTCCGTTGGCCGTCCGGTTCTGTCTGCATTTCATCTCCCATCAAACCACTATCAGGAGGAGACAATGTCTGGCAAGAAGTGGTCCGTTGCGCTGGGTGTGATCATCATCCTCAGCATGATCCTGAGTGCCTGCGCGGCTCCGACGCCGCAGGTCATCGAGAAGGTCGTCGAAAAGCCGGTCGAGAAGGTCGTCCAGGCGACGGTCGTGGTCGAGAAGGAGAAGGTCGTCGAGAAGCCGGTGGTGGTGACCCCGACGCCGGTGCCGCCGACCCCCGTGCCGACCAAGCCGCCCGAGAAGCCGGCCGACACGGCCGTGATCGCGCTGCAACAGGAGCCGGATACCCTGCATCCCATGATCGGCGCCATGATGGCCCGCACCATCGTGCTGGCGCCCGTCTTCGTGGGCTGCATGAGCCAAAACGACAAGGCCGAGTGGGTGCCGTTGGGCTGCGAAAGCGTGCCGACGATTGAGAACGGCGGCGCCAAGTGGGTGGGCGAAGGAGGCGACCGGCATCTGGAGGTCACCTACAAGATCAAGAAGGGCTGGCGCTGGACCGACGGCACGCCGGTGACCAGCAAGGACGTGCTGGCGTGGTGGAAGCTGTACATGGATCCCGAGTTCGAGGTGGCCAGCCGCGTGGGCATCGAGAAGATCTACGACATCAAGGCCGTGGACGACAACACCGTCACGGTGATCTGGATGAGCAACAACCAGGCCAAGGCGGCCGAGGCCGGCACCTTGAAGGGCAACGTGCCGTTCGAGAAGTTCGTGGACGACTACAAGGAGAACGCCTATTCGGCCACCGGCCAGCCGGTCGTGGATCCGCTCTACTGGACCTTCATCGGCTGGATGCCGGCGCACATCGTGAGCAAGACGCCGGCCAAGGACCAGGCCAAGAGCGACTTCGCCAAGAAGCCGGTCGGCGATGGCGCGTACGTGGTCAAAGAGTGGAAGACGGGCCAGGAGATCGTGCTGGAGAAGAGCGACAAGCCGTTCCCGCTGGGCGATCCCAAGATCAAGACGATCGTCTGGCGCTTCTTCGGCGAGAGCAAGGCGGTGATCGCGGCCCTGCAGAAGGGCGAGATTGATGCCATCAGCAGCGTGGCCGGCCTGGGCGCGGCCGATTCGCCCGACCTGGACAAGATCGCGGCTGCGGGCATCTACAAGCTCTGGTGGTACAACGAATACTCCTGGGAGCACATTGACCTGAACACCACCAAGTTCCCGCTGGACGACGTCAAGGTGCGCCAGGCGCTCTACTATGCCACCGACAAGAAGACGATGATTGACACGCTGTACTACGGCAAGTACGCCCCGGCCGAATTGCCCGGCGCCATCCTCAAGACCAACAGCCAGTACTACACCGAGGACTACACCAAGTACACGTACGACAAGGAGAAGGCCAAGGCGTTGCTGGCGGAGGCCGGCTGGGACTGCAAGTCGCTGCCGTGCACCAAGAAGGTAGGCAACGAGACCAAGAAGCTGGAGATCACCCTGATGACGACCGACCGGGCCGACCGCCAGAAGATCGCGCAGGCGATCCAGGCACAGTGGAAGGCCGTCAACATCGGCGTGAACCTCCAGTTCCTGTACGGTCGCGGCCTCTTCGCCACCTGCTCGGCCGGCGGCCCGCTGAACTGCCGCACCTTCGACGCGGCCATCTACACCTGGGTCGGCGGCGACGATCCCGGGTTCTGGGGCCTGTACAACTGCGCGGGCATTCCGACCAAGGAGAACAACTACTCCGGCCAGAATACCCCGGGCTGGTGCAACAAGGAAGCGGACAAGGCCCTGAACGACGCCGAGAACAACGCCGACATCATCGTGTCGGTGGCCAAGCGCAAGGCGGCCTACGCGCCGTTCTTCAAGGCCTGGACCACCGAGGTACCGGTCATCCCGCTGTGGGTGAACGCGGTGCCGGTGGCGGCCCGGACGGGCTTCAAGAACTACAAATGCGGCCCGACCAGCTCGGCGCCGTGCGGCTGGAATGCCTGGGAGTGGGAGTTGACCAAGTAGCCCTGATGGGCTGCAGGATGTCCCCACAGGCGTCTGGCGCTCTGGCCTCGGAATGGTCCGCCAGGACGTGCCAGGCACCCTCCCAGGTGCCTGGCACGTGAGCGTTGATCATTTTCAGGCATCTGTAGGACGTATGAGCTTCAGCCGCCAGGAATGTTTCGCCTGACGATGTCCTGGCGGCTGATTTGTAAAGAGGAATGCCCGATGACCACCTTCATCATACGGCGGTTGATCCAGTCGGTCGTGCTGCTCTTTTTCGTCTCCATCCTCATCTACATCATCCTCAACGTGGTGCCGGGCGGCCCGTTCGATCTGCTCAAACTGTCGAATCCACGCCTGGGGCAATCGCACATTGAGCGCCTGAACGCGCTGCTCGACCTGGACAAACCGCTGTTGCCGGGCTGGTACTGCCCCAAGGAGGCCGGCGTACAATTGCCGTGCCGGCTCGATCAGGGCCGCTATTTCCGCTGGCTCGGCAAGGTCGTCAAGGGAGATCTGGGCCAGTCGTGGACCCTGAAGCCGGGCACGCCGGTAGTGGAATTGATCTGGGGCCGGCTGGGATATACCGTGTTGCTCATGGGCCTTTCCACCTTGCTGGCGATCCTGCTGGCGGTGCCGATCGGCATCTTTTCCGCCGTCAAACAGTATTCGATCACCGATTACGTCGTGACCGCGCTGGCGTTCTTCGGCCAGTCCATGCCTACCTTTTGGACCGGTCTGATGGCCATTGCTATCTTTTCGGTGGCCCTGGGCTGGTTCCCCACCGGCGGGGTGCGGGCGGCCGGCGCCGAAGGGGATATCATCGAGGCGCTGGGACGCGTTTTGTCTCTGGGCCGGGCCTATCCCGAACTGGCGGGCAAGGAGCTGGAGACCATCCTGGACGGCCTGCATCACGTGGCTCTGCCGACTCTGGTCTTGACCTATTTCAACATGGCCGGCTGGGTGCGCTACACGCGCACCTCGATGCTCGAGGTGTTGCGCCAGGACTACATGCGCACCGCGCGCGCCAAAGGCCTCAAGGAACGGGTCGTGATCCTCAAGCACGGCCTGCGCAACGCCCTGATCCCGCTGATCACCATCCTGGCCCTGGCGATCCCGGGCCTTTTCGGCGGCGCCATCATCACCGAGACGATCTTCTCCTGGCCGGGCATGGGGCGCCTGAACATCGACGCCATCTCGGTGGTGGATTGGCCCGTGGTGCAGGGGCTGCTGGTCATCGAAGCGTTCCTGTTGATCTTCTCGAACCTGGTGGCCGATGTGATGTACGCGGTGGTGGATCCGCGGATTCAGTATAGCTAACCCGAAAACAGCCGTCACGGGCCGGGCATCTTGCAGAGTGCCTGGCACGTCAAGCGGCGACCGTTTTCAGCGCGCGTTGTGCGTCGTCCGCCAGACGGCGCATAAACAACCGAGCGGTGGGAGTATGATTTCATGACAGCAACGACCGCAGAGCAACTTCTCGGCCGCGAGCCGATTCCGGTCTCGAAGCCGGTCAGTCAGTGGGGATTGGCGTGGCGACGCCTCCGCCGCCACAAGCTGGCGATGCTCGGCCTGTTCATCCTGATCGTCGTCGTGCTCGTCAGCGCGGCCGCGCCGATCATTGCGCCCTACGACTACGAGGAAATAGACCTGCGCCATATCTACGCGCCGCTGTTCACGCCCGGCAATGAGGGCCGGCCGATCCACATCCTGGGCACCGATGACCTGGGCCGCGACATCTTTTCGCGGTTGCTTTATGCCGGCCGCTATTCGCTCCTGGTGGCGCTCATCACGACCACGTTGACGGTCATCGTCGGCACGATCATCGGTGCAGTGGCGGGCATCTCCGGCGGCTGGGTGGATACGCTGCTGATGCGCTTCGCCGACCTCCTCCTGACGTTGCCGACGTTGCCCCTGCTGCTGGTCCTTTCCAGCAGCCTGCGGCAGTTCGTGGCGCTGCAGAACTTCCTGGGCTCGAAGCTGAGTGTGGTGATCATCATCTTCGTGCTGCTGGTCTTCGGCTGGATGGGCCTTGCCCGGCTGGTGCGCGGGTCGGTGCTCAGCCTGCGCGAGCAGGACTTCATCGCGGCCACGCGGGCGCTCGGCGGCAACCAGGTGCGCATCATCTTCGGCCACCTGATCCCGAACTCATTGGCGCCGATCATCGTGGCGGCCACCCTGGGCTTCGGCGGTGTGATCATCTCGGAATCGGCGCTGTCGTTCCTGGGCTTCGGCGTCATGCCGCCCACCCCTACCTGGGGCAACATGCTCAACGCAGCACGCGGCGCGCCGCTGGACTATCTCTTCACGCAAACCCTGTCGCCCGGCCTTTTCATCTTCATCACCGTGCTCGCCATCAACTTCCTGGGCGATGGGCTGCGCGATGCGTTGGATCCGAGGTTGAAGCTGTAGCGGCAAACGTCAAGCGTCAAACGTCACGAGGAAGAGATGGCCGGGGAGCCGCCGACGGAGAGGTTACGGGTCAATCTCGCCGGCATGTTCATTGCGTTGATCGGCTTCGGCTTGCTGGTGGTCTTCGCCACCATCGCGCTGGCGGCCCAGGATCCGCTCTGGTTCTGGTCGCGCTTCGAAGAGCGGCCGGTGCGGATCATCGTCTATCGCGGCGGACAGCGAACCGTGTTCGAGCCGGGACAGATGGGCTATGCAGAGCTGGCCGAGGCCGTGCGCGCGAGCCTGGCGCAGGGCGCGGTGCGTTCGTCGGGCATCGGCCTGTCGGCCGGATCGCTGGAGGATGCCTACGGCCTTTATCTGACGGTGGAGGCGTTCTTCGACCGGCCGGTGAAGCTCCATGCCGGCTTTAACACCGGCTGGCCCACCCAGATGCTTTTCCCGATCACCGGCCGACATGCCGATCAGCCGATCGTGTTTTTGGGCAGGGACGGTCAATACATGGCGAACGGCCCGGTGTTGCGCACGGTCGAGCCGCTGCGCGACGCCCTCTACGCCCTGGGCTTTGCGCCATGATCCAGCCCCCATTCCCAATCCCTAATATCTGAACCAAGGAGTATCCCGAGTGAACCACGTCAATACCGCTCCTTCGTCCGACGGACAACACATGCTCGAGGTGCGCGGACTGAAGACCTATTTCTTCACCGAAGCCGGCGTGGTCAAGGCGGTGGATGGAGTGGATTTCTACATAGATCGCGGCGAGGTGCTCGGCCTGGTGGGCGAGTCGGGTTGCGGCAAGAGCGTGACTTCGTTCTCGATCATGCGACTCGTCGGCGTGCCGGGCAGGATCGTGGACGGCCAGATCCTCTTCGATGGCCAGGATCTGGTGCAGCTATCCGAGTCCGAAATGACCAAGATCCGCGGCAATCGCATCTCGATGATCTTCCAGCAGCCCACGTCGTGCCTGAATCCGGTGTTCTGCGTCGGCGATCAGCTTGCAGAGGTGCTGGAGATCCATCAGGGGCTGGGCAAGAAGGCCGGCCGGGCGCGGGCCATCGAACTGCTCAAGCTGGTGGGCATTCCGGAGCCGGAGAAACGGGTGGATGCCTATCCGCACGAGCTTTCGGGCGGCATGGCCCAGCGCGTGATGATCGCCATGGCGCTGGCGTGTTTGCCCGAGCTCCTCATCGCCGACGAGCCGACCACCGCGCTGGACGTGACCATCCAGGCGCAGATCCTCGACCTGTTGCGCCGGCTTCAGTCGGAGATGGGCACGGCGATCATCCTGATCACCCACGACCTGGGCATCGTGGCCGAGATGTGCCAGCGGGTGGCGGTGATGTACGCCGGCCGGATCGTCGAACAGGCGGATGTGGTGACCATCTTCGAGCAACCCCAACATCCTTATACCATCGGCCTGCTCGGCTCGGTGCCCGTCCTGGGGGTTGTCAAAGACCGGCTCGATGTGATTCCGGGCAATGTGCCCAACCTCATCAACCTCCCGCCGGGGTGTCAGTTCGCGCCGCGCTGTCGGGCGCGCCTCGAACACGGCCTGACCATCTGCACCGAGCAGGAACCGGAATTGAAGCCGGTGGCGCCGGGCCACACCGTGCGCTGCTGGTTGTATCAGTAGGAGCCATTATGACCGATCGGAACGAAGACCTCGTCGTTGTCCAGGACCTCAGGAAGTATTTCCCCATCAAGAGCGGCCTGCTCCAGCGCGTGACGGGATACGTCAAGGCCGTGGACGGCGTAAGCTTTACCATTCGCAAGGGCGAGTGCCTGGGCCTGGTGGGCGAATCGGGGTGCGGCAAGACGACTGTAGGGCGCACCATCCTGCGTTTGATCCCGCCGACCTCCGGCAGCGTGCGCTTTCGCGGGGTGGATCTGGCCCGGGCCGACCCCCGCACGATGAAGCAGTTGCGCCGCAACATGCAGATCGTCTTTCAGGATCCCTACTCGTCGCTCGATCCGCGCGTGCCGATCGGCGAGAGCATCGCCGAAGGGCTGCTGATTCACGGCGTGAAGGACAGGGAGCAGCGGAACGCGGCCGTGCTCGAGATGTTGCGCAAGGTAGGGCTGGAGGAGTATCACCGCGAGCGTTACCCGCACGAGTTCTCCGGTGGTCAACGCCAGCGCATCGGCATCGCGCGGGCCCTGATCTTGCGCCCCGAGTTCGTCGTTTGCGACGAGCCGGTCAGCGCGCTGGACGTGTCGGTGCAATCACAGGTGCTCAACCTGTTGCGCGACCTGCAGCACGAGTTCGGCCTCACCTATCTTTTCATCGCCCACAACCTGAGCGTCGTCGAGCACATCAGCGACCGGGTGGCGGTGATGTACCTGGGGAAGATGGCCGAGCTGACCAGTCGCGAGGAACTGTTCCGCAATCCCCTGCATCCGTATACCCAGGCGCTGTTATCGGCCATCCCGATCCCCAATCCGAAGCTCAAGCGCCAGCGCGTCATCCTGTCGGGCGACGTGCCCAGCCCGGTGAACCCGCCTCCGGGGTGTCGCTTCCACACCCGTTGCCCCGTCGCCGAAGAAATCTGTCGGCGCGAGGAGCCGGCCTTCGAGGAGAAGCGCCCCAACCACTGGGTCGCCTGCCATTTGGTCTCAAAACAGGAATGATTTGACATCGTTCTGGCGCTGTGCTATTATCCACAGTTAGTGCATCTGGGGAGATTCGATAGACGCCTCTTGCGGGCGTTTGGCGTCATGATATTCCTTATTTCGGGCCTTATCGGATCGGGCCGACGCCACATATTCCCATCGTTCATACCAGGCCTTGGAGGCTAAGGAATGGGTAGATTGTTGGAAGTGAAGGGGCTGGAGACGCGCTTCTTCACCCAGGACGGGGTGGTCCACGCGGTCAATGGCATCAGCTATACCCTGGACGAAGGGGAAACCCTGGCGATCGTGGGTGAGAGCGGCTGCGGCAAGAGTGTCGGCGTGATGTCCTTGTTGCGGCTGATTCCTCAGCCCCCGGGCAAGATCACGGGCGGGGAAGTCTGGTTTGACGGCAAGGACCTGCTCAAGATGACGGACGACGAGATCCGTCAGGTGCGCGGCAACCGGATCGCCATGGTATTTCAGGATCCGATGACCTCGCTCAATCCGGTGTTGACCATCGGCTTTCAGCTTTCGGAAGCCTTGATGCTCCACATGGGGATGGACAAAGCGGCCGCGCGCAAACGCAGCGTGGAACTGCTGGAAATGGTCGGCATCCCTCAGGCCGCCAGCCGGCTCGACGATTACCCCCATCAATTCTCCGGCGGCATGCGCCAGCGCGTGATGATCGCCATGGGCTTGAGCTGCAACCCCCAACTTTTGATCGCGGATGAGCCGACGACCGCGCTCGACGTGACGATCCAGGCCCAGATCACCGACCTGGTGAAGCGCCTGCGCGACGAGATCGGCATGGCGATCATCTGGATCACCCACGACCTGGGCGTGGTGGCCGGCCTGGCGCACCGCGTGATCGTGATGTATGCCGGTTTCATCGTGGAAGAAGCCCCGGTCAAGGAGTTGTACGGCAATCCGCGCCATCCCTATACGGTCGGCCTGCTCGGCTCGTTGCCGCGCCTGGATGAAGCCCGGGCCCGCCGCCTGACCTCCATCGAGGGCTTGCCGCCCGATTTGATTGATCTGCCGAAGGGTTGCCCGTTCTATGCCCGTTGCCGCTATCGGATCGACCGCTGTGCGACCGAGAACCCCAAACTGGAACCCGTCGGACCTGGGCACAAGATCGCGTGCTGGGTGGATATCACCCGGTTCCGCGCCGGCCGGGGCGCTTCGACGGTGGAGGTGGTGCAATGAACGTTCAGAGCACGACGGGCCGCGAACGGCTGGTGGAGGTGAAGGATCTCAAGATGTGGTTCCCGATCTACCGGGGCATCTTGCAACGCCATGTGGCGGATGTCAAGGCGGTGGATGGGATCAGTTTCCACGTCTATCGCGGGGAAACGTTGGGATTGGTCGGCGAGTCGGGCTGCGGCAAGTCCACCACCGGCCGCGCCATCTTGCAGCTCTATCGGCCGACGGCCGGCCAGGTCTTCTTCGAGGGCAAGGACCTGGTCAAGATGAAGGACAGCGAGCTGCGGCCGATGCGCCGGCGGATGCAGATGATCTTCCAGGATCCCTATGCCTCCCTCAACCCGCGCATGACGGTCGGCAGCATCATCTCGGAGCCGCTGGAGGTGCACAACATCGGCACCAAGGCCGAGCGGCTGGAGCGGGTGCGCGAGCTGTTGCGCGTGGTGGGCCTCAATCCGTATTTCATCAACCGCTATCCGCACGAGTTCTCCGGCGGCCAGCGCCAACGCATCGGCGTTGCGCGCGCGCTGGCGGTGAATCCGGCCTTCATCGTCTGCGACGAGCCGATCTCGGCCCTGGATGTCTCGATCCAGGCGCAGATCATCAACCTGCTGGAAGACCTGCAGGAACAGTTCGGCCTCACCTATCTGTTCATCGCCCACGACCTGTCGGTGGTGCGCCACATCTCCGATCGCATCGCCGTCATGTACCTGGGCAAGATCATGGAGATGGCCGATCGGGATGAGCTGTACAAGAATCCCCTGCATCCGTACAGCCAGGCGCTTCTGTCGGCCGTGCCGATCCCCGACCCGGTGATCGAAGAACAGCGCCAGCGCATCATCCTGGAAGGGGACGTGCCGACCCCGGTCAATCCACCGAAGGGCTGCCATTTCTGCACGCGCTGCCCCAAGGTGATGGACATCTGCCGTGAGCAGGAGCCGGAGTTCCGCGATTACGGCAGCGAACACTTCGTGGCTTGCTGGTTGTATCAGAAGTAACGCATGAAAGGGGGTGAGATTGCTGTCCGTATCCGCATCAAAGCAAGACCAGCCCATTTCAGCTTACTCAATTCTCTCAGGAGGAGACAATGTCTGGTAAGAAGTTGTCTGTGGCGCTCGGGATCGTTGTTGTCCTGAGCATGCTCCTGTCGGCCTGTGCGGCGCCGACCCCGCAGGTCGTCGAGAAGGTCGTGACGCAGGTCGTCACGCAGGAGAAGGTCGTCGAGAAGCCGGTCGAGAAGACCGTCGAGAAGGTGGTGGAGAAGGTCGTCACCCCGACGCCGGCGCCGGCAGCGGTGCAGAAGGTGTTGCGGATCAATCTCGGCACCTATCCCGACATCATTGACCCGCAGAAGAGCTCCTTCGTCAACGAGATCGCGCACCTGCGGTTGATCTACGAAGGGCTCACCAAGCTGGACAAGGACCTGAAGACGGTGCCCGGCTCGGCCGAGAAGTGGGAGTACAACAAGGACGCCACCGAGCTGACCTTCTACCTGCGCAAGGGCCTGAAGTACAGCGACGGCACGCCGTTGAACGCGGCGCGCTTCGCCTACGCCATCAAGCGCAACATCGATCCGGCGACCGCGGGCGAGTACGCGCAGATCACCGACGAGATCAAGGGCGCGCCGGAGTGGCGTGGCTTCGAGGATGACCCGAAGAAGTCGAAGGAAGAGAATGCCAAGGCCAAGGCCGAGGCCAAGAAGGTGGTGGACGAGAGCGTGAAGCCGCTCCATCCCGACGGCAAGGCTTGCGTCGGCGAGAAACCCGCCGATGTCTATAAGGATCCCGACTGCACCGTCTTGAAGCTGACCTTCTCGCGGCCGGCACCCTACTTCCACACCGTGATGAGCCTGTGGGTCACCTTCCCGGCAAAGGAAGAGAACATCGCGGCCAGCGAACAGTGGTGGAACAGCTCGAAGTACCAGATCGGCAACGGCCCTTATATCCTGAAGACGTTGGAACCGTATGTGCGGGCCCGCTTCACGCCGAACCCCAACTACTACGGCGAGAAGGCCAAGACCGACATCGAGTACTCCTACATCGTGGATAGCAAGGTTGCCTTCGAGGCGTACAAGAACAACGAGTTCGACATCATCGGCGCGGCCGCCGAAGACCTGGAAGTCATCAAGAAGGATCCCAACCTGAGCAAGGAGCTGATGACCTATCCTGGCTCCTGCACCTTTGCCGTGATGTTCCATCAGTTGAAGGAACCGTTCAACGATCAAAAGGTGCGCCAGGCGTTTGCGCAGGCGTTCGATCGCGAGGCCTGGGTGCGCGACGTGCTCAAGGGCCTCGGCAAGCCGACCCTCACCTGGATCCCGCCCGGGTTCCCTGGCTACGACAAGGACGAGAACCGCTGGGGCTTCGATCCGGCCGCGGCCAAGAAGGCCCTTTCCGAGTCGAAGTACGGCAGCGCGGACAAGCTCCCGCCCATCAAGCTGACCTTCTCGGATAGCCCGCGCAACCGCACGCGCTACGAGTGGTTGGCGGCCAAGTGGAAGGAAGTCCTGGGCGTGACCGTGACCCTCGACCCGGTCGAGTCCACGACCTACACCGCGCTGACCAAGGACATCAAGACCGCGCCGCTGGCCTTCATCCTGGGCTGGTGCGCCGACTACCCCGATCCGCAGAACTGGCTGAGCGTGTACTGGAAGACCGGCGCGTTCGGCGAGCGCATCGGCTACTCCAACAAGGAGTTCGACAAGCTGGTGGATCAGGCGGACGTCGAGCTGGATCCGGCCAAGCGCATGGAGCTCTACATGAAAGCGCAGCGGCTGTTGACCGACGGCGTGCCGGTGGCGTTCGCGTGGAACAACGTGAACAACTACCTGGTCAAGCCGTGGGTCAAGGGCATCGTGACCACCCCGCAGGATTCCGAATGGCCCGGCGCCATCGCCAGCCTGACGTCGGTGGACATCGATACGGCGGCATTGCCGAAGAAGTAAATCGGACATGGCGTGAGGGGATCGGCTGCACGGGAGCGGCCGGTCCCCTGCATATCGCTGGCTCCAAATGACCGGTATCCCGATGATACCGGTCATTTGTACGTTTACTCTGGTCGTAGAGGCGCTCATGATTACCTATCTGATTCGTCGGCTTTTGTGGTTGATTCCGGTTTTGTTTTTCGTGGCGTTGATCACTTTCATCCTGATGCACTCCGCGCCCGGCGGCCCGTGGGATCGCGATCTGGAAGCGCGCCAGGTAGACAAGCGGACGCAGGAACTTCTCAATGAGAAATTCGGCCTGGACAAGCCGCTCTTCATCAATACGAGCGGCGGCAATCCGTTAGATAGCCAGTTTCTGAACTACATCTGGGGCGTGTTGCACGGCGATTTGGGGCCGTCCTATCGCCAAAGAGGACAAAACGTCCAGGATATTCTGTTCAAGCCGCCTGAAGACAAGCCTTTCTGGTACAGCAAATTCGGCTATTCGGCGCGGTTGGGACTGCTGGCGGTTCTGTTCGCGGTGGTTTTCGGCATTCCGCTGGGCGTGATCGCGGCGTTGAACCGCAATACCCTCATAGACTATTTCACCCTGTTCATCTCGACCGTCGGGATCTCGGTGCCGAACTTCGTGTTGGCGATCTTCATGATCATCCTGTTCGCCAGCCGTTTGAAGCTGATCAAGATCGTCCAGCAGAGCTGGGACAATCCCGGCGCGTGGCTCATCCCGGCCGTGATCCTGGGCTTCGGCACGTTTGCTTATGTCACCCGCCTGACGCGTTCTACCATGCTGGAAGTGATGCAGCAGGATTACATCCGCACGGCGCGCGCCAAGGGCCTGGCAGAGCGCGTGGTGGTCGTCCGGCACATGTTGCGCAATGCCTTGATCCCGGTGGTGACGATCCTCGGCCCGGCGTTGGCCGCACTGGTGACCGGCTCGTTTATCATCGAGCAGATGTTCGCGTTTCCCGGCATGGGCCGGGCCTTTGTTACGTCCATCTCCCAGCGCGACTATTCCATGATCATGGGGACCGTGCTGATCTACGCCTTCCTGGTGGCCATCGCCAACCTGTCGGTAGATCTGACCTACGGCATCCTTGATCCGCGCATCAAGGTTGGAGAATAAGTTGCCATGACAGCTCAAGCACCCACTCTGGACCAGGCATTGCTGGAGCAGACGCTGAGCCGGCCCTCGCGCTCGCTCTGGCGCGATGCCTGGCATCGCCTGCTGCGCAACCGTGCGGCGGTCGCCGGCGGCATCGTGGTCATTCTGTTCATGATCGTCGGCTTGGCGGCTCCCCTCCTGGCGCCGCACAATCCCTTGAAGGTGTATGACGGCAAGGGCTATCTGCCGCCGGCATGGGTCAAGGAAGGGCCGACCGGCAAGGCGGGCGAGCCGGAGTTCCTGTTGGGCACCGATACCCTGGGCCGCGATGTGCTCAGCAGGACCATTTATGGGACGCGCGTGTCCATGGTTGTCGGCATCATCCCCACCCTGATCATCCTGATCATCGGCGTCTCCGTGGGCCTGTTCTCGGGCTATCGCGGGGGTTGGGTAGACAACCTGCTGATGCGCTTGGCCGATATCATCTACGCCTTCCCCGATCTGCTTTTCTTCATCATCGTCATGGCGGCGCTGCGCGAGACGCCGATCGGCCGGCTGTTGAACGGCCTGCTGCTGCTGTTCGTGGCGCTTTCGCTGGTCAACTGGGTGGGGTTGGCCCGGCTGGTGCGCGGCCAGGTGCTTTCGCTCAAGGAGAAGGAATTCGTGGAAGCCGGCCGGATGATCGGCGCGTCGAACCTGCACATCATGATCCGGCATCTCTTGCCCAATTCGCTCGGGCCGATCATCGTTTCGACGGCGTTCCGCATTCCGGGCATGATCATCACCGAAGCCATCCTGGGCTATCTGGGGATCGGCTTGCGGCCGGCAACGGACCCCAACGCGATCTTCATCACCAGTTGGGGCGCGTCGATGCTCGACGGCCAGGCCGCGCTCAACTCGCAACCGTGGGTGCTGTTGACGCCGGCCATTTGCGTGGCGCTGGTCGTGCTGGCATTCAACTACCTGGGCGATGGCCTGCGCGATGCCCTCGACCCGCGGCTTGCCGGGACGGAATAACGATCAGGCACGGAAATAGGAGATGGTAAAAGAAGAGGGAGCATGTGCTCCCTCTTCTTTGTTTTTCACACCTGCGCCTCGGGCCCCTACCGGGGCTCACCTGACCCCCCGGCCTCTTCAGAAGTCACCTAACCCCCCGGCCCCCTTCCCTGGCAGGGAAGGGGGAGAGGGCGGCGACGCGCCCCTCCCCTTCCAGGGGAGGGGTTGGGGGAGAGGTCACCTGCTCAAGGGAGGGGTTGGGGGAGAGGTCACCTGCTCAAGGGAGGGGTTGGGAGAGAGGTTACTTGACAGCGCTCGCCGGAAGGTGATAAGATGCGGCCATCCGAACGGAGGCAGCTTCTCGATGAGACGTTGGGTTCTCCTGATCGTGATCCTGGCCGGCCTCGGCCTGTTCGGCGCCGGCTGCACGGCGCGACGTCCGCCGGCCACCGGGCAGTCCACCGGCCCGGCCGCTACCGTGGAGGTGACGGTGCCGGTGGTGCAGACGCGCGTGGTCGTGGAGACGCGCGAAGTCGTGCGCACGGTGGTCGTCACGGCCACGCCGGTCCCCACACCGACCTATGTATCGGCCCTCAACGCGCCGACCGATACCCTGGTCTATCCGCTCTCGACCGAGCCGGCCGCGCTCAGCCCCCAGGAGGCGACCGATGCCGCCTCGACGCTGGTGGCGCAGCAACTGTACGAGGGGCTTTACAACCTGCGCGCGGATGGCTCCCTCTTGCCGGCCGCAGCCACCGGCTACCAGGTCTCGGCCGACGGCCGGATGTATACGCTCACCCTGCGCGCCGAAGCGCGCTGGTCGGATGGTCGGCCGGTGACGGCGCAACACTTCGTGGATGGCGTGTGCCTGGCCCTCGATCCGGCCACCGGCAACGATTACTACTATCTCCTCACCGACATCGCGCCGGTGGTCGGCGCCAGGGCCTTTGCCAGCGGCAACACGGCCGATTGCGGCAAGGTCGGCGTTCGGGCGGTCGGCGATCATGCGTTGCAGATCTCTCTGGAGCGCCCCGCATCTTTCTTCCCCAAGCTGTTCGCCATGCAGGTCTTCTTCCCGGCGCGCAAGGAGATCACGGGCACGGCAGCCGGCGGGACGATCACCAACGGTCCCTATGTTGTGGCCGAAAATGCGCCCGGCCAACGCCTGATCTTACACGCCAGCCCGACCTATTGGAATGCCGGCCAGGTGAAGCTTCAGCGCATCGAGTTCAGGATCGTGCCGGAGCCGGCCGCACAACTGGCGCTCTACAAGCAGGGCGAGCTGGCGGTGGCCGAATTCCCCGCCGAAGATACGCCCGCGGTGATGGCCGATCCGGCCCTGGCCCGCGAGCTGCGCGTGTTGGTGCGGCCGGGGGTCAGCTACATCGGCCTCAACACCCAGGTCGGCCCCACGAAGGATGCCGCGTTCCGCAAGGCGGTCGCCAGTGCGATAGACCGCCGCAAGCTGATCGAGGACGTCCTAAAGCAACCCTGGCACGTGCCCGCGCAGGCGGCCGTGCCGCCCGACATCCCCGGCTCGCAGGCCGGCGATCCGTCCGTCGGCTATCCGTACAACCCGGAGGCCGCGCGGCGCTTCCTGGCCGAAGCCGGTTACGACCCGAACAAACCCCCACCCCCGGTCGAGATCTGGACCAATCAGGAGGGGAACAACGAGCTCCTCTTCAAGGCCGTGGCCGCCATGTTGGAGCAGGTCGGCATCCCGACGCGACTGACCCTCAGCAGGTGGCCGGTCTATCGAAGCGCGCTGGATGACTGCAACAAGCCCAACCGCGCCGCGGCGACGAAGACGCCGGCCGAATGCAACTATCACCTGTACCGCATGGGCTGGGTGATGGATTATGCCGATCCGTCCGCGTTGCTCGATATGGTCTTCAGCCCCCGGTCGGCGTTTCAGTACACCGGCTGGCGGTCGAAGCCGTACGACGAGCTGTTGGCCCGGGCGCTGGCGGAAAAGGACGAGGGGAAACGTCTGGAGCTCTACAAGGCCGCGGAGAAGATCCTGCTCAACGAAGAAGTGGCCATCGTCCCGCTGCAATACTATGACCGGACGCTGCTGGTGAAGGAGGGCGTCCAGTTCGACTACCCCCAGTTCGGCGCGCCGAACCTCCAGTATTGGGCGCGCACGCGATGACTATGTACAAATGATTTGACTTATGGGTACAGGTATGATACGATTTTGACACCGTCAGAAACGAGGAACTCCCCCCGATGAAAGGAGGTCAGGCTATGGATTGATCATCCCCCGACAGCGCCGTAAACAGCTTGGCATAATCGCTTCACAAAAAGGAGGATGAATATGAAGAAGATCGCTCTGGCCCTCTCGCTTCTGTTGCTTGCCAACCTCATCGCCGCCTGTGCGGCCGCTCCGACTCCCACGCCGGCGGCCACTCCTACCTCTGCTCCCGCCGTACAACCGACCCAGCCTCCTGCCGCGACCAAAGCGCCGGCCGCGGCGGGCGGACGCCTGGCGCTCGTCAAGAGCCGCGGCAAGCTGATCTGCGGCGTCAACGATGCATTGCCGGGCTTCAGCTTCCTCGACAAGGCGACCGGCCAATTCATCGGCTTCGACGCGGACTTCTGCCGCGCGGTGGCCGTCGCGGTGCTCGGCGACGCCAAGGCCGTCGAGTTCCGGCCGCTCAACACCGCTCAGCGCGGGCCCGCGCTGCAAACCGGCGAGATAGACGTGCTCATCCGCAACACCACCTGGACCGTCTCCCGGGATACTTCGTGGGGCCTCTTCGCGCCCACCACTTTCTACGACGGCCAGGGCATGATGGTTCGGAAGAGCCTGGGCGCCAAGACGCTCAAAGACCTGAAGGGCGCCACGATCTGCGTCCAGACCGGCACGACCACCGAGTTGAACCTGACCGACCAGATGCGCGCCGCCGGGGTGGATTTCAAGCCGGTCGTGTTCCAGGACATTGACCCCACCTATGCCGCCTACGAGGAAGGCCGTTGCGACGCCGTCACGAGCGACAAGTCGCAGTTGGCCGCCCGGCGCTCGGTCTTCAAGAACCCCGATGAACACGAGATCATGGACATCACCATGTCCAAGGAGCCGTTGGGCCCGGTCGTGCCCCTGGGCGACGATCAGTGGTTCAACGTCGTCAAGTGGGTGGTGTTCGCCACCTTCGAGGCCGAAGAGCAGGGGATCACCTCTCAGAACGTCGACGAAAAGCTCAAGAGCACCGATCCGGTCGTCAAGCGCCTGTTGGGCGTGGAAGGCGAGCTGAACAAGGGCCTGGGCCTGGAAAAGGACTGGGTGGTCAAGGTGATCAAGGCCGTCGGCAATTATGGCGAGATCTACGACCGCAACCTGGGGCCCAAGACGAAGCTCAACATCCCGCGCGGCCTGAACCGGCCGTGGACGCAGGGCGGTCTGCTCTACGCGCCGCCGTATCGTTAAGATCACTGACGAAGCATCGTTCGGTAGCCCGCCCCTCGCCTCCCATGCGGGGAAACGGAGGGCCGGCGGGCGGGCTACAGCTCACCGGATGCCAATCTTGCCATGGACCGACATTCAGCCGTGCCTTTCTGGCGAGACGTGCGCGTGCTCAGCGTCTTCAGCCAGGTCGCCTTCATCCTCATCGTCGTTGCCGGCGCTGCTTTTTTCCTGTCCAACTTCTCGGCGGCCATGCGGCAGCGCGGGATGGTCATCGGGTTCGATTACCTGCAACACACGGCCGGCTTCGAGATCGGCGAGAGCCTCATCCCGTATAGCCCCGCCGATACGTACGGCCGGGCGTACCTGGTGGGCCTGCTCAACACGCTGGTGGTGAGCGGGGTCGGCATCGTGCTGGCCACCCTGTTGGGCGTGATCATCGGGGTGGCGCGGCTTTCCACCAACTGGCTCGTCGCCCGACTGGCGGCCGTTTACATCGAGATCATCCGCAACACGCCCCTGCTGGTACAACTGGTCTTCATCTATTTCGGCGTCTTCTTCCAATTGCCCCCCGTGGCCCAGACGCTCCAGTTTCCCGGCCCGATTTACGCCAACCAGCGCGGGGTCTTCATCCCGCGGCCGCTGGCGACGGCGACCTTCGCACCCTGGCTGATTGCTGTGGTCGTCGGCCTGCTCCTTGGGATCGTGATCTGGAAGCGGAGCGGCCGTTTGCCGGCTGCTCGCTTCCGGATCGGCCGTCTGGCGGCGCTGGCGGCGGCGATCCTGATCCCCGCGCTCGTCTGGGCGTGGTCGGGCACGCCGCCCTTGACCGTGCAAGTGCCGGTGCGGGAGCGCTTCAACTTTCGGGGCGGCATCGCGCTTTCGCCCGAGTTCAGCGCGATCCTGTCGGGCCTGGTGATCTACACGGCCGGCTTCATTGCCGAAGTGGTGCGCGGGGGCATCCTGGCGGTCCGGCGCGGCCAGATCGAGGCCGCGCAGGCGCTCGGGCTCAGCAGCGCGCAGATCCTGCGCCTGGTCATCTTCCCGCAGGCGATGCGCGTGATCGTGCCGCCGTTGATCAGCCAGTATCTCAACCTGGCCAAGAACTCGAGCCTGGCCGTGTACATCGGCTTTCCCGACCTGTTCGCCGTCAACCAGACGATCCTCAATCAGACCGGCCAGCCGGTGCCGGCCATCGCGCTGGTCATGGCGACGTATCTGACCATGAGCCTGGTGACCTCGTTCATCATGAACATCTACAATCGCTACGTGCAGATCCTGGAGAAGTGAGAGATGGCCGCGTCGATCGCCGACATAGAGCCGCCGAAGAGATCGGTGGGCGTCGTGGGTTGGATGCGCAAGAACCTGTTCAGCTCGTGGTACAACACCCTGCTCACGTTCTTTGCCTTGTGGCTGATCTACACGGCCGGCAGCCGGATCCTGGTCTGGGCTTTCACGGCCGCCCGCTGGGGGGTGATCACGCAGAACCTGCGGCTGTTCATGGTGGGGCCGTTTCCGCCCGAACAGACGTGGCGGGTGTGGCTATGCCTGGTCCTGGTCTCGTTGTTGTTCGGGCTTTCGGCGGGCGTCTGGGGGGGCACGGTGCGGACGTTGGGGACCGGCCTGGCCGCGCTGTTCGCGATCTTGCTCGTTTTGCCCTTCGGCCTGACGACCCGCGCCTGGCTCGGCGCCAATCTGATCGCCATTGTCGGCGGCTTTGCGCTGGGCCGCGGCCGTTCGGCGTGGGGACGCTGGGTGCTGCTCGCGTGGCCGGTCGGATTTGTGGCGGCGGTCGTGGTGTTACAGGGCTTTCGCGGGAGCGCCTGGTTGCCCGAAGTGGGCACCCATCAGTGGGGCGGGCTGCTGTTGACCTTCATGCTCGCGCTCGTCAGCATCGTGGCCTCTTTCCCGCTGGGGGTTCTGCTGGCGCTGGGAAGGCGCAGCCGGTTGCCGGTCGTTTCTCTGTTGAGCACGGTCTACATCGAGGTGGTGCGCGGGGTGCCGCTGGTGACGATCCTGTTCATGGCGCAGATCATGGTGCCGCTCTTCTTGCCCGCGCAGATGCGCATTGCGAACGTGACGCGCGTCGTCATCGGCATGACCCTCTTCAGCGCCGCGTATGTGGCGGAAAACGTGCGCGGCGGCCTGCAGGCCATCCCTTCCGGCCAGATCGAGGCGGCGCAGGCGCTGGGGTTGAACAACGCGCTGGTGACGTTTCTGATCGTCTTGCCCCAGGCGTTGCGCCTGGTCATCCCGCCCAACGTGGGCCTCTTCATCAGCCTGTTCAAGGACACCACCCTGGCCGCCATCGTCGCGCAAATGGAGCTGCTGAGCATCGGCCGAAGCGTGCTGGCGCAGCCCGAATGGCTGGGCCGACAAACCGAGGTGTACCTGTTCATTGCCGCCATCTTTTTCATCTTCAGCTATGTGATGTCGTATGCCAGCTATCGGCTCGAGGCCGCGCTCGGCGTGGGCAAGCGATAGCTGCGGCCCGCGCATGGCAGGGGCCGACGACCGACGACGAACGAGGTGCGCGCCATGTCCAACGAAGCGCAGGGGAAAGAGATCATCATCTGTCGGGATGTGCACAAGTGGTTCGACCGGCTACATGTCTTGCGGGGCATCAACCTGACGGTCCGGGCCGGCGAGGTCGTAGTGATATTCGGCCCATCCGGCTCGGGCAAGTCCACCTTCATCCGCACGATCAATCGCCTGGAAGAGCACCAGCGGGGCACGATCATCGTGGACGGCATCGAGCTGACGAACGACATCCGCAACATCGCCGCGATCCGCAGCGAGATCGGCATGGTCTTTCAGCAGTTCAACCTGTTTCCGCACCTGACGGTGCTACAAAACATCACCCTGGCGCCCATCTGGGTGCGGCGCTGGCCCAAGGAGAAGGCAGAACAGATCGCGATGGACTTGCTCAAGCGGGTGGGCATCCCCGAGCAGGCGCACAAGTATCCCGCGCAGCTTTCGGGCGGCCAGCAACAGCGCGTGGCGATCGCGCGCGCGTTGGCGATGCAACCCAAGATCATGCTCTTCGACGAGCCGACCAGCGCGCTCGACCCGGAAATGATCAAAGAGGTGCTCGACGTGATGATCGAGCTGGCGAAATCGGGGATGACGATGCTGGTCGTGACGCACGAGATGGGCTTTGCGCGCAGCGTGGCCGATCGCATGGTCTTCATTGACGGCGGCCAGATCGTCGAAGAGGGGACGCCCCAGCAGATCTTCGGCCATCCCCAACACGAGCGCACCCGACAGTTCCTCGCGCAGATCTTGCACTGACCTGAAAATAACCGTCACGTGCCAGCCCGCCCTGGCCCGCGTGGCGGAGCCAGGGCGGGCTGGCACATAAGCGGCTCACCGCGCCGCCTGATACACGATGAACAGCGGCCGGCCGCTGCGCTCGCCGAAGCGCGCGATCTCCTGGAGGCGCTGGCCCCGTCCGGCGGCCAGCGCCCTCAGCGCCTCCACGCGGCCGCGAAAGACGACGAACTCCCCGGCGTGGGCCACGTACAGGTTGTTCGGGTTGTCCAGGAACGGTGCCACGCGGCCCTCGAAGCCCGCGTCGGGGCCGTCCAGCCGCTCATAGCCGAAGACCTCGATGGGATTGACCCGACCGGCCGTCAGAAAGCGCACGGGCGCATCTATGCCCCAATCGAGCGCCAACGGCGCGGAGGGCTCGCGCTGCTCCAGGAAGTCGGCCAGGGCGTAGATGGCGTCGGAGTGGGCCGCGTAGCCGCCGGAGATCGCCAGGATGCGATGGTAGCGCAGCGTGTTGGCCAGATCGGTCGCGCCCCACCAGACGACCGGCGCCAAGATCGCCGCCCCCAACGCCAAACGCCCGAAGCGGCCCCGGCCTTGCGCGCAGAGCCTCTCGACCACCAGCCCTATCCCCAGCGACACGAGCGGCGTGAGCAGCGCATAGTGCGTGATGAACAGGTCGCTCACGGTAAACGCGCTCTGGGCGACGATCAACCCGAGAAGCACAAAGGGAAGCAGGGGGGCCAGGTGCCGACGCGACGGGATGGAAGAGTGACGGGAAAGGACGGCAAGCAAGACGGCGAGCGCGAGCGCGGCGGCCATCAGCCACGGCGCCCAGCGGTTCGCGTAGACCTCGCCCAGATACCACAGGTGATCCCCCCGCAACAACGTGACCAGTTGCCCCACGCGGGTGGCCAGGTTCGGCAGATAAGCGCGATTGTTCACGCCGTAATACGACTGCCCCAGGTTGCTGAAGATCGAGATCAGCGTCCCGCCCGTCTGCAAGTTGAACACGATCAACGGAATGAGCGGCAGCAGAAAACAACCGATCGCCACCAGCCAAACCCCGATTTGCCGATCTGCCGCTTTGCCGCTTTGCTGCTTTGCTGCTTTGCCGCTTGGCAGCCATCCGGCGCCCCACAGCACAAGCATGACCGCGGTCATTGCGCCGATGGCCCAGACGAACAGCAGCTTGGCGTAGAGGCCCAGGCCCCACAGGAAAACGGTCAACCACAGGTGGGCCGGCCGGCGATCTCGCCACCAACGGAGCCCCGTCCACAGGCTCGCCATGAAGCACAGGGCGGTCAGGTTGGTCACGAAAATGCCCTGTCGGCTCCAGAAAACGAAGGTGGGGTTGACGGCCAGGAGCAAGACCGCGACGGCCGCGGCGAGCGATCCGCCGAGCTGCCGCGCCACCCCTCCCGTGATGACCAGGGTCATCGCCGCGATGCAGATCGGCAGGCCGCGCAGCGCGCTCACGGTGAGGCCGCCGATCGCCAGGAACGGCGCCGCCAGCAACACGTTCAGCGCGCCGATGTAATCCTGCACCATCAGCGGCAGGCGCCAGCGTCCTATTCCGATCGTCGCGTCCCGGAACGCGGTCACGGGTTGGCCCAACACCAATTGCATGGCGTTCAGGCCCGCTTCCTTGGCTTCGTCATAGTGAAGGCCGGGCAGAGAAAGCTGATGGGCTGCCAGAAAGACGAAGACGACCAGGGCCACCAGGGTGGGGACGTGGCGGCCGATGAACGCCGGGTGACGAGCAACGATCTTCATCCCTCACCGCACGTTCAAGGCAATGTCCGACACCAGGCTGTTGTAGTCGTGGCCCGAGGCAAAAACGGTGATGCTGTTGATGCGCGCCGGCCGCGTCTCGCGCAACAACTCGAACAGATTCGGCGACTCGTAGGAGAACCAGATGTCCTGCAACACTTTTTCGCCGGTGGGCGGCAACCAGGTACTCCCGCGCGGCAGGTCCAGGTAATAGAAGCCCTGGTACCAGTGCAGATCCTTGCCGTAGATGTCGGTGTAGGCGATATCCACCATGACCGGGTATTCGGAAGCCAGATAGCCGCCCCCCGGCACCGATTGATAGAGCACCTTCAGATCGAGGCGCAAGGTGAGCGAGTCGTATCCCTGCACGTCGCGATTGATCTCTTGCTTTAACCCCACCTCGTTGTGTGCGCCGTCTTCGGTCTTGCGGCTGAAGCGCACCACCTGGCGCTGATCCACCGTCTCCTGCGTGATCTTGCCCGGCACCAGGCCGGGCGCCACCCTGACCACCTCTTGCCACGGCGGCGAGAGCCGGCCTTCCAGCTTGCCGTTCAGCACCAGGTTGAGCGCTATCGGCATGGGCAGTTCGGGCGGCCGGCCGGCCGCCACGCTCACCCGCTCGCCCGTGTGCGCGGTGACCTCGCGGTTGGCGGCCAACACCTGCGCCGCGCCGAAGCGCGTGCGCACCTGGGTCGTTTCGCCTTCGATCAAGACGTCATACGTGCCGTTGCCGAACGCGATCTGGCTATGCGGCGTGTTGACCTGCACCTGCGCGCGGCCGGCATCGCCGCTTTGCACCAGCACGGCCACACGGCCCTTGCGCAAATCGAACGCCAGGCGGGTGGGGTTTTGGCTCCAGCGGAAGCGCGGCGCGCGGGCGTTCACCAGCCGCACGTCCGTATCCTGGTACATCTGCACCGTGACGAGCACCGGGCTATCCGGGTTGCCCGCGAAGACGGTGATCAACGCACGCGCGCTGGCGTCGGTGGCGACGCGGCCGTTCTCGGCCATCGCCCGGCGGTCGGTCACGGCCGATGGATCATCCGCGGCCGGCGGAAAATACTGGACCGTGCCGCTGGTGGCCGCGACGAACGCCTGGAGGGGCCGCGTGGCGTTCAAGACGAAGCTACGCACGCCCAGGGGAACGGCGATGGCCGTCGCACAGCACAGGACGAAATTGACCGTCAGGATCACCCAGGCGACGCGTTGAGGGTTCTGATGCCAGTTCAGCATGTTTCACCGTTGTCCCGGTCCTCTGTTGCGGCCGGCGTTTCCTGTCTCTCTCTGATGCGATCGAGCCAATACTGCGCGTCCCGATCGTTCGGATCGGTGCGCAGCGCCGCGTGAAAGCAGACGGCCGCACGCTCGGGATCGTTGCGCTCCAGGTAGATCAGGCCCAGGTTGTAGTGCACGTTCGGCGCATAGGGGTCAATGGCCAGAGCGCGCTCGTAGGCCGCGATGGCCCGCTCCTGCTGTTCGGCAGTCGAGAGCGGCAATTTGCCCAGGTAGGCCGCGGCCAGGTTGCTCCACACCATCGCGTTGTCGGGTTCGAGCTGGCTGGCGGCCTCCAGGGGAGGTATCGCGCGCTGGTGTTTCCCCTGCAAGATGTAGGCCCCGCCCAGGTTGATCGCTGCAGAGACGTTGGTTGGATCCAGGTTCAACGCCTCCTCCAGCTTGGGGATCGCCTCGCCGGGCCGGCGGGCGGCCAGCAGGCGGGCGCCTTCTCCTACCAGGAGGCGCACCCGTTCGGCCCGCGCCTCCGCGTCCTCTTCGGGATCGCGGCCGGCCGACGGCAACGGCTTCGGAAGCTGTGGTTTGCGCGGTTTGCCCATGCTCGCTCCTCTAATGCATCAACGTGAGAAGCACGGTAATCGTGATCAGGCTGAGCAGCGAGGTGACCAGGACGCTGCCCGCCACGATGTTCGGCCCGGAATTGTAGTGGCTGGCGACGATGTTCGAGGTGACCGCGGTCGGCACGGCCGCCTCCAGGATGCTCACCTGCCGCGGCAGGCCCGTCAATCCGAACGGCACGACCAGGAGCGCGACGATGATGGGCGCGACGATCAGCCGCAAGACGGTGGCCAGGCCGATCACGCCCAGGTCGCTGCGCTTGAACGGCAACGCGGCCAGTTGCATCCCCAGCACGATCAACATCACCGGCACCGTGGCCCGGCTGAGCATCTCGAGCGCCCGGCCGAGAGGCACCGGCGGGATCCAGCCGAGCTGATGGGCGATCAGGCCCAACGGCAACGCGTAAAGCGCCGGGTTGCCGAACACCTGTCGCGCGGCCGCGCGCGCGGTGCCGTGGCCGCGTGCGGCCAGGTAGACGCCGAGCGAATTCACCATCAGGTTGTCGGTAACGAAGCAGATGAGCGCCAGGGCCACCGCCTCCTTGCCGAAGGCGAACTCCGTCACCGACAGGCCGAAGTTGCCGGAGTTGCAGAAGACCGTGGCCAACGCCAGCGCGCTGACCGTCTCCGGGGCCAGTTTCAGTTGGGCGCCGATGGCCCGCCCCAACAACAGGATCAGCAGGTTGGTGCAGAGCTTCAGCAGGAAGAGCCGGCCCAGCACATCTACCGTGATCGCCGTCGTGGACATGGTGGCGAACACCAGCGCGGGATTGAGCAGGTAGAACGCGGTGCTGGCCAGCGGAGCCGGGTCGAGCCGCCGATAGCGGCCCAACAGATACGCCAGGCCGACGATGATGATCAGCGGCAGGAGCACCGTGAGGAAGATGTTGATGAGCAGCGCCAATGTACCTCCGGCGGCCTGATGGATTGCACAGCGCGTTCGCTACGCGCAGCGGCGATCAACGCCAGCGCGACCAGGCTTCATCCTCTTCAAGCTCGTCCTCGTCGTCCCCTTCTTCTTCCTCGGCCCAATCGGACTCCTCGTCGAATTCTCCCTCGTCCGACCAGTCTTCATCGTCTTCCGCGCTGTAATCGCCGAACTCGTCCTCTGCGAGCTCGTCCGCGAATTCGTCGTCAGCGAACTCGTCGTCGAACTCGTCCTCCAGCTCTTCGTCTTCGTCGAGCCGGACCGCACGCGGCCCCGGCCGATAGTCGAAGAGGGGTGCGTCCAGCGGCTCGCTGTTGAAGATCAGCTCGTCCAGGGCTTCGTCGGCTGCTTCGGCCAGGCGATGGTCGCTCGAATCCAGGCACGCCTCCAGCGCGCGGCGGGCGGCCGGGCCGCCGATCTTGCCGAGCGCCAGGGCAGCCGTCTCGCGCACCGCGCTGTCGGCGTCCTCGAGCAGGCGGATCAGCGGCTTGACCGCGGCGTTCAGCGCCAGCTCGCCGGCCGCGGCCGCGGCTTCGTAGCGCATCCCCGGATCGTGGCTCTCCAGCTCGCGCAGGACGTACCTGGCCCAACGGCGATCGGCCGTGCGGCCCATGGCGAAGAGCGCGCTCTGGCGCATCAGGTCGTTTTCGTGATAATAGGCCGTTTCGATGATTTCGTTGATGTCTTCGCCGTCGGTGTACGCCAGCCCTTCCAGCGCGCGGCGCCGCACCTCGATGGCCTCGTCGGCGCGAAACCAGGCCGCGCGCATGGCCGCCTCGACCCGTTCGGCATACGCCTCGCCGATCTCGCCCAGGGCGCCCAACAGCGCGAAGCGGGCCAGCGAAATGGCCGCGGCCGCCCGCACTTCGACCGCCGGATCTTCGGCCAGCAGCCGCACCAGCGGCGCGATCAGGTTGGGCCGTTCGTCCTCCCACAGGCCGTCAATGGCGGTCTTGCGCACGCCGGCGTCGGCGTCGTTCAGGCATTCGCGCATGATGGCCAGGAAGTTGAGATGGACGTTCGCCTCGGCCTGTTCGGCCATCGTGGCAACCACCTCCTGGCGTCGCCGCGCGCTGAGCGCCGCCAACGCCGCGTAGACGGCCGCGGCTTGCGGCCGGGACAGGTCCGAAAGGCCCGCCAGGTTGATGGTGCGCACGGCCCGACTCTCGTCGGCCAATTGTTGCAATACGGTTTCCAGTTCTTCCAACATGTCTATCAGTTCCAGTAAAACGTTCGCTTTTCGCTGGGTGGGCTCAGGGGGATCTCCAGTTGGCCCCCCTTGCCATCGGTCGTCAGTTGTACCACCTGCACCCACCAGGTGTATTTGCGCGCCGGCTGATCGGCCCGTTGCCAGAGCCAGCTCGCCACCCGCAGGCTGGTCGCCGTGGTTTCCCACCACCAGGTGACCGGCGCGCCCTTTTCGGTCCAGGAGATCGTCAGGCGATAGACCGCGCCGCGCGGCAGGCCATCGCGCATCTGCCACTCCAACACGATCTGCGCCGTGTCGCCGGAATAGCCGGCTTGATCCCCCGGATTGAGCAGAGCCGGCGCGGGCAACGCGGACGACGGCGTTGCGGTCGGTGTCGGCGTCAAAGTGGGCGGCGGGGGCTGGGTTTGGGTCGGCCTAGCCGTGCTGGTCGGCCCAAGAGCCGGCGTCGGGGACGGAGTAAGGACCGGCGTCGGCGTGTCGGCGACGGCGGGCGTCAGGGGTCGGGTCGCGACCGGCGTCGGCGTGTCGGTGCTGGTCGGAGACGGCGTATTGGCCGGCGTCGGCATGCTCCGGGTGGGCGCGGGGGTCGGCGTGGGCAGGCGCAGCTTGTCGCCGGGCCGGATCATGGAAAACTCGCTGAGCCGGTTGAGCGCGGCGATCGTCTGCCAGGGAAGGCCGAGCTTCTCGCCGATGAGCGCCAGCGAGTCGCCGGGTCGCACGATGTATTCGAGCGCGATGGCGGTGGCCGTAGCGGTGGCCGTGGGCGCCGACGTGGAAGTAGATGTGCGCGTCGGCGTGGCCGTCGGCACGGGCGTGAGGGACGGCGACGGGGTGATCTGCACCGCGCGCGCCAGCGCGGCCCCCTGGGTCAAGGTGACCTCCGCCGCGGGCGACGGGGGCAGTTGGACCAGGCCCGCCAGTTGCGCCTGTACGGCTTCGGCTTCCTGGCGCACCGCGGCGACCGGCAATCGGTCGAAGCTGCGATAGGCCAGGAAGGCCAGCAGCGCGGCCAGCGGCAACCAGAGCGCCCAGCGCGGCCCGGCCGGCACCAGATCGCGGCCGCAATGCGGACAAACCGTCATCTCGGCGCTCGCGCGGCCCCGACAACGGGCGCAGCGAATCGTGCGGCTCTGCCGACGCTGGCGCGCGCCGCAGTTGGGGCAAATGACCATCTCCTGTTGCAGGCGAGCGCCGCAACGCTTGCAATACATCGCGCGTGATTCCTACGGGATGATAGATGGGAAGGTGCCCGTGATGAGCGCCGTCACATCGCGCAGGGTCAGAAAGCCCGTCAACAGCAACAACAAGCCAAGGCCGATCAGGTGCACCAGTCCCTCGCGCGCCGGCTCGATGCGCCGGCCGCGAATCGCTTCCAGCAGAACGAAGATCAGCCGTCCGCCGTCCAGCCCGGGGACGGGCAACAGGTTGATGAGCCCCACCGATGCGCTCAACAACGCGACGAAGAACAGGATCGGTTGAACGGTCTGGTTTGCGGCGGCCGTGCGCACCACGTCGCCGGTCGTGACGGCAATGCCGACCGGGCCCATCAGCCCCGCGTCCGCGATCGGCCGGCCCTCGCGGGCCAGGGTAGCCGGCACCAGGAAGGTCATCACGACCACGCTGGCCGTGCTGCGTACCCCTGTCCACAGCGCTTCGGGCAGGGTGGCCGGCCGCATGGCCACGCCGATCTTGACGCCGAGCGCGCCCTGGCCTTCCGGCGGGTTCGGCCGGGGGACGGCCGTGAGGGTGAGGGTCTGCTCGGTGCCCGCCGTCGGGTCGCGGCGGACGACGGTGTAGGCGACGGCCTGGCCGACATGGGTGCGCGTGTAACTTTGCAGATCAACGGTCGTGTAGATAGGCGTGTCGTCGACGCGGACGATGCGATCGCCCGGCCGGAGGCCGGCGGCTTCGGCCGGCGACCCCGGCGCCACCTCCTGGATCAACGCGCCGGGCCGGGAGGCATCCGGCATGCCGTTGAGGAGCGCGATGGCGGCGAAGAGGATCACGGCCAGGAAGAAATTCATGGTCACCCCCGCCAGCAGCACCGCGACGCGGGCGCGCTTGGGGGCCGCGGCAAAGCTTCCCTCCTGCGAGGGATCGTCTTCCCCGCGCAGTTTCACGTAGCCGCCGAACGGTATCGCGTTGATGGCATACACCGTGCCGCCCCGCTCGCCCAGCTTGATCAGCCGCGGGGGAAAGCCGAACGCGAATTCTTCGACGACGATCTTGTTGCGCTTGGCAACCAGGAAATGTCCGAGTTCGTGCACGAACACCAGGATGCTGATGACGACCAGAAACGACCCTAATGTGAGCAACATGCGCCTATCCTTCTTGTCTTTTACGCGCCTGGCACTTCCGAAGGGGCCAGGCCCGTTGAAATTCATTATACCGTCAGGCGGCCCAACTCGCAAGGCCGCGGCGAAGGGAACTTCGCGCTATGGTCTGGTGGCCGCGATGCGCGTGCCGGCGCGCCGCCGCGGATCGGTCAAGACCTCGCGCACCAGGCCCGGCGTCAGGCCCGAGATGATCTGGACGGCCTCCAGCGCGGGGACGGCCTGCACCAGGGCAAGCATGGCCGCCACCTTGGCCATCATGCCGCCCGTGACGTCTACCCCGTGGGAGCCGCCGAGCGCGCCGACCAGTTGGGGCCACATGGCGGGCGTGATCTCCTCGATGAGCTCGCCGGCCACGCCGCTCGCCGGATCGGCCGAAAGCACGCCGACCACTTCGCCGGCCAGGACGATGCGCCGTGGCGCAAGCTGCGGCGCCAGCCACGCGAAGATCTCCTCGGTCGAGATGATCGTGCCCCCCCGCGCCGCGTCGAACGCGACGTCGCCGTAGACGACCGGCGTCAGTCCGTGATCGAGCGCGGCCCGAATGGGCTGCCACTCCATGGCCACCAGCTCGCCGTCGCGACATTGCGCCGAAGCCGACGGCTGGAAGGCCAGGGCCGGCACGCCGGCCTCTCCGAGCGCCTCCATGACATGGCGATTGAGCAGGCCGGCCGCGCGCGCCGTCTCGGCGAAGCCGCGCCACCCCTCCGGCGACGCGACGCCGGCCCGCGTGTTGTACTTGCGGCCGGCCACATGGCCGAAGGAGCCGCTCCCGTGGCCGATCAGCAGGCGCAGATCGGGGCGGTCGGCCAGGGCGCCGGCGATCTCGGCCGCCAGCCGCCGCAACACCCCGGCGCGCAGCGCCTGCGGCCGCGTTTTGTCGGTCAACAACGATCCACCCAGCTTGAGAAAGACGAGTTCGCGGTCGTTCATCGGTCGTCACCGGTCGGCGCCCGGCCGCGCGTCACCGTCACCGTGCCATCCTCCACGGTCACGTGATCGCCGTCGTGGATCAGGCCGATGTCTATCCGGTCCACCATCGGGATGTCGGCGATGATCGCGCCGACCGCCACGATGGCCTCGCTCTCGGCGTTGATGATGGCGGCCGGGCCGACGCCGTTGCGCGCCAGGCGCAGGATGGTGTAGGAGCCGACCGTGCTGCCCTTGCCGGTGGGAAAGACCAGCACCTTGCCGGCGATCGAGCGGCCCTGCAGCGGATGCCCCGGCTCGATCACCGTGCCCGTGTCGGGATCCACGCCGCCCAGGAAGCCGATGGCCGCGGGCGAGACGAGCGCCGGCCCCTCCGCCCGCCCCTGTTTGATCGTACGGCCAGATAAGATGATCTGTTCACTCATTTTCGCGGTTCGAATGTACGGCGAAGTTTACTTCGCCTTGCGTCACGGTACGAGATGAATCTCGCATTACAGGTTCCACGCGGCGATGAGGGCCTCGACCAGGGCCGCGTCCGTTTCGGGCAACACGGTGCGCGGGTCGAGGAGGAGGCGATCATCGGCAATGCGGCCCACGACGGGCGGCCGACCCCGACGCAGCGCGGCGGCCAGCCGCTCGACGGCCGGATGGGCCAGGGCCAACGCGTACGTGGGCAACACCTCGCCCGGCAACGATCCCCCGCCGACCGTCGAAGTGGTCTGCACGACGGCGGCCGGTATCCCCGCCTCGCGCAACCGGCCGGCCCAGGCCGTGGCGCGCGCCTCCAGGACGTGCGTCGGCGTGGCGATCATGCGCCACACGGGGATCTCGCGCTCGGCCTCGCCGGCCAGATAGTGCAACAAAGTGGCCTGGAGCGCGGCCAGGGTGCTCTTGTCCACGCGCAAGGCGCGGGCCAGCGGATGGTGGCGCAATTGCGCGACCAATGCCTCGCGGCCCACGATCAGGCCCGCCTGCGGTCCGCCGAGCAGCTTGTCGCCGCTGAAGGTCACCAGGTCGGCGCCGGCCGCCAGGCTCGCCTGCACCGTTGGCTCGGCCGCCAGGCCGTAGCGCGTCGTGTCCAGCAGGCTTCCGCTTCCCAGATCGTCGAGCACCGGGATGCCGTGACGGTGCGCGAGCGCCGCCATTTCGGCGAGCGAGACCTCGGACACGAAGCCGATCTGCTTGAAATTGGACGAGTGGACGCGCAACAGAAGCGCGGTGTCGGGGGTGATCGCGGCCTCGAAATCGCGGAGGTGCGTGCGGTTGGTCGTGCCCACTTCCACCAGCCGGGCGCCGCTCTGGCGCATCACGTCGGGGATGCGGAAGCCGCCGCCGATCTCCACGAGCTGGCCGCGCGAGATCACCACCTCGCGGCCGGCCGCCAGCGCGCTGAGCGCCAGGAACACCGCGCCGGCGTTGTTGTTGACCACCAGCCCGGCCTCGGCGCCGGTGAGCCGACGCAGCAATTGCTCGGCGTGCACGTAGCGCGAGCCGCGCTCGCCGGCCGCCAGGTCGTACTCCAGGTTGCTGTAGCCGGCCGCGACCGCGTCCATGGCCGCGCGCGCGGCCGCGCTGAGGGGCGCGCGGCCCAGGTTGGTGTGGATGATGACGCCGGTGGCGTTGATGACCGGATAGAGCGTGCCGCGGGCGGTTTCGGCCAGGCGTTGCGCGACCGCCTCGGCCAGGGCGGCCAGGGTCGGTGCCGGCTCGCCGGCCAGGATGCGGCCCCGCGCCTCGGCCAGCACCTCGCGCGCGGCACCCACCGCCAGCTCGCGGCCGTGTGCGGCGATGGCCGCGGCCACCGCGCGATGCGCCAACAGGCGATCCACACCCGGCAAGGCGCGTCGTCTGTCGGACGGCAAGGATGCTTCTTCGGCCATGCGTCTTCTCCCTGCAAAAAGAGACCAGGTTTCTCCTGTGAGAACCTGGTCTCCCGTGCTCCTGCGATCCGTCGTCCGGGATCTTGCTCGTCAAAAGTCGTACACCAGGTGGGCGAAAAGGGACTCGAACCCCTGACCTCCTCGGTGTAAGCGAGGCGCTCTGACCAGCTGAGCTATTCGCCCGATCTATCTTTTATTATACCGCCAGCCGTCGAAGTGTGTCAAAAGTCGGTCACAGGCGGTATTTGCGCAACTCGCCCAACAAGTCGCTCAGCCGCGCCCTGGCCAGCGCCACGCAGCGATCGGCCGCGCCGTAGGAGATGTACAGGTCTCCTTCGTACACGTAGCCGCCGACCGGGAAAACCACGTTGCCCACGTCGCCGTAACGCTCGTAATCCTCCTCCGGTTCGAGGATCGGGTAGGGCAGGCGAGCGATGACGCGCGAGGGGTGGTGCGCGTCGAGCAACGCCGCGCCCGCGCGATAGATGAAGGGTTGAGCCGCGAAGAACGCGGCCGCCTTCTCCCGGCCTTGCGCCGCGGCCGCGGCTTCTTCCCAGGAGAAGGGACGATCGGGGAAGACCTCGACCGCATGATAGATGAGCAGCCAGCCGTCTTCCGTCAGGATGGGCGGCACGCTGCCGCCCACCTTGCCGCACTCCCAGGGAAACGCGGCCCGCAACACGGTCGAGGCCTCGACCCGGCGTTCGTAATCGGCCCAGTTGCGCAGGTCGAGCAGCTCTGCGAACGAGTCGAAGTAGTCTATCTGGATGTTGGGCGACACCCGATGCACATAGGCGATCTTGCCGCCGATGCGCTGCGGGAAGATGAAGGCGTCCTTGTCCCAGGTGTAGTGATCTATAAAGCCGAGCTTCTCGGCCGTGACAAAGTCGCGGGTGCGCGCGATGCCCACGCGCGCGCGATCCTGGCCCGCGGGCGCGGCGTCCTTGTCCCAGCCGCAATAGAACAGATAGTACGCGCCCTCGAACGGAATGATGCGCGCGTCCTGGCAACCCGACACATCCCACGGCTCCGATGGCGCCAACAGCGGCCGGTTCGAGTCGTAGAGCAACCTGCCGTGAGGCGTCAGGCGGGCGTAGCGGATCTGGTCCACCGCGTAGTTCGATTGGGTGGCCGGATCGAACTTCGGTCGCCACTCGCAGTAACGGTAGGCCATGTGGACGACATCGCCGTCCAGCGCCATGCCGGCGTTGAACTTGGCGATCGTGTGGGGTTCGTCGGTCGCGGGCGCCAGGACGACGCCCAGACGTTGGAGCTTGAACATGCGTTCACCTCCTGGAGCAGATTACGGGACAACGAATCGGCCGCGCCGTCCGTCGTCCGTTCATCCGTTTTCCATCCGTTGCTCATCTGTGATTGGAAACGCGGCGAGCAGCGCCAGTTGCGCCTCGATCAGCGCCAGGAGGTCGTCGGCAGGGCCGGCCGCGGAGCGGCGGCGGGCGGCGGCGGCTTCCAGTTCGACGCGCAGGAACGCCGCGCGCTCGGCGGCCGCGACGCAACGCAAGCCGGCGGCCCTGAGATCGGGATCGGCCTCGACGGTACCGGCCCCTGCGCCGGCCTGGCGCACCGCGCGCGCCAGGCGATAGACCGCCTCGCGTTCGCCCTCGGCGAGCTGGCGGTAAAGCTCACGCCGGCCGGGGTCGGATGGGTCCTGCTCGTAGCCTTCGCACACCTCGGCCAGCGCGCGATGGCGGCCCAGCTCAGCGAGCAGCGCCGGAAGCGGCTCGTCGGCCAAGATGTGTTCCTCGGCCGGCTCGGCTTCCAGGCCGGCCAACAGGTCGTCGGTGACGCCCTCGGGCAGGGGGACGCGTGCGGCGGCCAGAAGGTAGTGCTCGTTGGCGGCCATCTCCCGGCGCACGCCGTCGGGCATGGTGGCCGAGAAGCCCTTCGGGTTGTGTTGCGAGCGATGACACGCCCACGCGGCCATGCGGCGCTCGACCCACGGCTCGACGTGCATGATGACGTCTATCTCCTCGTCGGGCGTGCCGTAGAAAGGCAACAGTTGGCCGTTCAGCTCGACGCGGAACTCCTTCAGGCCGGGCGCGGCCTCGAAGATGCTCTGCGGCAGCGCGCGGGTGAAGAGCCGGGCCGGCGCCCAGGCCGGGCCGGCCTCGGGATAGGCGGCCTCGTCGGCCGCCAGGGTGAACGCCTCGCGCACCATCTCCCAGATGGCCAGATGGTCGGGATGGGGATAGAGGCCGTGTTCGGGGTGCGTCAGGATGACGTGCGGCCGGATGGCCCGGATCTGACGCACGAGCTCGCCGATCGCCTGTTCCCGCGGCAGGTTCTTCACGCCGCCGTCGGGCCAGTCGAGCCAGCGCAGCTCGCGGATGCCGATGTGCGCGCAGGCGCATTCCAGCTCGGCGGTGCGCACCTGGGCCAGGGTTTCGCGCGTGGCGCAGTCTTCGCAGTAGATCGTCGCGGCCTCGCCGCGCGTGGCGCAGATCAAGACGGTGCGCACGCCCCGGTCGCTGTAGTACGCCAGGGTCGAGCCCACGCCGATCTCGTCGTCGGGGTGGGCAAAGATGGCCAGGATGGTCAGGGGGTTGTCCATAGATGAATCTGTTTCTCCGCACGAGAATTGCTCACGTGGCGGGCGCTTCGGAAGCGCCCGCCAACGTGGATCGCACAGGTCAGGGCGCGACCTGGACGAATTCGCCGTTTTTCACCTGGAAGATGTAGATCTGCGGCGCGGCCAGGTCGCCGTTGTCGAGAAAGCGCACCTTGCCGAGCGGGGTGGTCAGTTCGAGCTTGCGGATGGCATCGGCGATGCGGGCCGCGTTGAGCGCGCCGGCCTTTTTGGTCCCTTCGACCAGCACCTGCATGGCGCTATAGCCGTTGATCGAGTAGGTGTCCGGGTTGCGGTATTCGACCGCCTGATACGCCTGCACCCACGCCTGATCCACGGCGGATTTAGGGCTGGGCGCAAAGCCGGTGACATACATGCCTTCGGCCGCGCCGTCGGCATTGTCAATGGTGGCGGCCAGGAAACAGCCGTCGGAGGCCATGAAGGTAAGCTGTCCGAGCCCGGCGTCGCGCAGGTCGGCCCGCAGGTAGGGGCACTCGACCTCGTAGCCGGCGTAGTAGATCGCGTCTACGCCGGCCGCCTTGATCCGCTCCACCTCGGCGCCGAAGCGGTTCTGTTCGACTTTGACCTGGAGCGCAAGGGGCGTCTGCGCGCCCAGGCGTTTCAGCTCGGCCGCGGTCAGCTTGCCCAGGTCTATGCCGTAAGGATCGTCGTTGTAGAGCACGGCGATCTTTTTGGCGCCGAGCCGGTTCACCAGGTACTCCGCGCCGATCTTCGCCTGCACGTCGTTGGCCGCGTTCACGCGGAAGAAGTTGCGGAAGCCCCGCTGCGTCAGGCTCACTTCTGAGGCGGTCGGGGTGATGACGATGATGGGCAGGTCCTTGTAAATGGCCATCGCGGCGTCCGTCTGGCCGGAGTTCGGGTGGCCGATCACGCCGATCACCCGTTCTCCGCGCTGGATCGCCTCTTTGATCTGCCCGGCCACACTCACCGCCACCTCCGAATCCGCCTCGTCGTCCAGCGCGATCACCTTGATCTTGTAGCCGAGCAGGCCGCCGGCGCGGTTGACCTGTTCGGCCATGAGGCGCACGCCGCCGGCCACGGTCTGTCCCGTGTTGGCCTGGAAGCCCGAGAGCGGCCCCGCGACGTAGACCGTCACTTCGCCCCTGGTTGCCGCGGGGCCGGCCGCGCAGCCGGCCAGGACGAGCGCCAGGGCCAGGACGATCAGCGACGCCATGAGCGGGCGGCGCAGGGCGCAGGTGGAAGAAAAGGTGCGAAATGAATTTCGCAGTACAGTTGTGCGAAGTGGCATGGTGCGACTCCTGTTATCGCGCGGCCTGGCGCCGGCGAAGCGTGGCGCCGGCCGGCCGTTCGGCCGCGTCCGTGTCGGAGCGGTAGATCTCGTTGAGCGACTCGACCAGGTCTTGCAGCGCCAGCACTTCCCCGCGGATGTCCTCGCGCAGCCGGTCGGCCCGGTCCGAATCTACCTCTTTGCTGCTCACCAGGAGCAGTTGGGAATAAACGGTGCCCAGCGCGGCCAGGGAGTGCTCGAGCTGCAGGTCGGCGCGCTCCATGCGCGCGTTGAGCTCTTGCAGGTTGGCGTAGAACTGGCGCTTCGACTCCAGGGTCTCCGCGATCTGGGCGCGCACCTGGGGGTTGCGCTCGTTCGCCAGCCGCTTCTCCAGCTCGCCGATCTCCTTGGGCACGGCGCCCTGATCGCGGCGGATGATGGTGTCGGCCCGGTAGGCGTCAATGCGCCGCGCCAGGGTCACCATGTTGGCGATCCAGTCGTACACCTGGGAGGTGGTGGCCACCAGGCGGTCGCGCAGGACGCCGCTCTTCTGTTGGGCCACCACTTCCTGAATGCGCCGCCGGTACTGCTCTGCTTCTTCGATCTTGGCGCGCAGATCGCGATCCCGGATGCCGGCCGTGTTGTACTTCTCCCGGAAGAGCGCTTCCATCACCTTCTCCATCTCGCCTTTGTCGGTCAGGCTGGAGACGACGATGGCGATCTCGGCGATCAGGCCGCCGAGGGGCCACGCCCATACCGGCCATCCCGGCAACCACTGGTTGAAGAAGACGCTCAGGATCACCGTGCCGGCAATGATCACGGCGCTCTCCCAGCGGAAGATGGCGTTGGTCAGGAGCGCTCTTTCGGCGTCCTGGCGAATGCGGTCGAGAATGGATGGTTCGGGCATGGTCGGCAGATCAGAAATAGCTCGACAGAATCTTGTAAAGTTCCTTGATCGTCTCGGGCGTGCCGGCGCGCACCTGGCCGCCGCTGGCTTGCGCCAGGGTTTCCAGGAGCCTGTAGTCGGCGTCGCTGCCGTAGGCCACGGCAAAGATGATGATGGGCAGCTTCTGGTTGCCGGCCTGGATCTCGGCCGTCAATTGTTGCAATGTGACGCGCGAGGCGTTCTCGCGGCCGTCGGTCATGGCGACGATGGCGTTGATGCGTTCCGTGTCGCCGGTCTGTTGCAGCCGGCGATAGGCGGTGCGCACGGCATCCAGGAACGCGGTGTTGCCGTTGGCTTGCAGGCCGTCTATCTCGCGCACCAGCGCGGGCCGGTTCTTCGCCAGGGTGTCCAGCTCGATGATGTTGGTGACCGTGCTGTTGAATTCGACCAGGCCGATCCGTTCCTGATCGCTGGGGATCTGGGCCAGGAAGGTGCGCAGCGCGGCCTGAACGTTCGTCAGCTTCTCCCCGCGCATCGAGCCGGAGGTGTCCACGACGAGGATCACGTTGGCCCGGCGCTTGGCCGCGGCCCAGGCGTTTTGCACCACCGCCACCACGTCGGCCGGCGGCAATTGCAACGTCGTCTGCGGCTGGGCCGGATCCACGCCGTTGGCGGCCGTCAGGGGCGAATCGGGGCCGGCCAGCGACAGGCTCAGGTCGGCGGGCCGATAGCCGGCGCGCAAGATCTCTTTTTGCGCCTCGGCCGAGAGCAGGTACTCCTTCAGCGCCTGGAAGGTCCGGCGCTGGTTGGCGGTCAGATCGGGCGTCTCCAGCAGCGCCAGCGGATGATCGGCCCACAGGGTGCCCTCGGCCGGGTAGAGGGCAATCAGCCGTGCCGGGGGCTTGCCGAAGGCGCCGGTGTTGAAGGCCACCACGAGCTGCTCGGGCGTGACGAAGGCGTCGAGCGATTTCGGCCCTTCCTGCACCGCGCGCCGGATCACCGCCAGCTCTCCCTCGCCATAGTAGCGCACCGTCTTTTCGATGGCGCTCACGAAGGCCAGCGTCTGCGGATCCTGGGCCATCTCGACCGTCAGGCCGCGCCGGACGCCCGCGCCGGCATAGAACTCGGCCAACGTCGCCAACAGGCCGCTGGCATGGGCGGTGCTCGGATGGTTCCATCTGAAATTCGCATCCTGCCGGGCGCGCGTTTGCAGGGTCGTCCAGCTCACGGCCGTCGTCGGCCAGCCCAGGCTGCGGGCGCTCTCTTCCCACGCGGCGATGACGATCGGGGTGACGGCGTAGCGCACCCCCTCGCCGACCAGCCGCGGCGGGATCGCGCCCGGCTCGGTCTGTTGGGCCTGGGCATAGCGGCTGTTCAGTTGATCGAGCCACAGCGAAGAGTCGGGCGTGAGCGCCTGGAAATTCGCCTGGCCGGCCAACGCCTTCTCCACCATCTCATCCGGCTTCAACTCCACCAGCTCGACCGTCATCGGCTGACGATCGGGCGTGCGCAGGTTCCGGCCGTTGAACTTCGCGACCAGGCTCTCGAGCAACGCGACTTTCTCCGGCGAACAGGCGACGGTGAGCGTGGCGGTATTGGCCGCGACCGATCGGGTCGCCGCGGCCTGGTCGGCCGGCTGCTGGGCCGAATTCACCAGCAGGATGATGCCGCCGATGAACGCCAAGGTGCACAGGAAGAACCCGACGATGATCGTCATCAGGAGGCCCATCCCGCTGCGGCGGCGCTGGTTGGTCGTGCGTCTGCTCATGGTTCACCCCGGCTTTCGGCTACTTGCCCACGTTCAAATCGAACCAGCGCAGGAGCGTCTGCAAGACATCGCGGCTGGGCGTGGCCATGCGCGTGGTGCGCGGCACGACCACCTCGACGCCCTGGCTCTTCCACTGGGTGAACAGGTTCTCCCCTTCGGCGATGCTCACCTGGCTGTTGGTGGGCCGCAGGCCCTGCGTCACCGCGAGCTTTTGGATCTCCGGCGAGAGGAGGAACTGCTCGAATTGCAGTGCCGCGTTCTTCTCGGCGGCCGTGGTTTCCGGCCCCACCCAGATCGTGAACGGGAAGTCGAACCAGGTAACGTATTTGGGATAGCGGATCACCAGCGGATCGGACCAGCGCTTCTGGATGCCGGCCATGCTGTTCAGCAGGTCGCTCTCCAGGAGCTGGCCGCCATCGCCCACCGAATAGCCGAAGAGGGCGAAGTCTTCGGCGGTGTAGGCGCTGGCGCCGCTGACGTCGGTGAGCGCACCCATCAGCTCCTTGAGCCATTTCTGGAACTTGGGATCGGTCACATCGGCGACCGAGATGTTGGGCTTGTCGTAGTATTCGCCGGCCGCGGCGATCATGGCGGCCAGGCCGCCGACGTTGCGCCGCGGGTTGGGCACGACGAGCTTGAAGAAGCCCCAGGCCGGATCGCCGCCCAGCTCGGGCCAGCCGCCTTTGGCGATGGCCGCGTCGTGGATCACCTGCCAGTCAATCTTGCCGAACTTCTTTTCCAACGCGGCCGCCCGGCTGCTGTAGAGGCCCCAGGTGAACAGGGAGATGGCGGTCGGCCGCGCGCGATACTCGCCGTCGGTCAGGAAGACGTCCCGGCCCAGGCGCTCTTTGTAGACGGCGTTGGCCAGCTCGACCAGGTAGCGGCTGTCGGGAATCCACACCGTGGGGAAGGTGGTTTCCAGCTTCTGGCGTTCGACCGGCGAGAGCTGGTCGCGCGTCTGGCCCGCGGCCAGGGTGCCGAACTCGTCGCGGTCGAACTTGCCCAAGGCCGTCAGGCCGTCCATGGCGATCACCTGGACTTCGACCGGCTGGCCGTCCTGCCGCGGGTTCTGCGCGTTGAACCGGCGGGCGGCCTCGCGCACCCACGGTTCGACGGGCAATGCGGCCAGGACGCGCACCTGGATCGGCCCGCGCGGGGTGGCGACGAGCGGCTGTTGGCCGGGATTGCTGATCCGCTGCCAGCCGAGCCCGGCGGCGACGATGAGCAGGGCCGCTGCGACAATCGTGAAGAAGACGGCCTGGGTGCGCCGGCCGCCGTGGCCGGCCATCACCCAGAAGTAGACCGCCAGGACCAGCGCGACCAGGCCGCCGGCGAGCGTGATGAGAATGGGGGCCAGGTTCATGCCTTTCTCCTTCCGGATTGGGGGTTGCGAATTGCGGGTTGTCGGCGTCTACAACGACCGCCGCGCCCTGTTACAGGCCCAGCCGCGCCTTGCGCGCTTCCAGTTGCGCCTCCAGCTCTTTGCGCTTGAGCGCCTCGGGGGTTTCCCCGCGCGCCAGCGCCCGTTGCTCCAGTTGCGCCAGTTGCGCTTCGGCTTCGACCAGCCGCGTGCGGATCGCCGTCACGGTGGCCGCGACGTCCGGATCGCCCGCGCCTTCCAGGGCTTCCAGCGAGCGCAACGCCTGCGCGGTCAGCTCCTTGGCACGCGCCAGGCCGGTCAGGCCGTGCACCTGCGGTTCGCTTTGTACCAGCGCGGCCAATCGCGCGTCCAGTTGCGCCTTGAGGCCGACGATGCGCGCGTATTCTGCATCCAGCTTCGCCACCTGCTCGGCGATCTGCGCGGCCACCAATCGGGAGTTGTTCACCCGCTCCTGCGCAGCAAGCGCGTCTTCGTGCAGGCCCGCCTGCAAAAACTGATCCACTTCCGCGTCCTGTTTCGCGACTACGGCCTGTTGTTCCGCCAGCCGCTGGCGCAAGTGCTCCAGTTCGACCTGGACATTTACGAGCTGATCGTTGATCTGCTCCTGCACCTCTTGCAACTCGCGAATATGCTGCTGGAAAAGCGCGGGTTGATTGGCTTCC
>Ga0209162_1000209_pt1 | contig 65576 bp, 54 predicted proteins | sample YNPNPMetaG_FD_187121 | JGI IMG/M metagenome (GOLD analysis project Ga0209162, IMG submission 187121) | Anoxygenic and chlorotrophic microbial mat microbial communities from Yellowstone National Park, USA - YNP NP MetaG (SPAdes) (version 2) ...
CGGTGGGCGTTCGGGTTTTTCCGCAGGGGCCGGCCGGTCGGCCGGGAGGACAGGCGTTTGGAGGTCAGCCCCCGGGCTCTCCCCGGCCCCTTCCACACCTCTGTCGGGCCCAGCCCCCGGCCCCTCGATCCCCCCCAGGCTCAACCCCACCCCCCACAGCGCTCGAACGAAAGCCTCCACGTGGCCGATCCGTTCCTCGGGGTCGTCATCCATGGCCTGAAGAAGAACTCGATCCAATTCCTCTGGAATTCCGGCCCTAGCCACGCTCGGAGGTTCGAAGCACCCTGTCGGGAGCCTGAGGGTCAGAAGCGAATAGTAAATCGCCCCTAGGCCATAGACGTCTGCTTCCGGGCCCAGGGGCCGATGGGAGGAAAACTCAGGCGGCACGAAACAGGCTCCTTCGACCGAAAGGCCTTCGAGCGCCAGGCCTTCGGTTCGAAGCGCCCTGCGCAGGCCGATCCAGCCTATCCGGATACGCCACGGAACCGGGCCGCCCGGCCAGGGCCGGACATCGATTTCCTCCGGGTTCACGAATCCATGCACCGTAAAGCGCTGGATCCGGGAGAGAGCCTTGCAAAGAAGCCCTCCAAGGGCCAGGATCTCCTCCAGGTCCAAGGGTTCTGACGACCTCATCCTTCGTTGCAGCATCGCGAGAAGGGGTTCTCCCTGGACAGGTTCTTCCACCAGAACCAGGCGGTCCCGGTCCTCGCCCACGAACAGGATGTTTCGAAAGAGCGGATCCCGACGGGCGAGGTTCTCCCCGGCCTGCCGCATGAGTTCCCGGGCAGCCCTGGCGTGGTGCTCGCGGAACTTCTTGGAGAAAACCGTGACCCGAACGGGTTCTTTGCTGAGGACATCGTAGCCTGCGAAAACGGTATAGATCCCCGTCGTGGCGACCGGCTCCCGCAGGTGGTACCGCTCGGCCAAAATCCCTCCCCGGGTCCTCTCTGTGCGAAAGGAGGTAAACTTCAAAGGGCCTCCGTCTGCAAGATGTCACGGGCGGAAAGGCCAGAAATTAATATATGAAATATAACTTTATTCGTCAATTTTCTTTTGGCGCTCTTCCCCAGGGCGCCGTCAAGGCCCCCCCTTGAAAGACCGATAATAACTGGAGAGAGGCAACCCATCCGGGCGGACACGAGTCTTACCCAGAGGGGGCGACTTGACGCGAGATACAGGCTCCTTCCCTGTCTGAAGAAGGATTCTACCATGGCCCGACTCGGCTGCGGGCTCCTTGCGACTTTTTTTCTCGGGCTTTTTCTGGCCCTCGCAGGGCTGCCATACCCTCGGGGCACTGAAGCCGAAGCCGGTAGTGAGCTCCGGAAAGCCGAACCCCGGCCGTATCGATTACTCGGAATCGATCGATCCACCGTGGGCTCTCTCCGGCTCATCCGGATTCGGGCCCTTATGCTCAAGGCGCCTGAACAAACCTGGATGGTCCTTGACGACCTGGAGCGCTGGCCGGAATTCTTCCACCTTTTCTCCGAGATACGCCCGATCGAGACAGCCCCAGGGCTGCGCCGGTACCGGTTCTCGGTGCGGCCTCCTTGGCCCATGGCCGATTTCGATTCCGTGGTGCTGGTGAGATCTTCTCCGCAAGAGCGGCAGATCCTCTGGAACGTCGAGGAAGGCGGAATGGCGGGCATGTTCGGCCGCATTCTGGTCCTGGAAGCGTCCCTGGAGCAGGGGAGCGAGGTCGTCTACGAGAGTTTCGGGTCGGCCGGGAAACGCTTCCCGGCATGGGTCGTAAAGATCGGCCTTCACATCGTCCTGCCCGGCGTGCTCGGGCAGCTCTCGAAAAGATTGCAGGCCCAGTTTCCCGGGCCAGCAGGCGAAGGGCCCTGAAGGAACTCCGGCAGGCACGCCGCCCGGAGGTTCTGCGGCTCAAGCACGCATCTACACGAGCAGGTCGTCTTCCGGAATGGAGTACAGGTTCCGAATGCACCCAATCACCGTGTCCGGCAGGTAGCGGCCCCAGAGTTTGATGGGCAGCCGATCGACCCGAGTCTGCGGGCTGAAGCCAACGGCGAACAAGTACTCGATCAAAAATTCCACATTCACCGGAATGTTGCCTTTGTAAGTCCGATTGTCCCTTTGGGCAAGGATCCGCTTCTCGTGGATGGCCTGGCCGAATTCGGACTCCACAAGATCAGGAAAAGTGGAAAGAATCAGTTCGAGTCTGAGAGTGGGCTCAGCATCCTCGAGGAATCTTCGGAATCCCTTTCGGAGTTCCTCCTCCGGGATGCCCCGTCGAGCATACCTCTCCCAACCCCTGCATTCTTCGTAGCGCCTCGCGATCTCTTCCCGGTCCCAGCCCGCTTCCAACACCAGGCTCGTGGCCCGGTATCCTCCCCAGTAGTTCTCCTTGTCCACCACCCGCACCAGCCCATCCTCTCCCAAGGCCGCCTCAAGCCGGGTGAGCCGGTCCGGATCCGCGATGACCTTGATGCCGCCCACGTCGTCGATCGTCATGGCCTTGCGGTCGAGCTCGATGCTCCCATCGCTGAACTTGCGCGCGATCGACTCTTCGGCGGCCACGAATTCCTCGAGCATCTCCTTTTCCGGAGTCAGGAGCCTGTCGACCGGCACGCCGAGCCTTAGAGCCCTCTCCTCGGCCATTTGCCTGGCCCTGTTCTGGACCATCCGAAAGATCCAGTTCGCAATGTACCGGTTGGCCTTCTCCGCGATTCTCCGGGGCCGTTTGATCCGAAAAAACCCCAGAAGACGCCCCCTTTCGTCCAGGCAGACCGTGCCGTTCACAGGCGCCTCCCGGTAGAAGAAATCAGGGTTTTCCTCGTACTGCCGGAGCAGCGCCCTCACGCTTGGGTCCCTTTCGAGCGCACCGGCCCGGCAGATGGCGTCCCGGAGCTGCCCTTTGAAACGGATCCGCTGCTGCCGCACAGGGCCTTCGTAGATCTTCGCCAGCAGGCCCTTGGCCACCCGTTCGAGGACCTCGGCCAGCACGAATCCGTCACAGATCAGGATCCGGGTGATCTCCCGGCCGTCGTCCGGCTCAAGGCGGCCGCAAAGCCACCGCTCCGCGATCCGGAAAAGCTTTTCGCGGTGGACCAGCGACGTCAGGTACATAAGGAAAGAACCGTTTTTCCGACGTTTCCGAGACCTTCAGAGCCTCTTTTCGACGCTCCCGTCACGCTAGTGCATCAGTCCGGGTATGTCAACGAATCCAGAAGCGCCTCGGCCAGCCGGATCTCGCCGTGACTCGCCAGGCCCAGGATCCGCTCTCGTTCGGCTCTCAGATTGACGAGCCTCCCTTTTCGGCTCTCCACGCACGTCCTCGGCCGCGCCCGAAACGCATCGAGAGAAACCGTCCTCGCCAGGCCCAGTTCGCGACATCGCAGCCGGATCTGCTCGACCTGCCACATGCCAGGCTCCTCGACCAAAACCATAGGCACACCGCAGGAAAGACAATCCGCCACGGTTCCGCCCCCGGCCCGTGTGAGCGCCAGGTCGAAGCCCGGGAACAGGACGTGATGGGTCTCCCCCCGAACGCGGTCCAGGAACACGATCCTCTGCCCGGGCCCCCACTGCGACCGCAACACGTTTCCGTGCCAGGCCATTTCCACCTTTCTGCGGCGCGCTTCGTTCGGAGCGTAAACCACGACCGAGTAGCAGGGAGGATCTTTGAGATAGGCGTCCAGCAACCCCGTCAGCAATTCGTCCCACACTCCGCTGCCGCCGCCCGAGACGTAGAGAATCGGAGTTTCATCCTCGATGCCCAAAAGCCGCCTGGCATGGGCCCTGGCCTTGGATCGAGCCTCTTTTGGGCAGGGCGCACCGGATGCGACGGTTTGCCAGAGGGCCCGGAAGGCCGGATCGCCAACAAACTCCAGGGTCCAGAGCGGCCCTCCGGGAAAGCCGGCCAGGACGCTCGCCGGCCTCCCCAGAAGGGTCTTCCAGGCGCGGCCAACCCAGGGCGGGGAAACCGGATCCGGCAGCAAGAAAACCTCGCAGGCCGAACTCTCGTCCTTGCGGATGCGCAAGAGGGCCGCGGAGAGTTTCTTCCACCTGGGTTCCGGCAGCCGCGCGCTCCGGGCAAGCTCCTTGAGCGTCCTGCTCCACATATGGTCAAAGACGGTAACGGCCCGGATTCCCGTGCCCGCAGCCGTAGGCCTGCGGCCGGAGTCGGACCGCGCCCGAACCGCCCCAACCACCTGGGGAACTCCAAAATCGACAACGAGATCCAGGTCCCGTAGGAGCCCTCCTTTTTCCAAGGCGGCTCGAACTTGGTCTGCAGAAGCCGGATACGAGAGGGCGCTTCGGGTCAGGCTCGGCGCAATCTCCACTCCGCCCCGGTTCTTGACGAGTTCGATCCGGTCGGTCACACCCTCAAGAAGGAAAATCTCTATGCCGGCGCAGCCAGCCAGGGCATTCTCGAGAAAGGCAACCAGCCGCCTGGACGAGACCGCCACAACGAGCCGACAAAGGTCGGTCCCGGCGCGGCGGAGCAAGGCCTTGGCGAGCCGGACCGCCCAGGCCGAGGTCCCAAAGCCGTCCTCGTTGGGCGCGAGCAAAACGCGCAAATGTTCTCTGCAGCCACACCCTCTCATGCCCAGGTCCTCCCCTGGACGGGATCATGCCTTGCTGATACCATGCAAACAACGCTGCCACAAGGGGGAGATTCCGGCACCATGACGGGCGCGGCCGACGCTTACTGCAAATGGGTTTACTGGCTCGATCCCGACACGAAAGGGGACGAGATTTCCAGGTACAGCCAAGACAAGCGCCTCGTCTATCGTGCGCGCCGCCAGCCCTGCGAGGCCCTTTATGCCCGCAGAGAGGTATCGATGGTCCCTCCCGAGGCGTGGGACCGCCAATGCCTGCGCCAGGGATCCTGGTACCGTGCCTCGGCCAAAAAGGGGTGGGTCCTTCTTGTGAGCAACCGGGAGCAGCCCCAGCTCGAACCATGGGGAAGGATCACGATTGAGGCGTTCTCGCCGCCCAGGCTTGCTTCGGAACAGGACGTCCTCGAGACCATGGGGGACGAGAAGTCGATCCAACTGCTGCCGGAGGGATGGGGAGATTTTTCTTCCTGGGAGGTCGAAGCGATCCGGGCCTACCTTGCCCAGCAGGGCATCGAACTTCCTCTCGAGGCCGTATTTCTTTACTACTCGGCCAATCACCTCAACTTCGCGTTTCCGAAGTTCTTCGTGGAAACATCCGCCCACGGGCCTGCGCCGTACTCCATTCAGAGGACCCCCCTTGTCTGCTCCGCCTGCGTGGAACTGTTCGGCATCCTGGGCGAAGAGCATCCGCTCAGGTATCTCGTGCCCTGCCCGGGTCTCAAGTACGTGGAGGCCGCACCGGGGCAGTATTTCCGCGTGGAACGAGCCCGCTGAACCTCAAAGGATAAAAGGCCGAGGCGCCGGTCACCCAAAAACCACGTCAAGGGTCATCATGACCGCGAACCCCAACATCACGCCAGCCGTGGCGAAGTCGCTGTGACTCTCCCGCTGGGCCGAGGGGATGAGTTCCTCCGCCACCACGTAGATCATGGCTCCCGCTGCGAAAGCCAGGGCATAAGGCAGGATCGACTGCATCGCCACCACGGCAAAGGCGCCGCATACGCCGGCAACGGGCTCCACCATCCCCGACAGTTGCCCGTACCAGAAGCTCCTGGCCCGGGAGAACCCCTCCCGCCGCAAGGGCACGGCGACGGCTGTGCCTTCCGGAAAATTCTGGATCCCGATCCCGATGGCCAGGGAAACGGCTCCGGCCAGGGAAGCCGAAGGCACGTCGGCGGCCAGGGCTCCGAAGGCCACGCCCACAGCGAGCCCTTCAGGGATGTTGTGAATGGTGATCGCAAGAACCAGAAGAATGCTCCGGCGCCAATGGCTGGGCAGCCCCTCGGCGGATGTGGTGGGCAACCCTGGATGAAGATGGGGCAGGATCCGGTCGACGATCCAGATGAAAAACCCTCCGGCCAGGAATCCGGCTGTAGCCGGGATCCACGGAGACCCGCCTTTGGCTTTGGCCATTTCGATGGCGGGCGCGAGCAGGGACCAGTAACTCGCGGCGATCATGACCCCTGCAGCGAACCCCATCATCGAGTCAAGCATTCTGCGCTCGATGGTCCGAAAGAAAAAGACCATGCCGGCTCCCAGAGCTGTCATGAACCACGTGAACAGGGTAGCCGCAAGGGCCTGGAGCACAGGCGGAAGGGAGGCCAGGGATTCGGGCTGCATCGTGGGATCCTTCGGCTTTCGGCGGGCCTTGAGCCTCTCGATTTGCTCGGAAACCCCGCGTTCGAGGATTCCGTTCCTAAGCCCGCAGGAGACACGTGCCGGCACAGGGCAGGATATCCGGATTCCGACCGGTTTTCCACCGGCCGGTGCCTGGATCGCTTTTTTTCTTGACCGGCCGTCCCGCTTCTTTTTACCATGCACTTAGGCGTGGAAGACTTAAAAAGGGAGGTGCCTGAGATGTCTGCGAAGCGGAAAATCTTCTCTTGCATCCTGGGCCTTCTTCTCGCCGGGTTGGCGCCGGCGCACGTTCTAGGGCAATCTGTCCCGTTCGAAACCATAGAGAAGGGAGAAATCTCTTCCTTCCGTTACGGGGACCCGGAGTTTGCGGGCGCGGCCATGGTCATCAAGGATCAGAGAACGTGGATTTGGTTTTGGAGGAACCACACCGAAGGGATTCTGCCGGCGCCCCCGTTACCCGTGGTTGATTTCAGAGTCGACATGGTGCTCGTGGCGATCCTGGGGTACCAGACAAGCGGCGGAGGGCCGGGCATCGAAATCACCTCCATCGAAGACCCCTTCGGATCTCCCCCGAGGCCTGGCAAGAGTATTATCGTTCGGGTGGAAGAAAACACACAGCCGGGCCCGCTCGATCTGATCACCAATCCCTTTCACATCGTCAAGGTCAGAAAGGCGGCGTCGGTCCTCTTCGAACGGCGTCGGGCCGGCAACTTGTGCCAGGACGATTCGGGCTGCGACGAGGAATCCTTCTGCCTCTACCCGCAAGGGCTGTGCGCGCCTCCGGGGAGGTGCGCCAGGCGAGATGTCCTCTGCCTTGCGATTGTGGACCCGGTTTGCGGGTGCGATGGACAGACGTACTCGAGCGCCTGCATCGCCCAGCAGATGGGCGTCTCGGTTCTTCACAGGGGGGCGTGCGGCGAACCGGATGTTCCCCTTGACCGTTAACCAGGATTTGCTGCAGCAAGCGCCTCCCGCACGATCGGCTCGGCCTGGGCCCAGATCGCTTCTGTCTGCCGCTGGATCCCCTGCACGAACCCGGGCGGGAGCGACTCCGTATCGAAGGCTTTCTGCAGCTCGTAGGCCATCCGTTCGAGCGGGCTTTCACGATACCCGAAGGTGAACAATCCGAAACCGTACGCCAGGAGAAACCTTTCCTCACCCAAGGTCGACCACTGCACCACGTGCACGAGTTCGTGGAAATACAGGGACTCCGATTCCCTTCCCCGCCGCACGAAAAAGGTGTCCTTGAAGGTGATCCCCTCGAGGGGCATGCGCTGAAGGGCCGCGAACTCCGGCAGCCCGAACGCGTCCACCGGAGGAAACGGCACGGGGTCCACAGTCACCACCTTGGCGCGATCCAGAAGTTCCGGGGGAAAAGAGGCCGCCAAGCGCGCACAGCCCAGCGCGCTTACCGCACGGGCTCGTTCCGCATGCACGTCCAGAAGACGATCGATCCAGGCTCGGAGTTGAGGCAGCGCTGCAGTAAACCGGCTGAGGATATGAGGTTGCATGGTCTCCCAAGGCTTGGACAGGTGACTCAGAGGCTCTTGAGCCGCTCGCGCAGTTCCCGCTTGAGGATTTTTCCCGTGGGCGTCCTGGGGATTTCGTCGACAAAGATCAGGGCGGCCGGGATTTTGTGGTTTTCCATTCGCTCGCGGCAGAAGGCCCGGATCGACTCTTCGGAGAGCGCCTGGCCCTTCTGCAGAACCACAAACGCTGCGACAACCTCTCCGAACTCAGGGTCCGGCTTTCCTACAACGGCGACGTCGGCGATCCCGGGCATACTGCTTAAAACCGACTCCACTTCGGCCGGGTAGATGTTCACGCCGCCCCGGATGATCATGTCCTTCACCCGGTCCACGATGTAGTAGTAGCCCTCCGGGTCGCGAATCGCCACGTCCCCTACGGTCATGTACTTGCCGCGGAAGGTCTCGACCGTGGCGGACTCGTTCTTGTAGTACCCTTCCATGAGAACCGAGTTGTACATGTAGAGGATGCCCCTCTGACCGTCCGGCACTTCGTTTCCGTGCTCGTCGAAGAGCTTGAGCTCGTTGTCGGCGAAGGGCCGGCCAACGCTCGCCGGCCGTTGCCGCATCTCCTGGGGGGAGATCAAGGTGTTGACGCCGGTCTCCGTGGAGCCGTAATACTCGTAGAGACAGTCTCCGAAGCGATCCAGGAACGCGAGCTTGTACTCGGGAAACAGAGGCGCCGCGCCGCAGATCACAGTGCGGAGGCTCGACGTGTCGTACTTGCGCAACTCCTCCTCCGGAACCTGCAGAAGCCGCACGACCATGGTGGGCACGAGGTGAACCGAAGTCACCCGATGCTCATGGACCAGCCGGAGGAACTCCAGAGGATCGAACCGGGGCTGGAGCACCGCGGTGCCGCCCAGAATGAAATTGACGACATTGAAGTAGGTCGGAGCCGAGTGGTACAGGGGGCAGCAGATGAGATGCACCTCGTCCGGGGCCATGCGGAGAAACCGGATGGTCTCTGTCAGGTAGGTGAGCACGCCAGGACGGGCGATAAAATCGGCTTTGCGAGCCGCGCCCTTCGGTCTTCCCGTGGTGCCCGAGGTGTAGATCATGGAATGGCCAGCTCCTGAGGCGACGGGCAGGTTGTCGAGATCCACCTCGGGCGGATTCTCGAAGAGGGTCTCATAGGCCTGGGCACCCTCCGTCGGACCTCCGAACGAGATCAGGCCGCCGGGCAGGAGCTTCCGGTAGCGGCTCCGGAAGGGTAGGATTCGTTCTGCAAATTCGTGAAAAAAGAAAAAGACTTTCGAGTCCGAGTTGTCCACGATATATTCGATCTCGGGCGGCTTCATCCGATAGCCCACCATGACGAGGCCGACCTGGAGATAGTAAAGGGCCTGACCGATCTCGAAGCATTCTGACAGATTGTAGCTCATGACGGCAGCCTGGTCGCCGGGCCTCAGGCCCATGGCATAAAGGCGCTTGGCGAGCCTTCGAGACCGATCTCGAAGCTGTCCGTAGGTGAGGGACCTCTGAGGCCCGATCACGGCCGTTTTGTCGGGCTGGTTGGCCGCGTGGATCTCAAGGAAGTTGATCGGCTTGGACGGGGCGGGTGCGGGCTCGGTCACGGCGTCCTCCTTGTTGGAAAGGGTTTTCGAGCTGGTCGAAGCATACGAGAAGGGGTTTTTTCAAGTCAACGAGCCCTGGAGTTCCCGGAGACAGGGCCTATATTCGAATAAGGTTGGAAAAGGGCGCTCATCGGGCTGAACCGTGTTCCTTGCAAGGCCCTTTGAGAGGTCCACGCCCCTTGACATCGCCAAACGGGCCGTGTTTGTCTCCAAAGCAAAGCACAGGGGCCGCTGGACCGCGGCAGAGTGCAGTCCTTGCGATATCCATAGGCTTCTGCAAAAGGAGAGGGACTCCATTGGGATACCGCATTGGCATTGACGTCGGAGGAACCTTCACGGATCTCGTATCGGTCTCGAATGCGGGCCGGATGCAGGTCGTCAAAACGCCCACGACACCCGAGAACCAAGCCCTGGGCGTGATCCGGGGACTCGAGGGACTTGCCTCGCTCGAAGGGCTGGAGTTGACCCGGCTTTTGGCCGAAACGGACCTCATCCTCCACGGCACGACGGTCGCCACCAACACCATGCTGGAGTTCGACGGGCCCAAGACCGGTCTCATTGCGACCCGGGGCTTCCGCGACGACATCGAGATCCGGCGCGGATACAAAGAAAGGATCTTCAACCCCCGTTATCCAGCCCCAACCCCCATTGCCCGGCGCAGGCACCGGCTGACGGTGGAGGAGCGGGTCGACCAGGACGGAAAGATCGTCAAGCCTCTCAACCGCGCAGAGGCCGCCGAAGCCGTCCGAAAGCTCAAGAGCCAGGGCGTGGAGTCCATCGCCGTCTGCCTGTATTTCGGTTTCCTCAACCCAGCCCATGAGAAACAGATCGCCGAGATCGTCCGCCAGGAACATCCGGACGCCCACGTCTCCCTGGCCCACGAGGTGCTCCCCCAGATCCGGGAGTTCGAGCGGGTGAGCACGACCCTGGTCAACGCATACACTTCCCCCCGGCTCAAGAAGTACCTGGAGAGCCTGCAAACCCAACTCGCCGGCCACGGGTTCCGGGGTGACCTTCTCATCATGCTCTCAAACGGAGGCGTGATGAACGCTCCATTCGCAGGGAAATACGCGGTGACTTCTTTGCTTTCTGGGCCTGCGGGCGGTGTCGTGGCCTGTGCGGAACTGGTGGGCCGGAGATGCGGTGAACCGAACCTCATCTCCGTAGACATGGGCGGCACCAGTTACGACGTTTCCTTGATCCGGGACGGCCGGCCCGCGGTGACCACGAGCGCCTGGATCAGCCGCTACAGGGTTGCGGTCCCGATGCTCGACATCCACACGATCGGCGCAGGCGGAGGGAGCGTGGCGTGGGTGGATTCGGGCGGAGCTCTGCACGTAGGGCCGAGGAGCGTGGGGGCCGTGCCCGGACCGGCCTGTTACGGCCGAGGAGGGGAGGAGCCCACCGTTACGGATGCGAATCTTCTTCTCGGTTTCCTGGATCCGGAGAACTTTCTCGGGGGCGAGATGCGGCTCGACCGGCAAGCGGCCGAGCAGGCGATACAAAGAAAAGTGGCCCGTCCATTGAAGCTGGATCCTGTCCAGGCCGCCCTCGGGATCTTTCGGATCGTCAACCACAACATGGCCAACGGAATCCGGGTGGTTTCGGTCCACCGCGGCCACGACCCGAGGGATTTCGTGCTCGTCGCCTTCGGGGGAAACGGAGCCGTCCACGCGGGCGTGCAGGCCCGGGATCTCGGGATCCGCAAGGTGATTGTGCCGAGGGTCGCCACGGCCTTTTCGGCTCTGGGAATGCTTTACTCGGACGGGGTCGTTTCCAAAATGCGAACCTTTGCGGCTCGGGCGGACGCCTGCGACCTGGACCGGCTGAACAGCCTCCTGGCAGACATGCGCGCCGAAGTGGACTCGGATCTGTCTGCAGCCGGCAAGGCCTGCGTGGGCCTCGCAGGAAGGCGCATCCACCGGTACGGCATCGACATGCATTACAAGGGAGAAACCCACGAGATCACGGTGCCGCTGGAGACCGACCGCGACCGGGTGACGGCTTCGCACCTTTCGAGGGCTGTCGAGGCCTTTCACGAGGCCCATGAAGCTCTGCACACCTTCTGCTGCCGGGGCGATCCCGTCTATGTTCTCAACGTGCGGCTCGAGGCGGTCATCGAAACCGGCAAACCTCCGCTTCCCGAGCTTGAACCCTCTGGCGGGGATCCTTCGGAGGCTTTGCGGAGTGTGCGGCCGGTCTTTTTCGAAGAGCGAGGAGCGTTCGTGGACACGCCCGTCTTCGACGGCAGCCGAACCCGGTGCGGGCACATCTTCCCGGGTCCCTGCGTGATCGAAGAACCGGCCACAACCATCGTCGTGTATCCCGGCCAGACGGCGATCCTTTCCAAATGGGATCAGTATGAGATCGAGACGGGTGCACGAATCCCGGAGAGGGAAGCGCAAGAGTCCGCGGGAAGAGGCCCGGGCGCGGCAAAGGAGGCGCGGCCATGATCGGAGTCGATCCCATTACGGCCGAGGTCGTCCGGTGCGGTCTGGTCACGATCGCCAACGAGATGGGCGACACCATGATCCGGACCGCCAGGACGCCCACGTTCAGCGAAAGCCATGATTTCTCGACGTCGATTTTCGACTGTCAAGGCCGCATCGTGGCCCTGGCAGATGCGCTGCCCATTCACATGGGCGCCTGCAAGTTCTCGGTCCAGGCCGTTCTGGACGCTTTCGGAGACGACATCCACCCCGGAGACCTTTTTCTGGTCAACGATCCCTATCACGGGGGCTCTCACCTGCCGGATTGGACCATGACCGCGCCGGTGTTTTTCGACGGCGAGCTCGTTTTCTTCCCCGTGACGCGGGCGCACCAGGGCGACACGGGCGGAGCGGTGCCGGGCGGGTATAACCCTGGAGCAACCGATATCTGGCAGGAAGGACTTCGGCTGCCGCCCATCCGCATTTTCGACCGCGGCAGACCCCGGCAGGACATCATCCGCATGCTGGAGATCAACAACCGAGAGCCCACGTTTCTTGGGGACCTTCAGGCCATGATGGGCTCGGTCCGGATGGGCGAGCGAAGGCTTGCCGAATTGCTTGGGCGGTACGGTCTCCAAACGGTCCGGGCCGCGGTCGAAGCCGCCCTTTCCTATGCCGAGCGCAGGTTCCGCGAGGAGATTCGTTCGTGGCCGGACGGCTGCTACAAGGGTGAGGCCTTTCTGGAACACGACTGTCAGGGGGTCGAGGATATCGCCGTGAGGGTCACGGTCACGATCCGCGGAGATTCTCTCCGGATCGACTACACCGGGAGCGATCGCCAGACGCCTGGGTTCATCAACAGCTCGCTGCCCAACTCGTATTCCTATATTTTCCTGACCCTCTCGAGCATGATCGACGATACGATCCCCCGCAACGACGGGCTGTTCCGGCCTGTGGAGATCGTCCTGCCCCCCGGGACCGTGGTGAACCCGCGGCCCCCTGCGCCCTGCACGGCCTGCACTCTTCACGCCGGAGGCGAGGTTGGAGAGGCTTTGGCTGTTGCTCTGGCCAAAGCGGTTCCGGAAAAGGCCTACATCCAGAACATCAAGCTCGGCATGCCCGTGGTGACCTTCGGCATAAATCCATTGACCGGGGAATTCTATGTGGATCAGAATGTGACCATGTCCGCGGGCTGGTGCAACGCCGCCTTCGGAACGGACGGCTGGGGCGCTATGCCTGCCTTTTTCGGAGCCATGACCATGGCCACCGGAGAACTCCACGACCTGCTGTACCCGGTGCAGACCCTGGGCAGGGAGTACATCACGGATTCAGGCGGACCGGGCAAATGGCGGGGAGGCCTTGGGACCTCCACGCGGGTGCGCTCCCGGGCGGACATGTTCGCCCATACCTACGTGATCGGCACGAAATATCCTATGCGAGGCCTTTGCGGCGGCGCAGACGGGGCGCCCAACCGCGTGGTCCTGCGGGCGGGATCCCCCGGGGAGAAAACGGTCGAGAAGACGGCTTTCGGCGAGCCTCTTTCAGCCGGAGATCTGACCGTCGTGGATCTGGGAGGAGGAGGCGGCTGGGGAGATCCTCTGGAGCGTGATCCCCAGGCGGTCCTTGAGGACGTGCTGGACGAGTACGTCTCGCGGGAGGCGGCCGAACGTCAGTATGGGGTCGTCATCGACGCGCGCACCGACGCTGTGGACCAGGAAGCCACCGCGCGCCTGCGCCAAAAGCTTGCCCAAGAGCGGAAAGCTGGCCGCTGAGAAGCTGCAACCGCAACCCGGGCAGCCCTTCCAAGGAGAAAGGCCATGACCCAGAAAGCCACGGAACTCGTGCTGGACCTGCTCGTCCAGGCGGGCATCGACCATGTGTTCGGTATGCCAGGAGGAGCCACGATTTTTCTCTACGACGGCCTGGTCGACCGCCAGGACAAAATCCGCACGGTCCTCGCCCGCCAGGAAGGGGCCGCGGCCTGCATGGCGGATATGTACGGAAGGCTTACGGGCAAGCCCGGCGTGATGATCGCCCAGGGAGCCTGGGCCGGATCGAACGGCGCCTTTGGCGTGATCGAGGCGTACCTGGCTGGCTCGCCGATGGTGGTTTTGGCGGATCTGTCGGACTACGCGGGGCTTGTGCAGCACGGGCCCTATCAATGCATGGGAGGCGAGTACGGGAGCGCGGATCTCAGGGGGATTTTCCGCTCCATCACCAAGTACACGACCGTGGCCAACACCGCCGACGAGTTCGTTCACGGTACGGCGTTGGCCCTCAAGCACGCCACGACCGGCCGGCCGGGCCCGACGGCCGTTCTGTTCCGGTGGGACGCGGCCCTATCCGAGATCGACCCGTCCCGGATCCGGCCGCCCCTGTATCCTCTGAAAGGCTATCTGAACGTGTCGAGGCCCGCCATTTCGACCGAGGACGCCGAAAGGGCCGCTGACACGCTTCTTTCCGCCAGGGCCCCTGTCGCAATCGCAGGAAGGGGCGTGCATGCGAGCCGGGCCTACGAGGAACTCAAGGCCCTGGCCGAAGAGCTGGCCATGCCGGTCGCCACCACCTACATGGGAAAGAGCGCCCTGCCGGAAACGCACGAACTGGCTGTGGGGACCATCGGCCAAATCGGACAGGAGGCCGCCAATCGATCGATCGAGGACGCCGACGTGCTTCTGGTCGTTGGCTCCTGTCTCGGCCCGGAAAACACCAAGATGCTGTCGCCCCGATTCATCCGGCCCGACCGGCAGGCGATCATCCAGATCGACATCGAGCCCCGCAACATCGGCTGGACGTATCCTGTCGCCCAGGGGATACCGGCCGACGCGAAAGGGGCGCTCCAGAGCATTCTTGCGGCCGTCCGGGCCCGGGATGCGACCATAAACCGGAGGTGGCGCCTGGAGGCCCTGCGGGCCCTCAAGGCCAAGACAGGCTTCTTTGCAGGGGAGGCCTATCGCTCGGAGTCGGAACCGATTCTACCGGAAAGGATCGTGGGAGCCCTGAACCGGGTGACCCGGGCCGAGGATCTTGTGGTGCTGGACTGCGGCAACAGCCGGATGTTCATGGCCAAACTTTTTCAGTCCAAGTCGCCGGGCCAGGTGGTGGCGCCGGGCGGTGGCGCCGGCGTGGGCTGGGGGATTCCCGCGGCTTTGAGCGCGCAAATGCTCAGGCCGGACCGGCGTGTGGTCGCCGTGTGCGGCGACGGCGGCATGCTCATGATGCTTCACGCTCTCGAGACGGCCCGCCAGTACCTCCTGCCCGTCACGTACGTCGTCATGAACAACGCGGGCTTGTGCAACGTGTCCGACTTCCAGACGCCGGGTCGGAGGATTGCGACCGAGTATGAGGAGACCGACTTCGCTTCGATCGCGGTTTCCATGGGGTGTGCGGGCGTGAAGGTGCGCAAGCCTTCGGACCTCGAGCCGGCCATCGAGGCGGCCCTGGCGGACGAGCGACCCTCGGTGGTGGATGTGTCGACGGCCAAGCAGCCTCATTTCGTGTTAATGTCCTGACCCGGAAAACGAATCGCGCAGGCACGAGGGATTCGAAAGGATGGGGACCGAGGCCAAGCGGTGGGTGCTTGTCACCGGAGCGAGTTCAGGCATCGGGCGGGCCACGGCGGAATTCCTGGCCAAGCGGGGGTTCGGGGTTTACGGGTGCGCCCGCCGAAACGAAGATCTGGAAGCCCTGGGCCGGCTGGTGGGCGTTGTCGCCGTCCCCCTGGATGTCCGAAGCGATGTCGACGCAGAGGCCGCTGCGGCTCGGATCGCCGGGGCAGGCACGGGCCTTTTCGCCGTAGTCAACAACGCCGGCATCGCCCGAGGCGGACCTCTCCTGGATGTATCCACCGAGGAGCTTCGCGAGCAGTTCGAGGTCAATTTCTTCGGCGTCCATCGGGTCACCCGAGCGCTCCTGCCCCTTGTTGTCGAGTCCAAAGGCCGGGTGGTCCTGATGTCGAGCGATTCCGGTTTTTTCGCCAAGCCCTTTTTCGGCCCTTATTGCGCCTCGAAGTTCGCCCTGGAGGGATACGGGGATTCTCTGCGGCGGGAGGTCTGCCGCCTCGGGGTTTCGGTCGTGCTCGTTCAACCGGGACGGATCGCCACGCCCATTTGGGACAAGGGAAAAGAGCAGCTGGCCCGTTCGGGCGACGGCTCGCCGCTCCTCCCCCTTGCCCGAAAGGTGGGAAGGTACGCCATTGACCGGGGGAAGAGAACAGGGATCTCTCCTTTGGAAGTGGCCAGGGTCGTGCATCGCGCCCTCGTTGCCCGCAAGCCCAGGGCGCGGTACTTGGTCGCAAAGGAGAGATGGGAGTACCGGCTGATCCGCCTGCTGCCGTGCAGGGCGGTGGACTGGCTGGTGGCCAAAGAGATCGGAAGGATCGAACGGTCTGCGGAAGGCGGCCCTTAAGCTCCGAGAGGGCGCCTTTCGACGCCCTCTCGTTTCGGGAGCCGGAGCCGGCAACGGGGAAGCCCTTTCCCCTACGCAGGCTCGAAGTGATCGATGTCGAGGAGGGTGTTGGCCGTCTCCTTTGCGAAGACAGCCCGCACCCGCATGCCGATTTTCACAAGCTCCGGCGCCACCCCTTCCACGATGTGAGGCATAGCCGTGTCGGCGCCATCGAGACGGATCAAGGCGAGCACAAAAGGCGGCTTCCGCGGCAGGTGCTTGTCCCCATAGCGCACGACCGTGAAATTCGTCACCGTCCCCTCGCTCTTCACCTCCACCCAGTTGTCCCGGATGTCGGTCATGCAGACGTCGCAGATCTGCCGGGGCGGCACATACACCTGGTTGCATTTCTCACACCGGATTCCCAGGATCTGTTTCTTGTCCCGGATCGTGGTCAGGAATTTGCTTCCCACCTTTCCGGCGAAGTAGGTGTAAGGAAGCGCGATCTTTCCGTGTACGACAAAGCAGTCTCGGGTCTCTTCTGCTGTGGGATTCATGGCCAACTCCTTCTTACTCGTCGAGTTCGAAGTACAGAATGTCGTGGACCGAACCCGTGCGCTCCTCAGCCCAGACCGGCCGGACGATGGACCCTTTCTTTTCGTTCCAGCCGAGTTCGATCCGGTCCAACTGGTCAGGCCGGATGTAGTGGGAGAAGACTTCGTGGCCCTTGCATCCGTCCAGGAGAATGTAGGCCACGCCGTAAGGCGTCTCCCGGGTCTTCCCGGTGAGGGGGTCCGGGCTCGCGTAGTACACGTATTCGAGCATCCGGACATTGCCCTTGGGCCCGACCTCCACGAACTCGGTCGCGCGAACCCGGCATTCGGCGCACACTTCTCGGGGCGGGATCTGGAGGCGTTGGCATTTGGGACACCGGTTGGCCAGGATCTTCTTTTCCTTGAGGCCGTTCAGGAACCGGCCCATCACCGGTCCGGTCGCGAAGCGGTGATCGACCGAAATGACTTTCTTGAGGACCAGCAGTTCCTGCTCCTCCTTGGCCTCTTCGCCCGGGGGCGTATACTTGGCAAAGATCTGCCCGAGCTTCATGGCCACCTGGAGGTCGCCCTCGAACTTCGCCCGTCCCGTGCTGAGCAGCGTCAGGGCATCCACCTTTCCCAGCATGAGCTCCACCCAGTCCTTGGCCTTGAGCGAAAGCTTGAGGGTGGGTTGGGCGGCGAGCCCTTCGGTCACTTTGCAGGCGCCGTTCCGGATGGTGGCGGTCCATTGCCCGCCTTCGGGACCGCCGATGTCGTAGGCCACGACCAGGTCGAGGCCCTGGGCTTCCTTTGGTTGAAAGCGCTTCTCCAGGGTGCCGAACATGTCGAGCACGTACTCCCGGATGGAAAGCTCCTTCTTGGGCGGCACGTACCGCTTGAACATCTTGGTCGTTTTGCCCAAAGCCGAAAGGTCGCCGTCCACGGAAAGCTTGCCGGTGGTGAAGGCCTGCATGCCGTCCACCTTGCCGATGTTGACGCCCACGAAGGTATCCGGGTCCGCCTTGGTCACGGCCACGCAGCCCGAGAGGTCATCGGTCCGCTCGATCTTCATGGCACCGTCTCGGACGGTGAGCTTCCATTTCCCTCTGCCCGTGATGTCGTAGCCGAAGCAGGCGTCCACTCCCTGGGCGGCTTCTGGACGAAAGCGCTCGGGCATCGTATTGAAAATCTCCTCTACCTTGACGCCGAATTGTTCGCTCATCGGGGTTCCCCTCCTACCAGTTCAATTCTTTTTCCAGCATGATCAGCACGGTCCACATGGTGCCGCCAAAGCCTGACGCCAGAGCGTGGCGCACGGGCTTCGGAACCTGGTGGGCGCCTGCGTCCCCGCGGATCTGCAGGGCCGCCTCGGCCGGACGGATGAGCGCCGTGGCGCCGATCGGATTGGTCGCGATCACGCCGCCCGAAGGATTGATGGGCATCTTGCCGTCGAGCATGATTTCTTTGTTTTCGACGAGCTTCAGGTGTTCGTCCCCCTCGAGCAGGAAAAATTCCCGGATCCAGTCCAAGCCCCACCAGGAGGAGGGATCATACATTTCGAACACGTCAAAGTACTCCAGGGGGTTCGAAATCCCGTTTCTCTTGAATAACTCCTGTGCCGCGGCCCGGTGCGTCGTCAGCAGGGGATACCGCTTGTCGTAGGCCATGATGTTGAACGATTCCTCCCGGTGGACCGTGATGTGGTCGCGGACCCAGACCGGCTTGTTGGACAGTCTCTTGGCCTTTTCCTCGCTCGCCAGGATGACCGCGCAGGCGCCGTCGGACTGGGAGCACATGTGGATGATCCGAAGCTCGCCGATGAGCTTGGCCGAGCTCTCCATGAGATACTCGAGCTGATCGAACTCGAGGCCGAACTGCCTGTGAGCTTTGGGATTGAGGCAGGCGTGCTTGTCCATGATGATCCGGTACATCATGGAGGCCCGCTTGGCCCGATCCAGACCGAACTCCTGGATCACGTCGTAAGCGCATGTGCTCGTCAGGGCGCCAGTCTGGAGGTGCCGATGCCAAAGGGGGTCGGCCATGTTCGTGATGCCGGCCGTGGTGTTGCCTTCCTGGAGTTTTTCGAACCCGATGGCCATCACCACGTCGTACATGCCGGAGGCCACGAGGTTGTCGGCCGCGCAAAAGAGGGTCGCTCCGGTCGTGCCTCCGGTGCTCAGGCGGAAGCTGCTCTTGCCGAACGCGCCGGTGCCCAGCTCATGCCAGAGGTCCGGCTGGTGGATCATTTCAAACAGTTCCATGTTGCCGTGGACGATACAGTCGATGTCGTTCATGGTCAGGCCGGCGTCGTCCAGGGCCTCCCGAACCGCCTCGTAGACCATTTCGGGCTGGTTCACGTCCTCCCGATGGCTGGAATGTTTCGTCTGCCCCACGCCGATCACCGCGACATTGCGATTCTTCTTTCGATGAACCATGGCTCACCCCGCTCTTAGTTTTCCAAGATCAAGACGGTCTGATGCTGGCCTGCCCCCCCGGTCGTCCCGTGGGCCAAGGCTCTTCTGGCGCCTTTGACCTGCCGCTCCCCGGCTTCGCCCCGAAGCTGGAGATACGCCTCCACGGCCCTGGCCACTCCACCGAGCATGATCGGGTTCCCGTTGAGCATCCCGCCCGAAAGGTTCACGTTGTACCGGTCCGGACCTCCGGCTTCGAGCCACTTCCCGCCTTGCCCTTCTTCGGCGAGGCCCACCCCTTCGGCGATCATCGGGAGCTGGTGGGCGCAGGCGTCGTTGAACTCGAAAACGTCGATTTCCTTCTTCGGGTCGCGGATGCCAGCCATGGCGTAGGCCCGGGCCGCGGCTTGCTTGAGACTGAAATTCGACGCGAGGTCCCGGTCGCCGACAAAGTATCGGTCCATGCAGTTGCCGAAGCCCGTGATCCAGACAGGACGGTCCGTGAATTCCCGGGCTCGCTCCTCGCAGCAGAGCAGCATGCCCACGGCCCAGTCTGTCACCGGCCAGGCATGGAGCTCCCGAATGGGATCGGCCAAGAACGGCGAGGCCATCACCTCCTCCCGGGAGACCATCGGGTTCGGCCGGGCAAAGGGATTCCGGGCCGCGTTCTTCCTGGACCGGACCACGATGTCGGCCAGGTGAGCGTCCGTCACGCCGCTCTTGGCCATGTAGGCACGAGCCTGAAGAGCGTTGACGTTTAGGAAATCCAAGCCCAGGGGTCTCAGGAAGAAGGGGTCGTAAGCGAGGTTCGTGCAGGTCCGCTTGCTTTCCGACTGCGACTCCTTGCAGTGGCCCATGAAGAGCACGACATCGTCGTGGCCCGAAAGAATGCAGGCCATGGCATAGCCAAGGCCATTGAGGCCGTCCTGGGCGATTTTTTCCTCGCCCCGGTAGTGGGCTCCCACGACGTCCGTCATGCCGTTGTCGGAAATGGTCCGGGCATCGAAGACATCGTCCGAACAGGTGACGATGTTTCGGATGCCCTTGTCCATGTCGAAGGTGACGCCTGTCTTCTCAAGGATCGGCTCCAGACATTCGAGCAGCATGCCCTGGAAACGCTTGTACCAGATGTCCGGCTCGTTCCGGATCTGCGCCACGGCGCAAATGGCTACACGCCTGCCCATGATCAACACCTCCTTGCCCGGTTGTCGGTTAGCCCTTTCGACAATGTGTTGTGGCCTTCTCGGAAAGATTGTTGAGAACCGAATGGAGCCCTCCTCGGATGAACGCCAGCGCCTCGGTCGTGATGGCCTCCAGTTGATCCGATCGATCCTGCCAGATGAGGTACTGATAGGCGACCTTCTCCATCATGCCCGCGATGGCCACGGCCAGAACCTCGGCGACCGAACGGTCCGGAACCCCGAATTCCCCCATGACCTCCAGGATGGCGCCGGCCGCGTCCTGGTGAAACCTTTCGAAGATGGCCCGTCTTCGGGCTTCCACCTCGGCCGAGATCCCGACCGACTCGCGCAACAGAATGATCAGTTGATAGGGCGCCGCAAGGCAGAAATCCCGGAAAAAAGCTCTCCCCGCCTCCTCGAACCGGTCGATGGGCGGCCTTGGGCTTTGGAAGGCTTTCCCGAGAAGGGTGCGGACGTTTAGGGCGATCGCGTCCATCAGGCGGAGCAGGAGGTCCTCCTTGCTCTTGAAATAAAAGTAGACCGTGCCGACGGCAACCTCGGCAGCCCGAGCAATGTCCTGGATTTTCGTGTTCGGGTAGCCCTTCTGGCAGAAGAGCCTCTCCGCAGCCTCCAGGATGCTCCGATATCGAAACTCTTTCTCCCGCTGTCTGCGCAATGCGGTCACTGCGTTGCCAGCGAGTACGCCTTGTCGATGCATGGAAATGCTCCGAGTTAACCCGAGCCGTCGAACATGGCTCATTCACTGAACAGGATTCAGCAAGTTTATATGCCATTTCTCTGCCCGAGTCAAGCATTCAATGCTTGAAGAAGTGGCTCAAGGTGAAACGGAAGCAAGAACCGTCCCGGAGAGAAGAGAAGCAAATGGGCGGGGAACAACCAAACGAAAGCGCTCTCACGCCAGCTTGAACCGCGCCAGACCCACGCCGAAGGCGACCAGGGAGATGAGCGCCAGGACACCCACCTCGGGCAAGACGTCCACGACACCACGACCGTACCACAGAATGTCCTTGAACCCATCCATGGCCCAGGCATTGATCGTGATGAGATGGGCGAGGGTTCGCATGAAGTCAGGGACGATCTCCAAGGGCCACCAACTGCCACCCAGAGAGGACATGGCCAATACAACCAGCAGGGAGACTCCGGAGAGCTGGGATTCCGTCTTCACGAATGTGGCCATCAGGATGCTCATACTCGTGGCCGCCATGGCAACCGCCGCACCGACCAGGGCCAAGCCCCCGAGAGACCGGCCCAGCTCCATACCGAACACCAGATGGCCAAAGGCAAAAAAGACGGTCATCTGCAGCAGGACGGTGATAAAGGTGGGCAGAAGTTTGCCGATCAAGATGCTTGTCCTGCTGACGGGAGCCATCAGCAGCCGGCGGAAGGTTCCCGTTTCCTTTTCCCGCAACAGTGCGCCTCCCCCCGACAGTATGGTAAAAAGCGCGAACATGACCGCGTATCCCGGGACATTCTGCTTGAAGGGATCCACCCCTTTTCCTTCCACCTGAAGCACATTCGTTGCGTTGACCAGGACCGGGGGGGTTCGCCAGAGTTCTTCCGATCTGTCCTCGACGCGGCGCGCGGTCTCTTCCGAATCGGCGAGCCCTCCGCTTGCCGCCATCGCCACCTCCACAGCAATCTTCCGAACCACGGGACCTGCGGACAGGCGAGTTGCGTAGGCCTCCAGAATCCCCCTTACGATCGTAGTGTTCATCCGCTCCGCCGGATTCTGCAGAACGATAAAAGCGGTCTGATCACCGGTACGGATCTTGCTGCCGAATCCGGGAGGAATAACAATCGCGACAGATCGATCGCCGTTCTCTATGAGTCTCCTCGCGTATTCCTCTGTCATGGGCCTGGCATCCCCGCCCTTCTTGTACGTTCTCTCGATGGTCAGACCCTCGACCTTTTCAAGCTCCGCAACGACTTGTCTGGAGGCGATGCTGTCGTCCGCATCGACGAAGGGCACCTTGACAGCCGCAGCGCCCTCCTCGAACAGGCCTCTCAGGGCAAAACTTGCGATGGTGATGACGACCATGGGCACCAGGAACAGAAGGAGCACCGCCCAGAGATCTCGAAACTGAATCTTCAGGTCCTTCCAGGCAATCCACCAGGCGTTCACTTTCTCAGCCTCTTCCCTGTGAGGAGAAGGAATACACTGTTCAGGTTGGGTTCCAGGACCTCCAGGGAACTCACCCTCGCCCCCATCTGATCCAAGGCACGGATGACCTCCCGGAGGGCGTCTTTCGTCTGATCCGTTCGGATCGTGATCAAGCTTCCGGCTGCCCTTTCCCCTTCCTCCTGCCATCCGTTCCGGTCGAGACATCGAACTTCACGAACCCGCGGAAGGGTGCCCAGTGTGTGGAGCAAATTCGAATCGGCGGACCCGACCCCGACGTTTATCAGACCGTCCCCCAGGAGCTCGACGAGATGTCGGGGGCTGTCCAGGGCAACGAGTCTCCCCTCGTCGAGGATGGCGACACGGTCACAAAGCTGTTCTGCTTCTTCCATATAATGGGTCGTGTAAATCATGGTCGTCCCCTCTGACTTGAGGGTCCGTATGCTTTGAAGGATTTGGTTGCGCGATTGAGGGTCCACGCCAACCATGGGCTCGTCGAGAAGAAGCAACTTTGGTTCGTGGAGCAACCCGACGGCCAGATTGAGACGTCTCTTCATGCCGCCGGAGAACTTCTGGACACGCTCGTCCTTGCGATCCGTCAGTCCGACCGTCTCGAGGAGTTCATCGATCCTCTTCTTGAGCCGTGAGCCGCGCATGCCGTACATGCGCCCGTAGAAGCTCAGGTTCTCGCGTGCCGAAAGAGTTGGATAGAGGGCAATTTCCTGAGGCACCGTCCCGATGAGATGTTTGATTTCTTTCCCATCACGCAAAACGTCCAATGAACCGATCTTCACCTGCCCGGAACTCGGCTTGAGCAACGTGGACAGAATGGATATGAGCGTCGTCTTTCCTGCCCCATTCGGTCCGAGCAGGCCGAAGAGCTCGCCCCGGTCGACCGCAAGATTGATCCCGTTCAACGCGGTCCGCTCTCCGTATCGCATGGTGAGGTCTTTAACCTCCACCATCACCGAATCCATCGTCTCTCCTCGTGCGGGTCGGCGGGGAACTGCTATTCTATCAGACTCACTCGCCCTGTCGAACGTTGCCGTCGCGGGCCGCCGAACCCAAACTCCGATCCACGGCCGCTTCCGTCTCCTATACCCAGACGGACGCAAATCCCATAAAAGGGTAGAGCAGGATGCGAACGGCCGTTCCGAGCCATGCTTTAGAGCGGATGGCGCCGGCAATCGGAGAGCTCTTCTCATAGTACAAGGTACAAGTCCACGAACCTGCGCCCCGAGGCGTTGGTCAGGAGTCGGCTGACGAGAAAGGCGCGGAGCACGTCGATCTTGCCCGCCCTTTCCGTCCCGAACGCGGCCGTTGCGACGAAGCACTCCTTCTCGTCACACGGGTCAGGCACACCGTCTTCCTCACGGTCTTCCAGGCCCCTTTCGTTTAGGAAGGGGCATCCCAGGCACTCGATGGGGAGTTCTGCTCCCATGCGAATCATGGGCGCAGGTGGGGGCTCAAGAGCCCCGGGCCGACAAAATCGGTCCGACAGCCAGAACCAGCGGGAAAACTGGCTAAAGAAAAAAATTGACAGATTCGCGGGAGGTGCGGTATAGGGCAAATAGATTGGTCAACTAACCAAAATTTTTTTGGACCTTCATGGGCCGAAAGAGCCTTGCCGCCGAGCGGCGGTCGCAGATCGTGGAAGCCCTCCGGCGGTGCATCTTTCGATACGGGCTCCAGCGGGCGTCGATCAAGAAAATCGCTGTCGAGGCAGGTCTCCCGGCCGGGCTGCTGCACCATTACTTCCGAAGCCGGAGCGAGATGATCGAGGAGCTTGTCCGAAAGACCGTCGACGACCTTGCGGCGAGTTACCACGCCCATCTCGGGTCGTGCCGGGATCCGGCGAAACGGCTCGACAAAGCGATCGGGTTTCTCTTCGGCCCCAAGGTGATGGACCTGGCGAACGCCCGGTTTTTTTACGAATGCTGGGCCGAAGCGACCCGAAACCCCAGGGCTCGGGAGGCGTTCGCGGATCTGTACCGGCGCAGCCGGGACACGATGGTTCGCCTGTTCGAGGAAACGGGCCTGGCGGCCGGCTTGGCGCCTTGCGAGGTTCGGGACCTGGCGAGCCTGCTCATCGCCATTCAGGACGGCGTGGCGCTGCAGTGCGATATGGATTCCGACCATGTGTCGCCGAGCCGTATGCGCCGCCTCACCCAGCGGGTCCTTCTGGGGTATCTGGAGGCGGCGAAGCCTTCCGGCGGGCGATCGGGGACCGGGCGGGCCACCAGAGCGGGCAGGGGTCAGAAGAAAAACCAATTGACCGCAACCGAAGAAAGGGGAAAGCCATGTTCTCGCTCCAGGACAAAGTAGCGGTCATCACGGGCGGCGCATCCGGAATCGGAAAGGCCACGGCCTTACGATTTTCCAAGGCCGGTGCGCGGGTGGTGGTCGCGGACATTCAGGACGGGAGCCAGGTGGCCCGGGAGGCGGGCGGGATCTTCGTGAAAACCGATGTCGGCCAAGAAGGCCAGGTCAAGGCCTTACTGGAACGGGCGGTTGCCGAATTCGGAAAGCTCGACGTGGTCGTGAACAACGCGGGCATCGGCGAAGGAGGCCAGATTCAGGAGATCTCCGAAGACCAGTTCGACCGCGTCCTCCGGGTGAACACCAAGGGCGTTCTCTGGGGTCTCAAGCACGCCGCCGCCCTCATATCGGACGGCGGGTCCATCATCAACACGGCCTCGTATGCGGGCGTTGCGGCTTTTCCCAGCTACGGGTCGTACAGCGCCTCCAAAGCCGCGGTGATCGCTCTGACGCGCACCGCAGCCCTGGAATTGGCGCCTCGCCGCGTCCGGGTGAATGCGGTCTGCCCCGGCACGATCGACACGCCCATCAACGAAGGCCCCATGGCCGAGGTGGAGCTGGCCTTGGCCAGCCACGTTCATCCTCTTCGGCGGATCGGCCTGCCCGAGGAGGTCGCCGCTCTGTTTCACTTCCTGGCCAGCGATGAGAGTTCCTTCATCACCGGGCTGGCGATTCCCATTGACGGGGGCCTGAGCGCGGGCATCGGCCTGGGAATCATCGAATCCATGCTCGGTCTGATCACGGGTCAGGCCGGCGCAGCCGAAAAGGAGACATGAGGATGGAAAAACCGGCGGTTACGGGCATTCAACACGTGGGGATCGGCGTCCGCGACATCGAGGCCAGCCGCACCTTTTACCGGGACGTGCTTCGGTGCACGCAGAGGATGGCGGACTTCGGCCTGACCCACAACGCGATGCCGGACTTCTTTCGGGCCTCGGCCCACGTGTTCAACGCCTGGATGTACGGCCAGGAACAAGACGCGATCGTGGTCGAATGCGTGCAGCGGTTCGAGCCTTTGCCCCGGCCGATCCGAAAACAGAATCTATACGGGGACATCGGGGTCAACAAGATCACGGTCGAGGTCTCCGACGCCGCGGCTTTCCGCAAGGCTTCCGGCGACAGAATTCGGTTCCTTTGCGAGCCGAAAACCGCCCGGATTCCGGGCTGGGGGGGATTATGCTTTCGTGTACGGGACGGACCCGGATGGCAACCTCATTGAGTTCGCCTCCTGCCCCCAGTGGGAGGTCCCAGAGAATCCCGGCAGGATCCGATCCCTCGGAGTCGGCGTGACGGATCTAGACCGCTCCATGGAATTCTACACCCGGCACATGGGGTTCGATCAGGTCGTGATCGCTCCTCACGAAAGCTTTTCCGGGCTGCTGGGGGAGATCTCGGGCAGTCCCTCCACCCAGGTCCGCTCCTGTCTTCTCGGCAGCAGCAACGGATTCCATCTGCTCGAGCTCATCGAGGTTTCCAAGCCCCGGGGCCGCTCGATCCCCTTCAACGCTCTCTGGGGGGACTATGGATACCTGGAAGGGTGTTGCCTGTGCCTCGATGTTTTGGGCATGGCTCGGTACTTGATGAAGGAAGAGATAGACCTGCTCTCCTATCCGACGGCCGTGGACGTGCACGAGGCGGGTCTGGAGGGCACCGGGTGGTTTCTGTATGCCAAGGATCCGGACGGCATCCCGGTGGAGTTGCTTGAATTGCCAGGATAGGGGTGGCGGCCACCCGCCTCCCGGTCGACCTGGAGAAACCGCTAGGAGGCTCCTCTTGGGCAGGTGGCCGTGGAATGGGCCTGAAACCCGACGCCTGAAACCTGGAAACCGTCAACCTTTGGGAGGGGAACATGAAGCTTCTGGAAGGAAAGGTCGCCATTGTCACGGGCGCGGGGCGCCCAAAGGGCATGGGCCGTGCCGCCGCCCTCAAGCTGGCCGCAGAAGGGGCCGCAGTGGTCGTTACCGATGTGTGCAGAAAGCGCAAGGAGCTCGAGATCGAGGGCTTCCTGAGCCTGGGGGACGACTTGGCAGCCCTTGAGAATCTTGTTCGGGAGATCGAGGGTCTCGGGTCCCGAGGCATGGCCATGGCTGTGGACGTGACCGATACGGAACAGATCCGGGCCTGCGTGCAAAAGACGTGCGAGCGTTTCGGCGGCATCGACATTCTCTTCAACAACGCCGGCACGCCCATCGCGACCGGTCCATTCCTGGAAATCCCGGCCGAGAGCTGGGAGCTGAGCTGGCAGGTGAACGTCAAGGGCATGATGGAGTTCTGCCGGGCCGTGATCCCCAAGATGATCGAGCGCGGCGGCGGGTCCATCATCAACAATTCCTCGGGGCTGGGACTCGGTGCGGTGCCGGAGTACGCGGGATACGTGACGACCAAGTTCGCTTCCGTGGGGCTCACCAAGGCGATCGCGGCCGAGTTCGGTCGCCAGAAGATCCGCTGCAACGCGGTCTGCCCGGGCAACATCCTCACCGACATGGGGGAGGCCGAGATTTTTTTCATCTCGGCCACCAAGGGGGTGAGTCTCGAGGAGGCCAGGGCCATGTACGGCGAAGCGTCGGCCCTGGGCCGCGGGGGCCTGCCCGAAGAAGTGGCCGACGTTGTCGTGTTCCTGGCAAGCCCGAGGTCGAGCTTCTTGACGGGCGTGGCCATCCCGGTGGCCGGAGGTCTTCCCCTGGGGATTTGACGGCCGGGCTGTTCGGAGGCCTGTCGGTCCGATTTGGGGCGCTTGACAGAGAATTTGAGACCGGCCTAGACTGCCCGCGGTCCCGAGGAAACGTTTCTGTCGCCCAGCCTGGGCCGAAGGCAGGTAGAACGACGCTGTCGAACGTTACGAGCAGGGGGGGAGGCCCGCAGGCTCCCGGACTTCGTGCCGGAGGGACCGAACATCTTCCCTGCCAACCCAAAGGACGGAGGGAAAACGATGAGACGACAGATCCTGGCCTCTTGTCTGGCTGCGGGGATCCTGGCGCTGGCGCTGGCTCGGCAGGCTGAGGCAAGGCAATTCAGCCTGTTCGGCAGTCCCTTGAACCTGTTCGGATTCGCTTCCCAGTCCGCGCAGGTGAGCCTCAAGGGCGACCACTACGATGTGGAAGAGGGACTCAACCAGGCCCTGCTCACGGCGTTCGCCGAGGCCGACTATCGGCCCCGGAACGACACGACCTTCTACGTGTCGGGCCTGCTGACCATGGATCTCATTTACGACATCAAGCATGACGACCGGACCTGGAACGAGAAGCTCTTCAGCCAGTCCCGAGGGCGAATGTACCTGGACGACAGGGACTGGCAGTTCCTGAAGGAATGCCACGTCACTTGGAGCCCCGGCTCGTTCCTGTTCCGGATCGGCAAGCAGATCGTCTCCTGGGGAGAAATGGACTTTTTCCGAATCATGGACCAGATCAATCCCACGGACGACCGACGCGGGTTTTCGGACGTGGAGTTCGAAACCACGATCATCCCGATCTGGCTAGTGCGGGCCGAATGGTGGCCTCGGCTCCATCTGGATTGGCTGGAAGAAAGCGGGATACAGTTTGTCTTCAATCCGAACGCGGAGTTCATTCCGAACCAGAGGCTGAATACGGGGAACGCGTATGGAGGCATCTGGGCCGCTGCCGCGGAGCTTCCGAACCCCGTGTTTCAGGAAGTGGGTCTGGGAACGCCCACCATGTACGTCGGCGCGCCGGACGAGAACCTCGTCCGTGAACCTGACCAGTGGGACGACGAAGGATTCGAGTACGGCGTGCGGTTGAGCTTCATGATCAAGGGGAGCATTCTGACTCTGAATGGCTTTTATGGCCGGGAAAACTCCCCCCAGGAATTGTTGGCCGGGTTCGTGGAGGATCCGCTCCTGACGCAGATCGCCGGGGAGCCCGTGCCTGCGCTGGGCACGGCCTCGGACGGGAAGTCGATCCTCTACCCCAAGTTCTCCGGTTATTACCCAAGGCAGAAGTCCGTGGGCGTGACCTGGACCGGAGACCTCCCGATCGTGGTGACGGCTCTGGGAGGTGTGAATCCTCTGCTCAGGGTCGAGGCGAGGTATCAGATCGACAAAGTGTACACGGACGCGGACCAGACCCGCTTTTACAAATCGGACTATCTCGATACGGGAGTGGGCATAGACTGGAAGATCAAGGTCGACGCCCTGAATCCGCGCGCGTATTTCTCGGTGATGCCGCAGTTCTTCTATGCGCGCATTCTCGATTATCCGGACGGCGTCACCCTGAACGATACGGATGACGGACTGCTGCCTGACAAGAATTACTATACGGCTACACTGGTATTGAACACATCCTACTTCAACGGGAAGCTGGTTCCGCAGGCGGCGGGCGCTTACTTGGTGAACAACCGGGCTCATCTGGTGCTCTTGTCGGTGGAGTACCAGCAGAGCAACCGCTGGCAGTACAAGGTGGAGGCGGCGTTCATGGGCGGCGAGGAGCCAAATGTTCCGTTGTGGCTCTTCCGGAAAAAGGATTACCTAGCGCTCAAGATCAAGTACAACTGGGGTTGATCCAACCCATCGAAAGGGCTGGCGGTCAGACAGAAGTCAGGTTCACTTGCGAGGAGGAAGTCATGAGGAAGGCGATACCGGCGACGGTCGCTTTGCTTTCGGTTCTCACTCTGGTGGGGGTCGGTTGGGCGGTGCAGCCCTATTTGGCGCCGATCAACGAGATCCTGGCCGCGAAGGGCGTCGTGGACGATCCTGCTCCTTTTTACACGAAGACGAATTATTACAAGCAGTACATTCCAGACGACGTGTGGAAGCAGATCACGTTTGATCCGGAGCAGAGCAAGGCTCTTTGGGAGAAGGCTGTGGGGCTGCGCGCGAAGGATCTGGTGGGGAAGATCGCGCCCGAGATCAAGCCGGGCCATTACACGCTGGCGGACAAGGAGAAATATCCCTTCAAGGAGTTGATGACGCCTTATCACTACAAGCGGTTCAACCAGCCTGGCACTGAGGGCCTGCCAAAGCACATCGGCTATTTCACGGAATTCGACGTGATTGAGACGCAGCAGCTCTGGCACGCCCTGCCCGTGGCCAAGGCCACGATCGAGAACATGGGCAAGACGCAGTTGGACGAGAACGGGTACATCCGCCACGAGACGTTCGTTGCCGGGTATCCGTTTCCGAGGCCATCGGGCGAGCACAAGGCTTGGCAGATCGTGTACAACTGGGTGAAGAGGCGGAACGAGCCGGAGAGCGCGGCCAACTACGATCTCACGCTGGGGGTGAACAGCCGGCTCAACCAGGACCATCTGGGCACGGCCAACTATTTCTGGTTGACGACCGAGGGGCGCGTGATGTACCCCCCTTACGGGTGGTTCGACGAGCGGGCCAAGGAGCAGGGAGAAAGCCTGATCCAGCTTTACACGATTTTTTCTCCCCGGGATCTTTATGGGAACGTGTACCACGCGATCGATTACGCGGACCCGAAGAAGGACATCACGCTATTGGCCTACGTGAACTTTCTGCGTCGGATTCGGAAACTCTCCAGCACGGACCGGCAGGATCAGGCCGTGGGCCAGGACATCTGTTTCGACGACGCCGCCATGTTCGCCCAGAAGATCCGGCCGGACCGGTATCCGTACGAGATGCGGGTGATCGAGGAGCGGGAGTTTCTTGTGCCGGCATACAGCTTTGACGTAGCCGATTACTTAGACAGCAAGGACAATTACAAGTGGAAGGGGCTCAAGTTCGAGCGGAGACCGATGTGGGTGGTGGAGCTCAAGCAGCTCGACCCCAACTACATATACAGCAAGAGGATTCTATACTTCGACATGGAAACGCTCCTGCCTCATCTGCACGAGATGTATGACCAGAAGGGGCGGTACTATCGGACCTACGAGATTGAGTGGGGTGTCGCGGCTCCTTTGGGGTATTTTAACGCCATTCATGTGAACAATTGCGACTGGATCGACGAGCACTCAACGTGGACCTTTGCGCCCTCTTACCCGGCCCTGTGGCTCACACGGGACGACATGAGCTTGAAGAGCATGATGAAGCAGAAGTAGCGGACTACCGCCTGGAAATCGAGGGAGAACGATCTTCGCGTTCGTGGGTGTCCAGGCCACCGATGTGCTTGCCTGCCCGCCCGTTTCGGTTCACTTGCGGGAAATCCATCGGATCGGTTGCGATGGGGGTCGCCCCGGTTCTCTCCGTTGGGATGCTTCTTGGCCGCCGAAGAGAATCGGGCATTCGGGTATGGATGAGTTGATCACGCGGACTGGGCTGCGCAGGGTATAGACGCCCCAGGAAGAAGGGGACAGAGCCAAGGAGGAAGTCATGAGGAAGGCGATACCGGCGACGGTCGCTTTGCTTTCGGTTCTCAGTCTGGTGGGGGTCGGTTGGGCGGTGCAGCCCTATTTGGCGCCGATCAACGAGATCCTGGCCGCGAAGGGAATCGTGGACGATCCTGCTCCTTTTTACACGAAGACGAATTATTACAAGCAGTACATTCCAGACGACGTGTGGAAGCAGATCACGTTTGATCCGGAGCAGAGCAAGGCTCTTTGGGAGAAGGCTGTGGGGCTGCGCGCGAAGGATCTGGTGGGGAAGATCGCGCCCGAGATCAAGCCGGGCCATTACACGCTGGCGGACAAGGAGAAATATCCCTTCAAGGAGTTGATGACGCCTTATCACTACAAGCGGTTCAACCAGCCTGGCACTGAGGGCCTGCCAAAGCACATCGGCTATTTCACGGAATTCGACGTGATTGAGACGCAGCAGCTCTGGCACGCCCTGCCCGTGGCCAAGGCCACGATCGAGAACATGGGCAAGACGCAGTTGGACGAGAACGGGTACATCCGCCACGAGACGTTCGTTGCCGGGTATCCGTTCCCGAGGCCATCGGGCGAGCACAAGGCTTGGCAGATCGTGTACAACTGGGTGAAGAGGCGGAACGAGCCGGAGAGCGCAGCCAACTACGATCTCACGCTGGGAGTGAACAGCCGGCTCAACCAGGACCATTTGGGCACGGCCAACTATTTCTGGTTGACGACCGAGGGGCGCGTGATGTACCCGCCATACGGGTGGTTCGACGAGCGGGCCAAGGAGCAGGGAGAAAGCCTGATCCAGCTTTACACGATTTTTTCTCCCCGGGACTTGTACGGGAACGTGTACCACGCGATCGATTACGCGGCGCCGGACAAGGACATCACGCTTCTGGCCTACGTGAACTTTCTGCGTCGGATTCGGAAACTCTCCAGCACGGACCGGCAGGATCAGGCCGTGGGCCAGGATATCTGTTTCGACGACGCCGCCACGTTCTCCCAGAAGATCCGGCCGGACCGGTATCCTTACGAGATGCGGGTGATCGAGGAGCGGGAGTTTCTCGTTCCGGCCTATACCTTCGACGGATCCGACTATCTGGACAGCAAGGACAATTACAAGTGGAAGGGGCTCAAGTTCGAGCGGAGGCCGATGTGGGTGGTGGAGCTCAAGCAGCTCGACCCCAACTACATATACAGCAAGAGAATTCTGTACTTCGACATGGAGACGCTCCTGCCTCATCTTCACGAGATGTACGACCAGAAGGGGCGGTACTATCGGACGCACGAAGTGGAGTGGGGTGTGGCGGCTCCGTTGGGCTACTTCAACATTTTTCACACGAACAATTGCGACTGGATCGACGAGCATTCGACGTGGACTTTCGGACCTTCTTACCCGGCCCTGTGGCTCACACGGGACGACATGAGCTTGAAGAGCATGATGAAGCAGAAGTGAGGTTCGGACCGAGGTTCGACCCGGGGGGATCCGGCCACGGTTATAAGTGGCCAAGGGCCATCTGGACCCACAGGAAGAGCAGCCCCAGAAGGAGGAAGGGCGAAAGCGCGACGAGCGCCAGCCGAAGAAGGTCCTTCGTGGAAAGTTTGCTCACAGGAGACCGGTTGCCCATTGGGTCTGTCCCTCTCCCGTTACGTCAGGACCGCCAGGAAAATGCAGGACCATACGAGGAGGCTCAAGAGCACCCCGCCAATCAAGGGCCAGTTCACTCGGATTTCCTCCATAGCCGTTCCCTCCTGAAACTTGGAGCCGGGCCGGGATTCGGGCTTTCTTCTCTGAGCCCGCCCCCTCGGGCTCGGCCCGGTGACTCTCCGCGGGCCGGCCAAAGGGTTCCACTTTTTTCGATGAGCAATGACCGTGCCAGGATCCGGATGGCCGAGAAAGCTGGCCCTGTAGAGGAAAAATTGTTTTGTCTTAAAGGGGTTCACAGGCTTATGGGGGCCGGGGCCCCCTCCTCCCGTGTCGGCATTTCTTACAGGGAGGCTCTGCAGGGGAAAAGGAACGCGACAACGGAAGTGTAACCGTCCGGAGGCGCCGGACGGCCCCGCATTCTAGCCCGATCGTTCTGCTTTTCTCAGGCTTGCTCGGACGAGCCGAGCCGCGGGATGCGCCGGGCCAGGAACGTCTGGAACCGGTCCATATACAAGTAGACCACTGGCGTGACAAAGAGCGTGAGCATCTGGCTGAACAGAAGGCCTCCGACCACGGCAAGGCCCAAGGGCTGGCGAGATTCGCCCCCGGCCCCGAAGCCGAGGGCAATGGGCAGCGTGCCGAACAGGGCCGCCATGGTGGTCATCATGATGGGCCGGAAACGCACGACGCAAGCCTCGAAGATAGCGTCTGCGGCCGAGAGGTTTCTGCTTCGGCGAGCCTCAATGGCGAAGTCGATCATGATGATCCCGTTTTTCTTGACGAGTCCCACGAGCATGATCATGCCCACGAAAGCATAAATGTTGAGGTCCGTCCCAAAAAGGAAGAGAGTCACCAGGGCGCCGAACCCGGCCAGGGGAAGAGCCGAAAGAATCGTCACAGGGTGGATGAAGCTTTCGTAGAGAATGCCCAGCACGAGGTAGATCACGAGAATGGCCAGGGCCAGGAGCAGGCCCAGGCCCTGCATGGAAGACTGGAAAGCCTGAGCGGTCCCCTGGAAGCTTGTCCCGATAGTAGCGGGCAACACCTCTCGGGCCTGGGCCTCGACCGCGTCGACCGCCTTTCCCAAGGGGAAGTTGGGCGTCAGATTGAAAGAGAGCGTGACCGAGGGGAGCTGGCCCGTGTGGTTGACGGAAAGGGGCCCGTAAGCGTAGCGAAAACGGGCCAGACCGTCCAAGGGAACTAGGTCGCCTCTGTCAGAACGGATGTAGAGGAGCGAAAGAGCGTCCAGGTTCCTTTGGTAGGGCTCCGCCAGTTCCATGATCACCCGGTACTGGTTGTTGGGCGCATATATGGTCGAGATCTGTCGGGAACCGTAGGCGGTGTAAAGGGCGTCTTCGATCGCCTCTGCCGAAACGCCCAAGGAAGAGGCCTTGTCCCTGTCAATCTCCACGGCCACCTCAGGATTCTTGAGCTGGAGATCCGAGGTCACGTCCACCAGCCCCGGGAGCCCTCTCATCCTCTCCTCCAGGACCGGCGCGTATCGGTACAAAGCATCCGTGTCCGGGCTCTGCAGCGTGATCTGGTACTGGCTCTTGGTCGGTCTCCCTCCGAAGCTGATCGGCGGAGGATTCTGGATGAAGGCCCGGATCCCGGGCACCGCAGAAACTTTCCTGCGGAGCTGAGCGGCCACCTCCTCGGCCGAGAGGTCGCGCTCCCGGCGAGGCTTCAAGCGCATGAACAGGATCCCGGCATTCGTACCCGCGGTGCCTCCCCGCGCTCCGGCCGTCGAGACGAACCCGTCCACGTTCGGGTCGGCCTTGGCGACGGCCGCCACCGCTTTCTGGTGCTCGGCCATGGCCTCGAAGGAGATCCCCTCTTTCGCCTCGGTCCAGGCGAAGAGCCGGTTAGTGTCCTCGCTGGGCAGAAACCCTTTGGGCGCGGAGCGGAAGAGAAAGACCGTCAGGGCCGTGATCGCAAGAGTGACGAGCAAAACCAGGCGACGGTGCCGCAGGGACCAGCGGAGCCCGGTTTTGTAAACGGCCAGCATGCCGGCGAAGACCCGCTCCGAAGCCTGGTAAAGACGACCGTGTCCGCTTCTGTCGGGAGGCTTGAGGAAACGGCTGGCAAGCATCGGTGTGAGCGTGAGCGAGACGAACCCGGAGATCAGCACGGCGAGGCCGATCGTCACGGCGAACTCGTTGAAGAGCCGGCCGATGATGCCGCCCATGAAAAGGACCGGGATGAACACCGCGGCCAGGGAAAGGGTCATGCTGATGATGGTGAAGCTGATCTCCCGGGAGCCGGTCAACGAGGCCTGATAGGGCTCTTCTCCCAGTTCGGTGTGGCGGACAATGTTCTCCAGCATGACGATGGCGTCATCCACGACGAATCCGATGGAAAGGATGAGGGCCATGAGAGAGAGGTTGTTCAAGCTGAAGCCGAGCAGGTACATCACTGCGAAGGAGCCCACCACGGACAGGGGCATGGAAAGGCTGGGGATGAGCGTGGCCGACAGGTTCCTAAGAAACAGGAAGATGACAAGCACCACCAGAAAGAGGGTGAACACCAGAGTGAATTTCACGTCCCGGACCGATTCCCGTATGGATTCCGAACGGTCGTACACCACGTTCAGGGAAACCGAGCCGGGCAGCAGGGTTCGGAAGCTCGGAAGAAGATCCAGGACGGATCGAGCCACCTCAACGGTATTGGACCCGGGCTGGCGCTCCACAGCGAGAATCACGGCACGCTGATCCACGAACCATGCCGCGGTCTTGTCGTTTTCCACACTGTCGAAAACATGGCCGAGTTCTTCCAGGCGGACAGGATGGCCGTTCCGGTAGGCCACAATGATCGGCCGGTAGGCGGCCGCTTCGGTCAGTTGACCATCCGCTCGTACGGTGAAGGCCGTCTGGGGGCCCCAGAGCGTTCCGGTGGGCAGATTCACGTTGGCCGAGGCCACGGCCCGGGCCACCTCGTCGATCCCAATGCCCCGGTTGGCCAGGGCACGGGGGTCCAGTCGGATCCGGACTGCGTACTTCTGAGCCCCGTAGACCTGAACCTGGGCCACGCCGCTCAGCATGGAGATCCTCTGGGCCATGAGAGTCTCGCCATATTCGTCCAGTTGGTAAAGGGGCAAGGTGGGGGAGGTAAGCGCGATATACAAGATCGGCTGCTCCGCCGGGTTGACCTTCCTGTAGGAAGGGGGACTGGGCATGTCCTGGGGAAGCTGGCGGGCGGCCCGGGAGATGGCGGCCTGGACATCCTGGGCCGCGGCGTCCAGATCCCTCTCCAGGGTGAACTGGAGCGTGATGCTCGTGTTTCCCAAGAGGCTCGTGGAACTCATGGAATCGATGCCCGCTATGGTCGAGAACTCCCTTTCAAGAGGCGTGGCGACCGAGGATGCCATGGTTTCCGGGCTCGCACCCGGAAGGCTTGCGAAAACCTGAATGGTCGGGAAGTCCACGTTCGGAAGATCGTTCACGGGCATGAGCCGGTAGGCCATGGCCCCAAAAAGAAGAATGCCGCTCATGACCAGAGTGGTCATGACAGGCCTTCGAATGAACAGTTCCGAGAAGTTCATCGGTCCGCCCCCTGCGGCCTCGCCGGCGCCTTGACCTCGACCCGCGCGCCAGGGGTGAGGCGAAGTTGGCCGTCCGTGACCACCCGTTCGCCGGGCAGGACGCCTCCTGACAGGATCGTCTCCTCCCTCGCCACGCGGTCGATCTCGACAGGCCTCGCCTCCGCGGTGCCGTCATCGCGCACAACAAAGACAAAAGGACCCTGCTGGCTGGTCTGGACGGCTTCAGAGGGAACGACGATCGCGCCGGGCTGTTCTCCCAGAGTCAGGACCACGTCCACGAACTGGCCGGGCCACAAGGCTCGGTCTTCGTTGGGGAAGGAGGCCTTGAGCAGAACCGTTCCGGTCTGGACGTCAACCGTGTTGTCTACGAAAAAGAGCACTCCTTCGGATGCGCGGCCCTTGTCTGTTCGAGACAAGGCTTCAACCTTCAAAGATCCCTGGCTGAGGCGGCCCCGAATCTCGGGCAGGAACCGTTCGGGCACGGCGAAGCGCACTTCGACCGGGGCGATCTGGTGAATCACGACCAAGGGATCGTCGTTCGCTTTGACAAGATTTCCCCGGTCCACCAGCAGATCTCCGGTCCGGCCTGAAAGGGGGGAAAAGATTGTGCAATAGGATAGATCCAGGCGGGCCTTCTCCACCGAGGCCCGGTCGCCCTCCACGGCCGCCCTCAGGGAGGCCACGGAGGCCTTGGCCTGGTCGAACTGTTCCTGGGTCACGAAATCCTGTCGAACCAGCTCGGAAAAACGCTTCAGGTCCGCCTCGGCCTTTTCCAGGAGAGCCTGGTCCCGAGCGAGAAGCGCCTCGGCCTGCCGCAAGACTTGCTCGAACGGCCGGGGATCGATCAGGAACAAGACCTGGTCTTTCTGGACTTCCTCGCCCTCCGAGAAATGGACCTCCTGAAGGGTGCCACCCACCCTGGATCGAACCGTGACGGTCGCCGATGCGGCCACAGTGCCGATCGCTCCAACCTGAACAGGCATGGTCTTCTGCTCAACCGGTGCAGCGACTACCGGTACCGGGGCCGCGGAAGACGCCGGCGATGGGGAGGGATTCCGGTCGCTGCAGGAGGCTGCCAGGAGCGCCACGGCGACCACTGCCCAGGCTGTTGCGGTCCGTGGGACAAAAGGCCGGGTCCTGGTCGGCAAGCCGCGCAAGGGCATAAGATCTCGTTGATCGGTCATGGTATTTCTTCCCCGTTCTTTGGGAGCCCCCGGGCATCTTCCTGTGCCGGTATCAAAGTGCCGGTCGCTCTGGCCAGCCTCGCCAGAGCGAGGAAAAAGTCGGCCCGGGCCTGGATTTCCTGGGCTCTCGCACCGGCCAGAGCGGACTGAGCGCTCAAGAGGTCCAGGATGCTCCCCACTCCCTCTTTGTACTGGGCAAAAGCCACCCGTTCCGATTCCTCGGCGCTGGCCAGCCAGTCTCGGGATGTCCTGACCCGCTGGGCAGCGGTCTTCAGGTCCGCATAGCTCGTCCAGACCTCCAGGATCACCTGTTGCTCAAGGCTGTTCGCCTCTGTCTGCTTCTGTTCTGCCTCAGCCTCGGCCTTTTTCACCTCATAGCTGTGGGCGAATCCTGTGAACAGAGGGAAGGTCACAAGAACCGAGGCGCTCCAGTTGTTGTCGTGCTTCTCGAATGCCCCTGGGAGGTAATAGGTTCGGTTGGCGGTCGTCTGGACAGAAACTGCGGGCCATCCCTGGGATTTGACTGCCTTCAATCGGGCGAGGGCCTCTTCGGCTTGCCACCGCGCGCCGGCCAGGTCCGGCCTGTTCGAAAGGGCTTGAGCGACCAACGGTTCCACTTGCCGGGCGATTTCCTCAGCAGGGATTTCCTCCGGCAGCGCGACCCCGACCTCAAGGGAGGTTGTGGCCGGAATGCCCATCGCGGTGGCGAGCTGGCCGCGCAGCGCTTCAATAGCGCCGTCCAGAGTCTGTCTTTGGAGTTCGGCCTCGGACAAGGCGGTCTGGGCCCTGAGGACATCCGCAACAGTCGCGACCCCGACTTCATGCCGCTTGCGGGCAGCCTCCAGGTTCACCCGGGCTTCTTGAACATTGGATTCCGCGGCCGCCAGTTGGGCCTTGGCCGAGAGGAACCCGTAGTACGCCGCCTGGAGGGAAAACACCACGTCCTGAATGGCGGCGTTGTGGGTGTAGTCGGCTGAAACGAGAGCGGCCCAGGCCTGGTCCAGCCTTGCAGACCGTCCTCCGAACTCGAACAAGAGCCAGTTGAGGGTGCCCGTGGCCTCGTACGGGTCCTGGCTGAACGTGAAGCGGCCTCCGATCGCGGACTGGCGGACGTGGCCGAAACTGCCATCTACGCTGATCGAGGGAAGATAGGCCGCACGGCTCACTCCAACTTGGGCCGCGGCAGCTCGGGCTGCCTGCCAGGTTTTCTGCGTGACCGTGTTGTTCGCAAGGCCTATGGTGACGATATCCGCAAGAGTCAGGCGTTCAGCGAGTTCTTGCCAGTTTTCAGGCAATTGAAGAGAACGCGCCTCCCGTTCCCTGGCAAGGGGCAGAAGCTCAGTCGCAGCCGCGGAAGGCCCGAAAGGAACAGGGGGTTCCGTCAACAGGCGGACACCCCGATGGCATCCACAGAGAACAGCCAGCAACCAGAGCGCCACGATACAGGCTGGGAGGCCCGTCTCGGGAGGACGCTTCCTGGACGACCATCCGGATTTCATGTCGTTCCTCTCCATGTTCGATCGCCCGCCGGCGACGGCGAACAGGGTTACGTCTTACGTCTGACCAGAACCCGCTCCGTAAGCCCGAATACCCGCACAGGTGAATTGAACGATGTGGCTGACCAGCTCAGAGAGGGAGAAATCCAGGGGCTTCCCTTGGCTGGCAAGTTGTACCAGACGCCGGATTTTCACCAGATGGATCAGTTGGGCCATGAACGAATGAACGCACATCCGGACTTTTCGCCGGGGAATATCGGCTTGGGCGGCCAGAATCGCCTTTGTCAAAGCCTCCTCCACAGGAAGAATCATCTCGGACAGGAAAAAGTCCGGGGGCAATTGCGGATCCAGAAGCTCCCGGGTCATGAGCTCCATGAGCATCCGGCCGCTCGACTCGTCCACCAGCGGCTCCAGAAACGCCTCGGCGAAAGACCCTAGGACCGCCTCCAGGGTGGCCTTGCCGCCCGCCTCTGCGACGGTTCGTTCGAGGCTGGAGATTCTCTGCTCGCGAAGAGCTGCGATCCTGCGGGCAAGCATCACTCGGTACAGGTTGTGCTTGGTCGCGAAGTGATAGTTTACTGCCGCCACGTTGCACGAAGCCTCTCGGGTGATGTCACGGATCGACGTCCTGGCGTATCCCTTCCGGGCAAAGAGAGCTTCGGCTGCCCGGATCAGACGCTCCCGAGTGTGTTCGGAATGAAAGGCCTGCGACCCGTCGAGATTAGGATTCATGCCGGAAAAGCCCCATAAGCACTGAATTCAAGCAAGTGTATCAAACGATCGTTTAGGGTTCAAGAATGGCGATCCAGAAACCAAGGCCGAAGGAAGCCCGGCGACCTATATTCACACTCAGATTGCTTCCGTAGCCCTTTGAAACCATAGGGTATTTCAACGATCCTCCACGTTGCCCCGCCATTTTCAAAACACCATAGAACCTGTATTTCAACAGTAGGGTTAGCTCGGAAACCTAAAGAAAAGTCAAATAGATTCAGTTATAACTTTGCCTAGAAAAACATCTTTTGCTTGTATCGATTTTTTGAGAACAAATCTCTTGATATAACGGTCCAAGCTGTGTATAATCACCAGGACCTAAAACGGGAAAGGGTAAGATAAAACATTTGAGAGAGGAGGAAGCCATGAAATCGCCGGCGCTGTCCTTGGCTGGCCTTTTTCTGTTTCTCCTCTTTTCCCTATGTCCGGGAGCCTCGCGTCTCGAACAAGGGGCGTGCACCGACGTCTACTGGATTGGCCCAGAACCGGAAAGGGGAGAGACGGAACTTCAGGCCGACCGGCCCGAGCCTGCGGGCCCCAGAGGGGCTGCGGCCAACAAAGTGGTCAAGAAGACCCTCCAGGTCCTGGCCACGGCCTATATTGCCCATCCTGCCCAGACCGACGATACACCGACGATTTGCGCTTGGGGGGATGAGGTCAGACCGAGAACGATCGCTGTTTCGAGGGATCTCGAGCGCCTTGGTCTGACCCGCGGAAAGACCGTCTTTGTCGAAGGTCTCGGCCGGTTCACCGTATTGGACCGCATGCACGAGCGAAAGCGAAGACACATCGATATCTTCATGGACAACCACAGGGAGGCGCGCGAATTCGGTGTGCAGAGGCTCACGATCCGGTGGCAGGAGCCTCTGACAGAACAACCTACCTGAGCCAGTCAGAGTCACGACTGCCTCACTTTTTTGGGCGCGACGGACCAGCGGCCGGGCCCCGGGTTGAGGCCCGGCTCGTCGCCTTGTTTCCCACCTCGGTTCGTGGCCATTGCTTAAGGGGTAGATCAACCTGCGCCGAAGCCCGTCTTTGCGGGAGGGTTCCCCTTTGTTCCAAATTGCCCCCGGCAAGGCGCGGCTTGCGCTCACGGACCTGCCGCGGCAAGGCGGGCCCGCGCATCGCTTTCGCGGCGTCGCTGTGGTAGATTATAAAGATCTACTCCATTAAAAAGCAGGTGCGCGACATGAGAGAGACACAGCGGGAATTCACAGGCACTCCCACCTATGTAGTGGATCCGGAGCTGGCCAAGATCGTCAACATTTCCATGGCCCTGGAAATGCCTTTGCTTCTCAAGGGAGAACCGGGCACGGGCAAGACCCTTCTGGCTCACGCCGTTGCCGAAAACCTTCGCATGCCGCTCATTGTTCTCAATGTCAAAAGCAGCATGAAGGCCGTGGATGCCTTGTATCAGTACGACACCCTGACCCGCCTCAACGACAGCCGCTTTGGGGATTCGGGCCGAGACGTGAGCAATATCCGCAATTACATCCGCATGGGCAAGATCGGCCAGGCTTTCACCTCCGATGTCCGCACGGTCCTCCTTATCGACGAGATCGACAAGGCGGACAGCGACTTCCAGGACGACCTGCTGGATGTGCTCGACCAGATGAGTTTCGACATCATCGAGATCGACGAGACGATTCGGGCCAAACACCGGCCGGTCGTGATCATCACGTCGAACGCCAAAAAGGATCTGAGCGACCCTTTCCTGGGCCGGTGCAATTTTCACCATATCGCCTTTCCGGAGCCGGATTTCATGCGCCGCATTGTGGAGGCCCATTTCCCGGGCATCGAAGACCGGCTCGCCCAGTGCTGCATCGAGACGTTCTACCGCCTCCGTTCCCTGCCTCATATCGAGAAGAAACCTGCGACCCGGGAACTGGTGAACTGGATCCGTGCCCTCCGGACCGACAAAGGGTTCAAGGCCAGGCTCTTTGAACGGGGCAAGGATGTCCCTTACTTGGGAATCCTTTTCAAGAAGAGTGCGGACTATCTTCAGGCTCAGCAGGCGTATCTCGGTGGGAGATAGCGAGCCGTGTTCGTGGAGTTCTTCTACGACCTCCGGAAAGCCGGTCTACCGGTGACTCCCACGGCCTTCCTCCGTCTCCAGAAGGCCCTGCACATGGGGCTGGTGAACAGCCTCGAAGACTTTTACGTTGCGGCCAGGTCCCTCATGGTCAAGAGTGAACGCTATTTCGATCTCTACGACCGTGTCTTTGCCCGAGTCTTCCACGGCCTGGACCGGGCCGACGGGTTCGAGCAGGAGCTTGAGGAGGCCATCCGGATCCTGCTGGAGGAGTGGCTGCGGGATCCGAAGGAACTTGCCGAAATGCTGGGCATTGATCCGGAATCCTTGCCCAAAATGGATCCCGAAGAGCTCGTGCGCTACTTCCTGGACCGGCTGAAGGAACAGACCGAGCGGCACGACGGCGGGAACCGGTGGATCGGCACAGGAGGCACCAGCCCTGTGGGGCATTCAGGATTTCGCCCCGGGGGCATGCGCGTGGGCGGAAGGTCCGCAGGGAAATCAGCGGTGAAGGTGGCTTTGGAGCGCCGCTACAAGGACTACACCCAGGACGATCGCCTGACCCTTTCCCAGGTCGGGGAAGCCCTGCGAAGGCTGAAGCATCTGGTGCCGGTCGGCCCCCGGGACCGGGTGAACGTGGACAAGACGATCCGGGAGACCGTGAAAAACGCTGGAGAGATCGAGATCGTGTTCGATCGGAGTCTTCGAGATCGTCTCAAGGTGATCCTGTTGATCGACAACGGTGGATGGAGCATGGACCCTTATGTTGAGGTGGTCCAGACTCTTTTCAATTACGCCAGAGCCCAATTCAAGGATCTCAAGACTTTCTATTATCACAACTGCGTCTATGAGCGCGTCTGGGAGGACCCCCAGCGGCTTTACAAACCCTTCCCCGTGAGCGAGTTCGCCCGCCTGGACCCGGAGACAAGGCTCGTCTTCGTCGGAGACGCGGCCATGGCCCCGGAAGAACTCGAACATCCCAAGGGCTGCATCTACTACAACGAGAAGCAGACCCGCGCCGGGATCGAGCAGCTTCGATTCCTGGCCCAAACGTTCCGCCACTCCGCCTGGCTCAATCCTATGGTGCGGTACGGTCCGGCCTTTACCTCTGGCCCGTACACCACCCAGCGGATCGCCTCGATCTTCCGGATGTTCCCTCTCAGCCTGGACGGCTTGGACAGGGCCGTCACCCACCTGCTTTCCAGGAACTGATTCCCAACCGGGCGTCTCATTTGCCCGTTCGGCGCGGCCGGCAGATTCCTTTTGCTTTCCGCCTTGCAAATAGTCTATTGTCCCATTCCGTACCAGGGCTTTCGAGGCGTAGCCAGCAGGCAGGCCGAACCCTTACGCGGCCCTGCCAAGGGCCGCCCCCCCTGGCCTTGCTCGCCGGGCTCTCGAAGCAGAACCCTGTTCAGGAGGAGCCATGAAGGCTGCGGTGGTCGGAACAGACGGAAAACTCAAGGTGGCGGACGTGCCCACGCCGGAGGCGGCTCCTGGCGGCGTCGTCGTCGAAGTTGCCTATTGCGGCATCTGCGGCTCGGACGTTCACATGCTCGATGCGGGCATGATGCCGCAAGGCAGCGTGCCGGGCCACGAACTCTCCGGACGCATCGTGTCCGTGGGCCAGGGGGTCGAGGGCTGGCGGGAAGGGGATCCTGTCGTGGTTCTCCCGCTCGATCCCTGTTTTTCCTGCGAGCCTTGCAGGCACGGCGCGGTCTCTCTATGCCAAGAAGGGGTCTTGAGAGCATACGGGCTCGGCAATCTGCCGGGCGGCTTCGCCCAGTATATGGCGGCCAGGCCCTCCATGCTGTTCCGCCTGCCGGACAACCTGGATCTCATGACCGCGGCCCTGAACGAACCCTGGGCGGTCGCTGTCCACGGCGTGAACCTCTCGGGATTCCGGATCGGAGCTCATGCGGCCGTCATGGGCGCGGGCCCCATTGGACTCTTGACGGTCTCTGCCTTGAAAGGAGCCGGTGCATCAGGAGTCTACGTTTCGGAGCCGGACGCCTTCCGGGCCGAAAAGGCCCGAGCGCTGGGAGTGGAGGCAGTCCTGGATCCGTCTGTCGAAGACCTGGGCTCAGTGGTCGCAGCGAGGACAGGGCGCCTTCCCGACTACGTCTTCGACTGTGCCGGCACTCCTTCGTCCATGCAGGAGGCCTCGAATATCGCGGGATGGCGTGGCCGGGTCGTGCTTGTCGGCGTTCCCATAGGAAATGCCACGGTCTTTCCTCTTTCCTGCTTTCTCAAAGAAACGGAATTCCGTTTCAGCTTCGGTTACAACTACCGGGAGTTCGGAGAGTGCCTGGATCTGCTGGCCCGGGGAGCGGTCCGTGCTGAGGTGGTCGTGAGCGATGTGGTTCCCTTGAGGGAAATCGCGGACGCCTTCGAGGCGCTTCACCGGACCGGTCACACGAAGATTCTGATCGATTGCCACGGAGTGTAGTCCTGCACGAGGCGGGCGAATTGAGAAAGGAGCGGGACAATGGCAGAGCGCACCGGGGGACAGTTGGTCGTACAAGCTTTGCAGCGCGAGGGCGTGCGGGTCCTCTTTACCTTGGCCGGCGGCCATCTCTTTCCGATTTACGACGCCTGCCTTGACGCAGGCATCCGCATCGTGGACACCCGTCACGAGCAGGCCGCCGGCCACATGGCCGAGGGCTGGTCCTTGTTCACGGGGCAGATGGGCGTGTGCGCGGTGACCGCAGGGCCGGGTCTCACGGACGCCGTCACAGCCATCGCCAATGCCTTCCAGTCGAACTCCCCCTTGCTTGTCCTGGGCGGCCGGAGCGCTCTTTTGGAAAACGACAGGGGATCCTTGCAGGACATCGATCAACTCGCCCTGATCAGGCCGATCACGAAATGGGCCCGCATCTGCCACCACACCCACCGGATTCCGGAGTACGTGGCCATGGCGTATCGCCACGCTCTTTCGGGCAGACCCGGGCCGGTGTATCTGGAACTTCCCATGGACGTTCTGTTTGCGAAGGTCGAGGAATCTCAAGTTCGATGGCCCGAGCAATATCGAAGCACGGCCAGGCCCACGGCAGAGCCCGCGCTGCTGGAACAGGCGGCCGCGCTCCTCGCTCAAGCCGACAGACCCCTCTGTCTGGCAGGCTCGGGCTGCCTTTGGTCCGGAGCGGCCGCTGCCCTGAAAAGATTCTCAGAGAAAACCGGAATCCCGGTCATCACCCGTACCGGCGGCCGGGGGGTGTTGCCCGACTCCCATCCTCTTGCCCTTGCGGGGCCCATGATGGGGATCCTTTCCGTCCTAAGCCAGGCCGACGTGGTGCTCGCCTTGGGAACGCGGTTCAATTTCACGCTCCTTTACGGCCGGCTGCTCCAGCCGCCGGTGCGGGTGATTCAGGTCGATATTGAACCCTCCGAACTTGGATTCAACCGGGGGCCCGACATCGGCGTGTTCGGCGACATCCGCGCGGTCCTTGAGGGCCTGACGCCGCTCGTGCCCGAGAACCCGGGCCGAGACTGGGCCCGCCAAGCCCGGCAGACGCTCGAGGATGCGGCCCGGGCTGCTCGGGAAGGCTTTTCGCCCGACAGCCTTCCGATCCATCCCAGGCGCCTGGTCGAGGAGGTGCGTGAGGTGGCAGGGCCCGAAGCGATTTACGTCTGCGACGGCGGGGACATCATGCTTTGGGGAAGCGAGGTCTTCCCGGCGGAAAGGCCAGCCTCTGTGGTGACAACCGGGCCCCTTGGATGCCTGGGAGTCGGGCTCCCCTTTGCGCTGGCCGCAAAGCTTGCCCAGCCGGAGCGCACCGTTGTCCTGCTCTCGGGAGACGGCACGTTCGGCCTGAACGGCATGGAGTTCGACACGGCCGTTCGGCACAGGCTCCCCATCCTGTGTGTTGTCGGGAACGACCAGGCCTGGGGCATGATCAAGCACGGCCAGGAAATGCTTTACGGCCCTAAACGGGTCTGCGCCTGCGAGCTCGGCCCAGTGCGCTACGACCTCCTGGCCCAGGCCCTGGGCGGCCACGGCGAGCTTGTGGAGAGGCCCGAGGAGATCCGGCCGGCCCTTGAAAGGGCCCTGCGGTCAGGCCTGCCTGCTTGCGTGAACGTGTTCACGGATCCAACCCTCCCCCATCCGGTGACCAAGTTCGCGACAGAGAGCGGTGTCCTGTAGGGCCTGCCGGCAGGCCCTCCCGGGAGCCAGAATAGTCTGTCCAAGACGTCTTCTGCCAGAACAGCGGAATGCATTGCCCGTCCCGCTCCCCTGGAACGGAACGATCAAGCTGGAGCGCGCTTCCTCAGGAAGCTTTCAGGGGACCGGGTACCCGCAAGAAGCCATTTTTTCCAAAAGAGCCGTGTACGCTTCGCGCTGCTCCAGAAAAGATGGGCAACCAGAGAGAGGCGCTTCGCGCCGGAACACCCGGGCAGCGAAGGCGATACAAGTCGGACTTTGGCAGGCCCCGCAGTTTGTCTTGGGAAGGGCCCTCAAAATATCCAGCAGGGTCAGGGTCGGGCGGGCCGCGTAGACCGGCTGGATCGAGTTTCGGTCCGTCCGGACCTGCCGGATTTTATCGAAATAGGTCCTGCAAAGGAAGGCCGCCTCCTCACCACTGCGGACCGAGGTGATGGTGATTCGATCCGGGTAAATGCCGACGATGTGGCCAGCGTCCATGAGGTCGATCACACCCGATCCATGGACGTAGCTGCAGCCCGGCAGGCTTGCGGCCAGATACGGCAGAAGGTCTTCGATCGATTCCTCCAGTTCCATGATCACGTTGAAGTCCGTGGAGGTCCTGAGACAGTCGATGTTGACCAGACGGAACGAGTAGCCTTGGTTTTTCTTCTGAGGATTGTCCATCTTGGCTCGGGCTGGAAAGAAATTCCCCCGGCCTCGCGAAAGGCCGGGGGAAAGAAAATCGGTCACGCCCCGCTGGCTGCCGGAATCACTTGCAGAGTTTCTGGAAGCCGGACAGGGAGTAATCGTTTACGTCCATTAGGCAGAAGTACCGGCTGATGTTGGTCGGGCTGGCCAGGGTGAGAACGGTCGTGTGATCGCTTCGGTCGTCCGTGGCCACCATGCACCCGTTGCCGATGAGCTTGATTTTCTTGTCCGGGCTTTCCCACGCGGCCTGGGGCTGCCATTCCACTTTCCAGTACGCGCCAGAGCGGTCATGGATGACTTTGAAAGTGGGCTGGTAGAATTCCGCATCCACCCAGAGATACTGGACGCCGTAATTGTAGTACGGGTCTTTCGCCCTGATCTCTAGGATGTAGGTCGGCCGTTTGACCCAAACGAGATCCATGGGGAACCAGGGAGCCCCGGTCCAGCCTTCCTTCTGGAATCCCCAGGTCGAGATCTTGACCGCCTTCGCCGTCTCGTATTCCCCCTTGCTGTTCTGCGTGAGGGGCTGGGGATCCTTGGTCCAAAAAGGCACGAGCTGGTCGGTCTTCTTGAGAACCTTCCATTCAAAGGCGTTCACCTTGCCCGCATAGCCCCAGGCGTCGTCCACCGTGAAGTCCGATCCCACGAACGCGTCGGAGCGGTTGGCCGGGCTCATGCGGCGGACCCTCCGAATGGCCGGCACATAGGTGAACGTGCTGTCGGGCCTCTTGTCCCGGTAACGCCAGGTGAGAACGTTCGTGCCAGCGATGTCGAAGGGGGCCAGGATCCGGATGACCGAGTACATCTCGATGTTGTCCGGATTGTTCTGGCCCTTGGCCCCGGTCCAGCCGTCCATGACGTACACCAGGTAGTCGCAGTTGAGCTCGCGTTCCACCTTGGTTGTCCGGCCGATCCACAGGGCCTGGAAGGGAACCACGAGATTTCCCACGGCGTACGTGTAATACGCTTTGTTGTACATGATCTTGGGACCGGCCTTGGGATCCGCAGGGTCGATCTTGGGGAAAGGCATTCCCACCACGAAATCCGGGCTCTTCCTTGTCTGCCGGTCCACGAGGACGCTGTCCTCGTCCACATCGTACTTGCCGTCGTTCACGGCGAAGCCCTCGATGCAGGACGGAGGCATATAGTCGGCCGGGTTGAAATTGAGCTGGCCCACTTCCAGGCTCGCGTCTCCTTTCTTGACCCAGTTGAGGACTGCGTCAGGGACAAGGCCCTGGGCCTTTTCGAAGTTGTCCTTGTTGATTATGTCGCCGGGGGCGACGTCCGCCGAACCGGTTCCTGCCGCGGCCAAGCACAAAATCAGGCCGAGCAGGATCATGGCTGCTGCACCTGCGTTGGTTCTGTTGCTCATTCCGTTCTCCTTCTCCTGTGGGGGTGGGGTCACTTGAGCCTTCATCCAGCCTGCACGCACAAGACGTTGTCGAATCCCGGCGAAGAAGGGATCGAATCTCCTCCGTGCCCGAGCCTGGAGGGCTCCGATAAGAATAGAACAAACGCTCGGAATTTTTCAAGCCCCGGCGAAATCGCGTTGGAAAGCGGGAAGGTCGGGAGAGTCTCGAAGGCTTGCAAAGCGACCGGGGAGAGACTTGGCGGTTCGCGGGTCGCTCGGCGAGCGGCAAAGGCCTTTTGGGACGCGCACCGCAGCCAAGACCAAGGGGGAGGTTGCGGACAGAGCCTCAGGCCTTCCCCGCTCCCGCCTGGGGAGCGGGGCGGGGAAGGCGGCGAGGCGGTGCGGCAGGCCCGTTCGGCCGGGCCTGGCCCTGCCTTACTTGCAGAGCTTCTGGAACCCGGCCAGGGAGTAGTTGTTCAGATCCTGCTTGTCCCAGTAGTCCGTCTGGTTCGCAGGATGGACGAGATCGAGCCAACAGGCATGGTCCGTGCGGTCGTCCACAGCCTCCATCAGGGCCAGGCCGATCAGCCGCACCTTGTGGTCCGGAGTCTCGAAGGCGGCCTGGGGCTGCCACTCGACCTTCCAGTAGGTTCCGGACCGGTCGTGGATGACCTTCCAGGAGGGCTGGAAGAAGTCGGCATCGACCCACAGATACTGGACGCCGTAATTGTAATAGGGATCGTTGGCTTTGCATTCCAGAATGTACGTGGGCCGTTTCACGACCACGATGTTGGTCGGGAACCAGGGAGCTCCGCCCCACCCTTCCGTTTTCAACCCTGGAATCGGCTGATAGGTCTTGCCCGGGTTGATGGTCCGGTAGGAGCCGTCAGGCTGTTTTTCGAGGGGAAGGGGCTCGGTCGGATAGAAAGGCACGAGTTGATCGACCTTCTTGACGATCTTCCAACTGAAGGCCCCCACTTTTCCTCCGTATCCCCAGGCGTCATCCACACAGAAGTCCGAGCCCACGAAAGCATCGGAACGGTTGGCCGGGCTCATCCTCCGCACCCGGCGGATCGAGGGCACATAAGTAAAGCTGCTGTCCGAACGGTCGTCCTTGTAACGCCATAGGAGCACGTTGGTGCCCGCGATGTCGAAGGGGGCAAGAATCCTGATGATGGAATGCATTTCAACGCTTTCAGGATTTGGCTCACCCATGTGGGACGGATCCCCGTCCATGACGTAAACCAGGTACTGGCAGTCGAGTTTGCGCTCAAAGCCTGTGCTGCGGCCGATCCAGGTGGTCTGGAACGGTACGTCGAGATTTCCGCAGGCGTAAGTGTAGTAGTTCTTGTTGTGCATGATCTTGGCACCGGCCTTGGGATCGTTTGGATCGATCTCCGGGAACGGAAGCCCGGAGATGAAGGCAGGCATCTTGCCGGTGCTCTTGTCGATGATGGTTCCTTTTTCATCGAGATCATACTTGCCGACGTTCGTCTTGAGCGATTCCAGGGCCGCGGGCGGCAGGAACTCTCCGGGGTTGTAGCTCAACTGGCCCACCTTGAGCACGTCCCCTTTCTTGATCCAGTTCAGGACAGGCTCGGGCAGAAGTCCCTCGGCCTTTTGCCAAGTGTCCTTGTTGATCACGTCTCCCGGAGCAACGTCCGCAAAGACCGGCGCGGCCGCGCAGAACAGAAGCCACAGGCCGAGCAAGGAGAGAATGATTTGCCTGTCTCTTGTCATGCCCTTCTCCTTCTTGCTGAGGGTTTGGTGTTGCTTTTCCTGGGCCTGCCGACTGGGTTTGTTCGGCCGCCCTCACCGCGAGCGGCTTGCCGGCAGGTCCGGGATCCTTTGCGCTAGAGATCGCTCCCGGCCGAACCGAAGCGCACAAGGCCCCGATTCAGGAATGGGCCAGTTTTTGGGTCTGACCGCCTTTTCTGCGTTTCTCGGCAACCGCCTGGAAGTTGTCTGCATGGTAGTATTTCTTGAAAATTTCCAGGATGCTTCCGATGGGCGCACGGTGTTCCTCGGAAAGCCGGTATCCCTTGGCCTGGAGATCCTGCAGGAACGCCTCCCAGTCGGCATGTTCCCACCAACCTCTTCTCGTCTCGACGAACTCAGACGCCGTCTCCAGGAGTTTGCGGTTTATGGGAATCCCCTCGCAGATCTCCTCGGGCATCCGACTCAATTGCTCTCGGAGCTCTTCGAGGGTGAGCCAGCGGCCGAGTTTGGGTTTAAGTGTCTTGAGGTCCATCCCAAGCTCCCTCCTCCTTGCAAACAAGGGAAAGTCTCAGCCCTTGCATCGGCCAGCGGTTGCGGTCCTGCCGGAGCAGGGAATCCGGCGGCCTGGCCTGATCCGCAGCGTCCTTGCCGCAACCGCGGATCGCGCCAGGCCGCGCCTCGGAGGAAAGTCACCGCAGGGGCACCGTCCGACGCATCGACTTCTGCCCGAGCCTAGCAAAAGCTTTCTCGTCTCGTCAATGAAAAATTCAACCGCCCGCCGGCTTCCGGAGCCGGAGCAAACCCTCACAGGGTGCCCCGTGCTCTTGAAAAGGGGGTTAGAGAGACCGGTCGGATGACAGCAAGCGGTCGAGAACCGCCGGCAGTATCCCGCCTTTACGATATATGTCGACTTCCCCAGAAGAATCGAGGCGGGCCCGCACCCGAAAGGAAGCGAAATCTCCGCCTTCCCGTTGGGCCGTCACGGTGACTTCGCAGGACGGGACAAGTCCTTGGGGTGGAAACGAGATGGAAAACGTCTCGGAACCTGTGATACCCAGGCTGGTGGCGGTCTGGCCCGGCAGGAACTCCAGGGGGAGAACGCCCATTCCGACGAGGTTGCTCCTATGAATCCGCTCGAAGCTCTCCGCCAGCACGGCCCGCACGCCCAAGAGTCTTGTTCCCTTGGCTGCCCAGTCCCGGGAGCTTCCGGTCCCGTATTCGCGTCCCCCGATCACCAAGAGCGGCACCCCTTCGGCCATGTACCGAACCGCAGCCTCGTAAATGGTCATGATCTCCCCGGACGGGAAATGACGAGTGAATCCTCCTTCCGTCCCCGGCACCAGCAGGTTGCGGATGCGGATGTTTGCAAAGGTCCCCCGCACCATGACCTCGTGGTTTCCGCGCCGGCTCCCGTAGGAGTTGAAATCCACGGGCCGGATTCCCCTTCCGATCAGGTAGCGACCCGCAGGACTGTCGGCTGGAATGGAGCCGGCTGGCGAGATGTGGTCCGTGGTCACGGAGTCCCCGAGCAAGGCCAAAACCCGCGCGTTTCGGATGTCCGGGATCGGCCCCTGGCCTCCCGGAAGGTCCTGGAAAAAAGGAGGCTCCCGGATATAGGTTGAGTCCGGGTCCCATTCGTAGATCGCGCCTTGGGGTACGGGAAGGCTTTGCCAGTTGGCGTCTCCGAGGTACATGTCCCGGTAGCGGACCTTGAACATGGACAGCGAGATCGATCGATGGACGGCCTCGCGGATTTCCTCTCCGGAAGGCCAGACCTCGCGGAGGTAGACCGGCGCCCCGTTTGAGTCCTTCCCCAGGGGCTCCTTGACGAGGTCAATGTCCACCCGGCCGGCCAGGGCATAAGCCACGACCAGGATCGGACTGGCCAGGTAGTTGGCCTTCACCTGAGGGTGGATTCTCGCCTCGAAATTCCGGTTGCCGCTGAGCACCGCGGCCACAACCAGGTCCTGGGTTCGGACCGCTTCCGAGACCGCGGGGGGAAGGGGACCGCTGTTGCCGATGCAGGTGGTGCACCCAAATCCCGCGACATGGAAACCCAGGGTTTCAAGGTCTGCAAGAAGACCGGTCTTCCCGAGGTAATCTACAACCACTCTGGAGCCCGGCGCCAAGCTCGTCTTCACGTGGGACGCCACCCGAAGGCCCCTACCCACAGCCTTCCGTGCCAGGAGGCCCGCGCCGATCATGACCGAAGGATTGGATGTGTTCGTGCAGCTCGTGATCGCGGCAATGACGACCGAGCCATGCCGCAGGCCTGCCTGTCCTGCTGCAGAAGAGTCCTCGGAGCCTTCATCCGCGGAAGTCTTTCCATAGAGTTTTTGCAGGTCCGACCGGAACCGGGTCTTCATGTCGGACAGGGCGATCCTGTCTTGGGGCCTGCGGGGCCCGGCCAGGCTCGGTTCAACCCGGCCGAGGTCAAGTTCCAAGACATCGCTGTATTCGGGCTCCAGGAGGCCTGGCTCGAAAAAAAGGCCCTGGGCGCGGCCGTACCGCTCCACGAGATCGACTCTTTCTTCTTCCCGTCCCGTCAGCCGCAGGTACTGGAGCGTTTCCGCGTCCACCGGGAACAGCGCCGCGGTCGCCCCGAACTCCGGAGACATGTTCGAGACCGTGGCGCGGTCCGGCAAGGTGAGGGCGGCCAGACCCGGTCCGAAAAATTCGACGAACCGCCCCACGACTCCTTTCTTGCGCAACATTTCGGTCACGGTCAGAACGAGATCCGTGGCCGTAGCCCCTTCGGAGAGCCGTCCGGAAAGCCTCACGCCCAACACCTCGGGCACGAACATGTAATAAGGCTGGCCAAGCAGCACGGCCTCGGCCTCGATCCCGCCGACTCCCCACCCGAGCACGCCCAATCCGTTGATCATCGTGGTGTGCGAGTCCGTCCCCACGAGGGTGTCCGGAAACGCGACGGCCCGGTCCGGGCCCTCGTCCAGGTGGACGACCGTGGCCAGGGCTTCCAGGTTCACCTGGTGGCAGATCCCCTGGGAGGGCGGCACGACGCGGAAATTCCGGAAAGCCTTCTGGGCCCATTTGAGCAGACTGTACCGCTCGCGGTTGCGCTCGTATTCGAGGGCCACGTTTTTCTCCAAGGCCTCCGGCACTCCATAGAAATCGACCTGAACAGAATGGTCGATGACCAGGTCCGCCGGGACCAGCGGGTTGACCCGGGCGGGATCTCCTCCCAGGCGAACAACGGCCGACCGCATCGCCGCCAGATCCACAACGGCTGGAACGCCGGTAAAATCCTGAAGAAGAACCCGCGCGGGCATGAAGGGAATTTCCTGGCCCCCGGCCGTGGGCGACCAACGGGCGAGTCTTACAACCTCTTCCCAAGGAACCAGCCCCTTTTCGTGGCTCCGAATCAGATTCTCAAGGAAGATGCGGATCGTAAAGGGCAGCCGGCCGATCTCGGCGATTCCCTCCTCTTCCAGGGCTCTGAGCCGGTAGAAAGAGACCATTTTGCCCGAAGCGAGTTCCAGAGTACCCCTAAGATCCATTCCGATTTCCTCCCTTTGCCTGGGAACGTCACAACCGCCGCCACCTACCCGCGGAAAAATCCTAGCAGATCCGGCGGGTAGCCAGAAAGGGGCGGTTCTTCCCACCAAAAACCCCGAGCGGGTACGGCACCAGGTTGCCCCCCGCTGGTGCCCGAAGGGCTGGCCAGCGGCCGAACCGGCAGAGGGCCTTTCCCAGAAAGCGGCTCTGCGTTATTCTGAAAGGGGACCCTCAGGTGAGTGCGCCGCCGGTTCGGCGGCTTATTCACCTATAAGATGTCTTTCTTGTCGGAAACGGTTTTCCCATGCGTCTAGAGTTCGAACAAGGACCGATCCGGCCGCCAAGCGAGGCAAGAAGCCTTCTTCTGCGGGTGACCCGGAACTGCCCGTGGAACCGGTGCGAGTTTTGCCCGGTTTACAAGAACGAAACCTTTTCCATCCGGCCGGTTGAAGACGTAAAGAAGGATATCGACACGGCCAGCGAGATGGTGGAGCGCATCCGGGAGCTCGCCTGGAAGACCGGGCGGGCCGGCCATCTGGATGGCGGCCTTGCGCAGGCTCTGCTCCAAGATCCCGAATCGAGCGACAGCTTCCGCAACGTCGTCTTGTGGGTCTATTACGGCCAGGAAAGCGTGTTCCTGCAGGACGCAAACAGCCTGGTGGCCAAGACCTCGGATCTTGCCGAGATCCTGACATATTTGAAAGAGAAGTTCCCGAAGGTGCGGCGGGTCACGAGCTACGCCCGTTCCCAGACCCTGGCGCGAAAGTCTCGCGACGATCTCAAGATCCTTCGCGAGGCCGGGCTCAACCGCATCCATGTGGGCCTCGAATCCGGAAGTGACGAGGTCTTGACCTTTGTGCGCAAAGGCACGACGGCGGCCCAGCATATCGAAGGGGGCCGCAGGGTAGTGGAGGCCGGCATCGAGCTTTCGGAATATGTCATGCCGGGCCTGGGTGGCCGCGCGCTGTCCGAAGTTCACGCCCGGGAGACGGCCCGGGTTCTTAACGCCATCAATCCGAATTTCATCCGGCTGAGGTCCCTGGCGCTGCCTCAGGGCACACCCCTCAGGCAGAAGTGGGAGTCCGGGCAGTTCGAGCGACTGAACGATGAGGAAATCGTGCGGGAGATCCGGCTCCTCGTGGAGAATCTCGACGGCATCACCAGCTATGTGGCGAGCGACCACATGCTGAACCTTCTTGAGGAAGTGGAAGGGCAGCTCCCGGAGGAAAAACCGAGAATCCTGGCCTCCATCGACCGGTTTCTCGCATTGCCGCAAGAGGAGCGCCTCCTTTTCCAGCTCGGCAGACGGCTCGGGCTCTTTCGGTCCCTCGAGGACCTGGAAAGGCAGGATCTCCGCTTGGAGGCGGAGGCCCTGCGGGGGAGGATCGGCGCAGCCTCCCCGGAGGAGCTGGAGCAGAAGATCCGCCTTCTGGCCGAGCGATACATTTGACGAAATCCGGAGCCCAGGACATGCAAGACCCGAGGGAATGCCTTTGTTTCGCTCTGGACGTACAGGACAGGGCCGCGGCTGGGAACTTCGTCACGGGCCTGTCCGACGTGGTCGGCCTCTTCAAGGTCGGGCTGGAGCTCTTCGTAAGGGAAGGTCCGGATTTGCTCGAGGAGCTTAAGGACCGGGGCGCTCGAAGGATCTTTCTCGATCTCAAGTTCCATGACATTCCAAGGACAGTCCAAGGCGCCCTGAGATCGGCAAGCTTGCTCCCTGTGGAGTTCCTTTCGGTCCACGCCGAAGCCCTTTGGCAGAGCAGGGGACAGAATGGGCCCCCGGTTCTCACGAAGGGACCAAAGCTTCTCGGGATCACGGTTCTGACGAGCCTGGGAGAACCGGACCTGGAAAAGCTCGGTTATGGGGCAGACCTCTCCCTCAAGGATCTTGTGCTGCTCCGGGCATCCATCGCCCAGCAAGGGGGATGCGCGGGTGTGGTGTGCTCGGCTGCCGAGGTGGCCGAGCTGCGGGCGCGGTTCGGCCCCGGCTTTCTTCTTTTCGTGCCCGGAATCCGGCCCGAAGGTGTCCGGGTGTCAGGGGACGATCAGAGCCGGGCCGCCACGGCTTATGACGCCATACTCCGGGGGGCGGACTGCGTGATCGTGGGCCGTCCCATTCGCCAGGCTGCCGATCCTGTCGAAGCGGCCGGAAGGCTTCTCGAAGAAATCCGCAGGGGGTTGCGCGACCGGTCCGGGCCTCACTGACGGTCCCTTGCCGCGGGGCTGTCCCGGGGCGTGGACACTGCGCTAGGCCTAGGCGACTTTTCTCTCCACGCCTGCTTTACGCACGAGTTCTAGGAAGTACCTGTGGATCCGGTCATCCAGGGTGAGCTCGGGGTGAAATGCCAGGCCCACGACATTTCCCTGCCTGACCGCGACGGGCTCTCCCTCCAACTCGAAGAGAACCGACACGCCAGGGCCCACCCTGGAGATTTTAGGGGCCCGAATGAAAATTGCCTGGAAAGGAACTCCGTTCAAGAAGGAGGTGCTGGGCCCTTGCACGGGCAGAGAGGTCTCGAAGCTAAAAATCTGCCTTCCGTAAGCGTTCCGAAGCACATCCACATCCAGGAGGTTGAGTGACAGGCCCTCGGCTCCGTCGACTCTTTTGGCCAGCAGGATGAGTCCGGCGCACGTGCCAAGAATGGGGCGGCCCTGGCGGCCAAAGTCGGCCAAGGCTTCCCAAAGGCCGTGCTCCCGGGCCAGCTTCCGCTGGGCGGTGGTCTCTCCGCCGGGCAAGACGATGCCGTCGCAGGTTCTGAGATCTTCCGGCAGACGGACCTCGCAAGCTTCGACGCCGATTCGGCCGAACGCTTCCTTGTGTTCGCGAAAAGCCCCCTGTAGGGCGAGCACGCCGATCCTCATTCGCGTATTTCCTGCAAGCGCCTCCCGGCGACGCCGATGTGGGGCGGGGAAAAGGGTGCGCGCTGAGCGTCCGCCTACCACCCGCGCACGGCGAGCCGCTCGGCCTCAGGCAAGCCAGCCGCCTGCCGGCCCTTCATGGCTGAGCCCAGCCCGCGGGAGATTTGGGCAAGTCGGACCGGATCGTCGAAATACGTTGTCGCTTCCACGATGGCTTTGGCCCGGGCGGCCGGGTTTTCGGACTTAAAGATACCGGATCCCACAAACACGCCGTCCGCGCCAAGCTGCATCATGAGAGCAGCATCCGCGGGGGTGGCGACTCCCCCGGCGGCAAAGTTTACCACGGGCAGGCTTCCGGTTCTGGCAACGGTTTCCACCAGGGGATACGGCGCTCCGAGCTCCTTGGCGGCATGGTAGAGTTCCTCGGGCCGCAAACCTTTCAACCAGCGGATCTGGGCCTGGACTTTCCGCATGTGCCGGACAGCTTCCACGATGTCTCCCGAGCCAGCCTCTCCCTTGGTCCGGATCATGGCCGCCCCTTCGGCGATTCTCCGCAGAGCCTCTCCAAGGTCGCGGCAGCCGCACACGAAAGGCACCTTGAACGCATGCTTGTCGATATGATGTTCTTCGTCGGCGGGCGTGAGCACTTCGGATTCGTCGATGTAGTCGATCTCCAGGGCCTCCAGAATCTGCGCCTCCACGAAGTGCCCGATCCGCACCTTGGCCATGACCGGGATCGTGACCGCCTCTTGAATGCGGATGATGACCTCAGGGTCCGCCATTCGGGCCACGCCCCCCTCTGCGCGGATATCTGCCGGCACCCTCTCAAGGGCCATGACCGAACAGGCTCCCGCGTCCTCGGCGATCCTCGCCTGCTCTGGGGTGGTCACGTCCATGATCACGCCGCCCTTAAGCATTCGGGCCAAGCCGGTCTTGGCCTCCCATGTTCCTTGCTTGGTTTCCATTTGCGACTCGCTCTCAGAAATACTGGATCCGCATCCCTTGTCGGCTGGGTGCGTCTACCCGGGCAAGTCCCCCGGGCCGCGACCGGTGGGATGTTCGAAGGAAACGCTTCCCTTCTGAATGGATACCAGAACCTGAACCCCGGCGTCAACCAGGATGCGCGCCGCAGGCGGCCAGCCCGTCACAGCCAGTAAAGGAATCTCCTGCACTTCGGGCAGACCTCCACGCTCTCGTTCCCCCTGCACTCCTGCACGAAAAGGGTGGGCAGCTGCAGAAAACACCCGTAACAGACGCCGTTGTTGACAGGCGCGATGGCCCGTCCGAACCTGGCAAACAACCGGTCGTAGTGGTTGAGACGGGCCTCCGAGATCTTGCTTCTGAGGGATGCGCGGGCCTCTCGGAGAGATTCGAGGTTGCGAAAGACAAAGCCCAGGCCTTCCTCCTCGCTCGCAAAACGCTCCTCGCTCGCATCGCGGATCATCATGTCGAGATCGTGAAGCTTGATGAGCAGCTCGAGTTCCTTGTCCATGGAATTGAACGGCTCTTTCGTCTTCGTTGGTTAAAGCTCCAGGGCGTGCAGAAACTGAAGAAACTCCTGGGGCGTCTTGGCCTTGCGGAGCGTGGCGACTTTGTCCGGGTCGCTGCCGAGTCTGGCCAGGCTCCCCAGCAAGGGCAGGTACTGATTGGACACTTCCCGGTGCGGCGCCACCAGGAGAAACAAAAGATAAACCTTTTTTCTGTCAAGGGCCTGGTAATGGATTCCCTTCTGGGAGACACCGCAGGCGACATGAAGCCTGTCTACGATCACAGACCGGCCGTGGGGAATCGCCAGGCCATTGCCCAGACCGGTGGAACCGAGTTCCTCTCTCTGGAGAATCATGTCGAACAGGAGTGATTTCTGCTCGGGGGGAAGCTCGGTAAGCTCGAGGAGTTCTCGAATGACTTCCGGCTTTGTGGACGACTGGAGATCCAACTTGATAAGATGTGGAGCAAGCAGGTCGGTAAGTTTCATCCAAAACGCCTCCGCCAATCGCCTTATATAACAAATCCGGGTTCAAAAGACAACGAGCATGCTCGCCCTTCGAGATTCGGGTCCTCTCCTTCGCCTTCCATCCTTGCTCCTGGCGGCCTTCTTGGTTGCGGCCAGTACCTTTTTCCTTTGCCTAAAGCCCGTGCCGGCTCAGCCTCCATCTGAGACGGGCCAGGCTGCGGCGCTCGACCGGTTTCGCAGGGGCTTGGCCGCCTTCCGGCAGGGCCGGTTCAGCGAGGCCGCCGAGTGGATCCGGCAATCCGGCCTGGATGCAGGGCCCTCGTGGGAGGAATACGGCCGATACTACCTGATGGAGTCTCTCCGGCAGGCGGGGCGACCGTCCGAAGCCTTGGAGGAAGCCAGCCGCTTTTTGAAGCGCTTTCCCGAGAGTCCTCTCTTGGATCGAGTGAAGGTTGTCGAAGCCGAAGGTCTCGTGGAGACCGGAGCCTTCGGGGCCGCTCGGGAAGCGTGCCAGGCCCTTCTGGAAATTCGGGACCGGGCTGGCGTCCGCCTCCTCCTCGGACGGGCCCTCGAAGCGCAAGGGAACCTTTCGGCCGCTCTCGACCAGTACCTGCGGGTCCGGCGGAATTGGCCTTTGTCGCCCGAGGCCCGCCAGGCCAAGAAGAGGCAGAATCAAATCCTGAGCAGCCAACCCGGCCTCGACGCACGTGGGCCTGTCGCTGCCCGGCTCGAGGAGGCGTTTCTCTGCACGCAGGAGCAGGCCTATGAAGAGGCCCTGGCTCTTTATCGGGCCCTGCTTGCAAACCGCCTTGAAGCCGAGGCGGAACGGGAGGCGCGGGCCGGGCTGATCCGGGCTCTTCTCCGAACAGGTCGAGCGGCGGAGGCCCAGAAAGAACTCGATCTTCTCACCAAACGATTTCCGGGCTCTCCGGAAGCGGTGGGCTCCATGCTTTCTGTGGGCTCCGCCTTGTGGAATCGGAATCAGGCCGCTCAGGCGTTTTCCATCCTACGGGCGCTCCTGGAGAACCACACGGACACAGAAGAAGCTCAACGGGCGTCCTTCATAATGGGCCGGATCCTTTTGGAGCAGGGCAATCTGTTCGAAGCGGTCGAGCAGTTCCGCAGAACTCGGTTTCTGTTCCCCAAGACGGCTGTCGAAGCAGAGGCAGGATGGTGGGAAGGCTGGTGCTTGTATCTCCTGGGCGAGTATGGAACCTGCGCTCGGCATCTGAGGGAATGCCTGGCAAGAGGGCTGTGGCCGGAGGGCGTGGAAAAGAGTCGCGCTCTGTACTGGGAGGCCCGCTGCCTTGAGAAATCCGGCGACCCCGAGACCGGCCGGGCACTCTATAGCGAGATCCTGAGAGACGGGCCGGCCGATTACTATGGAATCCTGGCCGAAAACCGTCTGCGCGGCGGCCCCCTTGTGCTGGGATTCGATGGGTCGCCGGATCCGAGAATTCTGCTCTCCCTGTCGACCCCTCAACTTTCCTGCCGGGTTCCGGATCCGGTCTTGCCGGTCCTGATCGATGTCGGCCTGGTCCGAGACGCGGCCGAAAGACTCGACTGGCTCAGGCTCAGGCCAGGCCTCCGGGATCTGCCTGCAGAGCATTGGATCGAGTCCTACGCATGGGCCGGAGCGTATCCGAAGGCCCTGCGGATCGCGCTGCCCCTGTGGTCCCCCCTTCGGCTGGCGGAGTTACACGAAAAGCCCGACGTTCTGGCGCAGATTCCGGCTGTGGTCCGCCATGGGGTCTATCCCCTGGCCTATTGGGACCTTGTAAGAGATCGATGCCTCGAGAGAGGTTTAGACCCGTTCCTCGTTCTGGGCCTCATGAAGCAGGAAAGCTTGTTCGTTCCGGACATCTCCTCCCCGGCCGGCGCCGTGGGGCTCATGCAGCTCATGCCTGCGACCGGCTCCCGGGTCGCACGGGAACTGGGTCTTGCAGAATTTCGGACGGCCCTTCTGGAAGATCCCGAAGTCAACCTGCGAATCGGGACTGCCTATCTCTCCGGCTTGGTCGAACGATTCCGTGCCTGCTGGCCCCACGTGCTGGCGGCGTACAATGCCGGACTCGAGGCCGTAGAGAAATGGAAGGCCGCTATGCCAGCGGCCGAGCAGGACGAGTTCGTGGAGAGCATCTCCTACAAGGAAACCCGTATCTATGTGAGGAAAGTGCTCGAGGGCTGGTTCTGGTACCGCAAGCTTTACGGGGATTCACGAATTGGGACGGGAAATTCAGACCCCAAGCCCGGCCGCGGCAGAGAGAACCCCGGCGGATAGAGCACCGGCCGGGCGGTCCGATTGACAGGGAGAAGGGAATTTCCTATTTTGACAAAGAGCTTTGCAGGGGCTTTTCAGCTCCGCCCAGGACAAGTTTGCCCGGCGGCACGTTGGTTTTATGCTCCCTGTTGCATCTGACGGGAGCGTGAAGAAGGGAACCCGCCTCTTGACCGGAAAAGCCGTCACTTCGTCCCCCCGCAAGAGCCGCTCTAAGCCCAAGGTACCCCTTAAGGAGCGCGACCGGCTGATCGAGCAGTACGCTCCCATGATCAAGCATCTCGCGCTGCGGATCGCCATGCGATTGCCCAGCCACATCGAGCTCGACGACCTCATCAACTCCGGGGTCATCGGGCTTATGGACGCAATCGAGAAATTCGATCCGGACAAGGGCGTTCGGTTCGAGACCTACGCCGAGTTTCGGATCCGGGGGGCGATCCTGGACGAACTGCGGGCCCAGGATTGGGTGTCGCGATCCGTGAGACAGAAGGCCAATCAGCTCAGCCGGACCTATGCCGAGCTCGAGCAAAAACTCGGCCGGGCCGCCACGGACGAAGAAGTCATGAAGACCCTCGACCTGGACCGGGAGGCTTTCTACAAGCTTCTCGACAGGGTCCGGTCGATTTCGGTTCTCAACTGGGAAGACATCACGGGCCGGGAGAGACTGGACGGAACTCGGGGAGAGATCCCATCGGACTTTTGGAAGGGTGCCGATCCCTACCGGGACCTGAACCTGAGGCGGATGCGCCAGGTCCTCCAGCAGGCGATTGAGGCCCTGCCCGAGAAAGAGCGGATCGTTATCTCGCTCTATTACTACGCGGACCTCAATATGAAAGAGATCGGCGACGTGCTCAACATCACGGAGTCCCGGATCTCGCAAATCCACACCAAGGCGGTCTTGCGCCTCCGTGGAAAGATGCTCTCCTTCCTCTCCTGACGCCGCAAGAAGGCGCCTTATATAGAAACAATGTATCCATCAAGCGCTCGCGGCCAAGAGAGCCTGTCCCATTGTCAATCCAGGGTCTCCGCACCCAGGGGCTGCAGTGTCTTATGCCGAAACCTAGCAACGCAAGCGTGTTATCAAGAAACCATATAATCTTTGTTCGCTGGAAATAAAAGGAGATGCAAAATGTCACTAAATTCCGACATTGAAGACATTCGTGGCAAGCTAAAGGTAGGGGGTTATCAGAACGAGGCGGCAGTGTCCCAAGGAGTCATACTGCGTCTTTTAAACAAATTAGGGTGGCCTATCTTTGATTCTTCCCGGGTTTCTCCAGAGTATACTATCGCACGTGGAAGAGTAGATTATGCGCTATGCCACCCTCCTGGAAAACCGATAATATTGATTGAGTCGAAAGATGTTGGAAGTGCTTATGGAGCCGAAAAGCAATTATTCGAGTATGCTTTCCACCAAGGTATACCAATGGCAGTACTAACCGATGGGCAAGAGTGGAGTTTTTTTCTCCCTGGGGAGCAAGGGGCTTACCATGAGAGATGCGTTTACAAGCTTGACCTCGTTGCTAGAAGCACAGAAGAATGCTGCCGTGTTTTTGATCGTTACTTAAATTATGCACGAGTTATCTCCGGAGAAGCAATTACAAATGCAAAAAATGATTACAAGGATGTAAGTAGGCAAAGGCAGATTGAAACAGCTTTACCGCAGGCATTGAGAGAGCTTATCAAGGAACAGGATGAGATACTTGTCGAACTGATAGCCGACAAGGTTGAGACCCTATGTGGGTTTAAGCCTGACCCCGATGCTGTAAGAGGGTTTCTTGATTCGCTACCGCAATTTCCTCCACAAAAAGTCACAATTGTTGATAAGCCTTCTAAAGTTATCTTCACTCAAACATCAGAAGATACCAATGATTTCTCAGGATTTATTCTTAATGGCCAGAGTTACCAAGAAGGAAGCGCCATCAGGACTATGCTTCGGATATTTGAGGTATTACATCAGAAAGATTCCTCCTTTCTTGAGCGATTTGCTGGACTTCCGAAACATGGTCGGAAGCGTCGATATTTAGCTCGAAACAAAATGGATCTTTATCCTGGGAGGCCTGATCTTTGCGAGCAGTACTCTGAACAAATAGCCGGTGGTTGGTGGGTTGGTACAAACTACAGTCGTTTAACGATTAGGCATGCTATTGAACTTGCATGTGAAGTTGCAGGTATTGGATTTGGAAGTGATCTTAAATTAAGATAACCAGCGACCCAGTCACTCCAGCGGATGGCTTATAGCCCCCGCTGACCTCAATCGTTAGCCTGCCTTTCGCGTCAACCATCGGTGAGCCAAAATGGAAGTTCTGCTTCCTCACATTTCAAGGTGGTTTCTGGACAAGCATGAGCATTTCACGGCTTTTGCACAAGCAGATAGTCGCATTGAAGGTTGGTTCAAAGCCGAGTTGCTTGTTTTGTTCAATCGACTTGTAGCGGAAAAAGTGATTGAAAGCTTTGAACGAGAAGCAAACATTCCTTCACCCAAAGACGCAAAACGCAATCAGGTTGACTTCAGGCTTCGTATTCAGGGACAAACACACCTTTGCGAACTCAAGGCACTGTGCATAAGCCAAGCGGCAGGCACTCCACGTAATCTACACTTTTACTTTCGCGAAGACCATGTTGGATTGGTAAAGGATTTCAAGAAGTTGGATGAGATTGCTGGAGCAAACAAATGGGTCATTGCTTTTGTCTATCCCGCTCCTAATTCAAATGAGTGGAGCAACGCTATAGCATCATTACCAAGCACGTTGAGACATTGGAGACCTGTAACAAGTCCTAGCGACTTTCCAAGCTGGGTTTAGATTGCGCTTTGGAAAAGGATGATCTTGTAAGAAGATGTTTTCTTGAACCAGAGACGGCAGGCTAACTTTTCGTTCGCCAGCCCACGCCAGATTGGAGGTCATTCCGTGCGTCAAGCCTCCTCGATATAGGACACCATCTATGTGGCTGAAAATTGTCCTCATCGGCGTCCTTGCTCTCGCGGTCATTTTCGTGGTGGCCCTGGCCTATGGTGCCTTCCGCTGGGAAGCGGGCACTCGTGAACTGCGGGCACACCTTGAAGCGGCACGCGTCCCGATCCGCCAGCAGGTCGTCGATTTCCGCGAACTCGAGGGTCTTCCTGCACCAGTACAGCGCTTCTTCCGCAATGTTCTGAAGGACGGGCAGCCGATGGTTGCGGGCGTAAGCGTGCGGCACAGCGGCACGTTCAACATGGGCGAGACGACCGACCAGTGGAAGTCGTTTACCTCGAACCAGCGGATAGTCACCCAGCGGCCGGGCTTCGACTGGGACGGCCGAGTCACCATGATGCCGGGCCTACAGGTGCGGGTGCACGACGCATACGTGGCCGGCGAAGGCATCCTGTACGCCACCCTGTTCGGGATATTTTCATTGGTCAACCTGCGTGGCACCGGCGATGTGGCCGAGGGCGAATTGATGCGGTTCTTCGCTGAGGCAGCGTGCTATCCGACGGCTCTGCTGCCCAGCCAAGGCGTGCGGTGGGAAGCAGTGGACGATCGCTCCGCTCGCGGCACCCTCACCGAAGGCACCATCGCCGTCACAATGCTTTTCACCTTCAACGAGCAGGGGCTGATCGACACCGTGCGTGCAGACGCGCGCGGACGCACGGTGGGCGGGAGAGTCGTCCCGACGCCTTGGCACGGTCGCTTTTGGAACTATGGCGAGCGTAGCGGCATGTTGGTGCCGCTCGATGGCGAGGTGGCATGGCTGCTCCCCGAGGGCGCAAAGCCCTACTGGCGCGGTCGCATCACTGAGATCATCTACGACTTCGCGCTGTGATTGAGGATCACTGTGAACAGGGCTGTCTAAAAGGAGATTTCCCCAAAATGGACATTCCACGGATCTTTAGCATAACAGAAAGTGCTCACTGCATCCATAACCCCTTCACACCCGAAAAGCTGGCCATTCTTGGCGCGGCGCTGCGTCTGGAAAGGGGGACCCGAGTGCTCGACCTCGGCAGCGGTTCGGGGGAGATGCTGTGTACCTGGGCACGCGATTACGGGATCATCGGCATTGGCATCGACATGAGCCAGTTGTTCACCGAGCAAGCGAAACGCCGCGCAGAGGAACTCGGCGTCGCAGACCGAGTCAGGTTCATCCATGGCGATGCTACCGGCTACGTCTCTGACGAGAAGGCCGATGTGGCAGCCTGTGTCGGTGCCACCTGGATCGGCGGGGGAGTCGCCGGCACCATCGAGCTTCTGGCGCGGAGCGTGCGCCGCGGAGGGATCATCCTCATCGGCGAGCCCTACTGGCGGCAGCTGCCACCGACCGAAGCTGTTGCGAAAGGGTGCCTGGCCAACTCGATCTCCGACTTTCTCCTGCTTCCGGAGCTTCTCGCGTCTTTCGGCCGTCTCGGCTACGACGTCGTGGAAATGGTTTTGGCTGACCAAGACAGCTGGGACAGGTATGAGGCCGCCAAGTGGCTCACCATGCGCCGATGGCTCGAAACCAATCCCGACGGCGAGTTATCCAAAGAGGTTCGAGCCCAACTAACCTCGGAACCCGTGCGCTACGCCACTTACACGCGTGAATACCTGGGCTGGGGTGCGTTCGCGCTGATGCCGCGGTGATGAGATGATTACCGGGAGGCTCAGAAAGTGGGGAAATCCAATCATGCCTAACAACGCATTCAAACCGACACTGCTTCGCAGCGCGGCTTACTTCGGGTGTTAGGCGGCGTTGCTGATTCGTAAATAAACGGAGGTGCACAAGTGACAGGACAAGGGAAAAGGCGCAGTCGCGACATTGAGAAGAACTATCCCGCGAAACAGTTTGTCCGAAAGCTGCGACGCCTTGCTGACTGCATCGAGCAAGGTCGTCGCTTTCAGATTCAGGTGGCAGGAGAGCGAATCTCCGTACCGCCCAATGCCATCATCAACATCGAACATGAGCGCGGCTCCTCGGAGGAGGAAGTGGAATTTCAGTTGAAGTGGTCGCTCGAACAGTAGATCAGAGAGAGGCAAACAGGCAAAGTCGCCGCTCACCACGAGTCAGCCGCCTAGCAATTCACTCCAGCGGACGTACGAGTCCTCGCAGCCGAGTTTCGTCGTTAGGTGCGAAAGAGAAATCAAATAAACAAAAATGTCTTAGTTTGCCGAATTGACCGCAACGATACCATCGTCAGCAAAACCGAACGCGCCCTTGCAGCCGGATTGGCCTTCTGAGCTCAGTCTAAAACGCATGGGTCGCGCAGACCAGGATCGCGGCCCTAAAGATCCAGACGGATTGTTTCAGAGAGATCTCTAAGAAGGGCCATGGTGTGCTCGGCTTCGGGTTCGGTCAGCAGCCCGAGTCCGCAGCTTGTTGTCACAATCAAGCGCTCCACCAAAAGATCCCTGGAGATTCCTCTTTCGGCCAGAA
>Ga0209162_1000210_pt1 | contig 65438 bp, 46 predicted proteins | sample YNPNPMetaG_FD_187121 | JGI IMG/M metagenome (GOLD analysis project Ga0209162, IMG submission 187121) | Anoxygenic and chlorotrophic microbial mat microbial communities from Yellowstone National Park, USA - YNP NP MetaG (SPAdes) (version 2) ...
TTGAACTGCCGATCAACGTCAGCGGCGTGCGCATCTGCCGCAAGGGCGAGTGCCTGCTGGGCAACCTGGTCGCCGATGCCATGCTGTGGATGGCTAACGAGGCCAACCCCGGCACGACCTACCAGATTGCCTTCCAGAACGGCGGTGGCCTGCGCGCGCCGATCATGACCGGCACGGTGACGATGGGCGATGTGCTCGAGACGCTGCCGTTCGGCAACACCATTTCCACCTTCCAGCTCCAGGGCCAGTACGTGATCCAGGCGCTGGAGAACGGCGCGCGGCTCTATCCCAACGAGAACGGCGGTTTCGCCCAGGTTGCCGGCCTGCACTACACCATCAACGCCTCACAGCCGGCCGGGTCGCGCATCTCCAACGTCGAGGTCTGGGATGAAGGCACGAGCAGTTGGGTGGCGCTCGATCCGAACGCCTACTACTACGTCGTGACCAACAACTTTATGCGCCAGGGTGGCGACAACTACACGGTCTTCCGCGATTACGCCATCGACCCCTACGACTATGGTCCGGCGCTGGACGAGGCGCTGGCCGAGTACTTCCGCACCTTCTCCCCCGTCACCCCGACGATCGAAGGGCGCATCATCATCAACCCCTGATTCGCTCTGCCGACCAGACGACAGCAGTAGGGCGGGCTCCAGGCCCGCCCTACTCTTTTTGTAGGACAACTGCTCGCCGTTGTCCTACCCCGCCCCCCCTGCTCCCGCCGGGTCTGTGACCCGGCAGGTCCCGCTGGCAGGGGTTACAGGCCGTGAAATCTGTGTAATCTGTGGCCAAAAAACGGCAGCCTCACTGACGGGGGTCACAGACCCCCGCCGAGCAAGGGATGCCCCCACGGCGGCGTTCTGCTGCGAATACCCCGTTTGGGTGCGACTTGCACCTCCTGCCAAAGAAGGGTAGAATCTGCCTGTCGAACCGCCATCAGCACAGGACGGGAATCTGCCGATGAACCAGCAGCTTTCACCCAACCCATTCTTTCTGCCGGGGGGCGCGACCGGCGCTCTCCTTATCCACGGTTTTACCGGCTCGCCGCCAGAGATGCGCCTTGTGGGCGACGATTTGCACGGGCGCGGCCTGACCGTCGCCGCGCCCCTCCTGCCCGGCCACGGCACCTCCATCGAGGACCTGGACCGTCGCCGCTGGAGCGAGTGGACGGCCTGCGTCGAAGCGGCATATGCCGATCTCGAGGCCCGCTGCGAAACGGTCTTTGTCGCCGGCCTCTCCCTGGGCGCCCTGTTGACGCTCTACCTGGCGGCCCACCATCCGGAAATCGCCGGCATTGTCCTCTACTCCCCGGCCACCTGGGTCGCCGACCGCCGTATCTACCTGACCCCCTTTCTCAAATATTTCATCGGCCCGCAGCCCAAGGGAGAGGATGATCTGACCGATCCGGCAGCACGCCAGCGTCTCCTTTCCTACGACCGCAACCCCACCTTTGCCGCTCACGAGGTGCTCAAGCTCACCTGGCGCGTGCGGCGGCTGCTGCCCCAGGTCCGCTGCCCCCTGCTGATCATCCACAGCACCGGCGACAGGGCCATCGACCCCCGCAGCGCCCAGCGCACCTTCGAGCGGGCCGGCTCGACCGACAAGCGGCTGATCACGCTGCACAACTCGGGCCACTGCGTGACCGTCGACAGCGAGTGGCAGACCGTGGCGGAAGAGACCTGGCGCTTCATCGCGGATCGGACGTCGCCCCATGCCTGACCTGTTTGCGCTTCTGCCTGCGCTCCGCCAGGCGGATCATCCACTGCTGGCCCATCGGCAGATCGCGCTGATCGGCGTCTCGGCCATCCTGCACGACGACGAGCGTTACTATTTCGAGGTCAACCGCCCCCGCTACTGGGGCCAGCGCCGCGACGGCACCCTTTCGGTTGGCATCGGCGGCATCGGCGGTCAGATCGAGAAGGGCGAATCTGCCCTCCAGTGCCTGCGCCGCGAGGTGCAGGAAGAGCTGGGCGTCGAATTCCGGCTGGAGCCGGCCCCGCGCACGGCGCTGATCCACGAGTGGGAGCTGGCTGGCTGGCTCGACCTGCCGCCCAGCCGCAAGCACCCGGCGCCCTACCTGGTCAACCTGCTGCCGCCGCGCCTGGGCGGGCCAGAGATGCCCGACGCGCTGGCCATCGTCACCTTTATGGGGCGGCTGCGCAGCCGACCGCAGCGCGGCGACCTCTTTGGCCTGCTGACGGTGCATCGCGCTGCGCTGCCGGACTTTTTCGCCCGCGACGAATGGCCGCTGGAGGCGGCGCAGGATCAGCCGGCGCTGGCCCTGGAGCTCGAGGATGCCCTGCCTGCCGGAGCGGTCCTGCGCCCCGTGCTGACCGCGCGCGCCTTTGGCATCCTGGTGCGCCGTCATCTTGTAGAACCGTAACTGTCTGAAAGTTTTGCCTCAAAGCGACGAGTATATCTCACCGCAGAGCGCGCAGAGAACGCAGAGGTTTCTGCGTTCTCTCTGCGTCCTCAGCGGCCTCGTCTGCTAGCTCGCTGCTGCTGCCGCTTCCTCCTGCCAGCGCATATAGATCAGATAGTAGGCAAAGACCAGCAGATTGGCGTCGATCTCGCCCAGGATGTCCAGAAAGGCTCCCCGCTTGAAAAGGCCCTGCGGCTGAATCTCCATCACCGCCACGTTCCCTGGGTCGAGCAGGCGCCAGCCGCGCTTCCAAAAGCTGATCCGCGCCAGTGTATAGGTCTGCCCGCCAAATTCGATCAGGATCGCGGTGCGGAAAAAGCCGCGCGGACGGGCGCTCGCCAGGACCAGGCCGCCTTCGTGCAGTTCGTGCTCGCTGCGCCACAGGCTCTTCTGCCGCAGCACCAGCTCCCGCCCGTCGAAGGAGCGAAAGACGCCCCCGCGGCGTGTGGCCGCGAGGGTCAGTTGCCCCAATTCGCCCCCTTCGCTGAGGAAGCGGTGATGGGTGGTGAAAAAGCCGGAGATATTGACCTGGATGCGACTGGTTGTCATGCCGGCTTCCATCTCTGGCTACTCCTGCTGCCGGCCAGGCGGGACAATCGGCTGCGCCATCCCCGCCATCGAGGCCATGCCCATCATCCCGCCCAGGTTCATCGTGTCGACCGCGCTGGAGGGGACGATGATCATGGCGCCCTTTTCCTTCAGCCCCTCGAAGAGCATGTTCATCGCCCGCAGGTGCAGGGCGGTGGGGTTGTCCAGATAGGCTTCGGCAGCCTGGGCAAAGGAGTGGGCGATCTGCTCCTCGCTCTTGCCCAGAATGACACGGGCCTGCCGCTCGCGCTCGGCCTGCGCCTGACGGCTCATGGCGTCTTCCAGCGCCTCGGGGATGACCACATCGCGGATCTCGACCGACTGCACCGTCACGCCCCAGGGGGTGGTGCGCTCGTCGATGATGCGCTGCAACTCGGCGTCCATTTTGGCCCGCCCCACGAGAATGTCCGCCAGGTTCATCTGGCCGATGATCTCGCGCAGCGCCGTCTGCGCCGCCCAGGAGATCGCCACCCGATAGTCCTCTACCTCCAGCGCTGCCTTCTCGGCGTCCCAGACCACCCAGAAGAGCACGGCGTCGACGTCCACCGGCACGGTGTCCTTGGTCAGCGTCTTTTCGGCGTTGAAGGGCGTGACCATGACGCGATGGTCGATCATCGCCGCGACCGAGTCGATGACCGGGATGATCCAGAAGGGGCCGGGGCCTTTGAGGCCGATGAACCTGCCCAGCCGCAGGACGATGGCCTTTTCCCACTGGTTGGCAATGCGGAAAGCGATGAGGATGTAGATGCCGATCAGATTGAGCGCCACCAATTCGCCCACGATCCACAGGGGGCGGGCGCCTCTTGCCCCCATGACGATGGCCAGCAGGATCGAAGCGGTCATAAGGACGAGGAGAATCAACAGCGCCGGGCCGTTGAAACCCTTTGCGCTGCCCTGGTCCTCCCGCACGGAAAGTGGGACAGTCACCTGGGAAGCTCGCTGAGCCTGTACTGCCGGTTTGATGACCATTTTGACTCCTCCTTATATCGAATGACCATTCTCTTGCAGCCACGCGGCCAGTTCGCTCTGGAATGCCGCAGCGACTTCTTCAGGGCCATAGCCGAGCTGGCGGGCTCCATCCAGCGACGCCCGCAGCAGGCGGCACAACTGCTCGTCGCGCAGACGGGCCATCTCTTCCTCGTCCGGCACGCCAGCGACAAACGTGCCGCGCCCGCGCTGGGTCTTGATCACACCGTCCCGGTCCAGGTCCAGATAGGCCCGCGCGACGGTGTTATAGTTCACCCGCAGCTCCGTCGCCAACTGGCGAATGGTGGGCAACTGGTCGCCGGGGCGAAGCTGCCCCGCTGCCACCATCGCCCGCACCTGCTCCTCGATCTGGGCGTAGATGGGCACCTTGCTTTCCAGCTCGATGGTAAATCGCATTACACCCATCCTCTATTGAACTAGCTCATTATGATTATAGTACACTTTCGCGGTTTTGTCAAGCGGCTTGACACGGATTTCCAAGTTGCTATACTGGGAGAGTATGGTCCTCGAGCGAAGGGAGGGGCGGGAGGCATCGCTGTTCCCCGGCGCGCCGCTGCTGGCTACGGCCGCTCTGCTCCTCCTCTTTGCCCAGCTTCTGGCCCCGGCCACCCGCCTCTCCGCCACGGTCGACGAGGGCTTTCACGTCACCAGCGGCTACGAGTTCCTGCGCACCGGCCACATGCGCCTGCTGGATGAGCACGTGCCGCTGGCCAAAGCCCTCTTCGCCTGGCCGCTCTTTTTCGTGCCCGACCTGCCCCCCCCAGAGCAGGCCAATAGCTATGCGCAGGGCGACCTGATCGGCGTGGCCCAGGAGACGGTGCTGGCCTACCAGCCCATCGACCGGGTCATCGTTGCCTGCCGCATCCCCGTCGCTCTGCTGACCGTGCTGCTGGCCGCCACGGTCTACCGCTGGGCCGCCCGCTGCTTTGGCCCTGCTGCCGGACTGCTCGCTCTGGCGCTGTTCGCCTTCGACCCCAACATCCTTGCCCACGGCAGCCTGGCGACGACCGACATGGGCGCGACGGCGTTCATCTTTTGGGCGGTGGCGGCCTTCTCCCGCTACCTGCAACGCCCGACCTGGCAGCGCTGGGGGATCGCCGTGCTCTTCCTCGGCCTGGCGCAGGGAGCCAAACTGACCGCGCTGTTGCTCCTGCCGCTCCTGGGCGCCCTGGCCCTGCTGACAGCCTGGCTGCGAACAGAGGGGGGGCGCTGGCGCGCCGTGGCGCGACAGGCGCTCTCCTACAGCGCCATGGTGCTGACGGCGGCGCTGGTGCTCTGGGCGCTCTACCGCTTCGAGGTGCGCCCTCTCCCTGCCATCACCCATGGTCAGCTCCCCCTGCCGGCGGCCAGCCACATCGAGCGCTGGCTGCGCCTGCAGGCCAACATCGACTATGGCCGCGAGGCCTTTCTCCTGGGCCAGAACCGCATGCACGGCTGGCGGCTCTACTTCCCCATCGCCTTTGTCGTCAAAACCCCCCTGCCCACGTTGCTGCTGCTTGGGCTGGCAGGCGTGCAGGTGGGCAGGTCGCAAGTTGCAAGAGACAGGTCACAAGCCGGAACCTGCGACTTGAGATTTGGAACCTGCCACCTGCTGCTCTTTCCCCTGCTCTACGCCGTTGCCGCTCTCTTCAGCACCATCGACATCGGCTATCGCCACCTCCTGCCCATTCTGCCCTTTCTCTTCGTCTTTGCCTCTCGCCTGGCCTCTCCCCTCCGTCGATCTTCTGCCCTCACCCGCGCCCTGCCTCCCCTTCTCCTCCTCTGGCTTGCCTTCAACGCCCTTTCCATTTCGCCCCACTATCTGGCCTTTTTCAACGAGCTTGCCGGCGGCGCGGACAACGGTTACCGTTTCCTGGCCGACTCGAACACCGATTGGGGACAGGGCCTCAAGGACCTGGCCCGCTATCAGCAGGAAAACGGCGTGAGACCGCTCAAGCTCTCCCTATTCACCTTTCTCGACCCGGCGGTCTATGGGGTGGACTATGAACCGCTGGCGCCCATGGTCGGCGCGCCGCCGGTGCTGCCCCGTCGCTTCAACCCTGCCCCCGGCTGGTACGCCATCAGCGCCACCACGCTCGACGGGGTGCCCCTGCCCCTGCCCTCCACCTTCGACTGGTTCCGCCGCCGTCAGCCTGTCGCCAGAGTGGCCCATGTCCTCTTTGTCTACGACGTGCAGCCGGTCGACGCCGACTGGGTTGCCCAGTGCGCTGCCCCTGTCGCGCCGCTGCCTGCCGCCGTCGTCGAAGAGGGCTTTGGCCTGCCCGGCCTGCGCCAGGCGGTTTTCGACTGTGCGCAGAGCTGGCTCTGGCCCGACGGCGGGACGACGGCCGGCTGGTACGTTCAGCCGATCACCTCTGTCGACAGCCTGCGCTGGCCCTGGCGGGACGAGGAGGCAGCGTGGCTGCCCCTCTGGGCGCGACGGCTGCCGCTGGAGGGGCTCTCGCTGAGCTATGTCCAGTCCACGCCTGGCGAGCTGCCGCCCTTTGCCATCTGGGAATGGTCCGCGGCGGCGACGCTGCCGGACTGGGAGGGTGAAGGGTTGGTGCTGGGCGAGACGCTGGCCTTCCTGGGCCATGACGCTCCTGCCGTGGCGCGCGCGGGCGCCTCCATCGAGGTGCTGACCGCCTGGCGCGTTGTCGCTGTGCCGGCGCGCCCCCTCTCGCTGATGCTCCACCTGACCGCTGCCGACGGCGCGCCGCTGGCCATAGGCGATGGCCTGGGAGTGCCCATCGACCAATGGCGCGTCGGCGACATCATCGTGCAGCGCCACGTCCTGTCCATTCCTGCCGATGCGCCGCCGGGCAGCTATCCGCTGCAAACCGGCGCCTACTGGCTCGACGACATGGCTCACCTGAGGGGCGAAAGCGGCGCGGTGATCCCGCTCTCATCTGTCCAAATCGCAAGCCGTCCGTGACTGCCTGCCCTGAACCCTCCCGCAGGGTAACTTGTACGGGCCGCTACTTTTCCATTCGCGCCAGCGCCTCATAGGCCGGGCGGAAACGCGCCTCCGGCCAGCCCGGCTCGGTGAGCGACCACCAGTACTGCTCGTCCTCTGGCGTCCAATCAGGATTGGCAATGGAGAGCACAAACATCGGCCCGATCCAGGGCGTCCAGTGCTCGCGCGCGTAGCGGTAGGCGCGCACCAGATAGTCGGCTTTGGTCTCTTCAGTGACGGCAAACCAGGTGTAGGCCGAGTTGTGCGGGTCGCTGGTCCAGCCCATCTCCAGAATGGCCACCTGCTTGTCGGCGTCGCCGTACTGGACCATGATGGCGCGCAGGTCTTCGACGTGGCGGAAGCAGAAAAAGCGCTGTCCGCCGTAGGCAGGAGTGGCGGCGGCCTCGTCGGGGGAAAGCTCAGGCGGGGCCAGGTAGCCGGGCGCGTTGACCCCCAGCAGGTCAAAGTAGGGCGCTGCGCCAGCCTGGTACATGCCGATTAAATAGTCGACGTCGGGGATCGCTTCCGGCAGGCCGGTGCCGGTGGGGGCCAGTCCGGCAGTGATGACCAGGGCCTGGGGGTCGGCGCTTTTGATGCCGATGTAGCAGGCGCGCAGCAGCTCGACATAGCCCGCCGGGTCGGGCGGGTGGCCGCCCCACTCGCGGGCCAGGTTCGGCTCGTTCCACACCTGGTAAGCGCGCACGCGGCCGCGGTAGCGGTCGGCGATGGCGTGGCAAAAGTTGCCGAAATCCTGCGGGTTCTCCGGCGGCCCGTTGTCGGAGAGGGTCCCTTCGGGCGGGACAGCCCAGACCGGCTCGCGGTCGAGGCGGAAGAGGACGCTCAGGCCGCGTTCCTCGGCATCGGCGACGATGCGGTCGGTGAAATACCAGTCATAGTGACCGGGGGCCGCGCCTTCGATGTCGCGCCAGGCCACGGCCTGCTTGATCCAGGTGAAACCGGCAGCGCGCACCAGGTCCATGTCGCGGCGGGCGATCTCTTCGTTCCACCAGAGAAAGACCTGCATGCCGTATTCGGGCGAACCCAGCCGCGTTCGTGGCCACGAGGTCGGCGTCGGCGGAGCGGGGGTAGGCGTCGGCGCAGGAGGCGTCCGCCAGCCCAGCGGGTCCAGGCTCACTACAGCCAGCAGGGCCAGCAAGGTCAGCAGCGCGCTGCCCCACCACAGCGCCCGGCGGCCGATCCGTCTCGGCGTCGACTGTTCGCCCGGCTCCATTCCTGCCTGTTCCAGGTCAGCCCCTGCCCGCTCCGCTTACGGTTTGTCCATCGCGCCGATGGCGCCAAAGGCTGGCCGGGCGACGCCGTTGAAATCGACCAGGCTGTAGGGGGCGTTGGGATCGCTGGGCACGCGCGGGCCCTTGTTGGCATAATCGAGGTTCCACAGGAAGGCCAGCCGCACAAAGCCCCACTGACGCATCAGTTGGAACGCCTGCACGTCCCACTCGGCCTGCTCTTGCAACGTGTTGTCGAGGGCGAACTCAAAGCCGAGGGGGTGGCCGCCCAGCCCCTCAGCCGAGGCCCAGCCGAACTCGGTCACGCAGAGCGGCGTGTTGTACCCCGCCGCGACGATGCGCTGGTGATAGCCCTCCAGCGTCGTCTTGAAGCACCAACTGTGGTGCGGCGGCTGCGGGGGGTCCCAATAGCCACGGAACTGCGCTGTCGGGTCCTGATAGGAGCCGTCGCAGTCCGCTGTAGGGGGGATGTTGATGCCGTTGTGGTGCGCGCCGACGCAGTCGCAATAGTTCAGCGCGCCGGCAGCGATCATGCGCTCCAGGTACTCGAAATCGTCCATGACGATGATGCGGTTGGGGTTGTTCGGATCGAGCCAGGGGCCGGCTGCCGGCGAGAGGGCGCCGCTGATGACGATGATGTTCGGATCGCGGCTCTTGATCGTCTGATAGGCCAGGCGCAGCATCTCGACGTAGCGCTCCGGGTTGACTCCCTCGGCAGTGTCCCACTCGCGGTCCAGGTTCTGCTCGTTCCAGACCTCGATGGCGTGGATGCGGCCACGGTAGCGGTCGACCAGTTGGCCCAGGAAATCGGCAAAGAGGGCCAGGTCGTCGGGCGGGGCGCCCTCAGGGTTGGCGTCGGTGTAGCTGGGGTGACTCCACGCTGGCGCGTCGACGACGCTGAGCATCACGCGCAGGCCGCGGGCGTTGGCGGCATCGACCACGGCGTCATAGCCGCTCCAGTCCATCTGCCCCGGCCCTGGCGAGAAGGAGGCCCAGCGCACCTGTTGCTTGACCCAGCCCAGGCCCAGGTTCTGCACCTGGCCCATGGTGTATTCGGGCAGGAGCAGCGCGTCGGCGGCGATGCCGTAGCCAAAGACCTCTTCGCTCACCCCTACTGGCTGGGTGGCGACGACGGGGACAGTGGGTGGGAGGGTCGGTTCTTCTGTAGGGGGCACAGGGGTCGGCTCCGCCGACGGCTGGCGGAAAAAGCCCCACCACAAGCCAAACAGGCCGCCTGTCACCAGAATCAACCAGGCCAGCACCACGAAAAAGAGTTTTACACTGCTCATACCGCCGCGCGAAGAACCAGCCATGTCACCTCCATCGAAAGATCACGGGCTTGCCAATCCGCTCTTGCCGGCCACAATCCGCTCTTGCCGGTCACAGTCCGCTCTTGCCGGTCACAGTCCGCTCTTGCCGGCCACAATCCGCTCCGGCGGGGTCTGTGACCCCGCCGCTTCCCACCGCTGGCGGGTCGCAGACCCGCCAGGAGCGAGAGGAGGACCCGCCAGGAGCGAAAAGCCACAATCCGCTCCGGCGGGGTCTGTGACCCCGCCGTCGCCGCTCCCCATCGCTGGCGGGTCGCAGAGCCGCCAGGAGCGAAAAGCCACAATCCGCTCCGGCGGGGTCTGTGACCCCGCCGCCCGCTCCCCACCGCTGGCGGGTCGCAGACCCGCCAGGAGCGAAAAATTTCAGGGTCTTTACCTTGTTCCCAGGACGTTATGCAGAGCGTCGCAGGCCGGGCAGGAGCCGCCGGGACGGACGATGGCATAGCCGTCCTGCGGGTCGTAGCCGTAGCGCACAAAGTCAATGTTCCAGACGATGATGCAGCGCACCATGCCGGTGTTGGCGCCCAGGCTGGCGGCTTCGGCCAGCCAGGCCGCCTGCTGGGCGTTGTTGGTGCCGCGCGCCCAGGCGAACTGGTCGGAGAAGGTGGGTACACCCTCCTGAGAGGCGTAGCCCATCTCGGTGTAGAACAGCTGGCGCGTGCCGCGGAAGATGTTGTAGTACAGTTGAGTCTGGGACATGAAGTACCAGGAATGGTGGCCGCTACCGTTGTCGCCGGGATGGCCGCTGGTGGCCGATGGCGAGGTGGCGCCGGCGTTGTGGTGCGCGCCGATATAGTCCATACAGTTGGCCGCGCCCGCGTTGTAGAGTCCCTCCATCCACGGCTGGTCATCGTAGCCGCAGCCGACGTTGTCATTGCAGTTGCTCGTCTTGGCGCCGCCCGCCTGCGAGAACCAGCCTGTTGGCGAGGGGGCGGCGCTGATGACCGCCGTCCCGGCGTTGGCTGCTTTGATCGCCTGATACGCCGCGCACAGCAGGTTGGTGTACGCCTGCGGGCTGATGTACTCGCCCTGCCACTCGCGGTCGATGTTCGGCTCGTTCCAGACCTCGATCGCGTCGGCGCCCTGCCTGGCCAGGCCGGCTACCCAGGCCGCATACTGCTGCTCAAAGCCCGGCTGCGTCACCATACCGGGCGAACCCAGGGCGCTCAACTGGATCTTGAAGCCGCGTGCGTGGGCTGCCTGGATGATGCCAGAGGCGTCTGCCCCATAGGGCACCTGGACCTTGGCCCACGTCATCCCCGCATAGTGCATCAGGTCGGCGTAGGGGAAGGCCGTATCGCGGATGTGCCCGCCCATCTCGAACGAGCCGCTGGCGACCGGCGCGGGGGGCGGCGCGGCAACTGTGGCCTCGCCCACGCGGACCACCGCCGTGACCATGCTGTTGGGAATCTCGGTCCCGCCAGCCGTGAGCACCCACGCGCCCTGATAGTTGCCGTCCGCAGTCGGCGCGGTCAGCTCGACGCTGATCTCGACCGACTGGCCCACGGCCACCGCGCCGACCGGCACGGCGGTCGTCCCGCCGAGCTGGGACTGCTTGTTCACCAGCACCGTGTCGGCCGGCCAGTCGCACGTGCCGTTGTTGCGCAGCCGCCAGGTCTTGGTAAAGGTCGCGCCCTTCTCGACGCGCGTGCCGTCGGGGATGGTCACGTCGGCCTCGAAAGCGGCGCGCAGGCAACCGGTGTTCTGCATGGACATGGCCATGTTTGTGGCCGGCGGCTGCGGCGTCGGCGTGGGGGTCGGCTGGGGAGCAGGCGTCGCCACGGTCAGTTGGGCCGAGCCTCGGCTGATGCCGGCGATGCTGGCCGAAACCAGGTACGTGCCGGGCGTCTCCGGCGCGACCCAGCGAAAGTCGGGCTGGTTGAGGGCAAAGCCCTGCTGGGCGATCACATTGTTGCCCTCGGCCACGGTCCAGGAGACCTGGAGCTGAGCTGGCTGAGGCAGGCTGGCGGCCTGGCGGTAGCCGTTCACCGCCTCGACCACGCCGGGCATGTTGCCCTCATCGGCCAGATCGGCCACCACAACGCCGACCAGGTGGTAACGCAGCAGCCAGTCGAGCTTGCGTGCCAGGAAGGAGGGCGTGCCCAGCCAGGCCGTGTGCTGCGTGCCGTCGTCAGCCTGGTAGACGATGCCATAGGTACCGGCGGACTCGTCGGTGAGGATGTTGGTCACGCGGCCGGCCAGGCTAAAGAGGACCTCCTGGCCCGGCGTCAACGTCCCCTCGCCGGGGGCGCGCACCTGGTCGAAGGCGGCCAGCGCCTCCTCCAGGCTGACGTAGCGCACATGGGTCGGGGCGATGTCGGCGCTGAGGGAGGAGAGGTAGCCGCGCAGTTTGTAGCGGTTGACCTGGCCGACGGCCCAGCGCAGGAGAGAGACGATACGACCGTTCTCGCTGTAGGCTGCGGGATCGTCGGGCAGGGGGAAGAAGAGGGTATCGGCGGCGCGGCCCAGGGCAGCCCAGTCATAGCCGCCCGTGTCCCAGCCCGATGCGGCGATCAGCGGCGCGGGCACCATCACCTGCAGGCGCAGGTTCTGCGCGTGCAGCGCGTTGGCCAGCGCCGCGACAAAGCGGCTAAAGGCCTCGCGCTGCTCCGGGGTTACGCCGCGATAGTCGAGCGTGACGCCGCCATAGCCTGCTGCCGCCGCCGCCACAATGTTGTCGATGTGGATCTGCTGAATGTCGGCCAGGGTGAGGATATCGGTCAGCAGGCCGCTGTTGACAGGCTCGCCCTCACGCCAATTGCGCAGGAGCAGGAACGGCACGGGGTTGCTGCCGACTTCAGCCGCGGCAGCCCGCCCCAGCAGCAGGCCGTCGGCGCCCAGGTATAGGCCCGGCATGTGGACCTCGTTCAAGACCTCCGCCATTTGGCCCTGCGGGTGCTCGTTCGCCACCGAGCCGACAACGGGGACGACGGCCAGCGTCTGCATGACGGCGACCGACGGCGGCACTTCGGTCAGCTCGACCGTCAGCACTTCCCGTTCCGGATCGAGCGTGCCGCCGAGCCATTGCCACGATTCGCCATCCCATGTGTAGAGGTCCAGCGTCTCCCACGGTTCGGCGTCGTTGGGGATGACCACTTCCAGGGTGAACGGTCCCTCTGGCTGGCCTTGGGCCGAGATTTTGTAGTAGGGACTCTTGAGCTGGAGATAGTTGGGGATAGCCTGCGCGGCCTGGCGCAGTTGGCTGCCGGCCGAGCCTTCGAGAAAATTGAGGCGCGGCACCGAGTCGATGCGCACGCGCAGGCGGCCGGTCACGGTTGCGGTGCCGGCCAGCGAGCCGTCTGGCCCCACTGCCGAGGGGTTGACCAGACTGAGGGTCAGGCCGTCCGGGTGGCTGATCAGGGGGCGGGCGGCGTTGAGCAGGGTATAGCCCACCAGACCCAACCGCTGGGGCAGGGCGATGGGCGGCAGGATCATGGCGATGATCAGCAGGGCGGCGATCACGGCATAGACCCAGCGTCCGTTGCCCAGCGCGCCCTGCAGCGGGCGCAGCGCAGGACCCAGGCGCCTGCCGAGAGGAGCCAAGATGCGCGCCATGCGCTCGCGGAACGTGAGCCCGGGGACGGGCTCGAGTTGGAGTGTTGTGCCCGCTTTCGCTGCGACAGCCTGTGGCTGAGCGGCCTCAGCCCTGACGGCCTTGGCCACCGGCTGAGGGCTATCGCCCTTTGGTGTGGTCTCTTTCTGTGCTTCAGCGACGTTTTCTTCCATACAGAACAACCTCCTCACGTGCAACAAAATGCGGCCTGAAGGCCGCCGTAAAGCGCCTTCCTGTCCCGACGTTCAACGGGCCCGGGAAAGCGAATCTCCTATTCGTCCACAGCAGCGGTATTCTAGCATAGTTCGGCCTGGCAGTCAATGCGCAGGTCCCATGCGTAGGACAACTGCTTGCAGTTGTCCTACGCATTTGTATCTATAGTCGCTCTGTGAAAGCGCAGCGGGTCGTTTTTTGCGCTAGGGAGCGACCATCCTGGTGATGGCATACACGGCGCGATAGTCCAGCGCGATCAGGTATCCGCCGGCGGGCCGGATGACCTGGAGCAGCAGTCCCGTCTGCATCGGCTGGATGCGCAGGCTGACTGCCTCTTCTGCTGCGCCGGGCCAGCCGACGGGGGTCCACAGGCTGTTCTCGCACCAGATCTTGCCAAAGCCTCGCCTGGGCAACTGGTAGCCTGAAGGCACCGTCATCGCGGCGCAAGAGGGGTGGATCTCTGGCTGGCTTTCGTCCCAGAAATCGGTATAGGCCAGCAGCGTGCCTTCCGAAGCGTTGGTGTCCACGCCGTCGATGACGTAAATCTCGCGGTTATCGGAGCGCCAGATCATCAGGCTGCGGTAGTGAGTGTGAGGGTTCGGGTCGTCGACGTTGGCCCAGAACTCTTGAAAGGCGCCAAAGATCGTAAAAGCTGGCTGGGTGGGGCAGCCCAGGTCGTAGCCGAGACCCTCGACCTGGGTCAGGATCGGCTCCAGAGCGGGGTCAACAGCGACGCAGCCGCCTGGCACGGGTGTCGGCGTGAGGGTGATGGGGACGGGGGTGGGGGTGAAGGTGATGGGAACAGGGGTCAGGGTGGGTGTGGGCGTCGCCGGGACGACAATCTGCACATAGATCACGCTGCCGAAACGCGTGCCGTCGGGCGCCTGGAGCTGCCAGTTGCCGCGGTAGGTGCCGGGCGTCGCCGGCGCGGTCAGGTTGACGCTGACATCGGTTGTTGAGCCTGGAGCAACCGCCGCCACCGGCACAGACGACGGACCGCCCATGGCATCGCCAGAGATATAGACCAGTTGGGTGCCGGCTTCCCAGGGACAGGTGCCGTTGTTGCGCAGCCGCCAGGTCTTGACAAAGGCGGTGTTCGGTGCGAGCTGGGTGTTGTCGGGGATGGTGACGTCGGCGGCGAAGGTGCCGTTGAGGCTGCAGCCGGCCTCCGTGGTGACCGGCGGCGCGGCGGTGATGGTGATCTGGCTGCCCGGCGTGACCTCGGCAACCCCCGTTTCTTCGGCGGGCAGTGGTGCCATCGTTGGGGTGGGGGTCATCGTTTCAGCCGCCGGGCCGCAGGCCAGCACGCTCACGAGCAGCAGCCCCAGCGCGATGGCCCACCTGGCCTTGCGATTGCTTTTCATTTCCTCCTCCTTCCGAAGCGGATTCCGATGTTTCTCAGTATAGCATAGGATGGGGCGGTGTCAATGGGCGACGGTGATGGCGCCGAGGAGCACATGGTCGCCGTTTCCCTCTACCGACAGCCGCTCGCCGCCCAGGCTGTAGAGGCCGCCGAGCAGCGCATAGTCGCCTGGGGGAAGATCGGCGGGCAGCCAGACGCCATGCCGGTCGATGAGCAGCTCGCCGGCTGCCCAGACGGTGGTCGGCATCAGGTTGCCGTACGGCTCGGCATCGGTCTGCGCGACCAGGCGGCCGCTGGCATCGATCAGGTGGAGAAAGACCTTGTAGCGCTCCGGGATGGCGGCGTCGGCCTGCCAGAAGAGGGTCACGGGGACTACCTGACCTGGCGCGAAGGGGCCGCTGGACAGGGTGTAGCCACGCAGGCAGATGTGCTCGCCAAAACAGGCGTCCGTGGCCACCGCTGGCTCTTCGGGCAGCGCCCCCAGGCCGTAGACAGCGACCCGTACCTCGCCGTACCAGCGGTCGCCGGCGGGGTAGGCGTGGCCCGCCAGCCAGCTCTCGACCAGCCGTTGCGGGTCCGCTTCGGCGTCGCCCCAGTAGACGGCAAAGAGGCGGCGATGGGCAGCGGCGATCTCGGCCAGCTCGGCAGCGACGGCGTCGGCGCGGGGCGGGCGGCTGCGCGGGAGCGGATAGACCGGCGCGCCCTGGCGGTGGTAGTAGGTAAAGACCTCCCACTGGTTGGCGGCGTTGAGCAGGATGCCGTCGCCGGGGCGGTAGACCGCTTCCAGGTCGCGGGCGATCTGGCGATAATCCTGCCGCGCATAGGCGGGGTTGAAGTAGAGGTTGTGGAGGGAGGGGAGGAGGAGGAGGAGGAAGACAAGGATGCAAGGGGGAAAATGGGCAAGTTGGCAAGTTTGCAAGTGTGCAGGCGGTGGGCGATCCGCGGTCCGCGACAGGCGATCCGCGACAGGCGCTAAGCGATCCGCCATATGCGATACGCGGTCCGCGACAGGCGCCAAGCGATACGCCATATGCAGTACGCCATCCGCGACAGGCGATAAGCGATAAGCGATAAGCGATAAACGATGCGCTCCATGGGCGACGAGCAACTGAAACGGTGGCAGCACAACGAGGAGGAACTTGAGGTAGGCCGGTTTGTAGAGGTCAAAGGCCAGGATGAGGGCGATGGGCAAGAGCAGCCAGGTGAGAAGGGCGGCGACGGCGGGCAGGTCAGTGCGGCGGGGCCAGAGGGCCAGCAGGAGCATGGCGCCAAAGAGGCTCAGCGCCCAGCCCGCTTTTGACGGATCGAGAGTGATGCCCGCCGTCAGCGTGCGCAGGATGGTGAGGAGGGCCGGCAGCAGTTCGTACCCGCCGCCGGCCGAGGGCCAGCCGGTGACCGCCCGCAGTGCGGTGGGCAGCCAGGGCAGGAAAGCAAGCAGCACGGCAGCCTGGGTCGCTGCCCACTCCAGCAAGGCTCGCCAGCGGCCGCGCTGCCGCACCAGCCACCAGCTCACAAAGAGCAGGTTGTGAACGGCCAGAACAAAGGGGAACGCATAGTGCGTATACAACCCCGCCCCCGCGCTGAGCCAATAGGCGATAAGCGATAAGCGATAAGCGACAGGCGATCCGCGACGAACGGGCACAATCCGCACCAAGAAATAGGTCGACGCCGCGCTCAGCAGCCCCAGCAGCGCGTACATGCGCGCTTCCTGGGCGTAATAGACCCCCAGCGGCGAGAGCGCGGCGAAAAAGGCTGCTCCCAGGGCCGTTGGCGCGCCCAGCAGGCGCCGCCCCAGCGCATAGGTCAGTGCGACGGTCAGCACGCCGCAGAAGGCGGAGAAGGCGCGCAGGGCAAACTCGCTCTCGCCGACCAGGCCGCGCCAGACGTGCAGCAGCAGGTAATAGGCGGGCGGGTGGATGTCGCCCTGGGCCGCTTCCAGGATCAGCGGCACGGACCGCTCGGCGGCGCGGGCCGAGTTGCCCTCGTCGTTCCAAAAGGACTGCGCCTCCAGGCGGTAGAGCCGCAGCGCGGCAGCCAGGAGCAGGATCGACAGCAGCGCGACAGCACAGGCCGCTTTCCGGCCCACACTCTACCTCTGACGTTACCTGCCCAGCAGCCGCTGACGCATCAGGCGCGGCGTGAGGCTGCCGCAGCCCAGGATGGCGTCGTGAACCTGGCGCAGGGAGGCCTCTGGGTGCGCGGCCCGGTACTCTTCCACCAGTTGCAGGATCGCCAGCTTGCCCATCAGGTAGGATTGCGGCTGGGTTGGCGTTGCGGTGTAGCGGCGCACCTCGGCCAGGGCGTTGCTCCGCTCCAACTGACACTCGCGGACCAGGAAATCGACTGCTTCGTCTACCGTCATGCTGCGGGTGTGGAGCGAGACGTCCAGGATAATGCGCGCCGCGCGCCAGAGCTGGTCGGAGAGGCGGCCCAATCGCTGTAGCGGCTGGGCGATAAAGCCCAACTGCTCCATCATCTCTTCGCAGTAAAAAGCCCAGCCTTCGATAAAGAGCGTCGCCAGGAAGGAGCCCATGCGCCGCGCCACCCTGGGCTGACGGTTGGCCCAGACCAGTTGCAGGTGATGGCCCGGATAGGCTTCGTGGAGTGCCGTGACGGGCAGTTTGATGTTGAAATGGCCCTTGAGCTTTTCCTCCTGCTGCTCAGGCGGCGCGCCGGGGTCCACTGGCGTGACGACAAAGATGCCTTCCTGCTTCTCCTCCAGGATGCCCGGCGGTATGTAGGCGGCGTAGGGGATGACGGGGCGCAGGTAGGGCGGCGTCTCGATGATGCGCAGGCTTTCCCCTGCCGGGATGGTGGCAATATCGTGGTCGATGACGAACTGGCGTGCGGCTTCCATCGCCTGCTGGTAGGCTGCCAGCAGGCCCTCGGCGGTCGGATGGTCGGCCTTGGCCTCTTCCAGCAGCTCGCGCACGCTCTTGTGCGGGTCGATCTGGCGGGCGACCTCTTCCATCTGCGCCCGGGTCAGGCGGAACTGCTCCCAGCCGATCTCGAGCAGGCGGTCGGCGTCATAATCGACCATGTGGTCGTCGCGGAGCATTTCGTCAAAGGTCTCTTTGCCCACCGCAAATTCGCCAGCGGCCTGGGGGAGGATCTCTTGCTGGACAAAGGCCAGATATTCCTGAACAGCGGCGGAGGCTGCCTGGCCTGCGGCGACGAACTCTTCTTGCAGCTCGGGCGTAGCCTGGGCGGCCATCATCGGCAGGAGGAAGGAGAAGAGGCCGGGTGCCTGCTGGCCCTGCTCGACAGCCACCTCGGCCCAGACGCGGGGCACGCGCGCGGCGACCAGGTTGGCCTGGCCCTCTTGCAGCACTCGTGGCACCTGGCGCAGCCGTTCCAGCGCAGAACGGAGGCGTTGCGGCAGAGGGGCAAACTCGGTGATGAGCAGCAAAAAGATGCCGCCCACCCCTTCTTCGAGGTAGATGCTGGGATTGCGCTGATGGCTGTGGAGCTTTTGATATTCGCGCACAAAGCCCTTCAGGATGTGGACGATCAGCTTGTGGTCGATCGCCGCATCCAGGCCAAAGCCCGCCGTGTCCATCGCCTGGAACTCGGCCAGCGCAGCGACCATCTCTCGACCGGTCTGCTCGATGGCCTGGAGAGAGAGGTCAGCCAGCCGGTCGTCCCAGCGGTGATCGCCCAACTGCGTCGCTGCCACCGGATTCAGCTCCAGCAGCCGCCCCAACCACGTCTCCGCTCGCTCGTAGAAACTTGTCTCGCTCGTCACATTGCTCCTTTCATCGCGTATCGCCTATCGCCTGTCGCCTATCGCGTATCGCTTATCGCGTATCGCCTATCGCGTATCGCTTATCGCGTATCGCTTATCGCGTATCGCTTATCGCGTATCGCTTATCGTGTGTCGCTTATCGTAAGTCGCTTATCGTGTGTTGCTTATCGCGTGTCGCGTATCGGGTGTCGCGTATCGCGTGTCGTCTATCGCTCGCCGTCTGCCCACTTGCCCCCTTGCCCCCTTGCCCACTTGCAAACTTGCCCACTTGCAAACTTGCAAACTTGCCCACTTGCAAACTTGCCCACTTGCAAACTTGCCCCCTTCTACCGCCGCACTTCGATCACCACCCACCACGATCCCGGCTGGGGCTGGGCGCCCTCGTCGGCGGGACAGGGTTGGACAGCCAGGCCGGAGAGCACGGGGGCGTTGGGCTCGCCGAGGCTGAGGGCGTAGGGGACGCCGACTTCCAGGTTGAAATCGGCATAGCCTGCTCCCCTGTCAGGTTTCAGGCCGGTCACGGCGCGGTCGGCTCCGCCGGGCCAGGTCAGCCAGAGCGTCACGCCGGGCAACGGCGCTGCTTCTTCCTCCTCGCCGGCTTCGCTCTGCACCCACAGCGCCAGGCGCGGCGGCCCGCCATCGCAGACCAGCGTCTGGCTGACAACGCGGTGGAGGAAAGGGCCAGGCAGCGGCGAGAGGAAGGGGGTGGGCGTCGATGTCGGCGCGGGCGAGGGCAGAGGAGGGAGCGTGACTGGCGACGGCGATGGCGTGGGCAGAGGGATGGTCGGAGCGGAAGGCGTCCCCAGGTAGACCAGCATGGCGGGCGTGTCGACGCCGAGGCGCCGGGCCAGGCTGCTCAGCATGCGCATCGTCTCCGCCGGGCGGCCCTGGTCGGCATAGCTCTCGATCAGCGCGGCGAGGGCGGTGTGGACCTCTTCGTCGTCCAGCCCTCCCAGCCGCGCCAGCGCCCGCTCCAGGTCGCCGTCGACGGCGTAGCCCAGCGCGGCCATGCGAATCCAGTCGTGTTGATAGTCCCAGCGGAGATAGGCAGGGGTGGTGTTATACAGCTCGACGGGGTCGATGACCCAGGCGTAGGTCAGCCCCAGCGCCAGGCCCAGGCCCAGTCCCACAGCCACGGCGAGCAGTTCCTTCCCGCGGCTCACGGCTGCGCTCCCAGGTAGGGTTCCAGCGCGGGTGTCGTCTCTCCCAGCGCCTGGGCCAGGCGGGCCAGCAGGCGAATGTCGCCGGGGCGCCCGCCGTCGGCGATCAACTGCTCCGCCAGCTCGATCACCGGCCGGGCTGGCGCTGCGGGGTCGAGCAGGCTGAGGCGGTCGCGGGCGGCATCGAGGTCGCCATCTACCCAATAGGCCGCAGCGACCATCAGCACGTAATCGTTGGCATAGTCCTGCCGCAGTTGAGCGGGCGTGGTGTTGGTGTACTGCACCCGCCAGAGGCCCCAACCGATAAGCAGCCCCAGCGCTACTCCAGCGACCAGTCCGATCAGGGCCAAGAGGAGGATTTTGCGCATCATTCCCCCAACGTATTACTACCCGCTACCCTCCCGCAGGTTCGACTCCAGTGCAGAGATTGCGCCCAAACCTGCGGGAGGGTAGGCAGTTACCCCCCAACATAGAGACGGGGCCGCGACAATGGGCCCCATCTACAAAGCGTCTTTCAGTGCCGGAGGTGGGATTCGAACCCACACGCCCCTGGGGGCAACGCATTTTGAGTGCGTCGTGTCTGCCTGCTCCACCACTCCGGCTGTCCGTCACGACGTGTACTGGCGAGTATACATCGTAAGAAACAAACTGTCAAACCCGGCTACATCCCTCCCTCGTGCGCGTCGGTGGCGTGGGAGACGGGTGTCGTTTCCAGCACGCCTTTCTCGCTGACTGCGCCTGCCAGCGCTCCCAGCGGCACCTCAATAAAGAGCGGGCGCTGCACGTTCTCTGTGACCTGGGAGAGCGGGACGCCCTCCTCGCGGAAGAGGCGCTTGATCAGGTTGGCGCACGTCTTGGCCCCGCAGGCGCCCATGCCGGCGCGAGTGACCGCTTTGATGTGGTTCATGTCCCGCACGCCAGTGCGGATCAGCGCGCGAATCTCGCCCGCCGTCACCCGCTCGCAGCGGCAGACGATCTCGTCGTCCTCCATGCGCTGGACGGCCATGTCCAACGCCGCGCTCTCCCAGGGCTGCGGGGCGCGGATGCCGGCAACGCGTTTGGCGATCTGGCGCGCCACCCTTACCCGCACCAGCAGCCCGCGGTCGGCAAACTTGGGCGAGCGCACCTTGACCACCTCGCCGTTGCCCAGGATCGCTCCCTCCGTATCCAGCAGCGTCACCACCTCACCCTCGTGAATCGCTTTGGCCGAGAACTCGTAGGGCACGGTCACGATGGGATAGTCGGCGTCCTTGCGGTAATCGACCAGCGTCAGAGCCAGGCCGGGGCAGATGGCGACGCAGCGCTCGCAGCCCAGGCACTCGTTGCCGACATACTCCGGCAGGCCGCGCATGTCGTCCCCCTCGATGACGATGCACTTTTGCGGACAGACGGACGTGCAGGGGTTGCAGGGGATCTCTTGCGAGCAGTGAAAGACGGGAAAGACCCCCTCTTCGGCTGCCGGGATGTCCTCCGTGACCACTGCGCCGGGCCGCGATTTGAGGATCTCGGCGGTGCGGTGCCACTCCGGCGGCACCTCGCCCACGTCGCGGCCCAGCGCTTTGGCGATCTCCAGGCCGCGGATGCGCCCGGTGAACATGGCCGCCGAGGCCTCGGCGATCTCTTCGGCGTCGCCCGCTGCATACGCCGGCAGCCCAAACTCGCGCGCCTTGCGGTAGAACTCGTCCACCGGGTCCAGCCCCACCGCCACCAGCACCGTGTCACAGACAAACGACTTTTCCGTGCCGGGGATGGGTTGCCAGTTCTCGTCGATCTGGGCGATGGTGACCGATTCGACCTCTTCCCTGCCGTTGGCGCTGAGGATCGTGTGCGAGAGATAGATCGGCACGCCCAGCCGCACCAGCTTGTCTTTGTGCACCTTGTAGCCGCCGCATTCGGGCAGGGCCTCGCACAGGCCGACCACCTCGATCCCCGCCTGCAAGGCGTGGTAGCCGGCGATCAGGCCGACATTGCCGCCGCCGACGATGAACAGCCGCTCCGTCGGCCGCACCAGGTCGCGGTTGACCAGCGTCTGGAACGCCCCCGCGCCATAGACCCCCGGCAGCGTGTTGCCGCGAAAGACGAGCGACTTTTCCCTTGCCCCCGTCGCCACCAGCAGCACATGGGGCAGGACGATGATGTACTGCCCGCTGCGCAACACGCCCACCTTGCGGTCGGAGTAGACTGCCAGGGCGGTGGTGTCGAGCCAGAACTGGACGTTTTCGTACTGGCGCACCTCCTCCTCCAGTTTGCTGGCGATGTCGATGCCCCGCGTCCCGGCATAGCAGTCGTCCACCGAGCCGAAGAACTTGTGCGTCTGCAGCACCAGCTTGCCGCCCAGGCGGTGCTTGTCGTCGACGATGAGCGTGCGCACCCCGGCCTTGCCCAGTTCGATCGCCGCCGAGAGTCCCGCCGGCCCGCCGCCGATGATCAGGCATTCGACCTCCACGGTGGGGATGTCGCGCATCTGGGGCACCCCTTCGACGTCCGGCAGAACCGGTTTGCCCTCCAGCGGCTCAACCTTCATCCCCGGCCGCACCACGGTCATGCACGACTTGACCGGCAGGCCGTCGGCGACGACGGCACACTGGGCGCACTGGCCGTTGGCGCAAAAGATGCCCTGCGGCGCGCCGTCTTTATGGTGATGCCCAAAGATGCGCACGCCGTTGGCAAAGAGGGCCGAGGCAATGGTCTCACCCTCGCAGGCGTGCATCACCTGGCCTTTCCAGGTGAACTCGAAGCCGGGTCGCTCTGGCACCGGCAGAATCGGATGTTCGGCGATGCGAAACTCGGACACGACACACCTCCAATGACAAGTTGCTGCCAGGTCAGGCTGGTGGTATAATGTCTCCCACGTCTGCCGGATCTGGCAGGCTGTTCAACCTGATAACAAGGAGCGACGCCCGATGGAGGGCATTCTTCGAATCATCTCGGATCTGCTGTTCTGGTTTGCGCTGATCGGCGGCGTGGTGTTCACCGCGCTGCACGGCGGGGTGATCGTCTGGACCTTTCGCGACATGCACGCCCGCTCGCGGGACTTTTTGGCGCTGATTTTGGCGACGATTCTGGTGGCGTTGCTGCCGGTTGTTGGTTTCATCGTCTATCTGATGTTGCGTCCCCGCGAGACGCTGGCCGAAGCCTACGAGCGCTCGCTGGAACAGGAAGCCCTGCTCCAGGCGATCGAAGAGCCCGAGCTCTGCCCGGGCTGTGGGCAGCGTGTGCGCTTCGAGTATCTGTTCTGTCCTTCCTGCCATACCCGCCTCAAGCAGCTCTGCATCGCCTGCAACCGCCCCCTCGACCCGCGCTGGTCCATCTGCCCCTACTGCGGCACCGGCGTCACCCCCAAAGTCGTCGAACATCTCCCCGTCTCCGAATAGCCTCTCCCAACCCGCCTGCCCACTTGCAAACTTGCCCCTACCCCACCTCATGCACCTTCAGCATATTCGTCATCCCCTCCCCGCCAAAGGGGATGCCCGCTGTCAGTACAACTCGGTCGCCAGTGTGGACCAGGCCCGCCTCCTGTGCTGCCTGCACCATCAGGGCGACCATCTCATCGGTGTTGGCAAAGTGTGAGACCTGGAGCGGCTGAACGCCCCAGACCAGCGCCAGCCGTTTGAGCGTGCGCGGCTGCGGCGTGGCGGCGATGATCGGCACGGCCGGGCGGTGGCGGGCGACCATGCGCGCCGTGGCCCCGCTCATGGTGGCGGTCAGGATAGCCTTGGCGCCTACCTCGAAGGCGATCTCGACCGTCGCCTGGCTGATCGCCTCGGTGACGGTGCAGGCGGGAGCCTTTTCATCGCGCAGGTACTGAGCTGGCGGCAGGTGCGCCTCGGCGTGCGCGCAGATCGACGCCATCGTCCGCACCGCCTCGACCGGATAGGCCCCCACCGCCGTCTCGCCGGAGAGCATCACTGCATCCGTGCCGTCCAGGATGGCGTTGGCGACGTCGGAGGCCTCGGCGCGGGTAGGCGTCGGCCAGTCGATCATCGACTGGAGCATCTGCGTGGCGGTGATGACCGGCTTGCCAGCGCGGTTGCAGGCGCGGATGATGCGCTTTTGGTGGAAGGGCACTTCTTCGGCGGGCGTCTCCACGCCCAGGTCACCCCGCGCCACCATAACAGCGTCGGCTGCGCCGAGTATCTCGTCGAAAGCCTGCAACGCCTCGCTCTTTTCGATCTTGGCGACGATAGGGATGTCCGCTCCCCATCCTGCCAGCAGCGCGCGCAGCTCCTCCACGTCCCTTGCGGCGCGCACAAAGGAGAGGGCCACAAAATCGACCCCCTCCTGGGCGGCAAAGCGGGCGTCCTCGCGGTCTTTGGGGGTGAGGCTGGAGATCGTGAGAAAGGCGCCGGGCAGGTTCAGCCCCTTGTGCGAGGTCAGCCGGCCGCCGGTGACGACGCGGCAACGGGCGCCTTCCCCCTGCACCTCCTCGACCCGCAGCTCCAGCCGCCCGTCGTCGAGCAGGATGCGCTGGCCTGGTTGCAGCTCGCTCAGCACCTCCGGGTGGGGCACCGGGATATGGCCGGGGGAGAAGGGCTGCGTCGACAGCAGCCACTCTTCCCCCTCGGCCAGCATCGCCCCCTCATCGGGCAGCGTGCCGACCCGCAGTTTGGGTCCCTGCAGGTCGGCCATCACCGCCACCAGACGGCCCTCTTCTTCGGCCACGCGCCGCACCGTCGCGATGACGCGGGCGTGGGTCTCGTGGTCGCCGTGGGAAAAGTTGATGCGGGCGACGTTCATGCCGGCGCGGACCAGCGCGGCGATGACCGCGGCCTCTGCCGAGGCTGGCCCCAGCGTGCAGACGATCTTGGTGCGCGGCATGCGGACTGCTTCCTGTTCAGCGTCCGATGTGGGCCAGCGCATCCTTGCCGGCATAGATGGCCTCTTCGTCCAGCTCCTCCTCGATGCGCAGCAGTTGGTTGTACTTGGCGACGCGGTCGATGCGGCAGGGCGCGCCGGTCTTGATTTGACCGGTGTTGAGTGCCACCGCCAGGTCGGCGATGAAGGGATCGTCGGTTTCGCCCGAGCGGTGCGAGACGACCACGCCCCAACCAGCCCGCTGCGCGAGCTGCACGGCGGCGATGGTCTCGGTCAGCGTGCCGATCTGGTTGACCTTGCACAGCAGCGCGTTGCAGGAACGCTCGGCGATGGCCCGCTGCACCCGCTCGACGTTGGTCACCAGCAGGTCATCGCCGACGATCTGGATGCGCCCGCCCATCTGTTGGGTCATCAGCGCCCAGTTTGGCCAGTCGTCTTCGGCCAGCCCGTCTTCGATGCTGACGATGGGGTATTTCTCCACCCAGCCGGTGTAAAAGTCGACCATCTCGGCTCCGCTGAGGGTGCGGCCTTCCTTCTTGAGCACATAGCGGCCGTCCTGGTAGATCTCGCTGGCGGCGGGGTCGAGGGCGATAGCGATCTGCTCGCCGGGGGTGTAGCCAGCGGCCTGGATGGCCTCCAGGATCAGATCGATGGCTTCCTCGTTGGTCTTGAGGCTGGGGGCAAAGCCGCCCTCGTCGCCGACGCCGGTGGAGTAGCCCTTGTTCTTGAGCACCTTCTTGAGCGCGTGGTACGTCTCGGCGCCCCAGCGCAGCGCCTCGGCGAACGTTGGCGCGCCCCAGGGCATGATCATGAACTCTTGCAGGTCAGGCCCATCGACGGCGTGCTTGCCGCCGTTGAGGATGTTCATCATCGGCACCGGCAGCACGCGGGCATAGACTCCGCCGATGTAGCGATAGAGGGGCAGTTGCAGCGCGTTGGCTGCGGCCTTGGCCACGGCCAGGGAGACGCCAAGGATGGCGTTGGCGCCCAGCTTGCCCTTGTTCGGCGTGCCGTCCAGTTCCAGCAGCAGCGCGTCGATGCCGGCCTGATCGGCGGCGTCCCAGCCATACAGCTCATCGGCAATGATGTCGTTCACGTTGTCGACGGCGTCGAGCACGCCCTTGCCGCCGTAATAGTCGGGGTCGCCGTCGCGCAGCTCCAGCGCCTCGTGGGCGCCGGTGGAGGCGCCGGAGGGGACCGTTGCGCGCCCCCAGGAGCCGTCCAGCAAGATCACCTCGACCTCGACCGTCGGGTTGCCGCGCGAGTCGAGCACCTCGCGGGCGACGATATGTTCGATCAGGCGTTCCATCGTTTCCTCCTTTGGTTTATGTCGTCAATCCCATTCCTTTGTACAGCCGCGCAAAATCGAAATGCTCGGCCACCAGCGCCTCGAAACGCTCCAGCTTTTCCTTCTGCCCCAGGCGGGTCTTGCCGAAAACCCGCTCGATGGCCTCTACCGCCGCCAGGGTGTGATGGCGCACCAGCAGCACCGGCACGCCCAGCTCCTCGGCGCGACGAAGCACCTCCGGCTGGGGGTGCATCTGGCCGGTGAGGACCAGGCATTGGCTTGCCGTCTCCAACGCCGCCAACTGCATGTCCGTGCGGTCGCCGCCGGTGATGACCGCCTTGGACCCCGGGATGCGGCGCAGCCGTGGCAGCGCCTGTTCCACGCTCATCGCTCCCACGACCATGTTCTGGATCAAGACCTCCTTCTTCTGCGGCGCAGCCAGAAACTCGGCGCTCAGCACCTGCGCCAGCTCGCCCACCGAGATCGCCTGCAGCTCGTCGCGGCGCGGCAGGACTCCCAGCACGGCGATGCCGCGATCCTCCAGACACGGGCAGCAGACCGATTGGACGAACTCGTATGCCTGGTCCGGCACGGCATTGACGACGACGCCCAGCAGGCGCTCGCCCAGGCGGATGCGGGCCACCACGCAGTCATCGACCAGGTTCATCTCGTTGTCAAAGCGCACGACTGCCAGCACCGGCACATCGAGCGCGTCGGCCACCTCCGCCGGCCCCAGACCGATGCCCACGCCTTCGCGCAGCGAGGCGCCGCCCTCCACCACCAGCACGTCCTTGCCGGCGGTCACGCGCTCATAGGCACTGCGCACCTCGGCCAGCAGGTCGCGCCCGGCGCACTGACAGAGCGTGTCGCGCAGCAGAGAGGGCGTCAGCACGACCCCCACCAGGTTGCCCGGCGGGTCGTCCAGTCCCAGCGTCCGCCGGATGAAATCGGCATCCTCATCCACCGCCCGCCCCGGCACCGGCTCCCACGCCTGGGTCGACAGGGGCTTGAAATAGCCCACCCGCCATCCTTTTGCCTGCAGGTGCCGGCCCAGCGCCGCGCAGAGGGCCGTCTTGCCACTAAAGGTCTGTAGCGAAGTGATGTACAGAGATTTCATCTTTCCCCCTGGCTCTTCAAAACCAGGCGCATATCCAGCGCCATTGCTCCCTGCCCTTCTTCGAAAACCATCAGCGGGTTGATGTCCAGCTCGACGATCTCGGGAAAGTCAGTGACGAGCTGACTGACGCGGCAGAGCGCGTCGACCATGGCCGCATGGTCGGCGGGCGGCTCGCCGCGCACGCCTTCCAGCAGCGGGTAGGAGCGGATCTCGCGGATCATCTCCTCGGCCTCTTGCCGGCTGAAGGGCGCGACGCGAAAGACGACATCCTTCAGCGCCTCGACATAGATGCCGCCCAGGCCAAAGGCCACCAGCGGCCCGAACTGCGGATCGCGGCTGACGCCGATGAGAATCTCGCGCCCGGCGGGCACCATCTTTTGCACCATGCAGCCCCAGATGCGCGCCCCTGGCACGTAGCGGGCGGCGCGATAGACGATCAGGTCGAACGCGTCGCGCACGTCGACCGGCGAACCCAGGTTCAGCCGCACCCCGCCCACGTCCGTCTTGTGCAGGATGTCGGGCGAGGCGATTTTGAGCGCTACCGGATAGCCCATCTCCCCGGCGGCCTCGATCGCTTCCTCCGGCGTGGCAGCCAGGCGGGAGGGCGGCACGGGAAAGCCATACGCCTGCAGGACCGTCCGCGCGTCGGCCTCGCCCAGGCTGACCCGCCCCTCGCGGCGGGCCTGCTCGAACAGCGCCTGCACCGCCGCCGCGTCGACCGGGTAGTGCGTCGGCTCGTAGAGGGGGCGCTCGCGCTCCTGGCGGTAGGCGACCATCGCCGCCAGCGCCTCCGCCGCCTGCTCGGGGAAGGGATAGTTGGGCACACCGTACTGGCGCAGCAGCCGCACCCCGGCCTCGATGCGCGCCTCGCCCATAAAGCAGCCCAGCACCGGCTGGCTGGCCCGCTGCGCCGCCCGTCCGACGACGTGCGCCGTCTCTTCGATCTGGGTCATTGCCTGCGGCGTGACGATGACGATCACCCCGTCGACCCCCGGATCGGCCAGCACCAGCTCCAGAGCGTGGGCGTAGCGGTCGGCCAGCGCGTCCCCCAGCACGTCGACCGGATTGGCCGCCGAAGCGGCGCTGGGCAGGTCGGCCAGCAGCGCCTCGATCGTCTGCGGCTGAAGGCGGGCCAGCTCCAGCCCGGCGTGCTCCAGCGCGTCGGTGGCCAGGATGCCAGGGCCGCCGGCGTTGGTGACGATGGCCATGCGCCGGCCCGGCGGCAGCGGCTGGTAGGCAAAGGCGCGGGCATAGTCGAAGAGCTGCTGCATCGACTCGGCGCGGGTGACGCCGGCCTGGCGAAAGGCCGCGCGGTAGGCCGCCTCCGAGCCGGCCAGGCTGCCGGTGTGCGAAGAGACCGCCCGCGAGCCGGCCTGCGTCACGCCGGACTTGACCGCCACGACCGGCTTGTGTCGCGTGACGCGGCGGGCCACGTCTATGAACTCCTGGCCGTCGGGCAGCCCCTCGACGTAGATGAGGATGACGCGCGATTCGGGGTCGTCGCCCCAGGCGCGCAAGAGGTCGACCTCGTTGACGTCGGCCTTGTTGCCCAGGCTGACAAAGCGCGAGAAACCGATGCGGCCCGCCAGCGCCATGTCGAGCACCGCCGTGCCCAGGGCGCCGGATTGGGACATGAAGGCAATCGGTCCGCCCGGCGGCATGCCGGCGGCAAAGGTCGCGTTCAGCGGCGTGCGCGTGTCGATGACCCCCAGGCAGTTGGGGCCGATGATGCGGATGCCATAGCGGTGGGCAATCTCGATCAGCTCGCGCTCCCGCTCCAGCCCTTCCTTGCCGGCCTCACGGAAGCCAGCGCTGATCACCACCGCCGCCGGGATGCCCTTCCGCCCGCACTCTTCCAGCACCGCTGGCACGAATGGATAGGGAATCACGATCACCGCCAGATCGACCGCCGCCGGGATGTCCAGGACGCTGGGGTAGGCTTTCAGGCCCAGGATCTCGTCGGCCTTGGGGTTCACCGGATAGAGCGCGCCGGCAAAGCCCCCTTCGACCAGGTTGACCAGCACTGCATAGCCCAGCTTTTCGGGGTCGCGCGACGCGCCGATGACGGCGACCGAGGATGGCCGGAAAAAGGCTTCGAGCATAGAACCCCCCTGACGGCGACGTCAAAACAGTATACAACGGAAAGGGAGGGATGGCAACCTTTTAACGCAAAACCTGATAGATGCTCACCCCGTTGCGGCCATAGACCAGGCGCAGTTGCCCCTCGGCGGCCATGATGTTGAACTTGGCCAGCCCCTGCCGGTCATAGTAGAGCCGCTCGTAGAGGCCGAGGTAGATGTACTCGATGTCGTACCGCTCGATGATCTGCCAGGCGCGGCTGATGTCCGGTGTGTTGTAGAACTCGATCACGTCGATCTGGCGCTGGTTCACCTGCTCCGGGTTGGCGGCGATGCGCTGCTGGTACTGGTGCCAGCGCCAGCCAACGATGGTCGGCAGGCCGGTATAGATCGAGACGCGGTTGCCCCACAGGTACTCGCGCTCGCCCAGCCCCTCGATGAGCACCGGCGAGCCCTCGACGTGATCCTGCAGCCAGACGATTGCCTCGTAATCCGGCTGCAGGTCGACCTGGCCGCGCACGTCCCAGATGAGGCCGTACTGCATGTAGGCCATGCCGTCCAGTGTGACCTGGTTGCTGCCCTCGATGCGGTCGGTCACTCTGGCGCGGATGCTCATCACGGGGAATAGCGCGGCGACGCAGAGCAGCAGGCCCATCGCCAGCCACCAGCTCTGGCTGAGATCGATCGGCCAGCGCTCCAGACGGTCGATCAGCCAGACCAGCGCCGCCGCCGCGCTGACGGCGAGCAGGACCCAGACCTGGTTGTAGAACTTGAAGACGGTGTTCATCCGCCCGATGTCGCCCACCAGCACGACGATCTCGACGGCCAGGCACAGCCCCATCGCCAGCGAGACGCAGAACCAGACCAGGCGACGCGCCGGCGGCGCCTGCGCGTCCAGCGTCAGCGCCAGCGCCAGCGCCGCCACGGGGAGCGTCAGCAGGGCGATGTGGATGCCGCTCAGCGCCAGCGCCATGCTGAGCGTCGCCAGCCCCAAAGCAGCCAGCGCCAGGGGCAGGCGCAGGCTGCCGCCCTCGACCGCCGCCACCCGCTGCCAGACCCGCCGCACGTCCCCCCCCAGCAGGGTGAGGAGCGGAAAGAGGAACTGCCCCACCAGCAGCAAGTAGATGCCCAGCGGCGTGTAGAGGCCCTCCCAGCGCTGGATGCGGGTGTAGCCGGCAACATAGTTCTGGCGGTAGGGCTGGAAGAGCAACAGGGTCAGACCGACGAGCAGCGCGGCGCGCCCCCCAAGCGAGAGAACCCTTCGCTTCCACGGCTGTGCCGTCTCCTGGCCCCACAAGTCGGTGCCCAGCGTCATCCCGGCCAGGGCGAGCAGGAGATAGGTCGGATAGTCCCACGTGTTCATCGCCAGCAGGCTGCCGATGACCAGCCCGCCCGGCAGCAGCGAAAGGAGGCGACGGTCGCCCCGCGCCCAGTTCAGCGCCAGGGCCACGGCCGTCAGGCCATAGGGCAGGGCCAGCATGTGGGCGTGCAGATCGGCGTAGAGGAAGGTAAAGGCCGGAAACTCGGTGATTGGCCCCACCCCCCACTCGTCGGCGGGGAGCATGCGCGTCGGCTCCCAGTAGGGCGTCTCCGGCCGGAAGGGCAGCGACGCGCCGCGCAGGACCATGCCAAAGCCCTTGATCGCCTGCACCAGCTCGGCAAAGCCGGGGATCGTGCTCTGGAACGTCGGCTCGCCGGCGACCATGCGAAAGCCGTTGACCAGCAGGCGAATCTCGCCCAGGTTGCCCAGGATCAGCAGGAGGAGAACCGCCAGCAGGCCGGCCATGTAGGGGCGCAGCGGCTTTTTCTCGTCGCCGGTCAGGTTGAAGGCAACAGAAAAAGCTGCCCCGCCGGTCAGGGCGTAGAACAGCGCCAGGGCCAGGTTGTAGCTGATGGTCGGGAGAATGCCCAAGAGCCTGGTCAGTGTGCTGACCAGCACAAAGCCAAAGTAGTAATAGTTGATATAGCCGCCGGCAAACCAGGGATCGTAGGGCGGGAACCAGGTCGACTTGATCACCGCGTTGAGATAGGCCAGGTCCATGGGCTTTTCGCCGCCAACAACGGGGTGCCAGAGGTCAGGGTTGAGCGCGCGCACAGCGGCCCAGGCGGCGAAGAGGAACAGGAACAGCCCCTCATAGACCAGGATCGTCGTCCGCTCCTGACGCAGAAAGGCGCGCAAGGCGTGGCGCTGTCGCCAGGCGAGCAGGCCGCTGAGGGCAGCCCACAGGAACAGCGCCGCCAGGATCGTGCCGCGCGTGTTGGGCAGCAGGCGCAGGCTGGCCAGCAGCCAGACCGTATAGCTCAGCCCCAGCAGCCCCAGCGCGCGGGCGACGCCATAGCCACGGTCGCGCAGGCGCGGCAGGGCGGCAAAGAGCAGCGGAAAGGCCAGCCAGCCCAGCGCCGTCGCCGCCAGATACCAGACGACCGCCGCCAGAAGCGAGGAGCGGTTGAGCAGGCTCTGGCGGTCGAACATTGCCGACCAGGTGCCGCCAGCCCGCTGCGCCGCCCAGGTCTCTGCGTCCAGCAGCGGCTGGCGCACGCCGCGCGTGGCCTGGCGCGGTGTCACCCAGATGACATTGTCCAGCAGCGACTCGGGCAGCAGCGCCTCGGCCCGTTCGCGGCTATAGGCGGCCGTCTTGCGAAAGATCAGCACGCGGGGATGGTCATAGACGCTGAAAGCCTCCTCCGCTGGCGGCAGCATGATCGACAGGGAAGCCGGCAGATACTGGTAGGCTGCCTGCGGCACGGCAAAAGGCTTCTCCTGGTCGGGAAAGTTCACCGGCCCCAGGGCAGGGTACGAGGCAAAGTCGGCCACCAGCTCAAAGCCCAGCTCGCCGCTGAAGAGGGCCTGGTAGTAGGCGATGGTCAGCGGGTAGCGGGTCGGCAGGCGGGGGATGGAGGCGTAGAGGCGGTTGCTGGCGGTGATGATATAGTCCGCCTCGTCCAGCCAGTCCAGCAGTTGTTCCCGCTTGTCCAGCGTGTCCTCGTGGTAGAGGAGCAGCTCGCCGGTTGGGCTGGTGGTGAGGCCGCGGTACATGCCGCCGAAGGGATCGTGTCCGTCGACGCGCAGCGGCGGCGCCCAGTCCCAGTGCTCCGTCGCCAGGACCGAGGTGTAGAGCATGGCCGGCGCGCCAGCGGTCGCGTCAACCAGCAGATAGTAGCGCGAGCCGGGCAGCAGGCGCACGCCGCTCAGGGGGAAGGTCACCACGACGCCTTCGCGGCGCGGCGGGGCGTCCACAGCGACGGTCGCCTCGGCCAGCACTGTCTGACCATTGCCGTCGGTCGCCAGCGCCAGGCGCAGCACCTCCGCTTCCGCGTCGCCGTTGGGATCGGAGACGTAATTCAGCGTCACCCTGGTGACGTCGCCCTCCTCGGGCACCTGGAACTCGGCGACGGTCGGCATGTCGCCCATCAGCACCGTCCCGCCGATGAGGGTGACCTGCACCTGCCGCTCGCCCGCAGCCGTGCGCAGGTAGACCGTGGCGGCGGTCGGGACGTGCTCGAAAATCCAGCGCGAGGCGGCGACGCGGGTGTGGGAGTGGGTGTAGATGGACATAAAGGCCAGCGCCCAGACCAGCGCCCCGCCGACGGCCAGCGCGGCCAGTGCGCTCCCCGCCCAGCGCGCCCAGCGGCGCTGCGCCCGTTCGATCAGCGTCATCGCCAGCCAGGCCGCCAGCAGCACCAGCGCCGGATAGATCGGCAGCAGGTAGCGCATCGACTTGACCCACTGCGCGCCCTGGTAGACAAAGTAGCCGCTCGTCCAGGTCCACAGCAGGAGCAGCGCGGCGGTGGTCGGTTCGAGCAGGCTGGCGCGCCTCTTGCGCCAGCGGCGGATCAGCAGGACGAGCGCGGCGGCCCAGCCGGCCCAGGCGACCAGCCCCAGCGGCAGCCCCAGCCCCCAAAAGACGATGTTGACCCACGGAAAGAGCAGCGGCGTGCGGTTGGTCCACTGATGGCCGGGGTACGTGTCCACTGCGCCCGACATCAGCCCGCGCACTTCGGCCATGTTGCTCAGCCACTGCTCGTTGAGCGCCAGGCCGAAAAAGCCCGGTCCGCGGAAGGCATACGGCTGAGCCAAGCGGAAGGCGATGAACGCCACCACGCCAGCCAGCGCGATTTGAGAGAGGGAGAGGAGGAGAGGGGGAGAGGGGGAGAGAGGGAGGGGGGGAGGGGGAGAAGAGGACGAAGAGAGGTCTCCTTGTCCCTTTGTCTCCTCGTTCCCTTGTCTTCTAGCCCCCCTGTCTCCCACTTCCAGAAGCCAGCGCACGATCCCGGCCAGCGCCACCATCAGCGCCAGCGGCCAGACGCTGATCTTGCAGGCCATCCCCAGGCCCGTTGCCAGGCCGGCCAGGGCAAAGGCGGCCCACTTTCCGCTTTGCGCCGCCCAGAGCACCATGTAGAGCGCCACAGCGACGAAAAAGTTGGCAAAGGCATCGACGGTGTAAAAGTGGGCCTGCTGAATCGGCAGCACGGCCAGCGCATAGAGCATCGCCGCCAATAGCCCCAGCCAGCGCGAGCCCAACCGCCGCCCGGCCAGGTAGACAAAGAGCAGGCAGCCCAGGTCGAACAGCGCCGCCAGCGCCCGGCCGATGGTACGGATGCCGACGCTGCTAAAGGCGCCGGGCCAGCACTGTCCCGTCGGCTGGGCCAGCACGATGGGGGAGAGCCACCGTGCGAGCAGCGCCGCGGGCGTCAGCCGGCCCTCGTTCAGCGCCTCACAGCTCCGGTCGAGCGCTTCGACTGTCCCCCGCGTGACGAACAGCGGCAGCGTCCCGTAGACGAAAAAGCCGTGTCCGCGGTTGTATGGGCTGAGCGGAGAGGCGGCGCTGTCGAAATAGAGGCCCGGCGAATCCGGCCATTCCACCGCCGCCGTCACGCCGCGCAGGAACTCTTCGTCCGGATGGATGGGCTGTCCCTCGCCCCATTCGATTCCCACCAGGCGCATGTACGTGCCGATCAGCAGGATGCCGATCAAAAAGAGCGCTGTTTCCAGGCGACCCGGTTTGTTCAATTCGTCCTCCGTGCCGGAACGCGGTACAGCACGAACAAGAGCCGACCGTCGACGTTGGAATAGAAGGGTGTAGCCGATCCGCTGGGAAAAGCCGCCTGAATCTGCGTCAGGTCGTCCAGCCGCTCGGCCAGCACGACGAACAACGCCCCGCGGGTGAGGTCGATGCCCTCGAACCCCTCTTCTGGCGCCCAGTCCTGCCCCTCCACAGCGCGCAGGCGAAAGGCAGTGGCGCCAAAGTCCCAGTACATGGCCGGCGCGCCGTCGAAATAGACCGGCTCGACCGCTGGCTCTCCTTCCAGCGCGTCGCAGAGGACGTCCGAGATCTCGGCAGTGGGGTTGCCATAGACCCGCCGGGGCGAGTAGATGCCAAAGTAAAAGACCAGATTGGCCAGGGCGACGACGAGCAGGAGCATGGCGACCAGGATGCGGGCGACCAGCCGCCTGCGCGCGGCCTGCCCCAGCAGCCGCCGCCCCAGCGCGAACATCTCGACCAGGCCCATCGCCGCCAGGATGGCCACCACCGGCACGACCCCCACGCCGCGCTGGCTGGAGGGCGGGTTCTCGGTCAGCGTCCAGCCCAGGATGACCAGAGCGAAGAACCAGAGCAACAAGAGCCCCCGCGCCGGACGGCGCGCCTGCACCAGCGCGACGACCAGCCCAAAGAGCAGCAGGATGCCCGAAATGGGGTCGAGCAGCGGCACCCCCGGATGATACCAGAAGGTGGGGTCCGGCGTGACGTGAAAGGCCGAGATCGACTTCCAGAACTGTTGCAGCAGCAGAGAGACGCGGCTGCGGCCGGTGATGAGCATCTCGTTGTGCAGCCAGCCGGAGGCAAAGATGCTGACCTGGTCATAGCGCGAAAAGAACTGCTCTGGATGGGCCAGGTAGTGCAGGAGAAGAGGCGCGGTTGCCACCAGCGCGCCGGTCAGCAGCAGGGCCAGGTCCTGCCTGTGGCGGTGCAGGAAGCGCGGCTCGGCCAGGGCGCGCCAGAGCAGGTAGAGGCCCACCACGACGGTCGTCACGCGGGCGCCAAAGTAGCCGTACCAGGCCAGGCCCAGCGCGACGCCGCTCAGGCCGAACCACAGGGATCGCCTCGCGCCCTGCTCCTGCCAGCCCTGCAGCAGCAGGTAGAGCACCAGCGCGCCAAAGAGGGCGTCGGCCACCTGATTGGAGGCCAGCCGGCTGAAATGGAGGCCATAGTGGCCAAAGGCGACCAGCAGCGCGGCGACCCAGCCCTCCCAGCGCCCCAGCAGCCGCCGCGCCAGCAGGAATGTCGCCAGCACCGTCGCCGTGCCGATCAGAGCCGAGAGCATGCGCGCTCCGGCGACGGTAAAGCCGAACAGTTTCATCGCCAGGCCGTAGGCCAGGAACGACATCGTCGGCACGCTGTACCAGCCGGTGGAGAAGGGGTTGCCCAGCGGCGGCGTGACCAGGCGCAGGGCCGCCAGCGCCTGGGTGCCCTCGTCGCCGCCAAAGTTGGCCGGGATGGTCTCCAGCGCCACGGCGCGGACCAGCAGCGCGGCCACGAGCAGCGCCACCAGCCCGGCCAGTTCCCACCCTCGTGCCCGCGCCCAGGCGCACAGGCGCTCTCGGGCGTCAGCGGGAGGCAGCGGCGTCAGGCTGGCCACGAAGAGGAGCAGCCCCACGAGCCAGGTCCAGAGCGGGCCGGCAAAGCCCGGCCCGGCCTGGGGGCGCACCGCCGTCAGGCCCGCGCCCAGGCAGAGCATCACGCCGACCAGCAGCAGCGCCGCGCGTGCCGGGTGCGTCGTCAGCAGCGCCTGCCCCCGTGCCAGCCACGATGCCTGCCCGCGACGGGGCTGGCGGCGCAAGGCCAACGCCCAGCAGGCCATCCCCAGCAGGCAGAAAACCACGCCGTCCCACACATACTGCGGGCGCAGGGTGAAATAGGCCTCCCCCGCCAGCACCCACAGCAGGCCGGCCCCCAGCAAGACCGCTTTGATGCGCCGTTCACGCCTGTTCATAAGCTTTTTCGGCAACGAAGAACAGACAGGCCCCCTGCTGGGGCAACGGCTCTTCGGCCAGCGGCCGCAACAGCCGCTCCGTCAGCCACAGGTTGGCGCGCGAGGGCCACAGCACCCAGCGCCCCGTCAGCCATTTGCAGACGAGGGACGGCAGCCCCAGATAGTGCCCCCATTCCAGAGCGACCAGCGCCTGTTGGGAAAAGTAGGGCCACCAGCGCCGGCAGCGCAGGCCGGCCGCTTCCAGCCGCGCCTGCCAGACCGCGGCGCCGTCGCAGTGATGGTGGCGGGAGATGCGGTTGAAGAGGCGGCGGTAGGCATCGCCAGCCCGCCGCAACCCCAGCCGGTCCAGCGCCCGGCCGATGGAGAGAAAGGGCAGAAAATTGGGCCCCGGCACGCAAAAGTAAAAAGAACCGCCCGGCTGCAGCACCCGCGCCACCTCTGCCAGCACCGGCTCCAGCGCGGGAATGTGCTCCAGCACCGAGTTGCTGACGACGGTGGCGAAAGAGGCATCGGGGAAGGGCATCCGCCCTCCTTCGGCCCGCAGCAGCAGGCGATAGCCCCCGCGCTGGCGCGCCTGGCGCAGCGGCGCCGCCCAGGGGTCGAGGCCGACCTCTGGGGGGCGCGGCAGGGCCACAGCGCCAAAGTGACCGTCGCCGCAGCCCAGGTCGAGAAGCGGTTCAGCCAGCGGCAGCTCGCGGTAGAAGCGGGCCTCTGTCGTTCGCAGCAGCGCGCGAAAGGCCGGCAGGTCGCGCAGGTGACGCCACAACAAGTCGTCTGTCACGGGGCCAAGTATACCAGGAGCGGAGTGGACGTCAACCCGGAAGACAGGTCCCCACTTTTGCGCTTTCTGCCCATCCTGTGTTATAATCCGTTCAGCCTCTGGGGGGAGAGACACTATGAACGTAGACCTTGCCCTGTATCGAGAATGGGTCACCCTATCGCGCAGCCCGCTGCTACGGCTGAGCGTGATCGACATCCAGCCCGAACAGCCACGGGCGACGATCGTGTTGCTGCACGGCTTTGGCGGCTGGGCCACGCAGTGGAAGTATCAACTCCGCGCCCTGTCAGATGACAACCGCGTCATCGCGCCCGACCTGCGGGGACATGGCCACTCGGATAAGCCGCACAGCACCTACAAGGTCGACGAGTTCCTCTCCGACCTGGAAATCCTGTTGGAGCAACTGGAGGTGCGCGAGCCTTTTTTCCTGGTCGGCCACTCGTTCGGGGGCGCCATCGCCGCTGAGTATGCCGCTGCCCATCCGGAGCGGCTGCGCGGGCTGGTGCTGATCTCAACGGGGGGCGAGTTCCGCCTTCATCCCGCCGCGCGTTTTGTCTTCCACCTGCCCGTGGCAGTGTTGCGCCTGATCAAGCCCTTCAGCGGGCGCGCCTTTGCCGCTCCGCCCCACGTCCTGCGTCCCTTCTTCCACAATGCGCTGAACGCCTGGAACGGCTGGTCGACCTTTCGCAACATCACCGTGCCCACCCAGGTCATCATCGGCCACCGCGACCGCCTGCTGCCCGGCACGCTGTTCAGCGAGGTCGCCCGCTGCATCCCCAACGCCGAAGAAGTGCGCATCCCCGTCTCGGCCCATCTGGTGCATATGGAGCGGCCCGACGCGGTCTATCGCGCCATCCGCCGCTTTATCGGCCAGGAGCGGGGCTCGTGGCGCGGCGACAGCGGACGCCCGCAACTGGTCCGCGAGCGTCCCTGGCTCCCCCGCTACGACGACAAAGTGCCCTATACCGTCGCCATCCCCAAGCGGCCGTTGCACCGCTTCCTGGAGAGCGCGGCGCGGCGCTTTCCCCGCCGCCCCGCCGTGCGCTTTTTTGGCCGGAGGCTCAGCTACGCGGCGCTCAATCAGCACGCCAACCGCTTTGCCAACGCCCTGATCGCGCTGGGCGTGACCCCTGGCAGCCGCGTGCTGCTGCTGATGCCCAACTGCCCCCAGTTCATCATTGCCTACTATGGCGCGCTCAAAGCTGGCGCGACGGTCGTGCTGACCAGCCCCGTCGCCGAGACGGACGAGGTCGTGCGCCAGGTGAACGATTCGGGCAGCCGCGTGCTGGTCACGCTCAGCCTGTTCGAAAACATGGCCCGCCGCATCAGCCAGACCACCGCTCTGGACACGGTCATCCTGACCTCGATCAAGGAGTATATGGGCCTGCCGGCGCGGCTGTGGTTTGCGCTGACGAAGGAAAGGCACGAAGGCCACCGCTTTCCTGGCGAACTGAAGGCGGGATTCTACCGCTGGGATGAGCTGGAGCCGGGGTTCTACCGCTGGGACAAACTGCTGCGCCGTCGCCCTGCCACCGCGCCCGAAGTCGACGTTGGCTGCAACGACCTGGCGCTGATCCAGTACACCGGCGGCACGACGGCGCGGCCCAAGGGGGTCATGCTCAGCCACTACAACCTGGTCGCCAACACCCTGCAGGTGCGCCACTGGATCCCCGACCTGCGCGAAGGCGACGAGGGCTTTCTCTCCGTGTTGCCTCTCTCCCACGTCTATGGCATGACCACGGCGATGAATGTGCCCATCAGTTTGGCCGCCTCGATGGTCGTCCTGCCGACCTTTGTGACCCAGGAGGTGCTGCGCGCCATCCGGCGCTACCGCCCCACCATCTTCCCCGGCGTCCCGCCGATGTACGTCGCCATCAACAACTTTCCCCACGTGCGGCGCTATGGCATCCACTCCATCCGCGCCTGCATCAGCGGCGCCGCTCCCCTGCCCGTTGAGGTGCAGGAAGCCTTCGAGAAACTGACCCGCGGACGACTGGTGGAAGGCTACGGCCTCACCGAAGCCTCGCCGGTCACCCACGCCAATCCCCTCAACGGCCTGCGCAAGGTCGGCTCGATCGGCATCCCCCTGCCCAACACCGATGCCAGGGTCGTCGACCTGGCGACGGGCCAGGACCTCCCGCCCGGGCAGATCGGCGAGCTGGTCGTCCGTGGCCCGCAGGTGATGCAGGGCTACTGGGGCGACAGCGGCGAGACCGACCGCGCGCTCAAGGATGGCTGGCTCTACACGGGCGACATCGCGCGCATGGACGAGGACGGTTATTTCCAGCTCATCAGCCGCAAGAAGGACATGATCCTGGCCGGTCCCTATCAGGTCTATCCGCGCGACGTGGAAGAGGTGCTCTACGAGCATCCCCGGGTCAAGGAGGTAGCCGTGGTGGGTGTGCAGGCTCCCCGCTGGCCCAGCAAACAGATCAAGGCCTACGTCGTCCTGCGCGACGGGGAGAATCTGACCGAGGAGGAGTTGATCGCTTTCTGCAAACAGCGGCTGGAAGAGTGGCAGGTGCCCTGGCAGATCGAGTTCCGCCGGGAACTGCCCAAGTCTTTTGTCGGCAAAGTGCTGCGCCGTTTGCTGGTCGAAGAAGAGCGCGAATAGGAGGTAACGGCATGCTCATCGAACTCGACATCAAAGACCTGGCCATTATCGACCATCTGCACCTGGTTTTCCCCGGCGGATTCACCGTCCTGACCGGCGAGACGGGAGCCGGCAAGTCGATCATCATCGACGCCGTCGATCTGGTGCTGGGTGGGCGCGCCGACTCGACCGTCGTGCGCGCCGGAGCCGACCGCGCTGTGGTGGAGGCGACGTTTTGCCTGCCTCCTGCCCTCCAGACGCGCATCCAGCCGCTGCTGGAGCAGGAAGGACTGGAGGGCGACGTGCCCGACGTGCTGCTGCTGGGGCGCGAGGTGCGCGCCGAAGGCCGCAATATCTGCCGCATCAACGGCCGCGCCGTGACGCTCGCCCTGCTCCGCCAGGTGAGCGAGGGCCTGGTCGACATCCACGGCCAGAGCGAACATCTCTCCCTGCTGCGCGTGGCCGAGCACGTCAACCTGCTCGACCGTTACGGCAACCTGTGGCCGCTGCGTGAGCGCGTGGGCGAACTGGCGGGGCGCATCAGCGCGCTGCGCCGCGAGCGGGCCAGGCTGGAGCGGAGCGAACAGGAACTGGCCCGCCGGATGGACCTGCTGCGCTACCAGATCGACGAGATCGACGGCGCCGCGCTGCAGGAAGGCGAGGAGGAAAGCCTGCTCGAAGAGCGCGTCCGCCTGACCAACGCCGAGCAGCTCTCGGCGCTGGCCGCCGAGGCGCTGCGCGCGCTGGACGAGGGCGGCGAGGAAAGCCCCGCCGCCGTTGACCTGTTGGGGACGGCGCTGCGCGCGCTGGAAGGGCTCAGCCGCATCGACGCGACGCTGGAAGGGCAACGGCGCGAGGCCGAGGACATCTCCTACCGCCTGCAAGACCTGGCCGACTCGCTGCGCGATTACGGGGAACGGGTCGAGTACAACCCGCGGCGGCTGGCCGAGGTCGAAGAGCGGCTGGCGCTGATCCATCGCCTGGAGCGCAAGTACGGCCCCACCGTCGCCGAGGTGCTGGCCTACAGTCGCCGCGCGGCGGAGGAGCTGGAGACGATCACCCACAGCGAAGAGCGCATCGCCGCCCTGCGCGCCGAGGAGGAAGCGTTGCTGCAGGAGCTGGGCGTGGCCGCGTTCGAGCTTTCCCAGCGCCGCCGCCAGGCCGCCGACGGGCTGGCCCGCGGGATCGAGCGCGAACTGCAAGACCTGCGCATGGCCGGCGCGCGCTTTGCCGTCGACTTCCAGTGGCGGGACGACCCCGACGGCGCGCCGCTCCCCAACGAGACGCGCACGGTGGGGTTCGACCGCACCGGAATCGACCGCGTCGAGTTCCTTATCTCGCCCAACCCCGGCGAGCCGCTCAAGCCGCTGGCGCGCATCGCCTCCGGCGGCGAGACCTCGCGGCTGATGCTGGCGCTCAAGGCCGTCCTCTCCCGCGCCGACGAAACGCCGACGCTGATCTTTGACGAGATCGACCAGGGCATCGGCGGACGGGTGGGGGCGACGGTAGGGCAAAAGCTATGGGCGCTCACTGTCCCCCACCAGAACGGCGGCATCGCCCACCAGGTGCTCTGCGTCACCCACCTGCCGCAACTGGCCGGCTTTGGCGACATGCACCTCAAGGTGGAGAAGGAGGTCGTGGACGGGCGCACGATCACCCGCATCGCCGCGGTGGACGGCGCAGCGCGGGTGGACGAATTGGCGCAGATGCTGGGCGCCAGCGGCGAGTCGGCCTATCGCAGCGCGGAGGAGATTCTGCAACAGGTAGAGAGGAACAAGGCCGCCGCTTTGCCGCCTGGCGAGCAGTCAGGCACAGAAGCGGCAGCCGTCGCCCCAGGAACAGAAACAGCCCAGCCCGCCAATGCGTCCTGTGCGATACGCGACATGCGATAAGCGACAGCGATACGCGACATGCGATACGCGATACGCGATACGCGACAAGCGATAAGCGAGTGATCCCCATCAAACTCTCCCTCACCAACTTTATGTGCTACCGCTACGCCGAGCTGAACCTGGCGGGCGTTCATGTGGCCTGCCTCAGCGGCAACAACGGCGTCGGCAAGTCAGCGCTGCTCGACGCCATGACCTGGGCGCTGTGGGGCAGGGCGCGCGCCCAGCGCGACGATGAACTGATCCGCACCGGCGAGGGAGAGATGGCGGTCGAGTTCTCGTTCGAGCTGGACGGTGGCCTCTACCGGGTGGTGCGCCGGCGCAAGGGCGGCCGGCGCGGCATCTCGCTGCTCGATTTTCAGGTCCACAGCAACGGCCAGTGGCGCTCGATTGCCGAGAACGCGATCCGCCAGACGCAGGACAAGATCGAGAGGCTGCTGCGGCTGGATTACGACACCTTCGTCAACTCGGCTTTTTTGCGCCAGGGCCGCGCCGACGAGTTCACCGTCAAGACCCCCGCCGAGCGCAAGCGCCTGCTGGGCGAGATCCTGGGCCTGGGCGTCTGGACGGTCTATGAGGAGCGCGCCAAAACGCGGCTGCGGGCGGTGCAGGAAGAAGCGCGCGCGCTGCGCCTGCGCCTGCAAGAGATCGAGGCCGAGATCGCCCGCCGCCCCGAGTTCGAGGCGCAGGCCGAGCAGGCCCGCGCCGAGGTTGCCGCGCGGGCAGCGGAGATGCGAGAGGCCTACGCGGCCTGGCAGGCGCTGGAAGCGGCGCGCAGCGAGGCGCGTCACGTGCAGGCGCAGATGGCGCGCCTCGGCCAGCAGATCGAGCAGGCGCAGCAGGAACGGGCAGCGTTGGAGCGCGAGCGCGCCGGGCGAGAGAGTCGCCTGGCCGAGTATGGGGCGCTCCTGGCTCAGGCGGACGAGATCGAGAGCGGCTTTGCCGCCTACCAGGAAGCGCTGGAGCGCGAACGGGCGATGGCGGAAAAGCTGGCCGCCCAGGCTGAACTGAACGAGCAGCGCCGCACGCTGGAGGCCCGGATCGCCGAGGCGCGCCACGCCCTGCAAACTCGCCGCCAGGTGGTCGAGCAGCAGTGCGCCGCGCTGACGCAGCGCCTCTCTTCGCCCGCCCTGTTGCGGGAATACGACGAGGCCCAGGTGCAACTGGCCCATTTGCGCCAGGTGCAGGCCAGCCAGGATGCTGCCCGCGCCGACCTGGCCCAGTTGGCCGAGGAGCGCGCTGGCTTGCAGGCGCAGAACCGCGCCCTGCGGAGCGAGATGGATGCGCTCAAGGCGCGCGTCGAGCAGTTGGAGCAGGCCGGGGCCGAGTGCCCCCTCTGCGGTCAGCCCCTCGCCGACGAGGATCGGCTGCGTCTGCTGGCGGAACTGCGGGCCGAAGGGACGAGCAAGGGCGACACCTACCGCGCCAACCGCGCTCGCCTGGACGAAATCGCTGGCGAGATGGCTGCGCTGGAAGAGCAGATTGCCCAGAGCCAGGCGCTGTTGGAAGAACTGCCGGGGCGCGAGCGTCAGGTGGCGGCGCTGGCCGAGCGCATCCGCGCTGGCGAGGAGGCGGCGCAGGCACTGGAGGCGGCGCGCGGCGAACTGGCCGCGCTGGATGAGGAGCTGGCGGCGGGCAGGTACGCGCCGGAGGCGCAAGAGGCGCTGGCGGCGGTGCTGGCGCGCGCCGCCGGGCTGGGTTATGACGCCGAAGCCTACGCCGCTGCGCGCCAGGCCGTCGTCGAAGGGCAGGTCTTTGCCCAGCGCAAGACGCAGCTCGACGCGGCGCGGACGGGGGTGGCGCAGGAGCAGGAGGCGCTGCGTCGCCTGGGCGAGGCGGAGAGCCGCTGGCAGGCGCAACAGCAGGCCGCCGAAGCGGAGCTGGCCCAGCTCGAGGGGGCGGCGGCGGCGCTGGCCCAGCAGCTTGCCGGCGCGGAAGCCATCGAGACGGCGCTGGGCCGCGCTCAGGTCGCCGAAGCGGAAGCCCGTCAGCGCCTGGGGGCAGCGCAGCAGCGGCTGAAAGCCTGCGACGACCTGGCCCAGCAGCAGGCCAGCCGCCTGGAACGGCAGCGCGTCCTGGCTGAACAGGAATCGATCTACCAGGAGCTATGGACAGCCTTTGGCGTCCAGGGCGTGCCGGCGATGATCATCGAAGCGGCCGTGCCGGAAATCGAGGCTGAGGCCAACCGCCTGCTCCATCGTCTCACCGCCGGGCAGATGAGCGTGCGCCTGGAGACGCAGCGCGAGACGCTGGCTGGCGCGGTGCGGGAGACGCTGGACATCCGCATCATGGACGCAAAGGGGGAGCGCGCCTATGAGACCTATTCGGGCGGCGAGCAGTTCCGCATCAATTTTGCCCTGCGCATCGCCCTCTCGCGGCTGCTGGCCCGCCGCGCCGGGGCGCAGCTCTCGACGCTGATCATCGACGAGGGGTTCGGCTCGCAGGACGCCGGCGGGCGCGAGCGGCTGGTCGAGGTGATTCATGCCATCCAGGATGAGTTTGCCCGCATCCTGGTCATCACGCACGTCGAGGAGCTGCGCGACGCCTTCCCCACGCGCATCGAGATAAGCGGCGATCCGGAAGGCTCGCAGATCGCGATTTACTGATGTGTCGCTCCTACTTCCCCGCCCGCGAGGGAGGCTGGCGGGAACCGAGCTGGGCGCGGTAGGCGCTGCGGGCGCTGTCCAGTTGCTGCGAAAGCCCCATCCAGTCCTCCACCAGCAGCACAAAGCCCGTCCCTTCCTGCCAGAAGAGATAGCGGTCGAGCCACAGCCGCAGCCAGCGTTCACTGACCGGGAACTTGGGGATCTCGACGACGAGCGCTGTCATCGACCAGTATTTGTTCGGCCACAGGCGGCGGGCAGCCTTTTCCTTCTGCGGGTCGAAGAGCCTGGAAACCTGCACCGGGCGCACGGTCTTGATCCGACGGTAGGAGACGAGCAGGTGGTAAATGGGGGCCTGGATGCGCAGCACCCGGCTTGTACATTGCACATAACACACCCTTCTGGTCAGGAGGCCAAAGAGCAACAGCACAATGCCGGCCAGGAGGGGCAACGGGGTCAGGTAGCGCAGCAGGGGAGGGAACTCCAGGCGCAGGACGAGGATGAGCAGCAGCAACAGGGCGCCGGAGAAAAGCGTCAACAACAGGCCCAGGCGGCTCCATCGCTTTCCCAGGCGGTCATAGACTAACAGAGGGAACCGTTTTCCTTGCTTCTGCGTCATCTTTTCCCTCCTTGGAAGGGGCCTGTAGAGATTCTACACCAGGCCGGGCGAGGAGACAAGTAGGGGCTCAGTCCTGCTCCCGCCGGGTCTGTGACCCGGCGGCCCCCCGGCGGAGGTCACAGACCCTCGCCGGGCAAGGGATGCCCCCACGGCGGCGTTCTGCTGCGAACACCCAGTTGTCCCGCGATTTGACGTCTTTCTCCGACCAGGTAGAATAGAGCGCTGTGGCCGTGATCACGCTGACCACCGATTTTGGCCTGGCCGATGGGTACGTCGGGGTGATGAAGGGGGTGCTCCTCTCCATCGCGCCGACGGCGCAGTTGGTTGACCTGACCCATGAGTTGCCCGCGCAGGACGTGCGCCGGGCGGCGTTCGTCCTCTGCGCTGCTGCTCCCTTTTTCCCGCCCGGCACGGTGCACCTGGCTGTTGTCGACCCCGGCGTGGGCACGTCGCGGCGGGCGCTTGCCCTGCGCGCGGCAGGGGCTTTGTGGGTGGGTCCCGATAACGGGCTGTTCAGCTACGTCCTGGCCGAGTCCGATGCCTGGGAGGCGGTCGAGCTGAGCAAGCCGGCCTACCGCCTGACGCCCATGAGCAACACATTCCACGGGCGCGACCTCTTTGCCCCGGCGGCGGCGCACCTGGCAATGGGCGTGCCGCTGGCTGCTTTCGGCCCGCCGGTTGTTGATCCTGTCCTGCTGCCGTTGCCAGGCCTGGCGGTGGAGGCGAGCGGCCTGGAGGGTGAGGTGCTCCACGCCGACCGCTTTGGCAACCTGGTCACCAGCATTGGCCGGCTGAGCTGGGAGGGCGAGGCGCTGCGGCTGAGGCCTGCTTTTCGGCGCGGCGCGGCCGACTGTTCCTTTTGCGCCGCCAGCGCCTGCGTCGAGGTGGCCGGGCAGAAGCTGCACGGTATCCACCGTACCTACAGCGCCGTCGCTTCAGGCAAAGCTCTGGCGCTGGTGGGCAGCAGCGGTTTTCTCGAAATCGCCGTCCGTCAGGGAAGCGCCGAACAGTCGTTGAGTGCGCGTCCAGGAGAGAGGGTGTGGGTGGGGGTATGATGCAAGTGGGCAAGTTTGCAAGTTTGCAAGTGGGCAAGTTTGCAAGTTTGCAAGTGGGCAAGTTTGCAAGTGGGCAAGTTTGAGGGAGGGGTGTGATGGGCGAGTTGGTGATTGAGGGTGGGTATCCTTTGCGGGGAACGGTGGTGCCCAGTGGGAATAAGAATGCGGCGTTGCCGGCGCTGGCGGCGTGTCTGCTGACGGATGAACCGGTCGTCCTGCGCAATCTGCCGGACATCGAGGACGTGCGCACGATGGGGCAGTTGCTGGCGGACATCGGCGTCGACGTGGAGCGGTTCGATCCGCACACGTGGCGGTTGCAGGCGCGTCAGGTGGGGCTGTCTCTCTTCGACCGCGAGCGCTTTCGCCGCATCCGCGGCTCGATCCTGCTGGCCGGGCCGATGCTGGCGCGGCTGGGTCAGGTCGATCTGCCCGCGCCCGGCGGCGATGTCATTGGCCGACGGCGGGTCGATACGCACTTTATGGCCTTCCAGGAGCTGGGAGCTGCCGTCGATGCCAACTCCCTCTTTCGCCTGCGCGCCCGCCGGCTGCGCGGCGCCGACATCCTGCTCGACGAGGCGTCAGTCACCGGCACGGAGAACGCCATCATGGCTGCCGTCCTGGCAGAAGGCACGACCGTCATCCGCAACGCCGCCAGCGAGCCACACGTCCAGGACCTGTGCCACATGCTCAACGGCCTGGGGGCACAGATCGACGGCATCGGCTCCAATGTCCTCGCCATCCACGGCGTCGACCGCCTGCACGGCGGCGAGTTTACGATTGGACCCGATCACATTGAAGTGGGGAGCTACATCGCGCTGGCGGCGATGACCCACGGCCAGGTGCGCATCCGCGACGCCGCGCCCGAACACCTGCGCATGGTGCGCAAGGTCTATGACCGGCTCGGCGTGCGCGTCGAAACTGACGGGGCGGACATCCTGGTGCCAGCCGAACAGCCCTTGCAGGTCATCCCGGACCTGGGCGGAGCTATCCCTACCATCGCCGACGCGCCCTGGCCTGCTTTCCCGGCCGACCTGATGAGCATTTCCATCGTCCTGGCCACGCAGGTCGAGGGGATGGTGCTCTTTCACGAAAAGATGTTCGAGAGCCGCCTCTATTTCGTGGACAAGTTGATTTTCATGGGCGCGCGCATTGTGCTGTGCGACCCGCACCGCTGCGTGGTGCAGGGCCCTTCGCCGCTGCAGGCCGATGTGCTGGTCAGCCCAGACATTCGCGCCGGCATGGCGCTGGTCGGTGCGGCGCTCTGCGCCCACGGCCGCAGCGTCATCCGCAACGTCGATCAGATCGACCGTGGCTATGAGCGGGTGGAGGAAAAGCTGCGCGCACTGGGGGCGCACATCGAGCGCACAGATGAGAGCTGAGGTTGACAGGTCCCCAGCGGGCGACCCGCCAGCGCAGGCGGCGGGGTCGCGGACCCCGCCGGAGCAGGGGGTGTCTGATGCAGATTGACAAATCCTGCCCCTGACGGTACAATCTCCGCGTTATGGCGGAGGGCATCGTTCCGCGCCTGGACCGTGACCGGCTGTCGGTGCCGGTGGCGCTGATCTTGTTGATCGGCGTCCTGTTTCGCTTTATCAATCTGCCAGAGGTCAGCCGCAGCCTCAACGTCTTCGGCTCGCCGCTGGGAATCCGCGTCAACCGCACCGTGCTCCTGGTGGTTCTGGTGGGCGCGCTGGTGGCGATGGGCACGCGCTACGTTCTGGCGGCGCACCCCACGCCATCGGAGCGTTTGCCACGTCCCCGCTATCTCTCCTGGGTGCTGCCCACGCTGCTGGGCGGGCTGGCGGCCTACCTGATCGAACTGGCCCCCACGGCGGGCGTCTGGCTGGTCAGCCTGGCGGGCGGCGTGCTGGTGATCGCTTTGGCGATGGCCGCCGAGTTCGGTTCGCTTTCTATCGACGATCCCAACTATGCCCGCTCGCGGCTGGCGCTGAACATCCTGGCCTATTTGCTGGCTTTTTTCCTCTTTTACCTCATCTACCAGACCCGCGCGCGCAGCATTCTCACCGCCAGCGGCGTGACGCTGGTGGCTTTTCTGGTCGCGCTCGACCTGCTGAGCGTGGCGGACGTGGGGTTGGGGCGCGTCGCGCTCTACGCTGCCGTCGTCGCCCTGCTGGCAGGCGAGGCCACCTGGGCGCTGAACTATTGGCGCCTGAGCAACTGGGCGGGCAGCCTGGCCCTGCTGGTGACCTTTTACCTGGTTGCCGGCATCGCCCACCAGCACCTGCTCGGACGGCTGAACCGCCTGGTCCTGCTCGAGTTTGGGCTGGTGGCGGTGCTGGCGTTGTGCCTGATCCTGTTTTTCGGGCCATAACAAGTCAGGAGACCTTTGAGGCCTCAAAGGTCTCGTGGTGGAAGGGAATGGTATGGAAAGTTTGACTGCTGCTCGCGACAAGTTGCCGCCGCGCATCGCGCGCTTGAGCGACCTGGCCTACAACCTCTGGTGGAGCTGGCATCAGGAAGCGCGCGACCTGTTCAAGCTGCTCGATTTTCCGCTGTGGCGCTCGACCAATCATAACCCGGTGCGCATGCTCGAAGAGGCTTCGCCGGAGCGGCTGGCCAGAGCGGCCAAAGACCCTCTCTTTCTGCGCCATTATGACGCGGTGATGCTGGCTTTCGATCGCGACTTGCAGAATGGCCACCGCTGGTTCCCCCGCCAATATCCGGAGCTGACCGACCGGCCTGTCGCCTACTTTTCCGCCGAGTTCGGCCTGCACCAGTCGCTCCCCGTCTATTCGGGCGGGCTGGGCGTGCTGGCCGGCGACCACGCCAAAGAGGCCAGCGACCTGGGCGTCCCCTTCGTCGGCGTGGGCTTTATCTACTCGCAGGGCTATTTCCGCCAGCACATCCCCCCTCACGGCTGGCAGGAGGCCGTCTATCCGGCACTCAAGACCCAGGAGACGCCGCTTCTGCCCATCCTGGACGAGGAGGGCAGGCAGGTGCGCGTCCGCGTGCGCCTGGTGACGCAAGAGGTCGAGGTCGCGCTGTGGCAGGTGCAGGTGGGCAGTGTGCGCCTGTGCCTGATGGACACGGACTTGGAGGAGAACGCGCCGTGGGACCGCGGCCTGTCGGCGCGGTTGTACGGCGGCGACCGCGAGATGCGCATTTCGCAGGAGATCGTCCTGGGCGTCGGCGGCGTGCGGGCGCTGCGGGCGCTGGACCTGCGGCCAGCCGCATGGCACATGAACGAGGGACACTGCGCCTTTATGGTGCTCGAACGCATCCGCGAGCTGGTGGCCGAAGGCCTGTCCTTCGACGAGGCCGCTGCGGCCGTGCGCGCCACGACGATCTTTACCACCCACACCCCCGTCCCGGCCGGCCACGATGCCTTTGACTTTTCGATGGTCGAAAAGTATTTCAACCACTACTGGGGCTCGCTGGGGCTGACGCGCGAAGCGTTCATGGAGCTGGGCAGGGTGCCCGGCGAGGCCAACTTTAACATGACGGCGCTGGCGCTCCGCTTTGCCGACTACCGCAACGCCGTCAGTCAGCGGCACGGCGAGGTCAGCCGGCGGATGTGGCAGGTGCTGTGGCCCGACCTGCCAGTGGAAGAGGTGCCCATCGCCCACGTGACCAACGGCGTCCATCTGCCGTCGTGGATCTATGGACCACTGAGCGATCTCTTCGACCGCTATCTGGCCCCCGACTGGCGCGAGCGCCATGATGACCCCCTGATCTGGAAGCGGCTGGACGACATCCCCGCTGCCGAGCTGTGGGCCGTGCACCAGGAACAAAAGCGCAAGATGATGAGCTTTATCCGCGAGCGGGCGCGGCGGCGGCGCATCGCTGGGGAGATGGACCCGGACCAGGTGCTGGCGGCGGGGGCTTTTCTCGACCCGGAGGCGCTGACGATTGGCTTTGCCCGCCGTTTCGCCACTTACAAGCGGGCCACGTTGCTCTTCCGCGACGTCGAGCGGCTCAAGCGCATCATCCACGATCTGCACCAGCCGGTGCAGTTCATCTTTGCCGGCAAGGCGCACCCCGCCGACGAAGCGGGCAAGCACCTGCTCCAGCAGGTGTACGCCATGGCCAAGGACCCGGCCATGGGCGGGCGGATCGCCTTTGTCGAGGACTATGATATGCACGTGGCGCGCTATCTGGTGCAGGGCGTTGACGTGTGGCTCAACACCCCCCGTCCGCCCTACGAGGCCAGCGGCACCAGCGGGCAAAAGGCGGCCATGAACGCCGTGCCCAGCCTGAGCGTCCTCGACGGCTGGTGGGTGGAAGGGTACAACGGCGCCAACGGCTGGGCGATCCCCGCGCTGGAGGTGGAGGATCCGGCAGCGCTGGATGCCCATGACGCCAACGCCCTCTACCAGCTTCTGGAAGAGGAGGTCGTGCCGCTCTTTTACGACCGCGACGCCGACGGCGTGCCGCGCGGCTGGGTGGCGGTGATGAAAGAGGCCATTCGCACCTCGGCCCCGGTCTTTTGCACGCGCCGCATGGTGCGCGAGTATGCCGAGCGCTTCTATGTGCCGGCGGCACGGGTGGCGCACAAGCTTGCCGTTTGACGCTGATTGCCATTTGTAAAGAGTATGCTATAATCTTGCTCGTTTTTGAGTCCAGATAACAGACATATCTCATCAGCCAGAGGAGGTCATCCTTGCTCGGACAGTTCACCTTCGTTGGCATCTTGTTGGTAGTGGCATTGCTCCTCAGCCTCTTTATGGTGGGAGCGCCGTGGCTTCTTCGGCCCAAGCGGCCTAACCCTCGCAAGAGCGAACCCTACGAGTGCGGTCTCACACCTCACGGCGAGTCGTGGGTGCAGTTCAAGGCCCAGTACTATGTCTTTGCCCTCGTTTTCGTCGCTTTTGACGTCGAGGCAGTCTTTCTCCTGCCCTGGGCCCTGGCGCACAACGTGATGCCGTTCTACGCCGTGCTGGAAGGCATCCTGTTCATCCTGCTCCTCTTTGCTGCCCTGCTCTATCTCTGGCGCAAGGGCGGCCTGGAGTGGATGTAAGGCTGCTCTGACCGCCGACGCACCTTCCTGGAGGTCCGTATGGATTTTATTTCCGACGCCATCGTGAACATTGGGCTCTGGCTCGAGCGGCTGCTGGTCAGCGCCGGCCTGGCCCCTCAGGCGGCGGCGCTGGTGATGACGATCGTGGGCACGGTCGTCGTCGCTTTCTTCCCGCTGCTGATCGTCGTCTTTTTGATCTGGATGTACCGCAAGGCCTCGGCGCGCATCGGAGGGCGACTGGGCCCCAACAGTTCGGGCACGTGGGCCGGGCCAGGCGGCATCGTCCAGCCCATCGCCGATGTGATCAAGATGTTCACTAAAGAGGACATCCGGCCGCTGGGGATCGACCCCGTCCCCTACAACCTGGCGCCGATTATCGTCGTGGCCTCGGCGGTGATGGTCTGGGCGGTGGTGCCGTTCGGCAAAGGGCCGCGGATGATCGGCGCTGACCTGGGCATCGGGCTGTTCTACATCATGGCCTTTTCCTCGGCCTCGCTCGTCGCCTTTCTGATGGCCGGCTGGTCGTCCAACAACAAGTACTCCACCGTCAGCGCCTTTCGTGCGACGGCTCAGCTCCTGGGCTATGAGATTCCCCAGCTCGTCGCCGTGCTCTGCGTCGTTGTCGTTGCCGGCTCGTTGCGGATGTCGGCGATCGTCGACGCGCAGCAGGACGTGATTCTGCTGATCGCCCTGCCGCTGCCGGCGCTCATCTTTCTGCTGGCCAGCTATGCCGAGATCGGCTCGCGGCCCTTCGAGCTGCTGGAGTGCGAGTCGGAGCTGGTGGCGGGCTATCAGACCGAGTACAGCGGCATGAGGTGGGGCATGTTCTACGTCGGCGAGTTCATGGGCGCCGTGGCCGTCTCGGCCCTCTTTGCCACGGTCTTTTTGGGCGGCTGGCGCGGCCCCTTCGTCGATAGCTTCCCCGTGCTGGGGACGCTGTGGTTGGTCCTCAAGATCCTGTTTATGCTCCTGGTGTGGACCTTTTTCCAGATGACGCTGCCGCGGCTGCGCATCGACCAGATGCTGGCTTTCAACTGGAAGTTTCTGGTGCCCCTGTCGCTGGTGTTGCTCTGCGTGCTGGCGCCGCTGAACCACTGGCTGGTGCGCGCCCTGCCGGGCAGCGACTATGTCTGGGCGCGGACGGGCATCCTGCTGGCGGCCAACGTGCTGGTCTTTTTGGGGACGTGGGCCGTCGTCGCCATCGCCGAGCGACGGCGGACGGTCAGGCCGCGCCAGGTGGAGGTGAGCGCATGACAACGACGATTCTCTTTCTGCTTTTCGCTCTGGTCACACTGGCCGGGGCGATTGGCACGGTCACCGAGCGCAAGCTGTTCCACGCCGCGCTGTGGATGCTGCTCTCCTTTTTCGGCGTTGCCGCGCTGTATGTCCTGCTGGAAGCGCCTTTCTTCGCCGCGGTGCAGCTTTTCATCTACATGGGCGCGATCGGTATCCTGATCATCTTTGCGCTCATGCTCACCCGCGGCTCGATGCGTGAAGGCGGGCCTTACCTCAACGATCAGTGGTGGCTGGTCGCCCTGCTGGCGGTCGTCTTGCTGGTCGTCGTGGGCTGGCTGCTGTGGCAGCAGTACGGCAGCGTGATGGCGGTGCATGCGGTCGATGAGGGCAGTCTGGTGCAGTTGGGACGGGTCCTCTCTGAGCAGGATGGCTATGCGCTGCCTTTTGAGGTGGCCTCCGTGCTCTTGGTGATGGCGCTCATCGGCGCCGTGACGATTGTGAGGGAACGATGATGGGAGTTCCACTGGCCTGGTACCTGATTTTAGCTGCGGCCCTCTTTTGCGTGGGCCTCTACGGCGTGCTCTCGCGGCGCAACGCCATTGCTACCGTCATGGGCGTCGAGTTGATGCTCAACGCGGTGAACGTGAACCTGCTGGCCTTTTGGCGCTACACCGAGCCGGGCGGCATGACGGGGCAGGCGTTCGCCACCTTTGTCTACGCGGTCGCCGCGGCCGAGGTGGCGGTGGGCCTGGCGCTGATCGTCGCCATCTACCGCAACCGCGACACGGTCGACCTCGACCAGATCAACCTGCTCAAGTGGTAGGAGGGGGTAGCCAATGACCATACATACTCTGCTCCCGATCCTGACCGCCCTGATCCCCTTGCCGCCCTTCTTCTCCTTCCTCCTGATCGTCCTTTTCTTCAACCGCTGGAAGCGGGTCAGCCACTCGATCGCGATCGGGGCCATGTTCATTTCCTTCCTGATGGCGCAGGTGGTCTTTTGGAGCGTGATCGGCATGGGCGGGCACGCCCTGGCCGAGCACCCCATCCACGTGGAGATCCCCTGGCTGCCGGCCGGGGCGACGGCGTTGACGATGGGCGTGTTGGTCGACCCGCTGGGCGCGTTCACGCTCTTTTTCGTCTCCATCACCTGCCTGTGCATCTTTCTCTACAGCGTGGGCTATATGAGCGAGGGGGGCCGGCACTATGACCCCCGCTACTCGCGCTTTTTCGCCTACATCAGCCTGTTCGCCACCGGCATGCTGGGGCTGACCGTCGCCGACAATATGCTGATGCTCTTTATCTTCTGGGAGATCATGGGCCTCTGCTCCTACCTGCTGATCGGCTTTTGGTGGGAAAAGAACTATCCTGATCCCAGGCAGATCACCCCACGGCAGGCGGGCCTGAAGGCCTTTATGACCACCCGCGTCGGCGATGTGATCATGCTGTTGGGCATCGCCTATCTCTACACCGCCACCGGCACGCTCAGCTTCCGCCAGGTGCTGAACGAGAGCACGCTGCACCACCTGGCCAGCATGGCTTCGGTCATCCCGGGGCTTTCGGCGGCGGCACTGATCGGGCTGCTGCTCTTTGGCGGGACGGTGGGCAAGTCGGCCCAGTTCCCGCTGCACGTCTGGCTGCCGGACGCGATGGAAGGTCCCACGCCGGTCAGCGCGATGATCCATGCGGCGACGATGGTCTCGGCGGGCGTCTATATGGCCGTGCGCATGTTCCCCCTCTTGCAGGTCGGCTTCGACGCCCATCACGGCCAGCTCAGCGCGCCGATGGTGGCGATGGCGGTGATCGGCACGTTCAGCGCCTTTATGGCGGCGACGATCGCCGTGGCCCAGAACGACATCAAGAAGGTGCTGGCCTATTCGACCATCAGCCAGCTCGCCTATATGGTGGCGGCGCTGGGCATCGGCGCCTATGTCGCGGCGGCCTTCCACCTGGTGACGCACGCCTTCTTCAAGGCGCTGCTCTTCCTCGGCTCGGGCTCGGTCATCGTCGGCTCGCACCATGAGCAGGACATGATGAAGATGGGTGGGCTGCTCAAGCGCATGCCGATCACGGCGATCACCTTCATCATCGGCGGCCTGGCCCTTTCCGGCTTTCCCATCCTTACCGCCGGCTTTTGGAGCAAGGACGAAATCCTGGCCGCGGCGTGGAGTTCCAACCAGGTGGTCTTTTGGGTGCTGGCCATCGGCGCGCTGCTGACCGCTTTTTACACCAGCCGCCAGATCTGCCTGACCTTCCTGGGCGAGCCGCGCAGCGACCACGCCGCGCACGCCCACGAGGTCTCCTGGACGGTCTATGTGCCGCTGATCGTGCTGGCGGTGTTTGCGGCGGGCTTTGGCTTTATCGGCGTGCCGGAGCATTTTCCGGTCATCGGCCCGCTGATCAATAACAATCTGTTCCACCACTTTGTCGGCGCGACCATCGGCGAGCTCCTGCCGCACGGCGAGGAGGGGTTCAACGCCGTCCCGCTCCTGATCTCGGTCCTCTTCGCCCTGACCGGCCTGGTCGGCGGCTGGCTGGTCTATGGGCGCCGGCCGCTGGCGGCGGGCCAGCCCGATCCGATGGTCAGGGCGCTGGGGCCGCTCTATCCGGTGCTCAAGAACAAGTACTATGTCGACGAGTTCTACAACGCCGTGCTGATCCAGCCGACGATCCGGCTGGCCAGGGCGGTCTATCAGTGGGTCGACCGTGGCCTGATCGACGGCATTCTTCACGGCGTCGCCAAAGGCTCTTTCCAGGCGGCGCGGGGCAACCGCTGGTTCGACAAGACCGTCATCAACGGCGGCGTGGACGCCTTTGTGGCCTTTTTCCAGAGGCTGGCGCGGGAGGCGCGGCTGGTGCTCCAGACTGGCCAGGTGCAGCACTATTTGCTCCAGGTGCTGTTCTTTGTGTGCGCCTTTGCTGCGCTCTATGTGATTCTGTGGCTGCGGCAGCTTGGAGGGTAAGGGCATGGAGTTTATTCGCGATCACCTCCTGACGTTGATCTTGTTCACCCCCCTCGTGGGAGCGGCGCTGGTGACGCTCCTGCCGAAAAAGGAGGAAAAGCTGATCAAGTGGGTGGCGTTTCTGATCAGCCTGATCCCCCTGGCGCTCTCGATTGTGGCCTGGAGCCAGTTTCGGCCCGCGGCGGCGGGGTTCCAGTTCGAGGAGCAGGTGCAGTGGTTCCCCCAGATCGGCTCCTCCTACCACCTGGGCGTCGACGGCATCAGCCTGACCATGGTCTTGCTGACAACGTTCCTGACGCCGCTGGCGCTGCTGATCTCGTTCAGCATCGACAAAGAGGTGCGCACCTACTTTGCCCTTTTCCTCCTTCTGGAGATGGGCATGCTGGGCGTCTTTGTCTCGCTGGACCTGATCCTCTTCTTCCTCTTCTGGGAGTTTGGCCTGGTGCCCATGTACTTTCTGATCAACATCTGGGGCAGCGCCAACCGCCAGTACGCCTCGTTCAAGTTCTTTATCTACACGATGGCCGGCAGCCTGGGCCTGCTCCTGGCGATCCAGGTCATCGGCGTCGTCGCCGGGACGGCGGTGCCGGGGCAGGTGGCGGTGTTCGACATCCCGCAACTGCTCTCTTTCTGGCCGGCCTTTCGCGGCTCGCTCTTTGGACTGCCCATCGGCGTGGTCAAGACGATCGGCTTTTGGGCTTTTGCCATCGCTTTCTCGATCAAGGTGCCGGTGTGGCCTTTCCACACCTGGCTGCCCGACGCGCACACCGAGGCGCCGACGGCCGGCTCGATGTTGCTGGCGGGCGTGCTGCTCAAGCTGGGCGCCTATGGTTTTCTGCGGCTGGTGCTGCCGCTCTTCCCGGCGCAGGCGGCGCAGTTCTCCGGCGTCTTTGCCGCGCTGGGACTGGCGGCGGCGGTCATTGGCGGGCTGGCGGCGCTGGGGCAGGACGATTTCAAGCGGCTGGTGGCCTACTCTTCGGTGGGGCACATGGGCTTTGTCGTGCTGGGCATCGCCGTAGCCGCGCGGTCGCTGGGCGGCGGCGTCGATCCGCAAGACGCGGTGCTGGCGACCAACGGCGCGGTGCTGCAGATGTTCAACCACGGCATCACGGCGGCGGCGATGTTTGCGCTGGTGGGCATGGTCTATGAGCGCGCCCACACGCGCGACCTGGGGGCCTTTGGCGGGCTGGGGGTGGTGGTGCCGGCCTATGGCGGCGTGCTGCTCTTTTGCACCATGGCCTCGCTGGGCCTGCCCGGCCTGAACGGCTTTGTCAGCGAGTTCATGGTCTTTCGGGGAACCTGGCCCGTCTTTACCCTGGTCACCGCCCTGGCGACGTTGGGGCTGATCTTGACCGCGGCCTACCTGCTGTGGACCATCCAAAAGGTCCTGCTGGGCCCGCTCAACCCGCGCTGGCAGGGCATGCGCGAGATCAACTTCCGCGAGGTCGTGGTGATGGTGCCGCTGATGGCCCTCATGTTCCTCATCGGCGTCTGGCCGTCCTGGCTCATCAATCTCTTCAACGCGACCGTGATGCGGTTGCTTGGCTGATTCGGTGTAAAGTGAGGTGGTCATGGACTTTCCATTCCTGAGTGTCATCGCCTTTACCCCGGCAGTGGCGGCGATTCTTCTTCTGCTGCTGCCCAAGGAGAGCAAAACCGAGGCGCGAGTCATCGCAGCGGCATCCAGCTTTTTTGCGCTGGTGCTCGCGCTGTGGGTCTATTTCACCTACGACCGCTCCGCGGCTGGCTTTCAGTTCGTCGAGCAGGTGAACTGGATCCCGGCGATCGGTTCCAGCTACCACGTGGGGGTAGACGGCATCAGCCTGCCGCTGCTCCTCTTGAACTGTGTGGTGGCTTTTACCGGCGTGCTCATCTCCTGGGGCATCGACGACCGGCCCAACTACTTTTTTGCCTTTCTCTTCCTCGTCGTCACGGGCGTCAATCTGGTCTTTGTCGCCCTCGATCTCTTCCTGCTCTTTTTCGCCTACGAGCTGGCCGTCTTTCCGATGTACCTGCTCATCTCGATCTGGGGCTGGAAACAGACGCGCGCCTATGCGGCGATGAAGCTGACCCTCTACCTGCTGGTGGGGTCGATCATCGCGCTGGTTGGCATCCTGGCCCTCTACTTCCAGGCGGGGCTGGGGACGTTCGACCTGCTGGCGCTGCGGGAGGCAGGGGTCAGCGCGGCCTTCCAAAAGACCTGGTTCCTGCCCGTCTTTCTGGGCTTTGGCGTGCTGGCGGGCATCTGGCCCTTCCATTCCTGGTCGCCCGACGGTCACGTGGCAGCGCCATCAGCCGGTTCGATGGTCCACGCGGGCGTGCTGATGAAGGTCGGCGCCTACAGCGCCTTGCGCTTTGGCATCGAGCTCTTCCCCCAGGGCGCCCAGTTCTGGCTGCCCTACATCATCCTGCTCACGCTGGTCAATGTGGTCTATGGCTCGATGATCGCCATGGTGCAGGACGATTTCAAGTACGTCATCGGCTTTTCCAGCGTCAGCCACATGGGGCTGGTCTCGATGGGCTTTGCCACGATGAGCCAGGCCGGGATGAACGGCGCGGCGCTGCAGATGTTCTCCCACGGGGTGATGACGGCGCTCTTCTTTGCTGTCGTCGGCATGGTCTATGACCGGGCGCACACGCGGCACATCCCCGACCTGGGCGGCTTTGTCAAGATCATGCCGGTCGCTGCGGTGGCCTTTATCATCGGCGGTCTGGTTTCGATGGGCATGCCCGGCCTCTCCGGCTTTATCGCCGAGGTGCAGATTTTCCTGGGCCTCTGGCAGGCGCGGATGGTGGCCTGGTGGTATCCGGTTGTCGCGGCGCTGGCCTCGCTGGGCATCATCTTTACCGCGGCCTATGTCCTGCGCGTCGTCCAGCGCGTCTTTTTCGGCGAGCTCAAGGCTGAGTTCGCCACTCTGCCCGACATCACGGTGTTGGACAAAGTGGCGCTGGGCATCCTCTGCGCCATCCTGATTATTGTGGGCGCTTTCCCGACGGTGATCACGAACGTGATCCAGACGGGCGTCGCGCCGATTGTAACCCTTCTGGGAGGTGGGTAGGTGAGAACCTCAACCTTCGATCTGACGCAACTGCTGACGATCCTGCCCCAGATTCTGCTGGTCGTGCTGGCCCTGGCGGTCATGGTCTTTGACGTGGCGACGCCCAAGGCCAAAAAGCGCAGCGTGGGCATCTTTACCGCGGTGGGCCTGCTGATCGTGTTGCTGTTCACCCTCTTCTGGCCGATCTCCAACCAGGCAGCTTTTGGCGGCATGCTCCGCGACGACGGGGTGGCCCGCGCCTTCCAGGTCATTTTCATGCTCAGCGGTTTTCTGGTGCTCTTGCTGTCGCTGGACTTTCGCCCACTGCCCCATGACGGCGCCTACTATGCCGTGCTGCTCTTTTCGATCCTGGGCATGTCGCTGATGGCGGCGGCGGAGAACGTGGTGCTGCTCTATGTGGGCATGGAGATGACCAGCATCAGCGCCTATGTCCTGGTGGGCTATCTGCACGACACGGTTCCCTCGCCCGAGGCAGGGGTCAAGTATTTCATCTTTGGCGCCATGACCTCGGCGGTGATGCTCTATGGCATGAGCCTCATCTACGGCCTGGCCGGCGGCGTTGCCTACAGCCAGGTTGCCATGGTCCTGCGCGGCACGCCCCTGGCGGTGGTCGCCTTTCTGATGGTGTTGGTGGGCTTTGGCTTCAAAGTGGCGATGGTGCCGATGCACTTTTGGTCGCCTGATGTCTACCAGGGCGCGCCGACGCCGATCACGGCCTTTATCTCGGTCGCTTCCAAGGCGGCGGGCTTTGCCGTGCTGGTGCGGGCGCTGGAGGGGCTTTTCCCCGGCCTGATCAATCAGTGGATTCCGCTGATTATGGCCATCTCGATGGTGACGATGACGCTGGGCAACATGCTGGCGATCCCCCAGCGCAACATCAAGCGCATGCTGGCCTACTCCAGCATCGCTCAGGCGGGCTATGTGCTCATCGGCGTGACGGCGGGCGGCGAGCGCGGCATCACGGCGGTGATTTTTTACCTGCTGGTCTATGTGGTGACCAACGTCAGCGCCTTTGCGGTGGTCAACATCGTCAGCAATCACGTCGGGGGCGAGGACATCGAAGAGTACGCGGCGCTCAGCCGCCGCTCGCCCTTCCTCGGCCTGGCGCTGATGGTGGCGCTGCTCTCGCTGGCCGGTGTGCCGCCGGCGGGCGGTTTCGTCGGCAAGCTGTTCCTGTTCTCCGCCGGTATCGGCGAGGGGCTGATTGGCCTGGTCGTCATCGCCGTGCTCAACGTCATCGTCGGCCTTTACTACTACCTGAACATCGTCAAGCAGGCGTATATGGTCCGCTCCGAGCGGGAGGACGAGGTGATCCCTGTCCCCGCTGCAAGCCGCATCGCTTTGGGGCTGAGCATTGCCGCGATTTTGCTGCTGGGCATTTTTGCGGCGCCATGCTATAATCTGCTTTCGAGTCTGGTGGCAACCTGGTTCTAGCGGCAAAGGGGAGCGATGAGCAAAAAGCCGCTGGTGGGTGATCTGGGCGACGCGGCCTGGGTGCTGGGGGTGGGCAGCCAGGCCGGGATTACCCTGGCCGGTCTGGTGCTGGCCGGTCTGGTGGTTGGCTATCTGATCGACCGGCAGTTAGGCACCTTGCCGTGGATCACGCTCGTCTTGACGCTGGTGGGGGCGATTGCTGGCCCCATCCTGGTTTACCGCATGGTGACGCGGGCAGTGCACGCGCGGATCGAACCGCCAGAAGAAAAACAGGACATAGGATAGCTGATGACAGAGACAGCACAGAAAAAGAAGAAAAAGCTTTCACCGCTGGTTGCCCTGGGCATTCTCCTGGCTCTGGTGATGTGTGTCCTGGGCCTGATCTTTCCGCGGGGCCGAGAGCTTCCCGTCATCTCTATGGCCGCCGAGCGTATCCCCATCCCTCTGCCCCTGCCGGGCTTCCAGGAGGGCTTCCCCAACACGCTGCCCACGGCCCTCCTGACCTCCCTGGTCCTGAGCGTCCTGGCGCTGGTCTACAACCTCTCCGCGCGCCGCGCCGAAAAGACAGGCAGGCCCAACCGTTTCCTCGTCGCCGTGGATGCCCTCTTTGAGGGCCTCTATTCCTTCGTCGAAAACATCGCCAGGGACAAGACCCGTGCGCTGTTGCCTTTGGTGGCGACGTTCTTTTTCTTCATCCTCACCGCCAACTGGATGGGGCTGCTGCCAGGCGTCGGCTCGATCGGGCTGTACGAAGAGCACCACGGCGAGAGGGTGCTGGTGCCCTTTTTCCGTGGCGCCAACGCTGACCTGAGCACCACCCTGGCCCTGGCGATCATCTCGGTGATCGCGGTGCAGGTCGTTGGACTGCGCTTCCAGGGGCCGCGCTACCTGCGCAAGTTCTTCAACTTTTCGGCGCCGCCGAACAGCGGGGCGCTGGGTCCGGTGCTGCGCATCGCCAACGGCTTTGCCGGCCTGCTCGAGATCATCAGCGAGGTGAGCAAGATCTTTTCTTTCGCCTTTCGTCTCTTTGGCAACATCTTTGCCGGCGAAGTGCTGCTCATCGTCGTCAGCTTCCTGGCGGCGTTTGTCGCCACGTTGCCCTTTATGGGACTGGAGCTGTTTGTCGGCCTGGTTCAGGCCCTGGTCTTTTCGATGCTGTCGCTCGTCTTTTACACTATGGCGACGCACCACCACTAACTGCAACCATCATTTTGAGGAGGAGTCACGATGGAGTATGAAGCCGCTACCCAGATCGCCGCTGCCCTGGCCATCGGGCTGGGGGGCATGATGCCGGCCCTGGCCATCGGCCTGATGGCGTCGAAGGCAATGGAGGCGATCGGGCGTAACCCCGAATCGTCGGGCAACATTCTCACCAACATGATCCTGGCGATTGCCTTTGCCGAGGCCATCGCGATCTATGCGTTGGTGGTTGCCCTGGCGATCAAGTTCGTCCCCGTTACGCCGCTGCACTAGGAGGAGAGACGTGGGTGACGCACTGACAGCCCTGGGGATCAACGGGCCTTTCCTGATTTCGCAGGCGGTCAATTTCCTGATCCTCTTTGGCGTGCTGACCCTGTTGCTGTGGAAGCCGGCGATGCGCCGGCTGGACGCGCGACGCGAGATGCTGCGTCAACAGCAGGAAGACGCCGCCGAGGTGGCCAGGATGCGCACGGAGGCAAACCAGGAAAAGACCCGCATGCTTGACGAGGCCAAAGTCGAGGCGACACGCATTCTGACCGAGGCTCGCGCTCAGGCGCAAGAGATCGTCAAACGGGCCAACGCCGAGGCCCGCGCCGAGGCCGAGCGCTATGTCGCCCAGGCCCGCCGTGACGCCGAGGCCGAGCGCAACATGATCCTGGGCCAGATGCGCGACCAGATCGGCGCGCTGGCCATTGCCGCCGCACACCAACTGGTGGGCGAGGCGCTCGACGAACAGCGCCAGCGCGCCCTGGTGAACGCCTTCTTCAGCGGCATCCGCGAGGGCCGCGTGACGGTGCTGCCGGAGGGCGTGGAGCGCGCCGAAGGACCCGTGCAGGTCACCAGCGCTCTCCCGCTGACGGAGGGGGAGCAGGCGACCATACGCCGCGAACTGACCGCGCGTCTGGGTGACAAGATCGAAGTCTCGTTCCACGTCGAGCCGCAGCTCCTCGGCGGGCTGGTGCTCCGCGTCGGCGACCGTGTGATCGACGGCAGTATGGCTGGCCATCTGGAGCAGTTGCGGCAGTCGCTGGCCTGAGTCGAGCGCTGAACAAGAGGACGATGGGCATAAACCTCGGAGGTCCAACAACCTCCGAGGTTTGAGTTTATGACCGAAAGGATGTGATGGTGAAACGCCTGAACGAATTGATGACTGCCCTGCCGTCCGTCCTGGGTCGGGTCGGCGGCGATGTGGAGGTGAGCGGCATCTGTGCCGACTCGCGCCGCATACGGCCAGGCGACCTCTTTGTCGCCATCCCCGGCGGCAGCGCCGATGGGCACCGCTTCATCGCCCAGGCGGTGGAAGAGGGCGCCGTGGCCGTCGTCGGCGAGCGCCCGCCTGCCGCGCTGTCGGACGTGCCGTGGGGCGCTTTCACCTACCTCCACGTGCCCGACGCCCGCCAGGCCTGGGGCTGGCTCTGCGCCGCCTGGGAGGGCTTTCCTTCCCACGCCCTTGTCCTCATCGGCGTCACCGGCACCGACGGCAAGACGACCACTACGACGCTCATCGACGCCGTGCTGCGCGCCGCCGGCCTGGAGACGGGCATGGTCAGCACGGTCAGCGCCCGCTTCGGCGGCGTGGAGGTCGACACGGGCCTGCACACGACCACGCCCGACCCTCCCGACGTGCAGCGTTATCTGGCGCGCATGGTCGAAAGCGGGGCTACCCACGCCGTGCTGGAAGTGACCTCGCACGGGCTGGCCCAACACCGCGTCGCCGGCTGCGCCTTTGATATAGCCGTGGTGACCAACATCACCCACGAGCACCTGGATTTCCACGGCTCGCTGGAAGCCTACCAGCAGGCCAAGGCGAGCCTCTTTGCCGGGCTGACGGCTTCCTTCCGCAAGGAGGGCATCCCCAAGGTGGCGGTGCTGAACCGCGACGACGACTCGTACCGCTACCTGAGCCCCCTGCCGGCCGACCGGCAGCTCACCTACGCCCTTGCCGGCCCCGCCGACGTCACGGCTGCCGACATCACCTGCCGGCCCGGCGCCACCCGTCTGATGGCCTGTCTGCCCCAGGGCCAGGTGGCCATCGAGACGCCGCTGGTGGGCGCGTACAACGTCAGCAATGTGCTGGCGGCGGCGGCGGTGGGCGCGGCGCTCGACCTGCCCCTGGAGGCCATCGCGGCCGGCGTCGCTGCGGTGCGCGGCGTGCCGGGGCGGATGGAGCGCATCGACGAGGGGCAGGATTTCCTGGCCATCGTCGACTTTGCCCACACACCCAACGCGCTGGTTCAGGCGCTCAGGACGGCGCGGGAGATGACCGCTGGCCGCGTCATTGTCGTCTTTGGCTGCGCCGGCCTGCGCGACCGCGAAAAGCGCGCGCTGATGGGGCGCAGCGCTGGCGAGCTGGCCGACGTGGTGGTGCTCACCGCCGAGGATCCGCGCACCGAGGACCTGGACGAGATCATAGCGGTCAGTGCCGCTGCCGCCCGGCAGGCAGGCAAGCGGCTGGGCGTCGATCTCTTTTGCATCCGCGACCGTGGGCAGGCCATCCTCGCCGCCTGCCAGATGGCCTCTGCTGGCGACCTGGTCATCGCCTGTGGCAAAGGTCACGAGCAGTCGATGTGCTTTGGTGATGTCGAATACCCCTGGGACGACCGCCAGGCCATGCGGCGAGCGCTGCACGGCGAGACACTCAATACGCTGCCCACGGCGCGCTGAAAAGGCTGCAATCTGCCCAGATGGCATGGGTTCGGAGGTGATTCATGAGGAAAAAATCCGCTTTGTGGCTGTTGTCCCTGCTGGCGCTGCTCAGCCTGAGCTGCACGCTGACCATCCCCTTGCTGCCGGAGGTGGAAGTGCCCCGCCTGGAGGTCGGCGAGATGGAGGAGTATACGGAGGAGGTCAGCAGCGCGGGCGTCTCCTCGGCGCGGGTCAAGATCGAGCAGGGCATCGGCGATCTTTCCATCGCCGCTGGCGACCCCGCCTTGCTTTTCTCCGGCGTCTTTCGCACCAACGTCGCTGAGTGGGCCCCCGCCGTGAGCTGGCAGAACGGCCGCCTGGATATCGAGCAGGGCACCACGACGGGGATGCCAGGCGCAGGGGCGGAGAACCAGTGGGAGCTGGCTTTCTCTCCCGATGTTGAACTCGACATGGAGCTCGAGATCGGCGCCGTTGACTGCGAGCTGGACATGGGTGGCCTGGCCCTGACCCGCCTCTCGATCGAGTCGGGGGCGTCCGACCTGGTCTTGCGCTTCGACGAGCCGAACCGGGCCGAGATGGAGCGGCTGCGCATCCAGGTTGGCGCGGCGAACGTCGACGTGGGCAGCATCGGCAATGCCAGCCCGCAGAACGTCCGCATCGACGGCGGGGTGGGCAACATCACCCTCGACCTGAGGGGGGCCTGGGTCAGCTCGTCCGACATCCGCATCACGGCCGGCAGCGGCATGCTCGTCCTGCGCCTGCCCCGCGACGTCGGCGTGCGGGTGGAGATGGAGGGCGGACTTGGCAGTATCGAAGCAGACCCGGATCTGCATGATGAGGACGGCGTCTATACCAACGATGCCTATGGGGACGCGGCGCTCAACCTGCTCATCGAGGTGACCGTGGGCGTCGGCAGCGTCGAACTGGAGCTTGAAGAGTAAAGGGAGGACTCGCCATGCGTCGTTATCGTTTCGTGTGTGCTGTGGTGTTGGCCGTGTTGCTGCTGGCCGTGGCGTCCCCGGCGCTGGCCTTCGACGGCGGACGGCCCGACGGCAAGGTGGTCTGGGGAGAGGATTTCACCCTGCCGGCCGGCGATTCGGTCGATGGCGACCTGGTCGTCTTTGGTGGCGACGTCGAGCTGGAAGAAGACAGCCGCGTCGAGGGGAGCGTCATCGTCTGGGGCGGCGACCTGGAGGTGGCCGGTACGGTCGAGGGCGATGTGGCGGTCTTTGGCGGCAACATCACCCTGCTGGAAGAGGCAGTGATCGAGGGCGACGTTGTTGTCAGCGGGGGCGCAATTGACCGCGAAGAAGGCGCTGTAGTCGAGGGGGAGGTGATCAGCGGCCCAGGTGGGAGGTGGGAGATGCCGTTCGTGCCGGGGATCGTGACCGTGCCGCCGGTCAACCCGGTTGTCGTCCAAGGGTGGCGCGGGCATGGGATTCTGGGCGTGCTGTGGGCGATCCTGCGCGGCGTGGCCATGGTGGTGGTGATGGCCGGCCTGGCCGGGCTGGTGGCGCTGTTGTGGCCTCAACCGACGGCCCGCGTGGGCGAGGCTTGCATCCGCGCGCCGCTGGTTTCCTTCGGCGTGGGTCTGCTCACGGTTGTGGTCGTTGTTGCCCTGCTGGTCAGCATCTGCCTGACGGTGATTGGCGTCGTGGCGGGCATTGCGGCCGGTGTCGCTGCGGTCTTTGGCTGGGTGGCTCTCGGCGCTGCCATCGGCGAGCGGCTGCTGTCGCGGGGCACGGCGCATCCCTTCTGGACGGCGGCCCTGGGTGCCGGCCTGCTCACGCTGGTCAGCGCCCTGTTCGACGTGATTCCCTGCGTCGGCTGGATTGCCGGCTTTCTGGTGATGTGCGTGGGCCTGGGCGCAGCGATCCTGACCCGCTTTGGTACGATGGCCTATGTGTCCGCTGCGCCAGCTCGCCCGCTGCCGCCGAAAGCAGCGGAAGAGCCGCAGGAGGAAATCGAGCCGTAACTGCTCAGCCTGTCATTCTGAGCGCCCGAAGGGCGCAAAGCCTGTCCTGAGCGAAGGCGAAGGGAATCTCGCCCATCACGCCAAAGCGGGGTTATTCTGCGGCGAAAAACGAGGTTCTTCGTCGCTTCGGCCGCTTCGCGGCCTTTGCTCCTCAGACAGCGGGGAGCAGTACACAGTGAAAAAACGGGATTCTTCGTCGCTTCGGCCGCTTCGCGGCCTTTGCTCCTCAGACAGCGGGGAGCAGTACGCAGTGAAGAACGGGATTCTTCGTCGCTTCGGCCGCTTCGCGGCCTTCGCTCCTCAGACAGGGGGGAGCAGTACGCAGCGAAGAACGGGATTCTTCGTCGCTTCGGCCGCTTTGCGGCCTTCGCTCCTCAGAATGACATGTGGGAATTGTACGCAAAGTGCTAACCTGTTCTTGAACCCTCCCGTCATTCTGCGGCGAAAAACGAGGTTCTTCGTCGCTTCGGCCGCTTCGCGGCCTTCGCTCCTCAGACAGGGGGGAGCAGTACGCAGCGAAGAACGGGATTCTTCGTCGCTTCGGCCGCTTTGCGGCCTTCGCTCCTCAGAATGACATGTGG